>ERZ773044.349-NODE-349-length-22293-cov-39.9905_pt1 | contig 22293 bp, 18 predicted proteins | sample MGYA00511897_ERZ773044 | MGnify/ENA primary metagenome ERZ773044 (study PRJEB29015, sample SAMEA2738116) | human oral metagenome | biome: human oral; feature: human-associated habitat; material: saliva | place: China | collected 2170 ...
AACAGACGAAACTCTTTATACTCTTCGAAAATCTCTTCAAACTTCGTCAGCGTCGTCTTACCGTATGTATGTGACTGACTTCGTCAGTTTCATCTACAACCTCAAAACAGTGTTTTGAGCTGACTTCGTCAGTTCTATCGACAACTTCAAAAACATGTTTTGAGCTGACTTCGTCAGTTCTATCTACAACCTCAAAGCAGTGCTTTGAGCAACCTGCGGCTAGCTTCCTAGTTTGCTCTTTGATTTTCATTGAGTATTAGTTTTATTTACACAGGTGCATAAGAAATATCTTTGAAAAACTTGGGGAAAACATAACAAAAAACCTTGTAAATCAAGGTTTTTTCTGTCTATTTAATGCTAATTGCCGGGATTGAACCGGCGACCTCATCCTTACCATGGATGCGCTCTGCCAACTGAGCTAAATCAGCTTACTTAAAAAGTATACTATAGTTAGAAAAACTTGTCAAGTTTCCTTAGAAATTTTCCATAAGAGAAAGCTAGGTCAGAGTTGCCTAGCTTATCTTATTCTATTTGCTTAAATCGATTCGACGACCAATTTTACCGATTATAATCGCTCCAATAATCAATGAGGCAAATTCACCGACACCTGTTGTAAACCAAGTAAGGAAAAATGGTAATTCTGCTACAATATTTAACTCCGCAGCGATAGTAAACATGGAAAGTGAAAAGAGGATTGAAAAGAAGAAATGGTCTTTTCGAATTAATCCACTAAAGAGGTAATCCTTGCTGTATTTTGCAAAAAGCCAAACACCTAGACTGAGGAATACCAAGGTTGATCCACCACCAACAAAAACATCTAGCAGTCCGAAGCTAAAGAAATTAGCAATCATACAGCCAATGGTAACTCCGATGATGTACTTGGGATTGTAAAAAGCCATAAAGTTCATCATTTCTGAAATACGAAACTGATAAGCACCATAGCTGATGGCATTTAGAGGCGGTGTGACAGTTAAAACGACATAGATAGCAGCAACGATTGCAATGTCTGCAACATCACGAATAGTTAATTTTTTCATCTTTTCTCCTTTAGCGGTTGCCCGCGTGTAATATGCTTGGTGAAAGAAGCTAAGCACCAAGGGTTGCTTTATTCAACCTTACTAGTATAGCACAATAGCCTGCTTTATGCTATACTTAAACCATGAAAATTCCTATTCAAAAATTTTTTAACAATGAAATCTTAGCCTATCTCTTCTTTGGCCTTGCAACAACTCTAGTTTCGATTCTCTCACGATTAGTCATTTATCAACTAAGTCATCAGGAACTCCTTGCTACTGGCCTAGCAAATATTATTGGTATCCTATTTGCCTTTATCACAAATGATAGGATTGTATTTAAGCAAGCTAGGCAGAATTGGCCAAGACGTTTAGTGAAATTTACTCTTACCCGCCTTTCTACTTTTCTGTTAGATTTGCTCCTTACTTTTCTATTTGTAACCCAGTTTCCTAATATTATTGGTCAGTTCGTAAACGGGAATCTTAACAAAATCAATGCAATCGAAACAGTTCTTGCACAATTGTTGATAATTATCCTTAATTACATTTTTAGTAAGGTTTTTATTTTTAAAAAATAAAATTTCTGAGCATATATCTTGCAAGCTTTTCTTAATTAATATATAATGAATTATAAACTTTTTTTGAAAGGAAATTATGAAAATGTTAAAAGATCTTAAAGCATTTTTGCTTCGTGGTAATGTTGTTGACCTTGCTGTCGGTGTGATCATTGCCTCTGCTTTTGGTGCAATCGTTACATCACTTGTTAACGACATCATCACTCCACTTATTTTGAACCCAGCTTTGAAAGCTGCTAAAGTTGAGCGTATCGCTGAACTTTCATGGAATGGTGTTGGTTATGGTAGCTTCTTGAGCGCTGTTATCAACTTCCTAGTTATCGGTACTGTTCTCTTCTTCGTTATCAAAGGTATTGAAAAAGCTCAAAGCCTCACTAAGAAAGAAGAAGCTGAAGAAGCTCCTGCTGGTCCAACTGAATTGGAAGTACTTCAAGAAATCAAAGCTCTTCTTGAGAAAAAATAAACAATTAAAAGGATATAGCGTAAAGCTAAATCCTTTTTCTTTACTCTTTCGGTAACTTGCCTGCTTTCTCAAGCATTTTTTTGATAAGATATGGCATCTTAACATTTTCACGACCTTTTTTCTCAATCAGTTTTTTCACAAATTCAGGCATTTGTAAATCTTGTGATTCGGCCAAGATATTTTTAGTCTCATCTGAAGGAACTAACTCATCGAAGGTTTCTTCTTCTGGAAGAAATTCCTTAAACTCTTGATGTTCATTGACTCTAACCGTATTAACCAAGGCATCAATCAAACGAGAATCCGTATTCGGCATTGGTGGACGATGGTAGTTCACCCCTAATTCCTGACATAACTCATAGCATTCCACATCATTATCAAACAAGACTTCAATGTGCTCACTGATAAAGCTGATTGGTACAAAAATATAATGCTCTGGATGTTCTGTCTGTTCTCTGAGGTACTCTAATACATCTGGCTTAATCCATGGAATCCCGATATCACTCTCACTTTGCCAGGTGTTGGTATATTGCTCGGAACTCAAACCTAGTTTTTCAGCAACTAGCTTACTATTTTCAAAAATTTGATCAATATAAGGGTCGCCAAAATCCAAGGCAAAAATGGGAACACTGTGGGCTGAAAAGATAACTTTAAAGCTATCTTGCTTTACTTCTTCTTTTAAAATCTTAGCAATTTTATCTGCCCAATAGTTTAAGAGCGCTTCTTCTTGATACCAGTCCTTGATAACTAAAAATTTAATTTGTTTGCTTTCTAAAAATTTCTCGTATCCCATGACAGAGTAGAACGAATAATGAGGCTCTAAAATCAAACAGATACACTGCTCTATTCCGTCTGCTTCCATCTGACTTATCACATCTGGAATAAAGGGTCTAGAAAACTTATTAGCAAAATAAACACTATACTCATTCCCCAGCCTAGCTTCTACCAAGGCAACCTCTTCTCGGGTAATTTTTTGCAGAGGTGTGCCTCCAATTAGTACATAATTATCATAGAGAGTTTGAATCTCGTGGTCTTGAGGTCTCACTCCACGACGAATATTTGTGAAAAAATCAGCCACACCTTCAAAGGTAATCTCTTCTGGCGAACCGAAAGTCATCATTAAAATTGCTTTTTTCATAATTGCTTCCTTGTGATGTTTTTATCAAGTTTATTTTATCATGAATCCACAAATAAGTAAACGCCAACATAGGAACATTCTAATCTTCTGTTTTTTTGTTTTTCTCTTCTTTCTATGATACAATGGAAAAAATGAATTCAAAAGGAGTTTTTATGACTTACCCAAATCTCTTGGACCGTTTCTTAACCTATGTTAAGGTTAACACGCGCTCTGATGAACACTCTACTACTACTCCAAGTACGCAGAGTCAGGTTGACTTTGCTACAAATGTTCTTATTCCTGAAATGAAACGTGTTGGATTACAAAATGTTTATTATCTACCAAATGGTTTTGCAATTGGAACCTTACCAGCCAATGATCCATCTTTAACACGTAAGATTGGCTTTATATCTCACATGGATACTGCTGATTTTAATGCCGAAGGAGTCAATCCACAGGTAATTGAAAACTACGATGGTGGTGTGATTGAACTTGGAAATTCTGGTTTCAAACTCGATCCAGCCGACTTCAAGAGTCTTGAAAAATATCCAGGACAAACACTCATCACAACCGATGGAACAACCTTACTAGGAGCTGATGACAAGTCAGGGATTGCTGAAATTATGACTGCTATTGAATATCTGACTGCCCATCCTGAAATTAAACACTGTGAGATTCGTGTTGGTTTTGGTCCAGATGAAGAAATCGGTGTTGGTGCTAATAAATTTGATGCAGAAGATTTTGATGTTGATTTTGCCTACACAGTTGATGGTGGACCACTAGGTGAGCTTCAGTACGAGACCTTTTCAGCAGCTGGGGCTGAAGTGCATTTCCAAGGACGTAATGTCCACCCTGGTACTGCAAAAGGGCAGATGGTCAATGCCCTTCAGCTAGCAATTGATTTTCATAATCAACTTCCAGAAAATGACCGACCTGAGTTAACTGAAGGTTATCAAGGTTTCTATCATCTAATGGATGTGACAGGTGGTGTCGAAGAGGCGCGTGCAAGCTACATCATTCGTGATTTTGAAAAAGATGCCTTTGAAGCTCGTAAAGCAGCTATGCAGTCTATCACTGATAAGATGAATCAAGAACTTGGTGGCGACCGTGTCACCCTAAAATTGACAGACCAGTACTACAATATGAAAGAAGTCATTGAAAAAGATATGACTCCAATTACCATTGCTAAGGCCGTTATGGAGGACTTAGGGATCAAGCCTATTATTGAACCAATCCGTGGTGGAACAGACGGCTCTAAGATTTCCTTTATGGGAATCCCAACTCCCAATATCTTTGCGGGTGGCGAGAATATGCACGGACGTTTTGAATACGTCAGCCTTCAGACTATGGAACGTGCAGTTGATACCATCATTGGTATCGTAGCTTATAAAGACTAAAAAGACGAGGTAGCTCAGCTACTTCGCCTTTCTTTTTATTCTGCTGGTTTTTCTTGATTTCCAGTACTTGTTGTAGATTCTGTTGTTTCCTTTTCTGAAGATGATTCAGCAGGTTTAGAATCTCTTGTGTTGCTTGGTTTGTTTTCATCGCTTGCAGTTTCACTATTTGATTCTGCAGCTACGTTTGGTTGGTTCTCAGCACTGGTCTTATCACCATTTGCCTCAGCATTTGTCGCTGGAGTTGCTTCTTCACTTGCGCTAGCTTTTGACTTGATTTCTTGATTCAAGACTAGGATAGCTTTTGTCAATTCAAGTAACGCGGCTTTGTCCTTACTCTTAGCAGAAAGTTGATCTAGTAATGCATCCACCTTATCAAAGTCTTCATCAGAACCCTTATTATTTTCTAAATAAGCATGAAGTGATATAAGAATATCATAGAGTTTTTGATAAAGTACAAGTGTCTGAGGATCTTGCTCTGCATTTTCTTTCTCTTGTTGAAGGGCACTAGCGATACGAGTCAAGACATCTTTTACCTGACTGTTTACTTCATCCAAGTCTGCATCAGCCTTGTTTGTAGCAGTTTTGAGATTTTCTACTTCTTCTGCTAAGGATTGTCTGATTCCTTCTTCTTGGATTTGTTCTAAGAGTTGATTTGCCTTGCTCAAGAGGCTTTCTACTTGTTCCTTGCTAACATGATTGACATGCTCTTCAGGCATAAAGTCTCCGTACAATTCTTTCAAGAAGCCATAAATAGCTGTCTTGGCAGTTTGGTTATCTACTTTTTCAGTATCTAGCACTGTCTGAGTCGATTTAGCAGTAGTTGGTTGGGCTTTCAAAGCTTCTTCCACTTCTTGTTTTGCTTGATAGATACTTGGGAATAATTTGTTCAATTCTGCTGCCTTTAGGAAGGATTGAGATTGATACAAGGTCCAAGTCAACTGAGCCACTTTGTTTCGAAGTTCATCATTTAAACGACCGTCATTTACGTGTTCGTAGAAATACTTGATGTATTCTACAGTTGTAACACCTGTTCGATCATTAAAGTCTTGCAAGGCTTGAAGTTGTGATTCAACCGCTGCTAAAGCAGCCTCATCTTTAGCCAACTTAGCTTCTTGGAGTCGAACGAGAAGGTCTTTCTTAGGAAGTCCATAAGAGTCTGTATCCAGTGTGTTGATTTTATCAATCAAGGCTTGATATTTCTTATCTAAAGCACTTGTTTCAGCAGGCTTGACACTCTCATCAATATGGATATATTGCTTATCAAAGAGATCCAGTGTCGCAAGATAACCTGCTGTAGAGTTAGTTGCCAGTTTCTTCATGTTTTCAGTAAACTGACCTAAGGCTAACTCAATCTGTCTTTGTTCGATAGGCTTGTCTTTGTAGATACTTCTGCTATCAGCTAGAAGTTGATCTACTTTTTCCAAGACTGCCTTCTCATCAAAAGCTCCAGGTTGATAATTGGATTGTAGAGCTGGAATTTTGTTTTTCAAAGCCACTTCATATCCCTTAGTTTGAACCTTGATGTAGTGATTGTGGTCGCCATGAGGAATCACAAAACTACCATTTTCTACCTGTAAGCTATACGGAGACACACCATCTCGCAAAGCAGTCGTGTAAAGTTCATTTAGGAAATCAAGTTCTGGATTGCCAGTTTGAAGAGGAATCCGAACGTGTTCTTTACGAACAGCATAGGGGTGGATATGAGTTGGATCGTAGGCTTGGTCTGGATTTCCAAAGACAAAGAAGCCGTTTGAAATTCTAATCGCTTCAAGTGGAACACCATAAGTTTTAGAGATATAAGCAATCTTTTCTTCATCGCTAGCATCTCTTGAGAAAGACTCTACTGTTTTAGCAAGAGGTTTTACAGGTTCTGCATCATGATGTGTTTTTAGATGATCCTGTGCGGCCTTAATTTGCTCCGCTGTCAAGTCCTTCTTGAAGAAGTAATGATTATGGTCGCCGTGACTCATGACAAATCCTTGTTCATCCTCACTGATGACACGATTAGCATCAAAACCGTGATCATGGTCTTCATCATGATGGTGTCCATGATGATCTTCATCGTGATCGTCATCATGAGCTGGATTTGGTTTTGCTGTATTTGCCCCTTTCAAGTGGTCTTGCGCTGCCTTGATTTGTTCAGGGGTCAAATCTTTCTTAAAGAAATAATGATTGTGGTCGCCATGGGTCATGACAAAGCCTGCCGCATCTTCACTGATAATTCGATTGGCATCAAAATCATGGCCGTGTTCTTCACCGTGATGGTGATCATGCTCTTCTTCATCGTGATCATCATGAGATGCACTTGGTATTGTCGTATTTGCCCCTTTCAAGTGGTCTTGCGCTGCCTTAATTTGCTCTGCTGACAAGTCCTTCTTGAAGAAGTAATGATTATGGTCGCCGTGACTCATGATAAATCCTGCTTCATCTTCAGCAATAATACGATTGGCATCAAAGCCGTGATCATGGTCTTCATCATGATGGTGTCCATGATGATCTTCATCGTAATCGTCATCATGAGCTGGATTTGGTGTTGCTGTATTTGCACCTTTCAAGTGGTCTTGCGCTGCCTTGATTTGATCAGCAGTCAAATCCTTCTTGAAGAAGTAATGATTATGGTCGCCGTGACTCATGATAAATCCTGCTTCATCTTCCGCAATAATACGATTAGCATCAAAGCCGTGATCATGGTCTTCATGTTCCTCATGTGAAGTTCCTGGATTGATTGGAAGAGATGGCGAAGGTGTTGTTAGATCATTATTTGGAAGAGTCGGTTGACCAATTATGGTCGATTTTGGAATGTAATGGAAATGATCACCATGTCTGACGATATAAGCTGTGGCTGTTTCTTCGACAATATCTTTAGGATTAAAGATATAACCATCAGATGTTGAAGAGATAGTCTTATTTGTAAGCAAGGAAGGATAATTCAAAGTAGATGGATTACTTGGAAGACTTCCTAGTCTAGACGCTACTTCATGAGGTTTTTCATTTGTAGACACCGTAGAATCAGTTCCACCGATAGGCACCATTCTAGCAATCTTTTCTTCTAAAGGAGAGAGTTTGCTGTAAGGAATAAAGTGATAATGATCGCCATGCGGAATCGCAACTCCATTTGGCGTACGGCTGATAATCTTAGCAGGGTCAAAAACCAGACCGTCTGATTCACTGTAACGTTGGTCACTAGGTGAATCATAGAGTTCTTTCAAAAGACTTTGGAGATTTTCAGCTTTATTCGCTGGCTTGCTAGTTGAGCCTTGTGCTACAGATTGCGTGTCATTATCACTAGCTGTTGAAGAATAGCTTAACTGACTTGGTTGCGTATTTTTGCCAGCTAAATGAGCTTTTGCTGCTGCTAACTCACTAGCAGACAAATCACTTTTTGGAATGTAGTGATAGTGTCCTCCGTGCGGAACGATATAAGCATCACCCGTATCTTCGATAATATCAGCTGGATTAAAGACATAACCATCATCTGTCGTATAGCGTCCCTGAGACCTTGCTACAGCAACATCTGAGCTGACCTTCTCATTATATTTGACATGTTCTTGTTTTTGACGATTGATTTCATCCTTGGTTCGAACATTATCAGCATGAGCTGTATCTTTCAGGTAGACATAATATTTTCCATCGACCTTGATGATATAACCACCCTTGACCTCATTGACAATATCAGCGTCTTTAAGTTGATAATTAGCATCCTTCATCAAAAGTTCTTCACTGAAAATCGCATCATAAGGAACTTTCCCATTATAGTAATGATAGTGGTCACCGTGTGACGTCACATAGCCCTGATCTGTAATTTTGATAACAATTTGCTCAGCCTGAATTCCTTCTTTTTGACTGACCTGATCTGGTGTCAGGTTTTCAGTTTTCTGACTTGACTGGCTACCATCCACATAAGAAACACGATTATTATCCTTATTTTCCTGCGAGCGATGCTGATTTAGTGCATAGGCGCAAAGACTCAAGGATACGATAACAGCTGATCCGGCTGCAATATACTTTTTACTGAATTTCATAAATCCCTCATTTCAATAAATGATGAAGCTATTTCTTAACTTCTTTTTCTCGGTTAAACCGTTTTTCTCAACTGGTTATTTAACCAATTAATTAACCAGTAAATAGTTTACCTTTTTTAAGCTTATCTGTCAAGATTTTTATATCATTTTAAAAAATAAAAGCCAGTATTGCTACTGACTCTTACATTATTTTGCTTTATAGTATAAAGTTTATACTGCTGGTTTCGTCGTAACTGACTCACTACCTTTTAACAAAGCAAGTAGTTTCTCTGCTTCTGCCATGATGCCATTATTATCCATGGTTTGGAGACTCAGATTATTTCGTAAACCAGATAGGCTCTCTGTCACATTGTCTTTCAAACTAGCATCCGTTACTTTAGCAAGTAGAGCTTCTACTTCTTTGAGTTTGGCTTCTACTTTTTCGGTTTCTACTTGAGGTACTTCAGCTTCGTCTGTTGTATCTTTAGATACTTCTTCTGTCTCGTCTTCATCAGTGCTCGGTTTATAAAGATTATCTACTGAAGGGGTTGAACCTGTATGATTTTCTTTTCCATTGGATTCAGGACGAGTTGACTCGTCTGATTCATGATGATCTTCCTTATCTTCATCAGATTTACTGTCTTTGTCTGCCTTATTTTTACGAACATGGTCGCTGGCATTTCCCCAACCATTATCTGAGTGAGGACGTTCTTCAGGATGTTCAACATAATATTTTACAGTCGCAAAGAGATCCTCAAGGCTATAACCCTTAGGTGCTTCATAGAGTCCTTCGTCAAACCAACCAAATTTAATGTTATGGTAATGGTCGTAATGAGGTATAATTAAGCTACCATTTTTAACTTCAACAGTATGTTGTAGATTGTAAGGAATATGATCAAGTGGGACCTTCTTAGCTGCTTCCACTTTATTATAGATTGCTTCTACTCCTTTAACCTCAGTATTTCCTGAACCCTGATTCTCTGTTGAAGGAGGTATCAAACCTTTCTCTTTAGCATAAGCCTGGGCTGCCACTCTTTCAGCTTCAGACAAGCTCTCTTTCTTAATCCAATGACTATGGGACATATGTGGAGTTACATAAGCATCTCCCTCATCACTGGTAATATCACGAGTGTCAAAGATATAGCCATCTTCTGTTGTATACTTACCTGCTAATTTCGCTAATTTAATTTCATCGTCTGTATAAGCAATTTGAGAATTTGGTTTACCAAGACGTTCTGGGTGGGTAATTGGTGCTAAGAATGACAATAAATCATCTACCAATTTTCCTTTATTAGAAGTTTCATCATTCAAGCGTTCTGCTAATTTGTCTAAGGCTTGGAAATCAGAAGTACGCCCCTTATTTTCAGACAAGGCTTTATGAGCCTCGGCCAATAAATTATATGCTTTATCATAAAATTCTTGATCACGAGGAGCGACATTTTCTTTCTTCGCAACTAGATCGTGTGTTTCTTGAGTTTTCTTGGACAAGAGATTTTCAATAGCATCAATCTTATCCTTGGCCAAATCTTTAGCAAGAACATAACGACTAACGCCCTTATCCTCTATAATATATCCATCACCAACTTTTCTAACAACCTGATTGACATCAAATTCTGTCGGTTTATTTTCCACTGGTGCTAGAGGTTTGGTAGTAGGGGCTGGCTTCAGAGGAGTAACACTTGGCAAGACACTGCCATTTTGTCCCTTAACAGCTATCATACGAGCCAATTTTTCTTCCAGCGGTGACATTTGTGAATAAGGAATAAAGTGATAATGGTCTCCGTGAGGCACTGCGACACCGTTAGCTGTACGTTTGATGATTTGTGCCGGATCAAAGACTAATCCATCCGATTCCACATGGCGTTCTGATAAAGGTTTGGCATATAATTCACTTAAAAGTGTTGGGATATCTTCGCCTTGATTTTGATGATATGTTGGGGTGACAGTCAGGTTTGGAGTCTCTGTCAAACTTGGTTGGGCTGGTTTAGCATTATCACTACTTGGTTTACTTGAACTTGTGGCAGAATGTGAGCCCTGTTTACCATTCCAATAAGCTTGGGCTGCAGCCAATTCTCCTGCTGACAAATCACTCTTAGGTATATAGTGGAAATGATTGCCGTGCGGTACAACAAAAGCGTCACCTGTATCTTCAATTACATCTGTCGGACTAAAGACATACCCATCATCCGTTGTATAGGCTCCTCCATTCCCTCGATTCGGTGCCGGCGTATTGAGATTAAAGTTTGGTTTAATGGTTGAACTTGGTGTTGAACTTAGTTTCTCAGAGCTGCTTGGTTTCGTATTGTCAGAATGACTTTGAACTGGCTGACCTCCAATTGGAAGATTTCGAGCCAATTTTTCTTCCAAAGCAGACATTTGCGAATATGGAATGAAATGGAAATGATCCCCATGAGGCACTGCCACACCATTGGCAGTACGTTTTGTAATCTGTGCTGGATCAAACACCAAGCCATCAGACTCCACATGACGTTGGCTAAGTGGCAAGGCGTACAATTCTTGAAGGAGACTAGCTAAATCCTCACTTTGACTTTCAGAATCTGTTGCAGGATTTTGAGGTGTCTCAGATTGACTCGTTCTCACACTAGATCTTGTTTCAACTCTGCTAGAACGATATTCAACCGTACTTAATTGGCCGCCTTTCCCAGATAAGAAGGCTTGGGCAGCAGCTAATTCACTGGCAGACAAATCACTCTTCGGAATATAGTGGAAGTGATTACCATGAGGAACGATATAGGCATCGCCTGTATCTTCAATGATATCAGAGGCGTTAAAGATATAACCATCATCCGTTGTATAGCGTCCTTGAGCTCTGGCTGCAGCAACAGCATTATCTGTGCTTGCATTATGATTATGACTGTGTTCCTGCTTCTGACGTTTAATCTCTTCTTTTGTACGAATATTGTCCGCATGGGCGGCATCCTTGAGGTAAACATAGTATTTACCGTCTACCTTAATGACATAACCACCCTTGATTTCATTGACAATGTCTGCATCCTTCAACTGATAATTCGGATCTTTCATGAGGAGTTCTTCACTGATGATGGCATCATAAGGAACCTTGCCATTATAGTAATGATAATGGTCTCCATGAGAGGTCACATAACCTTGATCCGTAATTTTGATAACAATTTGTTCGGCGTTGATTCCCTCTCTCTTACTAACTTCATCTGGTGTCAAGTTCTCTGCCTTTTGACCAGCCTGATCACCATCTATATAAGCTACTCGATTAGAATCTTTCTTAACTTGACCAGCTTGGTAACGACCAAGTTCATAGGAACAAACACTTAGGGCAAGAACTGCCACCGAACCCGCCACATATTTTTTATTGATTTTCATTCTTTCCTCACTTTAATTCTTCTGCTAGAACACTCATATTTTCTTCCAGGTTTTCTAAATAGGTCTTGTCATTTTGTGGGTCTGCCTCTAAAGGATTCAGAGTTTTAAGACCCACACCTGTTGATTTGACAAGAGTTTCAGCTACTTTTGAAGAAGCATTACTTTCTGTAAAAATCGTTTTAACCTTATAGGTTTTTACAAATTCCTGAATTTCTGTTAGTTGTCTTGGACTTGGTTCTTGTTCTGGAGAGATACCTGCAATACCAAGTTGATTGAGTCCAAATCGCTTAGCAAGATAAGAAAAGGCTGTATGCTGTGTTACAAAAGTTTTCTGACTCGCTTTTTCAAATTTAGGCTGGAATTTCTTAGTCAATTCTTGAGCTTTTTTGATAAAGGCTTGCGCATTTTTCTGGTAAGTTTCTTTATGCTCACTATCCACCTCTGAAAGTTTATCAGCGATAATCTGAGCTTCTTCGCCAGCTTTTTCAGGATCTAGCCAAGTATGAGGGTCATAGAGTGTTTTTTCATCAACTCCATCCCCTGCTTCCACATCTTCTAGCCCAGGAACGCGGTCTAAAGTCATTCCTTCAGAAGCCTCTAAAACCTTAACTTTGGATTTTTTTAGATTGGGATCCAGACTTCCTGCCCAAGATTCAAGTGTATGCGAATGGTAAACAAAGACATCCGCGTCATAAATGGCTGCGATATCATTTGCCGAAGGTTCAAAGGAGTGAATCCCACTACTTGACTGAATCATCCGAACATCATTCAAGTCACCAGATACTTCCTTGACCATAGCGTAAATAGGGTAAAAACTGGTTACAATTTTCATCCCTTTTCCAGTCTGACTCTCCTTTTGGCCACAAGCAGCTAAGCACAAAAGGAAAACACTTAACAATACTAAAAATAAACTTTGTTTCTTCATAAACAACCCCTTAACTATTTAATTAACTGGTAAACATTCTACTCCTAAAAATTTAATCTGTCAAGATATTTTTAGAAAAAATTTGAAATTTCTTTCACATACAAAAATCTGCTGAGTTTCAACAACTCAACAGATTCTCACTTTATATACTCAATGAAAATCCAAGAGCAAATTAGGAAGCTAGCCGCAGGTTGCTCAAAACACTGTTTTGAGGTTGTAGATAAGACTGACGAAGTCAGTCACATATATACGGCAAGGCGAAGCTGACGTGGTTTGAAGAGATTTTCGAAGAGTATTATTCTTCTATGGTAGAATGCTTATAACCATAAGTAAAGTAAATAAGACTTCCTATCAACAAAGCAACTAGGAAAGCAATCCAAGTTTCCAAATTATACTGCAACATAAAGGATAAACAAATGATGATTGATAAAATGGGTAACAGGGGTACCAATGGTGTTTTAAATTCCCCAGATTTGGGCATTCCTTTTTCTTTTCGTAATCGAATCAGGCCATATGCCAGCATGATTAAGTAGGCTAGGGTACAAATATTTAAGAAGGCTGCAATACTAGCTAGTGGGAACATTCCTGCTGCTACTGCTGAAGCTAAACCCGTCAAGATAGTAGCATTTTTGGGTACCTTGCTTGTTTTTGTTAATTCTTTAAAGGCGGAAGGCATTAACCCGTCACGAGCTAAACTGTAAATCATACGAGATAAAGCATAGGTCATCGAAATACAAACTGTAATCAAGGTCAAGATAGCCACTAATGACACATAGTTAGCTGCCCAACTAATCCCAACACTACGAAGGGCAAAGGCAACGGCATCGTCGACATTTAGATGACTATAGTGAACCACACCAGTCAAGACAAGCGTCACCAAGGCATAAAGAATGGTTACGATAGAAAGCGATAAAACAATCCCTCTAGGAATATTTTTTTGAGGAGTCTTGACCTCATCTACAGCCATAGAGATGGATTCGAAGCCTAAAAATCCGAAGAACATCAAGGACGCACCAGCCATAATACCAGTACTAGCTCCATAGATTTGTCCAAACCCATAAGGAGCAAAATTGCTCCAATTATCAAGTTTGATATGCCAAATTCCTACCAAAACAAAGAGGGCTAAAGCGGAAAATTTCAAAATAACTAGGATCGAATTAAAGCGTAAGGCTGCCTTAGCATTAAGTAAAACAAGTGAGGTCACCAAGACCAAGACAAGAATAGGCAATAAATCAATAAATGTTCCTGCCTGAGGATTAAAGGTACCATTTAAAGCCTGAGGAAGGGCTATCCCGTATTGAGAGAGCAAGCCTTTAAAATAAGCTGCCCAACCCGAAGCCACACCTGATATGGCTGTCATGAACTCCATCATGGTTAGCCAGCCAGCCAACCAAGCTGGAAATTCTCCTAAGATAGCATAGAGATAACTGTAGGCACCACCTGTAGCAGGTACTCGTGAAGCGAATTCTGCAAAAAATAGTGCTGATAATCCCACACACAAGGCAGAAATAACGATTGAAATCACTAGCGCTGGACCAGCAAGTGTTGCTGCTGCAGTACCTGTGATCGTAAAGACACCTGTCCCTACCATGGCTCCGATACCTAACAAAATCAAATCCCATAACTTCAAATGCCTGTGCATCTCCGTTTTATCCAAACTAACATTCTTTGTTCTAAATATATTCATCTTTGACTCCAAAATAAAATGATGATTCTATTTTACCATAAATATAGGAGATTTGTGAATATTTATAAAATAATTTTCTAAAAAAATCTGACTACTTTTGTAATCAGATTTTTATCAATTCTAGTTCATTTCTTTAAAGGCTGCTTCTGCATCCGCGTTGCTGATAACACCAAATTGAATCTTTCCAATCTTTCCTTGACTATCAATTAGATATTCTGTAGGAATGCTTCGAATTTGATAAGCTTGGAAGGTTGTAGCCTTTGTATCATAAAGTACTGGGATATCCTTATAACCTTGATCTTGGAACCATTGTGGGAATTGCTCGACAGTTTTTTCGCCTTGAATTCCTGGTGCAATGACACTAAGAATTTCAAAATCGCGATCTGGTTTTGCAGCCAATTCCATCAACTCGGGCATACTTTTCTTACATGGACCACACCATGAAGCCCAAAACTTCAAATAGACTTTTTTCCCCTTATAATCAGATAATTTAACTTCTTTACCATCCATAGATTGCAAGGTGAAGTCTGGAGCCTCTTTCCCAACAGCAATTTGTTGTACAGTCGTTTGTTGCTGTTGTTTTGGGGATTGTTGTGGAGCTTGAGTTTTTTTAGTCTCTTCCTCACCACAGGCAATCAATACGACTAATGACAAGAGGCTTAAGCCAGCAAACATTACTTTTTTCATTTTTTCTCCTTTATTCAAAAATTCCAGCTAGAACATTTACTTGTCCTAATAGTAACAAAATTCCCATTAAAATAATGAGGAAACCACCAATTTTCTTCAGTAGCATCATATGACGCTTGAGTTTACTAAAATAAGGCATCACTACGCCTGAAGCTAGAGCCAAGACCAAGAAAGGAATAGCCATCCCCAGAGTGTAAATAAGAGTATAGATAGCTCCTTGCCAAGCGCCATTGCCTCCAGAAGCCGCAAGTGCTAAGACAGAACTTAAAACTGGACCAATACAAGGCGTCCAACCAAAGCTAAAAGTAATACCGAGTAAAAAGGCTGACCAATAACGATTGGCTTCTGATTTCTTAAAAGTAAAGCTTTTTTGAACCTCTAATTTCTTAAAATGAAAAATTTCCATCTGGTGAAGGCCTAAAATGATAATAATTGTTCCCATGGTATATCGAAACCAATTTGCATAGAGAATATTACCAAAGTAACCAGCACCAAATCCTAAAATAAAGAAAATGAGAGAGATACCTGCAATAAAGCAAAGTGTTCGAATCAAACCTGACCAAAGAACCTTTCTCCCAAACAAGGAAAAACTTTTTGCACTTTCCTGATCATCCAATAAGATACCAGTATAGACAGGTAACAGAGGGAAAATACAAGGGGAAAAGAAGGACAAGACCCCTGCTAAAAAAACGGAGATTGAAAATACTATCGTTTCCAATAAAGAACCAACTTTCTTAATAATTCTAATCCTATTTTACTATAATCAATTTTATTTGTATGATTTCTGCTACGCAAATTGAATTAGCTTGTATTTGAAAAATTTTTTCCGGTACTAGTTCATTCATATTCTGCCCCCAAAATGCCCCAAACCAAACAAAAAAACCTACTGACCAAGCTAGAAAGCTTGATCCAATAGGCCTTTAAAATTCAAATTATTTAACAGCGTCTTTAAGAGCTTTACCAGCTTTGAATGCTGGAACTTTAGAAGCTGCGATTTTGATTTCTTTACCAGTTTGTGGGTTGCGACCTTTACGTGCAGCACGCTCACGAACTTCAAAGTTACCGAAACCGATCAATTGAACTTTTTCACCAGCTGCAAGGTATTCAGTTACTGCTGCAAATACAGCGTCAACTGCTGCTGCTGAATCTTTCTTAGTCAATTCTGTAGCTTCTGCTACTTTAGCGATCAAATCTTGTTTGTTTGCCATGTTAACGATTCCTCCAATTTAATTTCTAATTAACAAATATAATCATATCCTAAAATCCCTTTTAGGTCAAGTTAAAAACACTATTTCTTCCCATTTTATTTATTTTTTTAGGAGTGGTAACGTACCAAAATAGCCCAAGCGTTCTCACCCGTGTGAGTTTGAATAATGGAACCCGTTTCCAAAACAGAAATTTGCTTTTCGACATAAGCTTGTAAACTTTCTTTCATCTCTTTTGCCCAATCAGCACTACCAGAATATGAAATTCCAATCTCTGCTACAGAACGTTCAGAGAGAGTTGTTGTTAACTCATCTAACCATTTTTTAAAGGTTTTAGCTCCACGACCTTTAACAATTGGCTGCAATTCATGGTCTTTCATTTGCATGACAACTCGGATATTGAGAAGTGAACTCAACAATCCAGTTACACGACCAATACGACCACCTTTTACCAAATTTTCCAAAGTTGAAACGCCAATATAGAGTTCTGTGTTGTTTTTAACTGCTTCTACACGAGTTAAAATTTCCTCCATATCTTTGCCTTCTTGAGCTAACTTCGCAGCCTCAACTACCTGGAATTTCAAGGCTTGATCAGTGAAGGAACTATCAATCACCGTCACGTCGGCAGTAGATAAACTAGCACCTTGGCGTGCTGCTTCTACAGTACCTGAAAGGGCATGAGACATATGAATAGCAAGAATCTGGCTACCATCCTTAGAGAGTTCTTCAAACACTTCAGCAAAGACACCTACAGGGGGCTGGCTTGTCTTAGGAAGATTTTTAGCTTCTTGCATCAACTGAAGAAATTTACCTTCTTCTTTCAAATCAGCATCAGAATAAACAACATTATCAATCATTACAGATAATGGAACAATTGTAATATCTAATTGCTTTACGAGTTCTGGTTCAATAGTAACAGATGAATCGGTTACAATCTTAATTTTTGTCATAGTATCAATCTTTCTATTTTAGGATTCAGATTGGTTTTCTTACTTCTAATTATATCAAAAAAAGATTAAAAATCCTAATGGAGTCATTCAAATTTTCCTTAAAAATTTGATATAATCTACTTATGAGAAAAGAGGTTCCTATGATTAAAAAAATTTATCCCATTTTAACCATTTTACTAGGTGCTGCTATTTATGCTTTTGGGCTAACTTATTTTGTAGTTCCCCATCATCTCTTTGAAGGAGGGGCGACAGGTATTACCCTCATCACCTTTTATCTTTTTAAAATCCCTGTTTCTCTCATGAACTTGCTGATTAATATTCCCCTTTTCATCCTGGCTTGGAAAATCTTTGGAGCCAAATCCCTCTATTCTAGTTTGCTCGGAACCTTAGCCTTGTCTGCCTGGTTGGCTTTTTTTGAGCGTATTCCCCTTCATATTGATCTTCAAGGTGATTTACTGATTACTGCACTCATAGCGGGAATTCTATTGGGAATTGGTCTTGGAATTATCTTTAATGCTGGAGGTACAACTGGTGGTACTGATATTCTAGCTCGTATTCTCAATAAATACACTCATATATCTATGGGGAAACTGCTCTTTATCTTAGATTTTTGTATTCTCATGCTCATTCTCCTCATCTTCAAGGATTTGAGATTGGTTTCCTACACGCTCTTATTTGATTTTATCGTTTCTCGTGTTATCGATTTGATTGGCGAAGGAGGCTATGCTGGTAAAGGTTTTATGATTATCACAAAACGTCCTGACCAACTTGCTAAAGCGATTAATGATGACCTAGGAAGAGGCGTTACTTTCATCTCAGGTCAAGGTTACTATAGTAAAGAAGATTTAAAAATCATCTACTGTATTGTCGGTAGAAATGAAATTGTGAAAATGAAGGAAATGATTCATCGAATTGATCCTCAAGCATTTATCACTATTACAGAAGCTCACGAAATTCTTGGTGAAGGCTTTACCTTTGAAAAAGAATAAAAAGAGGTCTTGTAGTAACCTCAAAAGTTAGACTACATCATCTATCTTTTGGGTTACAGACAACCTCTTTTTTAATTACGCAATCTCTTAAGACCAATTCCGAGCTACTTCTTCATCTGCCTTTAACTGGTCCACTAATTGGTCAACTGAGTCAAATTTGGCCATATCTCGAATACGATCAAGCCAATAAACCATGACAGTTTCCCCATAAATATCTTGATTAAAATCAAAAATATTGACTTCAAAACGTGCTTCTTCTCCATCAAAAGTCACATTTTTACCTACACTAGCCATAGCACGATATTTCTGTCTTTGAATCTCAACATCAACCACATAAACGCCATCTGCCGGCATATAAGTACGGTCTAAAAGCACCAAATTAGCCGTTGGATAACCAATCGTACGACCACGAGCGTTACCATGAACCACCATACCTCTTGATGGAAGAGGTGCCCCCAAAAGTTCTCCTGCTTCTTTCACATTTCCGTCTAAAATAGCTTGACGAATACGTGTTGAACTAATCTTTCCTTTCTCATCTTCTACAGGTGGGACGATGAGAACTTCTCCATCAAAGTAATCCTTTAAATCTTCTGCCGTTTTTTTGTCAGAACCAAATGTATAATCAAAACCTGCAACAATAATTTTGGCATTCATAGCCTTGATATAGGTTGCAAAAAATTCTTCTGCCGTGAGACTAGCAAATTGACTACTAAAATCAAGGAGATATAATTCTTCTACACCTTCGCGTTTTAATTTTCTTTCACGTTCAGCAGGATTTAAAATATGTAAAAACAAATCAGGATGATAAGGCTCTAAAGCAATCTTTGGAGATTCATTAAACGTCATAACTACGATAGGCAATAAATCCTTTCTCGCAGCCTTGTTGGCAACACGAAATAATTCTTGATGTCCCTTATGTATACCATCAAAATAGCCAAGAACTACGACTGAATCAGATGGTGTGCCAATATCTTTTTGGTTTTTTATAGGAATAGTAATAATCATAAAATAATTATATCATAGTGATAGCTATTTCTGAACCAGAAAATCTGAAATGTCCTTTTTTTAACCTGAAGTGTAGCAGTTTAGAAGAATTTTGTTTTTGAAATCTTAATAAAGAACAAGAGATTGAATTAAAAATCTTTAAATCAGAAAAACGCATCATATCAGCTACCTAAAACTTGATACAATGCGTCTATTTAATATGAAAAAATCTACTGGATTATTTTCAAAATCAACTTCCAGCATCCTTTTCACTTTTTATTAATAAGTTCCTTCTTCACCTTGACTAGTCAAGATAACAGGTCCATCTTTAGTAATCACGAATTGGTGTTCATATTGACAAGATAAACCACCGTCAATGGTCTTATGCGCCCAACCGGTCTTCATATCAGTATCAATTTCCCAGTCACCTGTATTGATCATTGGTTCAATGGTCAATACCATTCCTTCACGGAGACGAAGCCCACGACCAGCAATACCATAGTTAGGAACCATTGGTTCTTCGTGCATGGTTGGACCAACACCATGACCAACCAAATCACGTACTACACCGTAACCACGACTTTCAGCGTATTCTTGAATAGCCGCACCGATATCACCGATACGATTTCCAACAACAGCTTGCTCGATTCCCTTGTACATGGCTTCTTTGGTCACATTCATCAAGTTTTTCACTTCTTCGGACGGTGTACCAACAGCATAAGCCCAACACGAGTCTGCTAAACCACCAGAGTAGCTCTGAGTGTATTTTTTCATCTGCTCCACATTGTTGAAGTTTAGTTTTGAGACATTCAGGTCAGATTTAGCAATAGGACCTCCCAAAACCATATCAACCTTGAGTAAATCACCATCTTTCAAGATATAGTGACGAGGGAAAGCGTGAGCTACTTCATCGTTAAGAGAGCAACAAGTAGCATAAGGATAGTCCATCATTGCACCGTCAACTCCAATCTGAAGCGGAAGGAAATTTTCTTCCTTACAACGACGGCGGACATACTCTTCAACTTCCCACATATCTACGCCAGGCTTAATCAAATCACGTAAGCCGATATGAATACTTGCTAGAAAATCCCCAGCCTTGTCCATAGCTTCGATTTCACGAGCTGATTTTAATGTTATCATTTTTTCTCCTAGTTTCTAATTAATTTTAACGGTCACATTTGCTTTTGAAACAATCTGGTGACCATGATAAATATCATAATCAATAATCGCTGACCGTCTAGTGTGATGAATAATTCGCGCCTGAATGCGCAGTATATCATCTATCTGAACAGCCTGCAAAAAGTAGATCAGCATCTGTTCAATGATGAGATTGCGCCCACTATTAACAACTAAATCTTGAGTCATGTGGGTCAGAATTTCTGCCAATACACCGTTAGCTAAAACTCCGTTTTTCTCAAGCATAAAGGGTTCCACTGTAATCACTACTTCATCGTGATGATAAGAAAGTTTTTGACCAATCTGCTCAGAAAAAGTAGGTAGAGCAGAAACTTGAGAACGACTCATCTTCTCCATGACATCTCGTCGTGTCACAACCCCAAGCAAGGTTTGATTATTTCGAACAACCGGTACCATTTCAAAGTCTTCAGCAATCATACGTTGACTCACATTAGCAATATTTGTTGATAATCCAACTAAAAATAGACTACGGGACATGACCTTATCAATTGTGGTACTTGGTGACTTATCACCAGCGTCTCTCATAGTTACAACGCCCACAACAACCTGATGTTGATTGATAACCGGAAAACGACTACTACGATTCTTACGTACCAAGTCCAAATAATCTTTAACAGTGTCGGTCTCTCTCAGAAAACCATATTCATGACTCGGACGGTACAGTTTCTCAACTGTCAAAATATCTGTTTTGATTTGTACATTTGACAAGGCTTTATTGATCATGGTCGCAACGGTGAAAGTGTCGTGCTTGCTTCTCAGGACAGGAATTCCTTTTTGGTTAGCCAGTTTAATCACATCATCATGAACCTGAAATCCACCTGTAACCAAGACTGCATTTTCATTTTCCAATGCTAACAATTGAATACGAGTCCGATCTCCGACAATCAAAAGTCCCCCATCATGAAGGTAAGACAAAATATTTTGCTCAGTCATGGCACCGATCGAGAACTTACTAAATTCTCTCTCTAAACCTTCTTGCCCAGCCAGAACCTCAGAAGAAGTCACTTCTGCAATTTCAGCAAAAGTTAATCTCTCTATAGCAACTTTCTGAGATTTAACACGGATAGTGCCACTTCTTGGGCGAGTCTCTACAATTCCACGGTTTTCAGCTTCCTTGATAGCCCGATAGGCAGTTCCATCACTGACTCCCAGATGATTGGAAATGCTTCGAACACTGACCCTTTTACCAACAGGTAGTTCTTCCAAATAACTTAGAATTTCTTGGTGTTTACTCATTAATTTCTCCCTTTACAAAGCGAAACTCAAGATAATCCCGCATTTTCCTTGTATAGCGATCACTTCCTTTAAACTGACGAATCAATCGAAATCCAGCCTTAAGAGCAACCCGTTGGCTAGCTTCATTTTCAAGGTGAGTAATGATGGCTAATTGTTTTAAACCAAATTCTTCAAAAGCAAGCTGACAAAGTTTTTTAACAACTTCTGTCATAAAACCTTGACACCATGCATCTTTTCTCAAAAAATAGCCAAGCTCTGCTTCTTTTTTGATTTCATCTAGCTTCTCAAATTTAATAGAACCAATCATTTGTTGATTTTTTGGGTCACAAATTGCCCACACTCCCAAAGGTGACTTCATAAAGTAATTAGCTAGTGCATATTGGCTTTCTTCCAGACTTGCCTGAGTCGGAAAAATAAATTGGAGATTTTCGGGATTTGAAGCTATCTCATGAAAGTCTTGACTATCACTAAAAAAGAAAGGACGCAAATACAAGCGATCCGTTTCAAAAAAAG
>ERZ773044.351-NODE-351-length-22266-cov-5.84093_pt1 | contig 22266 bp, 18 predicted proteins | sample MGYA00511897_ERZ773044 | MGnify/ENA primary metagenome ERZ773044 (study PRJEB29015, sample SAMEA2738116) | human oral metagenome | biome: human oral; feature: human-associated habitat; material: saliva | place: China | collected 2170 ...
GGAGGCAACCGGCGCGGAGAGGCTATGATGGATACTCAGCGGAACCCCGCGAGATAAACCCAACAGAAGGCGAGTGATGAGCGTGGCAGGTCAGCGTACACCCCAGCGTGGCCGAGGAGGATACAGCCGCCGCGGTGGCCCGGCCCTCGACACCGCCTGGCGTGCCGTCACGCCCGCGCCGGCCGTCATGCTCTACGGCCCCGAGGAGTACTTCGCTTCCCGCGCCGCGGCACGTCTGCGCGAGCTCTTCCGCGAGGCGCACCCCGAGGTGGACCGCGTGCAGATGAACGCCGCAACCTACACGGCGGGGGAGCTGACCCTGCAGGCGTCCCCCTCACTCTTCGGTTCGGCCAAAATCATTGAGGTGGAGAACGTTGCCTCCATGAGCGAGGACTTCCTCACCGATACCCTGGCCTACCTGAAGGCTCCCGAGCCGGACATCATGCTGATTCTGAACCACTCGGGCGGCAACCGAGGCAAGAAGCTCATCGACCTGGTGCGATCACAGTTCACCCTCGTCAACTGCAAGGCGCTCAAAACCGACCGTGAGAAGGGCGAGTTCCTGGCCAGCGAGTTCTCGGCCGCCCGCCGACCCATCACCGGGGGAGCGCTGGCCCTGCTGACCGCTGCCGCATCGGACACCGCCGAGCTGGCCGCCGCCTGCCAGCAGCTGCTCGCCGATATCCCTGGCGAAATCACCGAGGAATCCGTGAACCTCTATTACGGTGGCCGTACCGAGGTCACCGCCTTCCGAGTAAGTGACGCCGCCATCTCGGGTAACGCTCCCGAGGCCCTGCGCCTGCTCCGCCACGCATTGGCCACCGGCACGGAGCCGATTCCGATGCTCGGCGCGCTCGCCATGCGCATCCGCAATATTGCCCGCGTGCACCACGTGCGCATGAGCGCCAACGAGCTGGCGCGCGAGGTGGGCATGGCGCCGTGGCAGGTTGAGCAGGCTCAGCGAGACGGCCGCCGCTTCACCGGCGCGCAGCTGGCGCATATCGTGCAGCTTCTGGCCGATGCCGACGCTCAGCTCAAGGGAGAATCGCAGGATGCGGTGTACGCCGTGGAGCGCGCGGTGTTGGCGATTGCACTGCCTGCCCGCGACTAGTGCATAATGGTGCGCATGCTTGAATTCTTGAAGAAAATTTTCTTTGCCCTGCTGCCCCACCTGCAGAAGGCGGCGGAGGACATGCTCAACGAGGCGGCCTCCTCTAATGGCTCCGACGGCTCGCACGAATCGAAGGGCGAGGAACGCCGCGCGTCCTCGCAGTCTTCACCCAAGCCGAGCGCCCCGAAGCCTTCCTCGGCAAAGTCCTCGGCACCTAAGCCTTCCGCACCGGCTTCGACCGGAGTGTCCGACGGTTCGGACTACCCGGGCGATTACCGCGACATGATTAACTTTGAGTACTCGCCCTCCCTGGATGGCGACGCTGACCCGGGTGAAATCGTGTGGACGTGGGTTCCCTTCGAGGAGGACCACTCGCAGGGTAAGGACCGCCCGGTGCTTCTGGTGGGTCGTGACGGTGAGTACCTGCTGGCGCTGATGATGACCAGCAAGGATCACAATAACCGTGAGCACGCTGATTCGAACTACCTTGATATTGGTTCGGGTCCGTGGGATCCGCAGGGCCGCGCTTCTGAGGTGAAGCTGAACCGTGTGATTCGTGTTCGCCCGGATGCGATGCGCCGTGAGGGTGCGGTTATGCCGGAGGATACGTTCCGCCTGATTGAGCGTGCGTGGACTCGCCGTAACGGCTAACGCCCTGTGCCGGTAGTTTCACCGGCGACTGGTGCCGATTATCTGCGCCGTATGTGGAGGCTGCGTGTAGCGGTTTTCACAGTATTTTTCTCTCCGCGGGGGTCTGTCGTGGAGGCTGTTCATCTGGTATTATGTGTGGTTGAGTGTCCGATGGTCATCGGGCACTGCTGGCCGGTTGCCATAGGCATCCCCACGCCGCTCAGTCGATGATCGGCCAGCGTCGCCCTCACCGACCAATAAGACAAAACAGAAAGTTTAATTGTGGCTAACATTAAGTCTCAGAAGAAGCGTATCCTCACCAACGAGAAGGCTCGCCTGCGCAACAACATTGTAAAGTCCGAGCTGAAGACCGCGACCCGCAAGGTCAAGGCTGCTGTTGAGGCACAGAACCAGGAAGCTGCTGTTGAGGCTCTGCGTTTTGTGAACCGTAAGCTGGACAAGGCTGTTTCCAAGGGTGTTCTGCACAAGAAGACCGCTGCAAACAAGAAGTCCGGTCTTGCTGCGCTGGTAAACAAGGCTTTCTAAAACTTGCGGGGTGCGTGAGTACCTCTCTGGTTTAAGGGCAGAGACCCCCTGTGTTCCCCCTCCTCTAAGGGGAACGCAGGGGGTTTCTTTTTCGTGTATACTTGGGCTCAAGGAGTTAAACGACCCCTCTGAAACCCTGAGCTTCACCTATTGGTGTGGCAATAACGCTTGGGCGGCCGCGGCTTTATGCTTCGGTCTAGAAGACCTCGGGGGCACCACCGGTTAACTCCTCATAACTTTTGTGAAAGGCATCCTGCTAAGTGGCGGGGTGCCTTTTGCTATACCCGCACGCTGTGGTTTTATAACGCCCAGATTCTTTTTGGGGGAGGCGCCCGCCCGGTGACGAAACCGCTTGCGGGTCGCGTGGGAGCCCGTATAGTGGGAACTATCGACGGTACCGCACACCGCCCGCCTATCATGAGCGCCCTAAACGGCGTTGCGCATAGCGCCGGTGTGGGCACACATTTTTGCATGTTATTAGGAGGCTCCCCATGAGTAGCGAGATCGCAGAAGAAGCTTACGATTATCGTGAAGACCCTGAGTATTGGCGTGCTCCGTTCGATTTTACGAAGCCCATATCTGATGCAAATACTCCGGAGGGGTGGATGCGTGCTGAGTTGAATGGGCGTTTTTTTAATGCTCCGGTGGCGCGCCCCGGTGCCGAATATGAGTGGGGTTTAGCAGAGATTAAGCGTAGGTATGAAGCTAAGGAATTCCCCTTCGACGATAGCGAAGTAACCCGTTTGTATCGTGAGAAGGTAGCTAATGGTGAGTTGCCGGATGTTTATGCTGGCACTCCATACGATTTGGCGCTTTTGCCTTTTTAACATAGTTTCCCTTTCCGTCCGGGGTTTTGGGCGGCATAACCGAATATAGAACATATTTTTTACAACACCACACAACCACCGACCACGAGCTAAGGACAACGATGAGCCAGCCGAACTTCCCTCCCGCCCGACTCTTTGACGCTTTCACCAAGCCCGCCTCCACAGAACAGCCCGCGAAGAAGGGCCTGCTCGGCAAGCTACGCCTGAGCGAATCCTCCGAGGAGGACAACTACACGACCGTCATGCTGGTCGGTTTCAACTCCGCGAAGGAACCCCCGGGCAACGGTGAGGACGCCCTCGACGTGATTCACCGCGCGTTCGACCCGTGCGACGAGAGCCCCGGCTTCGACATGGACGACTTCTACGACTATGCCTCCGTCGCCCCGCAGCTGCTGAACAATGACGACTCCGAATCCACGGTTCTGGTGTGGCCCAAGATGTTCTACAACATGGTCACCATCCCGGAGCGCCGCCTGCGCCTGCTCGTGGTGACCGGCCCCGCCCCGAGCCTGTGCCTGCAGCGGTTCATGACCCGCTTCTTCAAGTACGTGAAGAAGCTCCACGTGGACCACGCGATCTTCGTTGAGACCTTTGAGGATCAGGTGGCGCACACCCGCTCGTATCCGTACACGCTGACCACTCACGACGAGAAGCTGGCGGCGATTCCCGGTATTCTGCACGAGGACTACACCGGCCCCACCTCGGTGGCGATGGCGATGTCTGCGCTCGCCGCCGAGCACGGCCTGGCCTCCTCGGTCATGTTGCGTATGAGCATCCCGGGGTATCTGAGCTTTGACCAGCAGAACCCGCGCGCGGTCGTGAGCCTGATTGAGGCGCTGGAGGTCATCCTCGGCATTAAGGTTGAGTCGGAGGAGTACGACCGCCTGCGCGCCCACGCTGATGAGTGGGAGGCGGAGCTCGCCGAAGAAATGGCGAAGGACTACGAGAAGGTTGAGCTGGTGCGTGAGATTGAGCAGAAGATGGATTCGACTCTGCGCACTGTCTCCGGTGAGGTGATTGCCGAGGACATTGAGGGCTACCTGGATTCCCTCAACGGCGCATCCGAGGCCGAAAACCCGGCCGATGGTGGTGCGGGAGTCGCGGAGGATTCTTCGGAACGCTAGGTCTGTTCGCGCATCGGCCGCGGGTATGGGAAAATGGTAGGTAACTATGCCCATACCCGCAGCCAGCATCTCGAAAGGATGATGTGATTGGCACCGATGTCGAAGAACCCGCCCGTTCCGGCGGCGACCGACCCCGCGATTATTCGCAATTTCTGCATTATCGCCCATATTGACCACGGTAAGTCCACCCTCGCAGACCGTATGCTGCAGGCCACCGGCGTGGTTGCCCCGCGCGATATGAAGGCGCAGTACCTGGACCGCATGGACATTGAACGTGAACGCGGTATCACCATTAAGTCTCAGGCTGTGCGCATGCCCTGGGATGTTGACGGCACCTCCTACGCGCTGAACATGATTGACACCCCCGGCCACGTGGACTTCACCTATGAGGTGTCCCGCTCCCTGGCCGCGTGTGAGGGTGCGCTTCTGCTCGTGGACGCCGCCCAGGGTATTGAGGCTCAGACCCTGGCGAACCTGTACCTGGCGATGGAGAATGACCTGACCATCATCCCGGTGCTGAACAAGATTGACCTTCCTGCGGCTCAGCCCGATAAGTACGCTGAGGAGCTGGCGAACCTGATTGGTTGCGAGCCGGACGAGGTTCTGCGCGTATCGGGTAAGACCGGTGAGGGTGTTGAGGCTCTGCTGGACCGTATTGTGGAGGCGATTCCCGCCCCGCAGGGTGACGCATCCGCCCCGGCACGCGCCATGATTTTTGACTCGGTGTACGACTCGTACCGCGGTGTGGTCACCTATGTGCGTGTTGTGGACGGTAGCCTGCAGCCGCGTCAGAAGATTAAGATGATGTCCACCGGTGCTGAGCATGACCTGCTCGAAATCGGCGTGATTTCCCCTGAGCCTGTGCCCTCGAAGGGCCTGGGCGTGGGCGAGGTGGGTTACCTCATTACCGGTGTGAAGGACGTCCGTCAGTCCCGTGTGGGTGATACCGTCACCTCCGCCGCGAAGCCTGCGCAGGAGTCCCTGGGCGGTTACGAGGACCCCAAGCCGATGGTGTTCTCTGGCCTGTTCCCGATTGATGGTTCGGACTACCCGGCGCTGCGTGACGCACTGGATAAGCTGAAGCTCAACGATGCCGCGCTGATTTACGAGCCGGAGACCTCAGCCGCTCTGGGCTTCGGTTTCCGCTGTGGCTTCCTGGGTCTGCTGCACCTGGAGATTGTGCGTGAGCGCCTGGAACGCGAGTTCAACCTTGACCTGATTTCGACCGCACCGAACGTTATTTACGACGTGGTGGACGAGGCCGGTAACGCTAAGCGCGTGACCAACCCGAGCGAATTCCCCGAGGGTAAGGTCGCGACCATTCGCGAGCCCATGGTGGCGTGTACGATTATTGCCCCGAGCGAGTACATTGGCGCGATCATGGAGCTGTGCCAGTCTCGCCGCGGCCAGATGGGCGGCATGGATTACCTCTCCAAGGACCGCGTGGAGATGCGTTACCGCCTGCCCCTGGCAGAGATTGTGTTCGACTTCTTCGATCAGCTGAAGTCCCGTACCCGCGGTTACGCGTCGCTGGACTGGAAGTTCGACGGTGAGGAAGAGGCCGACCTGGTGAAGGTCGACATCCTGCTGCAGGGTGAGAAGGTGGATGCGTTCAGCGCCATTACTCACCGCGATAAGGCGTACTCGTACGGCCTGATGATGACGTCTAAGCTGCGTGAGCTGATTCCTCGTCAGCAGTTTGAGGTGCCGATTCAGGCGGCTATCGGTTCGCGTATTATTGCCCGCGAGAACATCCGCGCGATGCGTAAGGACGTTCTTTCTAAGTGTTACGGTGGCGATATTTCGCGTAAGCGTAAGCTGCTGGAGAAGCAGAAGGAAGGCAAGAAGCGCATGAAGATGGTCGGTCGTGTGGAGGTTCCTCAGGAAGCCTTCATTGCGGCACTGTCTTCGAGCGAGGAGAAGGAAAAGAAGAAGTAGCCTTTCGCTGCTGTAGCTTTTCCGGCTGTGTGCTGACCTGTTTGAGTGGAGAACCCGGCTGGTGCCTCGTGTACCGCCGGGTTCTCTGCACGCTGTCTGTTGATGCTACCCGCCTTGAAGCTGCCCGCGTAGCCGCATGCGCGGCGCCCACATTGTTGATTCTCTATCCGTACACCTAGTTCCAGGAGGCAGAATGCCCGCCCAGCCCACCGGCGACCCCGCACCCCGCGACGGGCGCATTCCCGCCACCAGCGCGGCAGGATGCGAAAACCGCGACTTCAGCCTCTACGTACACATCCCCTTCTGCTCCGTACGCTGCGGCTACTGCGACTTCAACACCTACGCCACCGAAGACTTCGGCGACGGCATCGGCCTCGGCACCTACGCCGACGACGCCATCGCAGAAATCCTCTTCGCCGCCCGCACCCTCGAAACCTCCGGCGTCGCAAAACGCCCCATGCACACCGTCTTCTTCGGCGGCGGCACCCCCACCAAACTGCCCGCTAGCGACCTCGTACGCATCCTGCAGGCAGCCATCGACGTATTCGGCCTGGTCGAAGGCGCAGAAGTCACCACCGAAGCGAACCCCGACTCCGTCACCCGCGAAGACCTGCAGACCCTCAAGGAAGGCGGCTTCACCCGCGTATCCTTCGGCATGCAGTCCGTCGTACCCGAAGTGCTACAGGTACTCGACCGAACCCACACGCCCTCGAACGTGCCGAAGGTCGTCGCCTGGGCTAAGGAGGTTGGCCTGCAGGTGTCCGTAGATCTGATTTACGGTTCGCCGGGGGAGACCCTGCAACAGTGGGAGCGCAGCGTGCGCGCCGCGATCTCCTACGAGCCCGACCACATTTCCGCGTACTCGCTCATCGTGGAGGACGGCACCAAGCTTGCCGCGCAGATTCGCCGTGGCGAGTACACCATGCCCGATGAGGACCTCATGGCGGATATGTACCTGCTCGCCGAAGAGCTGCTCACCGCGGCCGGCTACCAGTGGTACGAGGTGTCCAACTACTCGCGCAGCGAGGACACCCGCAGCGACCACAACCTCGCCTACTGGCGCAACCAGGACTGGTGGGGCATCGGCCCCGGCGCGCACTCGCACGTGAACGGTACCCGCTGGTGGAACGTGAAGCACCCGGTGCCGTACGCGCAGAAGGTGCGTGCGGGGGAGTCCCCGGCGGCGGCACGCGAGGTGCTGGACGCCTCGACCCGCGCCTTCGAGACCATCATGCTCATGATTCGTGTGCGCGAGGGCCTGGCGATGCGCGAGCTACTCGCCGTGCACGACGAGGCGCAGTTGGGCGCATCTCTGCGCTGGCTCGTCTCCCAGGGGCTCATCGAACCGGATGCGCTCACCGCCTCCGCCGAGCCCGACCCGGATGCGCACGTGCGCCTCACCCTCAAGGGCCGCTTGCTCGGTGACGCCGTGACGCGCGAGCTACTGCCGGAGGTCTCGGGGGCCGCCGAAGACTGACGCTCGGGGAATGAGGCGCCCGCCCCTCTGACACCTACCCCGGGCGCCGGGGGAGGCGGCCTCGTTTCGCCGAACCCAGCCGGGCCGCGCGAATGTTGCGAGAAAAAAATTTAAAAATTTTTTTCTGAGGGATTTTTGGCCGCGTATCGGTAGGCTTTGGTGTGGAATCTTTGGATTTGATTCGGAAATTTTCGCTGGACCAGCTTAAAGGTATGTGGGTTTTTAGTGGGTTTTCGTGAGGTGTCGGTCACCGGGTTTTGGAAGCCGCCGCAAAGGCCTAAAAACTTTCTCCAAAGAGCGTTTCTCAAGTTGTGGTTGAAGGTTAGGCTGTGCCATAATAGTTCACGGCAGGACGGTATATGTCTAACAGCGTGTTCTCGTCTTTGCTGAAGTTGAGTGAATACGGTTGTGGGCTCCTGGCAACAGGGGCCCACGATCGTTTAACGACGATTTCCAGCGGGGTTGTTTGGTGCCGTTACGTGCCTCTCCCGGTTCCGCGATAGCCTCCGCCGGTTTGCGGGCGGCACGAAACTGACTTAACGGCCCAACGAGCAGACTCAATGGGGGAGCTGACTCGAGAGGCGAGCCGACGGGCACCGAAGACGCAGACTTAACCGATAGGGGCCCGCACCGAGTGGTGCGGGCCCCTTAAGTATTCAAATTAAGTATTCAAAATGCGGTGCGGCGTTCGTGCACGCAACCGGTTCGGCGTTAGTCGCCAGACCTGGCGCTTTAACCTAGTTGCTCTTCACCACGCGGTCGAGCAGGCGCGGGTTCACGCGGTAGCTGTACGGCTCACCGCGGTTGACCTCAATGCCGGCGCGTACCGAAGCAATCGCCATGAACAGCCACACGAGCATCCCCAGCACCAGGGCAATGTTACCCAGGCCGGGCACAAAGCCCAGGATGAAGCAGACAACAATCAACAGAGAGGGCACGAGGGTGAAGTTCATGGCCTCGAAAGCTTCCTGCTCAGCGAAGGGTGCGTTACGGCGGCTCACGTAGAACACCGCGGCGGAGGGAAGAATGCCGAGAATCCCCCCGAAATGCGCGAGAGTCGCGCGGTTACGGTCCTGAATCACGCTAATCTTGCGGGTTTTCTGAGGCCCGGTGGTCGGGCGTGCGTCGTTAGTCACGAAAATCCTGGTTCAATCGAAGTATCTTGTGGTGGTCACCGTCGAACGGCGAATCCGCCCGAATGGGGCGAACCGTGCGGGTGGTGACGGCCCTTGAGTGTAGTGAAGCACCGCCGCGGCTCAATGGAGCGGCCGCATCGGTGCTCCACCATTGTACCGCCTCAAGCCAGCCCCGCCGGCGGTTAATGCGCTGGATTGCAAGGTTCTGAGCAAACTCACATCCGCACAGCGTGGTTACGCGCCGGGCTCGGTCAGAAAGTCGATGAGCGACTCCACCGGCCCCAGCAGGGTCGGGTCCAAATCGGCGTAGGAATCCACTCGCGAAAGGATGTGCTTCCAGGCCTGCGCCACATCCGCCTGCGTCTCGTGCGGCTGGCCCAGGCGGCGCAGCGTGCCCTTCTTGAAGTCCTCGCCGCGCGGCACCTGCGGCCAGGCCTTCAGGCCCAGAACCGAGGGCTTGACCGCCTGCCAAATATCGATGAACGGGTGGCCCACAATCTTCACGTGCCCCGCCGCACCCGGCACGGCCAGCGCCTCCGCGACGATGCGCTGTTCCTTCGTGCCCTCAATGAGGTGATCCACCAGGATGCCCAGGCGGCGGCCCGGGCCCGGGGCGAACTCGCGCACCGCGCCGGCCAGGTCGTCCACACCGTGCAGCGGCTCCACCACGATGCCCTCAACGCGCAGGTCGTGGCCCCAAACCTTCTCCACCAGCTCGGCATCGTGCAGACCCTCAACCCAGATGCGGGAGGCGCGCGCAACCCGCGCGGGGGCGTTCTTCACGGCGATGGAACCCGAACGAGAAATCGTGCGCTTGGGCGCCTTCGCCGGTGCCGGAGCGATGATTTCAACGGGCTCACCCTCAATCAGGTAGCCGGTGCCGAGCGGGTAATTCTTCACGCGACCCTTGGCGTCCTCCAGACCGAAGAAGATAGCGCCGCCGATGCGTTCGGCGCGCACCACCTCACCCACCCAACCATCCACGCTCTCGATGAGCAAGCCTCGCTGCAGGGGAACCTTGCGCGCGGGCGGGGCCTTGCGGCTCAGGCGGTCTGCGTTCAGATCCTGTGCGCCCCAGCCGTAGGGGGAGTGGTGGGTACTCAAGGTATTCTCCTTCGGATGGTGCGGACACGACCGGTTAGGTGGGCGGGAAGACGGCGCCGGATGCGCAGCACAGCGCCGCGCCCAATAACCGCCGCCGGGCCCGGGCCGCCGCGGATTAAGCGGATAGCGGGAGCGACCCCTTTCAGCCTAGCCATTGTATCGGCTCGCGTACACTATCCCATAGAATTGATACGACTGTGGTGGCGGTGCACTCATCGAGCGCCGTCACCATCTTGAGAGGAACAGGAACACAGACACATGAGCCACTACGAGACTCTCGGCGTATCGAACGACGCCAGCCCCGAAGAAATCAAGAAGGCCTACCGCAAGAAGGCACGCCAGCTGCACCCGGACGTGAACCCCTCCGAGGACGCTGCCGAAGAGTTCAAGCGCGTCACCCTCGCCTACGAGGTGCTCTCCGACCCCGAAAAGCGCCGCAACTATGACACCACCGGTGACGAACAGGGCCGCGCAGGCTACCCCGGAGGCGGCGGCTACCCGGGCGGCGGATTCAGCGGCTTCGGCGGTTTCGAAGACCTGCTGAACATGTTCACCGGCGGCGCGGCAGGTGCCCGCGGCCCCGCATCCCGCGTGCGTCAGGGCCAGGACGACCTGATTACCGTCTCCATCAGCCTTCAGGACGCCGTGTTCGGCGTTGAGAAGACCATCGAGCGCCGCTCCGCCGTGACCTGCAAGTCCTGCAACGGCGAAGGTACCGCCGAGGGCACCCAGCCCGAAACCTGCACCACCTGCGCCGGCCACGGCTACATGCAGCGCCGCGTACAGTCCATCCTCGGCACCGTCATGCAGCAGGTCGAATGTCCCGACTGCCACGGCTACGGCACCGTCATCAAGACCCCCTGCCCTGAATGTCACGGCCAGGGCCGCGTGCGCGAAGACGTGCCGCTGACCTTCACGATCCCCGCCGGCGTGCACGATCAGGCACGCATCCGCCTGCGCGGCAAGGGTGAGGCTGGCCTGCACGGTGGCCCCAACGGCGACCTGTACGTCGACCTGAACGTCAAGCGCGACAAGTACTTCAGCCGCGAGGGCGACAACTTGGTCACCACCGTGAACATCCCCATGGCCGCGGCGGCACTGGGCACCGTCATTCCGCTGAAGACCTTCGACGGCGACCAGGAAGTCAGCATCCCCGCCGGCACCCAGAGCGGCGACACGATTACCCTCAACGGCCTGGGCGCGACTGTGCTCGGCACCGAACGCCGCGGCGACCTGCTCGTGCGCGTTCAGGTGACGACCCCGACCGACCTGACCGAGGAACAGCGCGAGCTGCTGCGCCAGTTCGCGGCCCTGCGCAACGAGCCGCTGAACGAAGGCTCGCAGGTCAAGCAGCGCGGTGGCCTGTTCTCCCGCCTGAAGGACCAGTTCAAGTAAATCTCTGTAGCGGATGCGGTACCCGCCGGGCCTTTCCGGTGGGCGCCGCATCCGCCGCGTTTACGCGGGGACGACCCCGAGACGGCGACCGCGCCTCGCAGCCGCGTTGAACCGCACCGCCCATAAGAACCCAAGGAGCACCATGAGCGCCCCCATCTTCTACATCAGCGCCGAAGAGTACGAGACCCTCACCCCCGGCGCATCCTTCGAACTGGACGGCCCCGAGGGCAAGCACGCCCTCGTCAAGCGCATGGAAGTGGGGGAGAGCATCGACCTGGGTGACGGCACCGGCCGCCGAGCCGTGGGCACCGTGCACTCCCTGACCGACCGCGGTGTCATCGTGCGCGTGGAGCAGCTCCGCGAGGAACACACCAGCCCTCGCATCTACCTGGTGCAGGCGCTCGCGAAGGACGGTCGCGACCTGCTCGCCATCGAAACCGCCACCGAGCTGGGCGTGTACGGTGTGCTGCCGTGGAGCGCGGACCGTTCGATTGTGCGCTGGAAGGGAGAACGCGCCGCCAAGGCGCACACCAAGTGGCAAAACACAGTGACCGCCGCCGCGAAGCAGTCCCGCCGCGCGCTCATTCCCGAGGTGTACGACCTGTACAGCACCACCGACCTGGTGGAGCTCATCGAGGAGGTCATCGGGCAGGGTTCTGCTGTGTTCATCCTGCACGAACAGGCCACCGAACGCCTGAGCGCCCTGGCACGCAAGCTTGTAGAGGCAGAGAACTTGCCCGAAGAAATCTACCTGCTCGTCGGCCCCGAGGGCGGCATCAGCGACCGCGAAGTGCAGCTCTTCACCGAGGCCGGCGCACACCTGGCGCTGCTGGGCGACGAGGTGCTGCGTTCCTCTACCGCCGGTTCCGCCGCCATGTGCACCCTGAACGTGGTGCTGGGCCGCTGGTAGAGCGCCGCCGCTAAACCCGGCCGGTAAAACCCAACTGCTGGAACCCAGCCGGGGCGTGACGCATCACGCACATCTATACTTGTAAATACATCACTAGCCAAGGAGCCCATATGACTACCTCCCGACCGCTGTCGACCGCACGCACCGTATCCTTCAAGAGCGCCGCAGAAATGATCGCCGTGCTCGGCCCGCAGGACGCGCACCTGGCAATTATCGAGGACTACTTCGAGCAGATTAGCCTGCGCCCCAAGGACCTGGACGTGCTCATCACCGGCCCCTCCGAGGCCGTCAACACCGCCGCAAAGCTGCTGAACGAGCTGCGCGTGCTCTCCAGCCACGACACGCAGATTACCGTGCAGGTCATTCACCGCCTCATGGGCATGCTCGGTGACGAACTGAGCAACCCGGCGCACTCGCTGTCCACCAGCATCCTCTCCACCCGCGGCACCACGATTCGCCCCAAGACCATTAACCAGAAGAAGTACGTGGACGCTATCGACGCGAACACCGTCATCTTCGGTATCGGCCCGGCGGGTACCGGTAAGACCTACCTGGCCATGGCGAAGGCAGTGCAGGCGCTGCAGAGCCACGAAGTGAACCGCATTATCCTCACCCGCCCCGCCGTGGAAGCCGGCGAGCGTCTGGGCTTCCTGCCCGGCACCCTCAACGAGAAGATCGACCCGTACCTGCGCCCGCTCTACGACGCACTGCACGACATGCTCGAACCCGAAACCATCCCCAAGCTCATGGAGGCGGGAACCATTGAGGTCGCACCGCTGGCGTACATGCGCGGCCGCACCCTCAATGACGCGTTCATCATCCTCGACGAGGCGCAGAACACCACCGCCGAGCAGATGAAAATGTTCCTGACCCGCCTGGGCTTCGGTTCGAAGATGGTCATTACCGGCGATATTACGCAGGTTGACCTGCCCGGTGGCGCCGCATCCGGCCTGAAGCAGGTGCGCAACATTCTGCAGGGTGTGGAGGATATTCACTTCAGCATCCTGGAATCCTCCGACGTGGTTCGCCACACCCTGGTGTCGAACATTGTGTCCGCCTACGATCAGTGGGGCGAAGACCAGAAGGCAATGGAACGCAAGCGCAACCGCAAGGTCAAGCGCGCCACCATCGAGGCCGCAGCCGAGAAGCTGCTGGACCGCGCCGGTATTAACGGCGGCTCCGAAAAGAACGCTGATAAGAACGCCGATAACGCACAGGCTACCCCGGAAGGACGCTAAACGGTGGCAGAGATCGAATTTGACTGCGAAGAACCCGCAACCGGTGCTGACCCGGCAACCGACGCGTTCGTCCGTGAATCCTTCGAGGCGGTAGACACCGAGGTGCTCACCCGCCTCGTCGAGCACGCTTTCAATCGCATGCACCTTGCCGATGACACCTACCTGTCCATCGCCATCGTGAATGAAGACGAGATGGAGCGCGTGCACATCGAGTGGATGGACCTGCCCGGCCCCACCGACGTGATGAGCTTCCCCATGGACGAGCTGGAACCGGGCACCCCCGAAAATCCCTCCAGCGGCATGCTCGGCGACATCGTTCTCTGCCCGCCCGTCGCCGCACGTCAGGGCGCGGATGCGGGCCACAGCACCCTGGATGAGCTGTGCCTGCTCACCACCCACGGTATTCTGCACTGCCTCGGCTACGACCACGGAACCGCCGAAGAGGAAGCCGAAATGTTCGGTATTCAGCGTTCCATTCTCGAAGAGTTCCTGGGCCGCCCTGCACCGGTCGAGACCCGACACTAGGGGAGCGGCATGGGTATTTTCATCTCGATTCTGCTGGCCGCCGTGGCGCTCGGCTTCACGGTGGTGGCCGCAATTGCCGAAACCGCGTTCACCTACCTGCCGCACAACGAGGCCGAAGAAGCCGTGGAGGCGCACCCTGACACTCTCGGTGCGCGCGTCCTGCAGCGCACTCTCGACGGTGACTCCGAGGCGTACACGCACCCGCTGCGCCTGACCCGCCTCATTGCGGCAGCCACCGCGGTGCTCGCCACCATGACCTTCCTGCTGAACCTGGTTGAGGTGCACGCGCTCGCCACCGTGCTGACCCTCGTAATCGTTGCGCTGGTAGGTTACCCGATTCTGCATGTGCTGGCTCGTACCCTGGGTCGTAACCGCCCGGTTGCATCGATTCGTGTGCTGGCGCGACCGGTGCACTACCTGTCGGTTCTGCTGAGCCCCGCTACCGGTCTGCTCGATCACCTCTCGACGCGCATCGCCCCGGCCCGCGAGGCAGAGGCCCCCGCCGGCGTGTTCGAGGAAGAGGAGCTGCGCGAGTTCTTGGAGCGAGCCTCCGACGCCGAGACCATCGAGGACGACGAGGCGCAGATGGTGCAGTCCGTGTTCGAGATGGACGACCTGCGCATCCGCTCGCTCATGGTGCCCCGCACCGATATGCTCACCGTGGGTCGCGACGTACCTCTGCGCGAGGCGCTGAGCCTGTTCCTGCGTTCGGGCTACTCCCGCATGCCGGTGATTGGCGATTCGAGCGACGAGATCCTGGGTATTCTCTACCTCAAGGATTCGATGCGCGCCTACATTCTGCACTCCGAGGCCCCCGAGGGTACCCCCATGCCAACCCTGGTGGAGATCATGCGCCCGGCCCGATTCGAACCCGAGACGAAGCGCGCCTTGGACCTGCTGCGCGATATGCAGCGCGAGTCCACGCACGTGGCGATTGTGGTTGATGAGTACGGCGGAACCGCCGGCCTGATTACCCTGGAGGACCTGATTGAGGAGCTGGTCGGCGATATCTCTGACGAGTACGACCACGAGCGCCCCGAGTATACGCTGAACGATGACGGTACGTTCCGTCTGTCGGCTCGTCTGGGTATTGATGAGCTCGGCGAGATTTTCGGTATCGACCTGGAGGATGAGGACGTCGACACGGTCGGCGGCCTGCTCGCTAAGCACCTGGGTATGGTACCGATTGTTGGTTCTGAGATTGAGATTGACGGCATTCATATTCGTGCGATTGGTTCGTCGGGCCGCCGCCACCAGGTGGATATGCTGCAGGCCTGGTACGAGCCGCCTCGTGATGAGCAACAGAACGCTGAGGGTTCCTCAGAGGCTCATTCTGCTGAGGTTGCTGACCTTCTCACCGTGGATACCGAGCCGCCCGCTGTGGCTGAGCCGCATACGCATCCGGACCTTCCGGGAGATACCGCAGAGGCTGAACCTGCCACCGACAAGCACGGCAACCGCTAAATATCGAACGTAGACGCCGCATCATCCCATACACACTTTAAGCCAGCCCGCCGCCGCCCCGAAGGCGCAGGCAGATGAGGCTGACACCCCACACACCCCGCACGGGGTTTGATAAGGAGAAACACAATGGACCAGGAGTACACCCCGCTCGACCTGAGCTCTTTTGACCTGAACGCCCCGCTGCCGACCTACCCCCCGAACTTTCGTTCGGGCTTCGCGTCGCTGGTGGGCCGTCCGAATGCGGGTAAGTCCACTCTGACGAACGCTATGGTTGGCCAGAAGGTGGCTATCACCTCGAACCGTCCGCAGACGACCCGCCACACGATTCGCGGTATTGTGCACAAGGACGAGTACCAGCTGATTCTGGTGGACACCCCGGGTATTCACCGCCCCCGCACTCTGCTGGGTGAGCGCCTGAACGACCTGGTGGCCGGCACCCTCTCGCAGGTGGATGTGCTGGGCTTCTGCATTCCGGCAAACGAGAAGATCGGCCCGGGTGACCGCTACATCGCCTCGCAGCTGGTGGCTTCGAGCAACAAGCCGGTCGTCGCGATTGTGACCAAGGCCGATACCGTGAACTCCGACGAGCTGCGCGAACAGCTGCTGGCCGTCGAGGCCCTCGGCGAGGAGGTCATGAGCGCCGAGCGTGCACAGCGCGAGAAGCGTGCGGCCCACCGCGCCCAGAAGAAGGGCGGCAAGGGAGGCAAGAACGCCTCGACCCCCTTCGCGAAGGGTTCCGGCCCCGCAGCACAGCGCCGCGCCGGCGAAATCTCCGAGCCGATGCCCGTAGACGGCAAGGGCGGCTGGGCAGCCATCATCCCGGTGTCAGCGATTCAGCACTTCCAGGTGGATGCGGTCGCCGACCTGCTCTCGCAGTACGTTCCGCTCTCCCCGCCGCTGTACCCGGAGGGTGAGCTGACCGATGAGCCGGAGGCAACCCTCATCGCCGAGCTGGTGCGCGAGGCCGCCCTGGAGGGTGCCCGCGAGGAGCTGCCCCACTCGATTGCCGTGACCGTTGAGGAGATGGAATTCCGTGAGGGCCGCCCGGCGGATAACCCGCTGCTGGACGTGCACGTGAACCTGTACGTGGAGCGCGAGTCGCAGAAGTACATCATCATCGGTAAGGGCGGCTCGAACCTGCGCAAGATTGGTACGAAGGCCCGCGAACAGATTGAGGCAATGCTCGGCACCCGCGTGTACCTGAACATCCACGTGAAGGTTGCTAAGGAGTGGCAGTCTGATCCCCGCGCCCTGAACCGTCTGGGCTTCTAGGCCAGCTGCCCGAGAGGGGATCGGTCACCCGGAGAACGCCGCCTAGTCCGCGTCTTTCGGGTGACGTGCGCCCCTTTTCTTTTCGGCGCTCATAGCGAAGAATGTTACTCTGAGAAAACACTTGCTCACCGGCAGAAAGAGAATAGGTATGCCCCAGGCACCTCGCCTACGAAGCACCGGGCGTCATATGCGCACCTCGGTGATGACCTCGAAACGTAATCGCTGGATTGCCCTGCTGACGGCCTGCATGCTCGTCATCGTTGTTGGTTTCGGCGGCGTATTCGCCCTGCGTATGCGCAATAACCTGCACACGCAGGAGCTGAACATCAGTAACTATAAGGACGGCCTGGAGAACGGCGCGCTGGACATCCTCATCATCGGTTCCGACACCCGCAAGGGCAATAACGGCGCCTACGGTGACGAGGAGGACCGCAATTCTGAGGCTCGCGCGGACGTCATGATGCTCCTGCAGATCAGCAAGGACCGCAAGAACGTGAGCGTGCTGTCCTTCCCCCGCGACCTGATGGTTTCGGTACCGCAGTGCACCGACCCGGATAACGGCACCGTCTACCCGGCCGAGGATAACGTTCAGATTAACGAGTCGCTCTCTCGCGGCGGCGCGGGCTGTACCGTGGCAACCATCAGCAAGCTGACCGGTGTGAACATCGACCACTTTATGCTGGTCGACTTCAACGCCGTGAAGGAGCTGTCGAAGGTTGTTGGCGGCGTTCAGGTTTGTGTGGACGCTCCGATTGATGACGAGTACAGCGGCCTGAAGCTTCCCGCGGGTACTTCCACCGTTGAGGGTGAGCAGGCTCTTGCGTTCCTGCGTAGCCGTCACGGCTTCTCGGATGGTTCCGATATCGGTCGTATTCAGGCTCAGCAGGGCTTTATGGCCTCGCTGCTGCGCAAGGTCAAGAGCGAAGGAACCCTGTCGAACCCGGGCCGCCTGGCAAGTATCGCCGAGGCGATTACCCAGAACGTGACCGTTGACAAGGGCCTGGGCAATATCGGCACCCTGATTGGTGTGGGAGCAACCCTCGGTGGCGTGGACCTGTCGAACGTGGTGTTCGCGACCGTGCCGACCGAGCCGTGGACCCAGGACTCGAACCGACTGCAGGTTTCTGAAGCGGCCAATAATGTCTTCCAGCGTCTGCGCGATGACAAGTCGCTGAAGGAAGAGGAAAAGCCCGCAGAAGCAGCCCCGGCGGTTCAGCTGAACCGTGAGGCACCGGTGAGTGTGTACAACGCGACCGGTTTGGAGGGCCGTTCCGCCACGATCGCCTCGGTGGTTGAGGGCTTGGGCTACACGAACGTCACCCCGGGCACCTCGGCTACTCCGACGAACTTCACCACGGTGTTCTACTCGACCGGTTACGAGGCTGAGGCTCAGGAGATTGCCGGTAAGCTGAACGTCACCCGCGTGGTGGCAACCGAAGAGGTTCAGGGCGTGTCGGTGACGATTGGTACCGACTTCCCCTCGGGCGAGGCTATGGAGAAGCAGGAGGCGGCCATCGCGGGTAACGCGAGCGGCCAGACCGCCGACCAGAACAAGTGTCAGACCGCCTTCGCCTTCTAGGGGTTCGTACCCTACGGAGCTGTCTCCGGTGAGTGAAGGGGGGCGCATCCGCCATTGCGGTGGGTGCGCCCCCTTTCGTGTGCCCGGGTGCATGACCGCGTGCGGGCGTAGTCGTCGACCTCGTGTTCTTCCAGATGATGGACGGGCCCGGCGGGCCCGGCGGTAATCTTTTGCGGGCTGTGATAGCGTGGAGGCATGACCACTTACGGTGAGAGCATGCGCGGCGCGCACCGCCCCGCAGTGAACCTGCTGCTTATTCGCCGGAACGGGGCACGCTAGAACCTGCCGCGACCGTTCCGGCTTTTTGACGCGGCATCTCACCAGCATCGATACGATGCACCGCCTTGATGACGACGGCCCGGGAACCGATACCCGGGCACAGCACAGGCCCCGATGCGGGCTGCACGAGACGGACCAACCCACAGGAAATTCATCATGAAAAACCACCAGAAGCCCAGCCCCATGCCGGTACACAAGTACCGTCCCTTCCATGAGCAGATTGTTGTCGACCTTCCCGACCGCACCTGGCCGGACAAGGTCATGGAGAAGGCACCGCGCTGGTGCGCCGTGGACCTGCGCGACGGCAACCAGGCGCTGATTGACCCTATGGACACCGACCGCAAGCTGGCCATGTTCAAGCTGCTGGTCAAGATGGGCTACAAGGAGATTGAGGTGGGCTTCCCCTCCGCCTCGCAGACCGACTTCGACTTCGTGCGCACCCTCATTGAGGACGGCCACATCCCTTCGGACGTGACCATTCAGGTTCTGGTGCAGGCGCGTGAGCACCTGATTGCCCGCACCTTCGAGGCCATCGAGGGCGCACCGCAGGCCATCGTGCACTTCTACAACTCGACCTCCGTGCTGCAGCGCCGCGTGGTGTTCCACCAGGATCAGGAGGGCGTGCTCGACATCGCCCTGCAGGGTGCACGCCTGTGCCGCAAGTACGAAGAGCAGATGATTTCCGATACGAAGATTATCTACGAGTACTCGCCCGAGTCCTTCACCGGCACCGAGCTGGAGTACGCGGCCCGCGTGGTCAACGCCGTGGCCGACGAGCTGGAGATTGGTCAGAACGGCCGCGAGCTGATCGTGAACCTGCCCGCAACCGTCGAGATGGCCACCCCGAACGTGTACGCCGACTCGGTGGAGTGGATGGACCGCAACCTGAACCACCGCGAGCATATCGTTCTCTCGCTGCACCCGCACAACGACCGCGGCACCGGCGTGGCCGCCGCCGAGCTGGGCTACCTGGCCGGCGCGGACCGCATCGAGGGCTGCCTGTTCGGTAACGGCGAGCGCACCGGTAACGTTGACCTGGTGACCCTGGGCTTGAACCTGTACACCCAGGGCATTGACCCGCAGATTGATTTCTCGGACATTGACGGTATCCGCAAGACCGTCGAGTACTGCAACCAGCTGAAGGTGCACGAGCGTTCCCCGTACGGCGGCGACCTGGTCTTCACCGCGTTCTCGGGTTCGCACCAGGACGCCATCAAGAAGGGCTTCGAGGCCCTGGAGCGCACCGCCGCCGAGGCCGGCAAGAGCGTGGATGAGGTTTACTGGGAGGTCCCGTACCTGCCGATCGACCCGCGCGATTTGGGCCGCACCTACGAGGCTATTATTCGCGTGAACTCGCAGTCCGGTAAGGGCGGCATGGCCTACCTGCTCAAGCAGGATCACGGCCTGGACCTGCCGCGCCGTGCGCAGGTGGAGTTCTCGAAGATTGTTCAGGCTCGCACCGACGCCGAGGGCGGCGAGATGACCAGCAAGAAGCTGTGGGACATCTTCGCGGACGAGTACTTGCCCGCCACCGATCCCGAGAAGCGCTGGGGTAAGTACCGCATCGAGTCGATCAACATTGATTCGGCCGATACCGGTGCGACCACCCTGCGCGTGGCCCTGAACATTAACGGTCACACCTACAACCGCACCGCATCGGGTACCGGCCCGGTGGATGCTCTGCAGAACATCCTCTCGGGTGAGGGCGTGGATATTCGCGTGATGGATTACTCCGAGCACACGATGTCTTCCTCCTCGACCGCGAACGCTGCCTGCTACGTTGAGGCCGCCGTGGATTCGCGCGTGCTGTGGGGTATTGGCGTGGATAACTCGACGACCCGTGCGGCTCTGAAGGCCATGATTTCGGCCGTGAACCGTGCCCTGCGCGACGCCTAAGCTACGCGGGTTTTTCGCGAGGGCGGGGGAGCGCATCCGGCGCGGATAGGCGCGTTTGACTCGCTCGGCGGCGTTCCGCGGTGTGGACGGGGGGGGTTGCGGAGGTGATATATCACCCTCCGCGGACCGCCCCGTCGCCGTACCCCTGCTGTATCCTTGAAGGCGTGGAATGGATTCAAGCGATTATTTTGGGCTTCGTTCAGGGCCTGACAGAGTTTCTGCCGATTTCGTCATCGGCGCATCTGAACATTGTTGGCCAGATCCTGCCGGAGAAGGCAGACCCGGGTGCCGCGTTCACCGCGATCACCCAGCTGGGCACTGAGACCGCGGTTCTGATCTTCTTCTGGCGCGATATTGTGCGCATTGTGAAGGCGTGGTTTGGTGCTCTTGCCGGCCGCGTGCCGCGCAACGACCCGGACGCCCGCATGGGTTGGCTGATTATTATTGGCTCCCTGCCCATCGGTATTCTGGGTCTGCTGCTGGAAGACTACATTGACACCCAGTTCCGTAGCCTGTGGATTGTGGCGACCATGCTGATTGTCTTCGCCGTGTTCCTGGGTCTTGCGGACCGTTTTGGCCGCGAGCAGCGTGAGCTGAAGGACCTGACTTTCCGTCACGGCCTGCTATACGGTTGTGCACAGGCGCTGGCGCTGATCCCGGGTGTTTCTCGTTCGGGCGGCACCATTACCGCGGGTCTGTTCATGGGTTACACCCGTGAGGCTGCGGCGCGTTACTCGTTCCTGCTGGCCATGCCCGCCGTGTTCATGTCCGGTCTGTACAAGACCTTCAAGGTGGTCACCGGCGAGGAGGCCACCGGCTTCTACGGTATTCCCTCGACCATCGTGGCTACTCTGGTCGCGTTTGTGGTGGGCTACCTGATGATTGGCTGGTTCCTGAAGTACGTGTCGTCGAAGTCTTACGGCATCTTCATCTGGTACCGTATTGCGCTCGGTATCCTGATTTTCGTTGGTCTGGGTACCGGCGTGCTGAACGCAACCTCCTCGGCTTTCTAAACCGTTTTGTGAACACGAGGCGCGGGCTGGGTTCCGCGGAGCCGTAAAGGTTCTTCAGAATTTTAGTCTGTGGCGATATTATGACATACCCGTCCGCGAGGCACTCGCGGGCGGGTATTCTTATTGGAGTAGATTTTTTGGCACCCGCATGCCCTTAGGCTGGGCGGCGGGTGTGGCGCGTCCACCGGTTGTGGGCGTTTTTACGGAAAGGAAACCCATGCGAGCTTGGGATGCCCCCGCCTCTGTGACTCTGCCCGGTCAGGCTGCGCTGCCGCGCATTTTTGATACTGCGGCCGGTGAGATTGTTCAGGTTCAGGAGGATAAGGCGGCGAGCCTGTACGTTTGCGGTATCACCCCGTACGACGCGACGCACATGGGTCACGCCTCCACCTATGTTGCTTTTGACCTGCTGCACCGCGCCTGGCTGGACGCCGGTGTTCCCGTCACCTACGTGCAGAACGTGACCGACGTGGACGACCCGCTGCTGGAACGCGCGACCGCCACGAACGTGGATTGGCGTGAGCTGGCTGAGGATCAGACGGAGCTGTTCCGCACCGACATGAAGGCGCTGAACGTGATTCCGCCGGCGCACTACGTGGGCGTGGTGGAGTCCATCGAGTGGCTGTTCCCGATTATTGAGGACCTGTACCGCCGCGGCCTGGCCTACCGCGTGCCCGGCTACACCGATGAGCAGGGCGTTGAGCAGCCCGACGGTGACGTGTACCTGGACCTGCAGGCCGTGCACGCGCTGCCGGCCAACGCCGAGGGCTACTCGTGGGCACCGGGCGAGGTGTCGCACCTG
>ERZ773044.356-NODE-356-length-21966-cov-37.896_pt1 | contig 21966 bp, 19 predicted proteins | sample MGYA00511897_ERZ773044 | MGnify/ENA primary metagenome ERZ773044 (study PRJEB29015, sample SAMEA2738116) | human oral metagenome | biome: human oral; feature: human-associated habitat; material: saliva | place: China | collected 2170 ...
CTTTTTTATTGGATTCTTCTTTTTCTTTCATCCATTTATCTTGAGCTTTTTGATACTCATCAACTGTCACTGGTTTATCTTGTACATCAAGGTATTTATACAAGTGAGCTTCACTTGTTCCTTTGTTTCCAGAATAAGCAAATGGAAGTGTGAATGGTACCATCTTAGACAACATTGGACGACCAGTTTTAGAAGTTGTTGGGATAATCAAGGCACTGTCGGTCAACCAAGCTTGGGCAGCAGCATATTTTTCATAACGTTTTGAAATGTCATTCACTTCTTCACCAGCTTCCACAACCATTTTTTCGTAGTCTTCCAAACCAACTTGCTTAGCCGCAGCGTTGTTTGTTCCAGAGTCAAATCCTAGGTAAGTCTTTGTACTTTCCCCTACAGATGGTTTGAGAATATCAAGGTAGGTAGATGGGTCAATGTAGTCTGGTCCCCATCCAACGTTATCTGAGACATCCCAATCTTGTCCAGCAGCCGTTTCAGCAAAGTAGGTGACATTGAGAACTTCATCTTTTTGAAGTTGTTGGATATCAATGACGACATTGTCAGTTCCTAATGTTTCTTCAAGTGATTGTTTAAAAGATTGGACACGTTGAACTTTTGTTGTATTGGTTTGGTCAACTGGCATATCCAAGTGGATTGGGAATTGAACGCCTTCTGCTTGGAGAGCTGTCTTAGCTTTAGCAAACTCTGCTTTCGCTTTTTCTGGATTGTAAAGACCATCTTGAGCATCTGCCAAGTTTACATCTTTCCATTCATCCCCATAAGTCACCAATTTGTTTTTGACCATTTCGCCAAAGTTCTTTCCATCTGCCTGTACAAATGTAGGAGGAACAAACAAGTTACGAAGCAGTTTAGTTGCCCCATTCGCACCATTCACTTGAGAAGCATAGGCCGTACGATCAAAACCAAAAGCAATAGCTTGGCGGAAATCCTTGTTTAAGAGAGCCTTTTTAGTAGATGTCTTTTGTTCGTCGCTAGTCTTAGAAGTGTACTTATAAGACTGGCGATCAATATTAGTACCTACTAAATAAGTAGTAGAATCTTGTGGTGTATAAACGATGTTGTCTTTAAACTCTTTTTCAAGTTCAGGATAACTTGCGCTTGTCGGGAAGAGACGAGCCATTGTAAAGCTTCCATCTTTGAAGTTTTCTGCAAGTTTTCCTGTATCTTGACCATCCCAGAATGAAAGTTTTACCTTATCAATGTGAACATTGTCCTTATCCCAGTAGTTTGGATTCTTTTCAAATTCTACTGAAGATTTAGCGACCAATGATTTCAACAAGAAAGGTCCGTTATAAAGGATACTGCTTGGATCTGTTGCTTTCCCAAAATCATCTCCCTTAGAGTTTAAAAACTCTTCATTAACTGGTGCTAAGACACCCATTGTTGTTTTAGAATTCCAAAAACTTTCAGGTTTGTTCAAAGTGTATTGAACTGTTTGATCGTCAAGGGCTTTAATTCCAACTTGAGAGAAATCTTTAGTTTCCCCTTTAGCGTATGCATCCAAACCTTTAATTGAATCCTGTACCAAGTAAAGGGCTTCTGATTTCTTATCTGTCGCATACTTAAGTCCTGTTACAAAGTCTTGAGCTTTCACAGACGCATACTCTTCTCCTTCAGATGTGTACCACTTGGCATCTTTACGGATTGTATAAGTGTAAGTCAAGCCGTCCTTAGATACAGACCAATCCTCAGCCATAGATGGCACAAAGTTACCATAGCGGTCATTTTCAAGCAATCCATCAATCACATTACTAGTAATGTCAGTAGTTGCTGCCTTACCAGTTGTCAAGTAGTTCAGGTTATCTGGATCTGTTTCGTAAACATAAGAAAAAGTTTTCTCACCTTTTGCACTAGACCCTGAGCCAGAGCAAGCAGCTAAAACACCTGTTGCTAATAAAGTTACTCCCGCAAGGGCCAATACTTTTCTTGTTTTCATAGTATTCTCCTTTGTTTTTCTATCCATTATAGACTATATTTAAAGTCCTGTCAATAGAATTTTCTGAATTTTAGAAAATTATTTTTTAAACAACAACTTTGCAATAATATGAATATTATCAAAAAAATCCCTCAACTACATTAGGTAGTCAAGGAATTATCGATCATATTTGTAAATAGCATCTGAGAAACAGTTTTAATTCTTTAATCTAACTCATTTCTTACGCACTGCAAAGCTGTTGTCATGAGAATATTATATCTATTATTTTCCTGGGGAGTTCATTAACGACCAGGATTCAAATTAGTTAGTATCACTTTTTACTTCCTGTTTATAAAATTCTTTCAAAGCATCTTGCCAAGTTGGAATCACAAATCCAGTAGATTTAGCTTTGGTCAGGCTCATTGTTGAGTTTAACGGACGTTTAGCTTTTGCTGGAAATTGACTTGAATCTACTGGCTTGATTTCCACATCTGTATCTTTCAAAATTTCAACTGCAAAATCATACCAAGTTGTATCTTCTGTCGCATCATTTGATAAATGATAATAACCAAATTTCTTGCAATTTTCAGCTAGATAAGTCATAAATTCAGCTAATGTACGAGTCCAAGTTGGACGACCGTGCTGGTCATTTACAACTGTTAAAGTCTTATGAGTTTTTGCAAGATTTTGCATAGTGAAAACGAAATTTTTGCCATAATTTCCAAATACCCAAGCAGTGCGGATAATATAGAAATTAGACACATGTTTCTCAACTAATTCTTCTCCCATGCGCTTTGTACGTCCATATTCTGTCTGTGGATCTGGTCGGTCATCAACTTCCCACTCTTCTCCAACTGGTTTCTTACCATCAAATACATAATCCGTAGAGATGTAAACTAGAGTTGCACCATACTTTTCAGATGCTTTTGCAACATTTTCTGTCCCCGTAACATTGATGGCATAGTCCAATTCTTTTCCTTCATCCTCTGCTGCATCAACAGCGGTGTAGGCAGCACAGTGGTATACTAAAGTCGGTTTAACTTCTTCAAAAACTTTCTCAACCATTTCTTCATTGGTAATATCCATCTCAGCCACATCTACTGCTACATATTCTTCATTACGCTCATCCAATAAATAACGCAGTTCAGTTCCTAATTGACCTTTTGATCCTGTAATTAAAATCATCTCTGTACCTTTCAACTTTGTAACTCTTCCCAATATAGCAATAAAAAGCAGCGATTTCCTGCTTTTTATAATTTAATAATCTCCTGAGTCTTAGCATAATTGGCTTCAACAGCCTCTTTCTCTGCTTTCCACCATTCTTGATTATCCGTGTACCATTTGATAGTCTCTTTGAGTCCTGCTTCAAAATTAGTGAATTCTGGTTTCCAGCCCAACTCATCACGGAGTTTACTTGCGTCAATCGCATAGCGAAGGTCATGTCCTGCACGGTCAGTTACATGATCATAAGCATCCGCAGCTTGGCCCATTTCCTTAAGGATAAGCTCCAAAACTTCCTTGTTGTTCTTCTCCCCATCAGCCCCAATCAAGTAGGTTTCACCGATTTGACCTTTTGTCAAGATTGTCCAAACTCCTGAAGAATGGTCATTGGTATGAATCCAGTCACGAACATTCTTACCTTCACCGTAAAGTTTTGGCTTAATTCCACTTAAAATATTGGTAATCTGACGTGGGATGAATTTTTCGATGTGTTGATAAGGACCGTAGTTATTTGAACAGTTGGAAATCGTTGCCTTGACACCAAATGATCTCACCCATGCTTTGACAATCAAGTCTGAAGCAGCTTTGGTTGATGAGTAAGGAGAACTAGGATTATATTTGGTATCAGCAGTAAATTTTTCACCTGGACCTTCACCATGTCCTGGCAAATCCTCGCGTAGAGGGAGGTCTCCATAAACTTCGTCTGTAGACACATGATGGAAGCGAATATCATATTTGCGAGCAGCTTCCAAAAGAGTATAGGTTCCAATGAAATTAGTATGGATAAATGGTGATGGATCATTCAGTGAATTATCATTGTGACTTTCCGCTGCATAATGAACGATAGCATCTGCTTTCGCTGCCAACTTATCTACCAACTCCGCATCAGCAATGTCACCAACAACTAACTCAACACGATCACCCAAAATTTCCTCAATATTAGCGCGATTTCCAGCATAAGTTAACTTGTCCAAAACTGTTATGTGAACATCTGGAAAGTTCTTGTAAACATAATGAACAAAGTTAGAACCGATAAAACCTGCTCCACCTGTCACGATAATTTTTTTGTATTCAGTCATAGTCTTTCCTTTTTTACAAATCTTCTTTTTTCAAAGGTTTTACATCCTTAAGTAGTGGATGATTTTTATCAGCTTCTGAAACCTCTGCTTCAGCAAGATTGGCCCACTCAATTCCTAATTCTGGATCTGCATAATTGACAAAGGCATATTTAGATTTCAAATCTAATGCCCAATAATCGTTGACCAGATAGCTATAAGAGACTGTATCTGATAGAACCTGAAATCCATTAGCTACACCACGGGGAACAAAGATACCCTTACTAGCATCAATTACTGTTTGATAGGTATTTCCGAATGTTTCTCCCTCACGTAGATCAACCCAAGAACCCAGTACTTTCCCACCATCTGCTACAGAGATGTACTTATCCCAAGGTTCTGCATGCAAGCCACGAAGAACATTTTTGCGTGAGAAGGATACATTATTTTGCAATTTTCCTTCTGCAAAAAAGGACTCTGGGAAACCAAGTGGGAGCATTTTTTCTTTCTGAAAATTTTCCTTAAACCAACCACGATTATCGCCATGAACAGGGATATCAAATTCCAACATACCGGGAATAGCTTCAACCTTACGAGCTACAAGTGTCTTACCGAAAAAATTATCTGTCATCTATGCTTCTCCTATTAAACGGAGCAAATATTGTCCGTATTCATTTTTCTTAAGAGGTTGCGCCAACTTTAATACATCCTCACGGCTGATATACCCCATACGATAAGCAATTTCTTCTAGATTTGCAACTTGAAGATTTTGCATACGTTGCACTGTTTCAATATACTGTGAAGCTTCCAGTAAACTTTCATGAGTTCCTGTATCCAACCAAGCAAAGCCACGTCCCATCAGCTCAACAGATAGGTCTCCGCGTTCTAGATATGCTTTATTTACGTCTGTAATTTCCAATTCACCACGAGGGCTTGGTTTAATATTTTTGGAAATTTCTACAACATCATTATCATAGAAATAAAGGCCGGTCACTGCATAATTGGAACGAGGATGTTCTGGCTTTTCCTCAATAGAAACAGCATTCATCTCCGCATCAAACTCCACAACACCAAATCTTTCAGGATCCTTAACTTGATATCCAAAAACAGTTGCACCTCTCTCCTTATTAGCAGCCTTCTGAAGCATTTTAGATAGACCAGGACCATAGTATATATTATCTCCTAGAATTAGGGCGACACTGTCATTTCCAATAAATTTTTCACCGAGAATGAAGGCCTGAGCCAATCCATCGGGACTAGGTTGTTCCGCATAAGAGAGATTAATTCCTAACTCCGAACCATCTTGAAGCAGTTCTTTAAAGCGAGGTAAATCATGAGGAGTAGAGATAATTAAAATATCTTTGATACCAGCTAACATCAATGTTGAAAGCGGGTAGTAAATCATCGGTTTATCATAAACCGGCATCAGTTGTTTTGATGCAGCTCGAGTCAAAGGATACAAGCGAGTTCCTGAACCTCCTGCAAGAATAATACCTTTCATAATCGAACTACCTTTCTATATTAAATTAGAATTTTTTCATTAGTAATCAGAGACAAATGACACATTACTTATTGAATTTAAACCAATTATTTAATTAATTTATCTAAAGCTGTTTTCAAATAATATCCTGATCTTATATTATTTCCTACCTTTTGTGCATTTTCTACTAACTCTTGATATTCTTCTTCCGAAATATTATTGATTGTTTCTTGTATATCAAACAAAGAATCAACTGCAATACCACAATTATTCTTTAAGACAAAATGTGACAAAGCAGATTCCTTCCAAACAATGATAGGGAAACCAGAAGCCAAATAAAGTGACGCTTTATGAGAATTGTTATAGCGTAGATACTCTCCAAAAAATCCACTACAAGTCTCAGAACTGTCACCATCCCAAACTAAACCAAAACTTCCTTCCAATACTGATGGAAGTTCATCTGGAAGAAATGAACCAAAGTAGGTTTCATTAGATAACTTCCTAGACTCATCAAATCCAACACCATATAAATTAAATTGTGGTTCTATAGGTAATGAGTACAGATATGCTGCTTTATCTTGTGATAAATTTCCTGCAACAATTATTGGTTGTTCTTTTCTTAAACTAGTTTTTTCTATAAAATCTGGAATTAAATAATCAAAGATTTCTAAATTAGTAATTTTTTCTCCAATAACTCCTTTATTGACTAATACTCCTTTCATTACTTTATTATGAGCAATAATACCATTTACATAATGTAAAGAAGATCCCTCCGTAACTTTCATACGTAATTTCATTCTAAAAGGTAATGTTTCATCATTTACAAAACGTAAAGTTTCTAAATCATGAATCAGAAAATAGGTTTTAATACCTTTTTTTCTAAGGGATTTTAGTAAATTACTAAATAGTAAGGAATGGTGTAATAATGGAAATTGGATAACAATCTCATCGCCTCTTTTTAAAAGTTTGAATGCTTTTGATAGTGCTTGATATTTATGTATCTGTGCCTTGAGTACATTCATTTTATACCAATCATCAACCAATACTCTTAAAGGGATATATCCCAACTCATTTAACACAGTTTCAACATCATTACGTGCCTTATTACCAGCATTTTTTTGGTTAACATCGTTTAAAAATTCTTCTTTTAAGTAGTATTTCATATTTTACCTTTCATTTTTCAAAAGATGACTTTTCTGGATAGCGTTCTTCTAATAATTTTTTGAAAAGTATAATATTTCTTTCATCAATATTAATACTATCATTCACACATAGTAGTTTTCGCTTCTTATTTCCAAAAATTTTCTTCAGCTTATCAATTTGATTTAGCTCAATTGATTCACCCATATTTTTTGAAATTGGATAAAACTCATTACTTTCAATCTGCCAGTGCTGACAAATATACTGATTCACATCCACCCCATAATTTCTGAATTGATTCCGTGACGTTCTATCCAATACCTCCGACTCGATTTTCCAAAGATGAGCTAAAGTACTCTTTTTCATTGGAACTGGAAGATGTTGATTTACATACCCCGTAGGGCCCCATGGAAGTAATAAGATATTCTTCAATATTAAAGTACCATATCTATAATTAAAAAATTTCCAAGGAGAAGATTTTAAGGCTTGCTTTTTGGGGAAATGACGATAAATCAATTCAACGTTATTATGATAAGTGTTTGTATACGAGGACCATGGAACTAAAGCATCGTAAACTGCTAAAAGCCTCGGTTGATTATTTTTGAAGAAATCTGAAGGTTTTACATCTTTTATCAAATACATGTCATCGTTAAAATAAATAAAATTTTCAGACAATCCTTCAATTCTATGAAGATTTAACTCAATAGCCGCTGAATTAAAAGTTGGAAGATAGGATTCTGGAATAAATTCCTTATGTGATATCAATCTCAATTTTGGATGATTAAGATTCAGCCAATCAGGTTTTTGACCATTCGTGATTAAATAAATATTATTAACCCACGGTGCATGTCTCTCGATCATACGAAACCAATATTGAAAAATTCCATATTCTCGATAACGCTGTTCACCATCAGTATCTTCATTTAATAATTCTTTTTGACTGCTTATTCTTTGTTTTTCCTTAATAAAGTTAGGATCTTTCCCATCTACCCATAAAACAACAATATCAATTTTATCCTTCATTATCTTTTTTAAACTCTTCTTCTACAACATTCAAGGCACGTTCAATGACCACGTGCATGTCGTAGTATTTATAATCGGCCAAACGTCCGCAGAAAATAACCTTATTATTCTGTGCTGCTTCTTCTTGATATTTAGCAAACATAGCATTGTTTCTCTCATCATTGATTGGATAATAAGGTTCATCTCCACGTTTCCAATCAGCTGGATATTCACGAGTAATGACTGTTTTATCTTGTGTACCGTACTCAAAATGTTTATGCTCAATAATACGAGTATAAGGAATTTCTCGCTCTGTGTAGTTAACAACTGCATTTCCTTGATAGTTTTCTTCATCTAAGACTTCATGCTCAAAACGAAGACTACGATATTCTAACTCACCGTGTTTATAATCAAAGTATTGATCAATCATCCCTGTAAAGACAACTTTTTCAGCAGAAGCTTCCAATTCTTGACGATTGGCAAAAAAGTCTACTCCAAGTTCTACTTCCACATCCTTCAGCATATTTTCGATGATAACGTTGTAACCCCCAATTGGAATCCCTTGGTAACGGTCATTAAAGTAGTTATTATCAAAAGTCAAACGAACTGGTAGACGTTTGATGATAAAGGGTGGAAGGTCAGTCGCAGAACGTCCCCATTGCTTTTCAGTGTATCCTTTAATCAACTTTTCATAAATATCTGGACCGATCAACTTGATGGCCTGTTCTTCCAAGTTTTTAGGTTCAACATCCTTCATGTGAGCCGTTTGCTCAGCAATCTTATTTTTCACTTCTTGAGGAGTTTTTGTCCCCCACATAGCATAGAAAGTATTCATATTAAAAGGTAGATTATAAAGGCTACCCTTGTAATTAGCTACAGGCGAGTTGATGTAGTTGTTAAATTCAGCAAATTGATTCACATAATCCCAAACTTTTTTATTAGAAGTATGGAAGATATGGGCACCATATTTATGAACATTAACACCTTCTACATTCTCACAGTAGATATTCCCACCAATGTGGTCACGTTTATCAATAACTTTTACTTTTTTTCCGCGCTTGGTTGCTTCATAAGCAAAAATTGCTCCAGACAAACCAGCACCGACGATTAGATAGTCGTACATATTACACTCCTTTATTTTTTTAATAATTGTTGTTTTAACTCATTTAGATTGATTACTTTAAAAATCAAAATCATACTTGCATAAATGATTGCTCCCAGAAAAGCATATAATCCCACATTGATCATCGGTGATACATTTAGGAATTGTTTTATAAATAGCAAGATACCATACATAAATCCTGATGAAATTATAATTTTAATCAATGAACCCAGAATAGGTACCTCTCTCAAATAAGAGCGAGTATAGAATAACTGTATCAGCCATACTAGTACCTCTGTTAAGACAGACACAATTGCTGCACCTATATAGCCCAGCTTTGGAAGCAAAAGAAGATTTAATCCCACACTCACAATAGCAGGAATTGTTGTTGACAGCATAAACTCTTTATTTTTATTATGAGGTATCAAGATTTGAATACCCATAATATTGGTCCAACCAATAAAGAACATTCTAAAAATCATAATTGCTATCGCATAACGTGCCTCTTGAAAATCTTGCCCGAGGAAAAAGGTAACAAAATCATCATTTACAATTAGCATTCCTGCCATAATGGGGAAAATAATCAAATTATAAATCAGAAATGACATCTCATGCATTTTGTTAACGGCTTTATGATCCCCTGAGGATAAAAGATTTGAAACTCGAGGCAACATAACACTTCCTAATGAAGTTACTAGTGTTAATAAAATATTAACAAGTTTCCAAGCTTGGTCATAAATACCTACATCTCTTGCTGAAGCAAGAAACCCAAGCATAGTGCTATCTAATGTCACATAGAGCGATATAGCAATCTGAGGTAAGAATAATAAGATGACTGGCTTCAAATGCCGTTTAGCATACATCAAATCGAAGTGTGGTTTCCCAATAAATTCTTTTGCTGGTAACCACATACTTAATTGTCCTAACAATTCAAAAGTGGTTAGTAAAAAAACATATAAAGATAAATCGTTTGGTGATCTTATGAATAGAAAAATAGAAATAACACCAGCTAATTTCACCGTAATATTTCTTACTGTAATCTTTCGAAAATTCTCTAAACCTTGAAATAACCAAGAAATATCTAAAGCTTTAGAAATCAAACTAAAACCTAAAATATAAGCCACAGGATTTTTCATAGTAGGTAAAATAAGACATAATACAACATACAGCACAAAAGAAAAAATAGCTGCCCCTAGCTGTAGAGTATAAATGCCCCAAAAATTCCTACAAATATCTTTCTTATTACTTGAGATTTCCTTGGTAGCATAGTTAGCTACTCCTAAGCTAGCTAGCAAAAGAAAATAGGTAACAATAGAGCTGAAGAAGCTATAGGTTCCTAAAGCTTCTGATGAAAATACCCTCGTAACGTATGGAGTCGTGATGATAGGTAATATTATGAGTAATAACTGATAAGAAAGATTATAAGCATAATTTTTTATTATTTTCATAGTCTTACTTCTCTTTTTTCCTTATTTTGGATATCATACAAATTAGCAAAAATTGTAAACATAAAAATATTGTATCCTGGTCTTATCCAGAAAGCTTCAATCATACAGTTAATTATAATAAGAGATAATAGGGCTAGAAATAAATATTTTTTTTGCTTATGAACTCTTTTTGAAGCAAACACATAAATCAATACTAGCAATACAACAGGAATTAATCCATAATAAAATAACATTTGGATATAAGATGAATCCACATAGTTATAACTGTGAACCGACTCGGTGGTCCCACCATAGCCAATAAACTTTACTCCAGCTTTACCAAATAAAGGTAAACCATATGTATCCAGTGCATTTTTACCTAAAAACAATCTCATACTAAACAGATTATTTAAATTCACATAGAACGAAGAAGACCATGTGAAAAAGTAGGAAACATAAAACATGAAAGCAGAAAAAATAAGAGCAAAATATGGCATTATACTGTATACTTTGAATTCTCTTTCTTTAGTATAATACATGATTATGAAAATCAAAGTTGCAGCAAGAACTGATAATGCATTTAGTCGTGCATCACAAAATTTTAGTAGAAAGAATGCTAAAGATAGTCCTACAATTGTTCTGATAAATATGTATTTTTCTCTAAGCAAATAACCCCAAGCAATAAATAGGTAAAAACAGTGAGAAGCAAAATCAGTTGGATAGATGAAACCAAATGAATTTCTAACTACTAAACTAGATGAGCGAATTTGAGCAAATTGTAAATTAGGTACTACTCCTAAAATTGAGAGTAGAAAGATTAACAAGACAATTATACCTGATACACCCACATATGTTTTCAAAACTACATCAACATCTGCTTGATATAATAGTATAATCAACAATGAATACAGAAGAAAATTGGTACCACCCGTACGTAAAAATACTATAATACTTGTCAATATCAATAAAATACTCGATATAATATAAAATGCACTAAATTTTTTTATAAATAAAAATCTAAAAATCAATAATAAAACTACACATATTAATAAAATCACGGGAATATTAGGTAGTGTCCTATTTAACATTGTAGTCATAATAGTATCATATCCCGTAACTATAGTTAATACAAAAATCACCAAAAGGTTCTCAAATTTAATTTTTAACATAATATCCTTTTTACTGTTAGTTTTTAAAAAAATTATTTAAAAACAATCTTACGTAAGACTCGATTCATTTTTAATTTTTCAATAAACAATACTGTTCTGAATTTTTTTCTGGCAAGTAACTCTATTGTCAACCTCCTAAGTAATAAAGAAAAGTTCTTATTCTTTATTAAAACACCATAAGAACCTATGATTTGATAAGTTTCTCCTGAAAAAATGTCATCAAATTGTTCATTTTCAATAATGCTTCTTAATAATCTTACCCTATTTTTTTTTGTATCTTCTAAATTAGCAATTTGAAAGGCAGAACTTACAATAATCTTCGTTTTTATCTCTTTCAACAAAGAATAATCTTCTATATGAAATTTTTTCAATAGTTGTCTCAACTCCGCAAGCTCATTTAGTTGAATTTCAATTCTAACTGGGTTAAATACTGTTAAAGCAGAGCCACTTCTACCAGCTATATAATTGTATAGACAAGGTTCAATAAATCGGATAGTTTCTAAGTGCTTATATACTTGAAAATTAAATAAAGTATCTTCCCCAATGGATTTTTTTGGAAACTCAATACCGTGCTCTAAAATGAAATCTTTTTTATAAACTCTTGACCAAACATTGTACATCATATCTGTCCTAAAGAAATCTACAAAATTATTAATAAAATCTTCATGAGTTAATATTCCTATTTCACTATATCTATGTGCGCGACAAGATATTGCGACCATATTTTTTTCTTTTACTTCATTAAAACCAAAGCATAAAACATCCCAATTATCATTTATATATGGAGCAAGCTCTATAAAAAAAGACTCTGTCAAATAGTCATCTGGGTCTACAAAATATAATAATTCCCCATTTGATAGAGCTATACCAAGGTTCCTAGCTGCTGCAACTCCACTATTTTTTATATGTTTCACCTGAATATTAGGGAAGTGTGATTGGAAATCATCACAAATTTTTCCACTTGTATCAGTCGATCCATCATTAACCAATATAATTTCATAGTCTATTAAAGTATTTTGTTTAAGTATAGAATTCAAACATCTTCTTAGGTAAGCTTCAACATTATAAACAGGTATTATGATACTTAACGTTACATTATTCATCGATTTTTCATCCTTATCTTATGAAGTATGAATTCAAAAGTCCATTTTTCTTTCTTAAATTTTTTCTGAATAACCCTTTTTATATGTTCCCAGTAAATCTTATTTTGAGTCATACTTTTGATTTCTTCAACTGATAATTTATCACCATAAACTAAACGATTCGGAATAACATAAAATGGTTCGTTTTCTACTACTTCAGGACATTGAATATTCCTTTTTTGGAAATGAACATATAGAGGTTGAGTTGTCTCTATATTGCCTTTTTTTAACTCTATCGATTCTAGGCCTTTTAAATCTGTCCAATAATAATATCTTTGTACCTTTTCCTCACCATTACATCTAAAAGAAAAACAAGAAATATCTAAATCATGAAAGCAAGTTACTTGTAATTGATTCATTCGAGAGTGTTCAAAAAGTTTCTGAACTCCCTCTTGCTCATCAAAAATAAAATTTTTACTGCTGGTATAAACATTTTGGTAGTCCAATCGATAACTCATACCAACGCCCGTTTTAAAAATAGTATTTACCTCTTTTGTATTTTTGTATATCTGAAGGTGACCTAAAAGTCCATATCTATCATATTCTTTTGTGAAAAACTCATAATCTTCTAAAAATTGATAAATATCTCCTAATAAGATATCCGTATCACAAAAACCCCAATAATCATACCCAATTAGCTCATCTTCAAAAATTAATCCATAAGCTGGTTTATAATCACATAGCTTATAAGGATTATCTAGCGAAATCACAAAGTTAAATTTTGATTGAATTTTCTTTTTTAATTCAGAAAAGGTCACTCTATTAAAATGTATATTTCTTGCATTTAACAAAGAGAATTGCTCTACTGGTTGATCAGTAAAGATTTCAAAATCAATATTCTTATTTCTTCTAGCTGTCATTAAAAAATAAGGGAAAAATTTTGGGAATGCTCCAAAATATGGGATAATGATTTTTATTTTTTTCATTTATTTGAATCATCCTTGCTCTAAATTTTTATATTATTACGAAAGAATTTTTTAAATATCATATTAATAAATCTCAGAGATTTATTTGAATAAATGAAGTTGTTTTGTTATTTACTAAGAGAATTTTTTAACATAAAAACTTAGAACTTAGCACTAGTTTTAGTAGTTCCTTTATGTATGTAGAAAATCTCTAGTATAATTAATTTTTAAAGAGTTTCAACTAAGACCTTTTTTTTAAAATCTTAGCAGGTACACCACCAATAATAACATTGTCTGGAAAATGCTTCGTTACTACTGAGTTAGCAGCCACAATACAACCCGATCCTATACTAGATCCATCTAAGAATACTGCACCCGCCCCAATCCAGCAATTATTACCAACAGAAATTCCTTTTCTATTGACACCTTGTTCTCTTATTAACTTATCAACATTATCATAATTATGATTTTCAGAGTGGAAGCGTACATTTTGTCCTGAAATGACATCATCTCCAATAGTTATTCCTCCAGCAGCCCCAAATAAACAAAATTCTGAGAAAGAAGAATTTTTGCCGATACGTAGACCTTTACCTATATTTTTTATTGAGCCGGTTCCTATAATCTGGGAATAATTACCTATTTTTACATAATCTGCAAGTTGTACACCATTTTCCGATAGTGCATCTATCATTACATGATGACCAATTCTTACATTATTCCCAATATATAATTTATGTTTGGCAGAGATGGATACACCATTACCTATACAAAATCGACTTCCTCTTTTTCCGAATCCTATACTACGTATTACACCATTTATTAAACCTAAACAATAAATAATCCCTTTTTTCATGACGTAATTTATTGGAACATCTGGGTGAATATCAATATCTCTTCCAGTGACCATTTTAACTATTTTTTTTATATTCATTTATTATTCTTTCATAAAAATTTTTTACTTCAATCATATGTTCTTCCATAGTATTTATAACTTGTTCTTCATAATCTGTACTTTGTATTTTGTTTAATAAATCTTGTTTATTTCGAAATACATATGATTTTGAAAGCAAATCTTTAGAGCCAACATTCTCGCTAACAAATACCTTCACACCGTAGGATAACGCTTCTATCGTAATCAGACCAAATGTTTCTTTCCATTTACTAGGTACAACAAGAATATCTATACCAGAATATATCATATCAATATTATTTCTTGTGAAATATCCATTTTGTTGAATATAGGCAGGACACTCTCTATTAGGTAAATGGCCATAGGTTTTAACTTCATAATTTTCTTTATCAATATCATTTACAAAATCAATAAAATCAAAATAACCTTTATAATCTTCATCTGGACCAATATAAGCTATTACACTTTTATTGCGCTTTTTTCTATGTACATTTCGTTTTCGAATATTACTATTAGAAATAGAAATAATCGCTTCTGTTTGAGGAAGTACCCCGTTTTTTATATAAACATCCCTTGCTACACTACTATTAAATAGATAAGCATCAATTAAATTAAAGATTTCATTATAATATGAACGGATATCTCTATAATTAACAAGCTCTGTTTTCTCAGAAACTTCTATATTTCTTTTAGATTTCAGATTTTTTCTTAATACTTTCAATACTCTCCTAATCGTTGGATAAAAGGGAACTTGAAAAAAACGAAGTTTTTTCACACTGAGAGCATTTGAAGACATTATATTCCAAGATATATTAGTATTGTTTTCACTATAATCTACTCCGTTAAAGAAAAAATTGGGTACTGGTGCCAATCCATAATAGTCATGGCTAGTAAAAAATATCTTTATACCTAATTCATGGGCAGATTCAAAAAATTCTTTATGTATTCCCATTAATGAGTGTACATGAATTATATCTGGATTAATTTTTTTTAGAAAATTATAATAGACTCTTTTATCACATTTTTTCATAAATGAATCCGGCTCTGTAAAACCACCAAATATTGCTAATGGCAAACTATTTATTAATTCGTAACAATCAAAACCTCTTGATTTTGTAGATTCTATAACTAAATCATTCGAAAAAAATTTAATTCTACCGGGATACAGTGCTATTACTTCATACCCTGATTCAACCTGCTGATTCATCAAATCTTCTGCATATTTAATAAGTCCACCTGTACGTGATGGCTGAAAACCTAAAGTATAATGTAAAATTTTCATTTAATAAATACTTCCTCATAATCCGACACAATCTTTTCCCATGTGAAAGCTGAGAGGATCCTTTTGCCTGACTTGAAATCCAAGTCAGCTATCGTTGTATGATCAAATCCTTCCACTTCCTCAATGACGCGTGCCAACTCGTCTTTTTTCCAATAAATAGCTCCGTCTTCACCAACCTCACGGTTAAAACCAACATCTAGCAACAAATTCAGTTTTGTTGATGCTAGAGCTTCTAGTAGAGAAGGGTTTGTCCCCCCGACCTCATGCCCATGGAAATAGGCAAAAGCATTTTCACGAATGTACTTGAGCAACTCTTGGTCATAGACTGTACCGACAAATTTGACCCTAGGATCTTTGTCAAAACCAGTATCCTGTAACAATTGATCGTAAAATTTATTCTGCTCCACATTTGTGATGAGGACAAAGTCCTTCTTGGACTTGGACTTGATAAATTCACGAATCATGGTTTCGTAGTTGTTTTCAGGGACGAATCGTCCCACCACTAGATAATAGCCATCTTCGATAACTCCTTTTTCCTGATACCAGTTCCGAACCTTGGTATCTTCTGCTTTCAGGTTTGAAGGAGCAGTATCAGTCCCATAGGCAATATAGGTTGTCTTTGGTTGATACTGTTTATAGTCCTCTTGAATATATTGTTCGATATTTTTGCTGTCGCATACCAGTAGATCAGCATGCTTGACCATGAGTTGCTCAGAAATTTTCCAGTACTTACGAACTGGCAGGCTCCACTTTGCTCGCAACCATTCATGACCATCAGGATTCACAAGCAAGGTGCCCCCAATAGCTTGAATTTTTCTCTTAATTCTTGAAATAAAAGGACCAATACGACAAGCCAGAATGTAAAAAATGGGAACTTCATCCTTGTTTTCCTTAGCTAATTCAATAGCCTTGTTGACTGCTGCAATATCGTAAGCAATGGCGCGAGCCGGTCCGATATTGGGCACATCAATATTGAAACAAATGGCTCCATTATACTCAAACCGGTCTTCTGTGATACCAGACTTAGCTGAATTTTCACGCATACAAGCAACATAGTATTGTATGTTGCTGTCTTTTTGGTATTCGGTTAATTTTTCAACAAAGGTTTCAAACCCTCCATATTTGGCAGGAATTCCTTTTGAACCAATGATATAAACTGCTTTTCTCATATCACTCCTACTTTATTTTATAATAAAACAAAAATTACTTCGCTCCATTTTTCGTAAATACAACTTTAATAGTTTTTAGTAAAATTTCAATGTCTTTCCAAATTGTCCAACCATCTAAATAAGTAATGTCTAATTTTACTACATCATCGAAGTTTGTAATATTGCTTCTACCACTAATCTGCCAAAGGCCTGTGATTCCAGGTTTAAAACTGAGACGACGTTTTTGTTCTGGTGTATATTTCATGTACTCATCTAAGGTTGGTGGTCTAGTACCAACTAAACTCATATCACCTTTTAAAACATTCCAAAATTGTGGCAATTCATCTAGACTCGTTTTTCTAATAAAATGCCCAATCTTTGTAATTCGTGGATCATTTTCAATCTTAAACATTCCACCCTGCATCTGGTTCTTACTCATCAAGTCTTTCTTGATTTCCTCCGCATCTACTCTCATAGAACGGAATTTATAAAATTTAAAAACTCGTCCATTTCTACCAACCCTATCTTGAACAAAAATAGCAGGACCTCCATCTCTTTTTATCAGAGGAGCAAGAAAAATAGACACCAGACCACAAATAATCAGACCAACCAAGGAGCCAATAATATCTATAACACGTTTAAGAGCAACATCACTTGAACGATAGAAAGTTGTTGAAAAATTAACAACACTAGAATTTCCAAAACGTTGAATCCCTTTTTCACCATTAGTTACAAATTCTAAAGCCGCTATATTGACAGCTACTGGCACACCCATCATTTCAAATTGAGAAACAAAATCTGCAATTAAAAATTTTTCACTTGGGAGATTAATCACCACTTGATCTACGACTGATCTCGTAGCATAGGTTACTAAGTTATTCAACGTAACGATTGTAAAATTCGAAGATTCAAAATGCTCATCATCTACAATACAAACAGCTGAAACATAGCCATACTCATAAGTAGACAGTTGCTGTAGGACTCTCTCAACTCGTGCACGTGTGGTCACTAGCAAGATACACTGAGTGTATTTTTTTTGACGTGATAGATATTTCCAAATCTTACGAATCCAAATATTAACAACCATTAGCATAATTGAATTTACAGCCACTATCCATAATAGATTAGCTAATGATAAATATGGTATATTTGGTTCTAAAATAGGAAAAACTATACTGGATAAGAAAATATAAACCAGTATATATTTTAATGTTTGTATACATTCCTCTGCAAGGCTCCGATATTTGAAATTTTTACTATATGCACTGATGTAGTAAGAAATAGTGTGAACCACCATCAAAGATACCAGAAGTTCATGACTAGCTAATACAAACGATAACAGATAAATTGGAAACAGTTGTATTATGAGAATCTCTAATTTTCGAATATTTGATACTTCTCCCAAAACTACCTCCTAGGTAACTCTACCTACTTCTTTTTCCCATAATTTCCATAGGCACCATAGGCACCATAACCGCCATAAGCTCCGTATTTTTCAACTTCCGTGTTAAATTTGTTTAGAACTACACCTAAAAATGGAGTTCCTGTTTGTTCTAACTGTTCCTTCGCCTTTAAGACATCACGTCGTTTTGTCTCTCCAGCTGCCGTAACTAAGATAGAAGCGTCACATTTTTGTGTAATGATAGCAGCGTCAATAACCATCCCAATCGGTGCAGTATCCACAATGACATAGTCAAAATACTTACGCAGGGTATCAATCATAGTATGGAAATTTTCACTCTGCAGGAGGGCTGTTGGATTAGGTGATACCGGCCCTGCCTGAATAACAAATAGGTTTTCAACATTGGTATCACAGAGGCCATTTGAAAGATCAGTAGTTCCTGATAAGAAGTCAGTTAATCCTGTAATTTTTTCCCTCGACTTGAAGACACCAGACATAACTGAGTTACGGATATCCGCATCTACTAGTAATGTTTTATATCCTGCACGCGCGAAAGCCCAGGCGATATTAGTCGACGTTGTAGATTTCCCTTCACCAGGTTTGACAGATGAAATGGCAAGAACTTTCAAATTATCACCACTCAATTGAATATTTGTACGCAAAGCATTATAGTGTTCTTCAGCTTTTTTAGCAAAATCTAAATGCTTTTTTGAGATTTCTAATGTTGGCATGTTTTCTCCCTTACTTTAACTTATCCAAATCTGGAACAATTCCTAAAAGTGCAACCTGCATGACTTCTTCGACATCTTCTGGTCGTTTGACACGATCGTCCAATAATTCAAGTAATACGACTGAAACAACCATCACTGCTCCACCTGCTAGAAAAGCAAGTAAGGTATTTCGACGAATATTAGGTGAGGATGGTGTTAGTGCTGGTCTAGCTTCCTCTAGCGTTGTTACATCAGAAACACGAGTTACCTTAATGATTTTCTCAGCTGCTACTTCACGAAGAGCATTTGCGATACGGCTCGCTTCTTCTGGTTGCGCATCTTTTACCACGATTGATACGATACGAGTATCTACTGGCACTGTCACCTGAATTTTCTTAGTTAATTCTTTGACTGTTTTATCTAATTTAAGATTTGAAATGACTTTTTCCAGTACATCTTGTGAAAGAATAATTTCCTTATAGTCTTTTACAAGATAGGTACCTGCCTGCAAATCCTGATTCGTCAACCCTGTATTTTCAGATTGATTGCGACTAACAACATAGATACGTGTTGTACTAGCATATTCCGGTTTCAACACAAAACTACTCAAGCCAAATGCAAGTACAGCTGTCACAACCGCAGTTAGCATGATAACGAGTTTTTTCTTCCAAAGGATTTTTAATAATTGAACAACATCAATTCCGATTTCTTTATTTTCTTTCATGTCAACTCCTAAATAATTTGATCTGCCAAGATAAAGCGAGGATTTTCGATAAATAATTCTCTCGCCTTTCTTTCACCGTATTGTTTTGAGACGATCTCATAAGCTTCTTTCATGTAAGGTGGTCTTTGGTCTAAATTGTGCATATCACTAGCAACAAAATGTACCAAATCACGCTCTAGGAAATAGCGAGCTCGTTTCTTCATAAATTTATATTTATCCCCAAATAACTTTGGTTTTAAAATACTTGAGCTATTGATTTGAGTGTAGCAGCCCATGTCAATCAACTCTTTTACCCGTTTTTCGTTATTTTCTAATTCATGGTAACGTTCAATGTGGGCAACTACAGGCGTTATCCCAAGCATGAGAACATTGCTCAACGCAGTATGGATTTCCCTGTAAGGGGTAGCCATACTAAACTCAATGAGAGCATAGCGTGTCCCATTAAGACTTGGAATCACCTGTTTTTCTAACTTCTCAAGCACATCATGGGTATAATAAATTTCTGCTCCATAGAGAATGGTCAAATCTGGAGCCACTTCCTTGGCTAGTTCCTTAACTTCTTGGAAGTTTGCTTCTATTGTCTCCTCAGGAGTTTCAAACATTCCTTTTCGTCTATGCGATGTCGATACAATAGTCCTTACCCCTTGCCTATAAGCTTCTGTCAAAAGCGCCTTGCTTTCTTGCTTAGATTTTGGACCATCATCCACACCAAATACAATATGCGAATGAATATCAATCATTTTGTCTTATTTTCCTTCCATCACATCATTTATTGCAGCCTTGACTGACTCTAAACTGCTGTCACTTATCTCCATCATGTAGAGGTTACTATCAGGCATGGCATAGGATGGTAAATCCATTCGCCCTGTTCCTTTAAGATCTTGCGAATTGATCTTATAAGTTCCACCACTTTCAAGTTGGGCATTAACCAAATTCATCATGGTTTCAAGTGGCATATTGGTTTGAATCGAATCTTGCAGCCCTTTTATAATACTGTCATAATTTTTCAAAGCTTCTGTAGAGGTTAATTTTTGCAGTATGGCAACAATGACCTTTTGCTGGTTACGGCCACGATCTCTATCTCCATCTGCTAGAGAATAGCGCTCACGCACAAAGCCAAGAGCTTGCTCCGAATCAAGATGAACATTCCCTATAGGGAAATGAAACTTACCATGTAATGATGTAAAATCCTGATCATTATAAACATCAACTCCACCAAGAAGATCAATCAATTTCAAGAAAGATGTGAAATTCAAACGAGCGTAATAGTTCAGGTCAATACCATAAAGATTTTCCAGTGTATGAATGGAAGCATCTACCCCATAAATACCCGCATGGGTCAACTTATCTTTTTGGTTGTTGCCACCATCTGCAATTGGGACATAGGAATCACGAGGTGTTGTTGTTAAGAGAATCTTTTTCGTTTCGCGATTCACTGTCATAATGATATTGACATCCGATCGAGAAACCGAACTGATTGGACCATAAGTATCAATTCCACTGATATAAACGTTGAAACTGTCACCTTTGACATTTTTGGGAGTTTCAACCGTCTTGGTTAATTCTTTGGTATAGATTTTCTTAATTTTTGAAGCATAGTCAGGGTATTCCGATTCGATAATGTTTTCAAAGACACTGTTTAGAATGATTGCCTTTGTATCGCCAGCTAACAAGCTCTTATAGGCCGCAAGATAGGAGCTACTTTCTTCGACTGTCAATTCCTTATTTTGACTCGTCTTAATATCAGCGATTAGCTTTTGAATATTCTCATTATCCGTACCTGTTGGCCCCGTCACACTGGTTACCTGACTGATATTATCAATTGAGCTATCTGCTAACACCGCAATACTCATCGAATAATTTGAGTAGTTCGATGTCGCATTCAGGCGACTGGTAAATCCGATGAATTGCCCTACAGCAAAGAGAGAAGTACCATTAATCAAAATACCCAATAATAATAAAATTAATGTTAGATTTTTAACTTTCTTAGACCGAATTAAAAAGAAACACAAGATAGCTAAGGCTACAATTAAGACAGTAACTACTATATTGAGATATCGGAAGGCTAGCATATTGTACTTGAAAATCAAAAACAATAAAAAGACTGCTAGTACTGCATAGATGGCTAGCAACCCCCAACTAATCATAATCTTTGTTTTACCCTGACGAGCTCGCTTCGAAGATCTACTCACGATATACCTCTATTATCAATTTTTA
>ERZ773044.365-NODE-365-length-21605-cov-109.191_pt1 | contig 21605 bp, 17 predicted proteins | sample MGYA00511897_ERZ773044 | MGnify/ENA primary metagenome ERZ773044 (study PRJEB29015, sample SAMEA2738116) | human oral metagenome | biome: human oral; feature: human-associated habitat; material: saliva | place: China | collected 2170 ...
CCATGGCCCGCTCCCTGGTGGGGGCGGGCCTCGCCGTCGGGCAGGGACGCAAGCCGGTCGCCTGGCCGCGCGAGCTCCTGGACGCCCGCACGCGCCAGAGCGCCGCCCCCGTCGCCCCGCCGCACGGGCTGACCCTGGAGGAGGTCACCTACCCGGTCGACGACGAGCTCGCCGCCCAGGCCGAGCGGGCCCGCACCACCCGGCGTCTGAGCTGCTGATCGGCGGTCAGGGGCTCACCTGGCCGCGTGGCGCGATTCACGGAACTGGGAAGCCGCACCTTTTGACCCTCCCGCGGGGCGCCCGGTACTGTTGGCAATCGTCGTGCAGCACACGTGTGCGTGTCCGCGGTGCCGTCCCACTCGCCCCGGATCGCCTGTGCTCCGACCACTCACCTGACCATGGTGGTCTCGCCGAACCGCGAACGCTTCACCGCGCTTCGGCGTGCCCACTCGCCAAGAGAAACGAAGGCAACGCCCGTGCGCACGTACACACCGAAGCCCGGCGACGTCGAGAAGAACTGGTACGTCATCGACGCCACCGACGTCGTCCTGGGTCGACTCGCGGCCCAGGCCGCCACCCTGCTCCGTGGGAAGCACAAGCCCCAGTTCGCCCCCAACGAGGACTGCGGCGACTACGTCGTCATCATCAATGCCGACAAGGTGGCTCTCACCAACGGCAAGGCTGACAAGAAGTTCGCCTACCGCCACTCCGGCCACCCGGGTGGTCTGACCGCCGTCTCCTACCGCGAGCTGCTGGCCACCCGCCCGGAGCGCGCCGTCGAGAAGGCCATCAAGGGCATGGTTCCCCACACCAAGCTCGGTCGCGCCCAGCTCAAGAAGCTCAAGGTCTACGCAGGTGCCGAGCACCCGCACGCCTCCCAGAGCCCGAAGACGTTCGAGATCACCCAGGTCGCCCAGTAAGCGCTCCAGCGCTCGGCACCCCGCGACAAGCAAAGGACATATCGTGGCTGAGACCACTGTCGACATTGACGCGCTGGACGAGGAGAACGCCCCCTCCAGCTACACCACCGAGACCGAGGAGTCCGCTCCGGGTCGCGGCCAGTCCATCACCGCCCCCGGCTCCGGCCTGGGTCGCCGCAAGGAGGCCGTCGCTCGCGTGCGCCTCGTTCCCGGCACCGGCCAGTGGACGCTGAACGGCCGCTCCCTGGAGGACTACTTCCCCAACAAGCTGCACCAGCAGCTCGTGCGCGCCCCCTTCACCATCCTGGACCTCGAGGGCCGCTTCGACGTCGTCGCCCGTATCAACGGCGGTGGCGTCTCCGGCCAGGCCGGCGCCCTGCGCCTGGGCATCGCCCGCGCGCTCAACGAGATCGACCGTGAGGCCAACCGCGCCACCCTGAAGAAGGCCGGTTTCCTCACTCGTGACTCGCGCATCGTGGAGCGCAAGAAGGCCGGTCTGCACAAGGCCCGCCGCGCCCCCCAGTACTCCAAGCGCTGATCGGGTCAGGTCCTGGCCGAGCTGGCCGGACCTCCCCTCCGCTACGACGGCGGTCGTCCCCTTTCTGGGACGGCCGCCGTCGTCATGTGTCAGGGGTGGCGGGGAGCCTCCCGGGTGGCGGCGCATCAGTCGATATGCGGCCGACAGGCGTCCGAGGCATGGCGGTGAGGGGCGCGATCTCGGGCGCGAGCCGCCGGGCCGGGGTCGGCGCAGGACATCAGACCTTGTGCGCTGGCTGAAGGTTGGGCCCCGATGTTCGGCGCCCCGTGGCAGGATGGTGCTGTTTCGTCACCCTTCAGGAGGATTTCCATGGCTCGTCTCTTCGGAACCGACGGCGTACGCGGCCTGGCCAACGACCTGCTCACGCCCACCCTGGCCGTACAGCTCGGTGAGGCCGCGGCCCGCGTCCTGACCAAGGACACGTCCGCCGCACGGAGCTCACGCAGCGGCCGCCCCCGCGCCATCGTGGGCCGCGACACCCGCGCCTCCGGAGAGTTCCTCGACCACGCCATCAGTGCGGGCCTGGCCTCCTCCGGCATCGACGTCACCCGCGTGGGCGTCCTGCCCACCCCGGCGATCGCCCACCTGACGGCCACCCAGGACATCGAGCTGGGCGTCATGATCTCCGCCTCCCACAACCCCTTCCCGGACAACGGCATCAAGTTCATCGCCCGCGGCGGCTACAAGCTCGCCGACGCCGTCGAGGACGAGATCGAGGCCTTTCTGGGCACGGTCAACGACCGCCCCACCGGCGCCGACGTCGGCCGCGTCATCAAGGGGGAGACCGTCGCCGACCAGAACTACATCAACCACCTCGTCGACTCCGTCGCCACCGACCTGTCCGGGCTGCGCATCGTCGTCGACGCCTCCAACGGCGCCGCCTCTGTCGTGGGTCCTGCCGCGCTGCGGGCCGCCGGCGCCGAGGTCATCGTCATCAACGCCTCTCCGGATGGCCTCAACATCAACGACAACTGCGGCTCCACCCACCCCGAGCAGCTGCAGAACTACGTCACGGCGGTCGGGGCGGACATGGGAGTGGGCTACGACGGCGACGCCGACCGCTGCCTGGCCGTGGACGCCGACGGCAAGCTCGTCGACGGCGATCAGATCATGGGCATGCTCGCCATCGGCATGAAGGCCGACGGCACCCTCGGCTCCGACACACTCGTCGTGACCGTCATGAGCAACCTCGGCCTCATCCTGGCCATGCGTGAGCACGGCATCCGCACCGTCCAGACCGGCGTGGGCGACCGCTACGTGCTCGAGCGGATGCTCCAGGGCGGCTACACCCTGGGCGGCGAGCAGTCCGGGCACGTCATCGACACCGTCCACGCCACCACCGGTGACGGTGTCCTCACCTCCCTGCACGTGGCTGCGCGGGTCAAGCGCACCGGCAAGACGCTGGCCGAGCTCGCCAGCGTCGTCACCCGCCTGCCCCAGACCCTCATCAACGTCAAGAACGTCGACAAGGGCGCCGCCAGCACCAACAAGGCCGTGCAGGACGCCGTGGCCTCCGCGGAGAAGGACCTGGGCGAGACCGGCCGGGTCCTGCTGCGCCCCTCGGGCACCGAGCCGCTCGTGCGCGTCATGGTCGAGGCCGCCACCCAGGAGGAGGCCGACCGAGTGGCCCGCTCCCTGGCCGACACCGTCAAGAACAACCTCAGCCTGTGAGCTGACGGAGGCTTCCTCCCCGGGGCCGGTCGCGGCTGGCGCCACCAGAACGGTGGCCGGCGTCGCGACCGGCCCCCGCATGCGGAACACGGCCTCAGGGAGATGGGTGAGAATAGGCCCGTGACCTCCCCGTACCGCCTGGCTCTCCTGACGGAGCCTCCGACCTGGCAAGGCCGGCCCCTGAGCGGAAGGAGCCTTGACCTGCTCGCCGTGCTCGCCGGCAGCCAGGACGCCAGGGTGAGCGACGCCACCCTTATTGAGGCCCTGTGGCCCGACGACGCCCCGGCCCGGCCGCTGCGGGCGCTTCACGTCGTCGTCTCCCGGCTGCGCACCGTCGTGGGGGAGGGCGTCGTCGAGCGCAGTGGCGACGGCTACCGACTGGAGCTGGCGGAGGCGGAGGTCGACATCCGGGACCTGGCGGGCAGGGCGCACAGAGCCAGGGCCTGCGCCGCCGCCGGCCAGTGGGAGCAGGTCCTCGATCTCACCGGCCGACTGCCCCAGGTGCCCGTTCCCGACGAGGCCGACGACAGTGTTGTTGCAGGAGCCGCCCCTGTGGCCCTCTTGCGAGAGCGGGCCGGAGCCCTGACCGAGGGGGCCTACCGCAACCGGGGGCTCGCCCTGGAGGCCACCGGTGAGCACGAGCGGGCCGCGGATCTGCTGCGTGAGGCATCCCAGCGCGACGGCGGCGACGAGACCGTCCTGGCCGCCCTCATGCGCGCCGAGTCCTGGGTGCGCTCTCCGGCTGCGGCCCTGGAGATCTATGAGCAGCACCGCCGTCGCCTGCGTGAGCTGGGAGCCGTGCCCGGCCCGGCCATGCGCGCCGCCCACGAGGCGGTCCTGGCCGCCGAGAGCCCTGTGCGCCACGGCCTGCAGCCCGAGCCCGAGCACTTCCTGGGGCGAGAGGCGGATGTGTCGGGTGTTCTCAAGGCCCTGAGCACCCGCCGTCTGGTGACGCTCACCGGCCCCGGCGGGGTCGGCAAGACCACCCTGGCCCAGGTGGTGGCGGCCCGCAGCCGCCGCCCCGCCGTCTACGTCGTCGCCCTCGCCGAGGTGTCACCCGGGGCCGATCTGGCCAGGGTCGTGCTCGACGCGATCGGAGGCTCCGCAGTCGTCAACGGTGACCCGCACCGCGATCTGGCCGCCGCCCTCTCCCAGCCCGGAACCGTCCTGGTGCTGGACAACTGCGAGCACCTGGCCGGCGAGGCGGCCGACCTCATCGGGCCGCTCCTGGTCGCCTGCCCCGACCTGCGCGTCCTGGCGACCTCGCGCCGCCCCCTCGACCTGGCCGCGGAGCACGTCCACCGCCTCGAGGCCCTCGATGCCGCATCGTCGACTGAGCTGTTCCGTGCCCGCGCTCTGGCTGCTCGCCCCGGCCAGGTCATCGACGATGACGACTTAGGCGAGCTCCTGAGCCGGTTGGAGGGCATCCCCTTGGCCATTGAGCTGGCCGCCGCGCGCACCCGCAGCCTGTCGGTCGGCCAGATCGCCGAGCGACTGCCCGGCAGACCCGATCTGCTCACCGCCGCCCGTGACGCCCCCGCCCGTCAGCGCACCCTGACAGCGGTCATCGACTGGTCCTGGAACCTGCTCGACGCCGCCGAACGCCGAGCCCTGGCTCGGCTGGCCCTGCTCGCCGACGGCTTCACCCTCCTGCCCGCGGAGGCGCTCATCGGCGCGCAGGCCGCCGACCTCCTCGACGCCCTGGTCTCCCACTCCCTGCTCGTGGTGCGCGACCACGGCCTGCCCCGCTTCCACATGCTCGTCACCGTCCGCGACTTCGCTCTGGCGCAGCTGTCCGCCTCCGGTGACGAGGCCGAGGCCCGCGCGGCCCTGCGCCAGTGGGCGGTGGACCTGTGCTCCCAGATCCGTTTTCCCGTGGACGCCGGCGACTTCGGCGACGCCCGTCACCCCGAGGCGCGCCGCCACGACCGCCTCTTCCGGCAGGTCGCCCACGATGAGGCCGTCATCCTTCAACAGCTCGACCGACTCCTGGCACAGGCCGACGGCCACGGCACGGATCACCTGCCGGCGGAGCTGCGCGACGCCATCTGCCTCATCGGTGCCGCCCTCATGCGCCTGTGGAGCGTCACCTGGAGCTATGAGCGCATCGCCGACTACGGTGCGCGCCTCATCGGTCCCGCCGCGCAACCGGCCCAGGACCCGCGTGGGAACGAGGCAGGCCTGAGCGTCCTGGCCCTGTGCGTCACCCTCTTCGGGCTCCTGAGCCACGTGCCCGCACAGGTCCGCTCCCTGCTGCCGGCCTCCTTCGACGGAGAGGGACCGTTCAGCCGGGTCAGGCGCTTCCTGCGTGCGAGCGACGAGCAGTGGCCCGAGCTGACCGGCGACGCCGACCCCTGGGTCGCCTGGGCGGCGACCCGCTGCCTGGCCGCCCAGCAGGAGGACGACGGTGATCCTCAGGCCTCCCTGGAGACCATCGAGGCCCTCCTGGGGCGGCTCCATGGCCACGACCTGGCCGGCATTCACCTGCTCGAGCTGCACCTCCACCGGCTGCAGGTGCTCATGTCCCTGGGGCGTTACAGCCAGGTCGTCGACGCCTGCTCGCGCGCCCAGGTGCTCCTGGAACGGGTCCTGCCCAGCTGGGGCGAGTTCTTCCGCACGACACTGCACATGGAGGGGGCCTACTGCGCGGTCTACCTCGATCCGCGCCCCGAGACGGCGGGCAGGCTGCTGGAGAGCCTGGAACCGGTCGACCTGCCGGGAACCATGCGCTTCATCGCCCGCTCCGTGCGCGGCGAGCTGGAGCTCACCCGCGGGAATGTGCGCACCGCCGCCCTCATCCAGCGCGTGAGCCTGCGCTACGCCGGGAACTGGCGCTCCATCCTGGGATCGGGCTCCCAGTGGGAGCTCTACATCCTGAGCATGTGCCTGGTCACCGACGTCGAGCTCAGCCCCGACGACGCCGTCGAGCTCGATGCCCGAGCCGTCCGTGCCCGAGCCACCTCCCTGCTGCGCGAGATCCTCTCCGATCCGGCTCCACTGCAGCGTGACATTCCCACGCTCATGGCTTTCGCGGCGGCCGTCGGCCTGTCCGCCGTGGCTGCTGAGGACGCGGGCTCCGACCGGCGGGCAGTAGGGGGCGAGCTGGTCGCCACCGCCCTGGCGGTGGGCACCAACCAGACCTGCCGCCTGCTCTCCCACGACTACCTGCGCAGCCGCACTGAGCGGCTGGACGCCCGGGCGCTGGCGCAGGCCGAGGAGAGGATCCGGTCCCTGGACCGCGGCGGGCTCGTGGCTCACGCCGCCGACCTCGCCGGCCGTCTGGCGGGCGAGGTCGGCTGAGTCCCTGAGGTGCGGCTCAGGCGTTGCGCCGCTGGTAGCGCACGACCGTCAGGGGAGCCATGATGGCCAGGATCAGCAGCGAGCCGATGATCGCGGCCCGCACGTCCCCGGCCGAGCCCGCTGTTCCGTCCAGCAGGTACCGGCCGCCGTCGACGATGTGCGAGACCGGGTTGTGGCGCACGAAGGCCTTGAGCCAGCCCGGTAGCGTCGAGGTGGGCACCATGGCGTTGGACAGGAAGGTCAGCGGGAACAGGACGATCACCGTGAAGGAGGTCACCGCCTGGGCCGAGGAGAACACCGTCCCCAGGAAGAGGAAGATCCAGGCGATGGCCCAGGCGCAGCCCGCCGCCAGGGCGATGGCGCCAATCGTCCCCGACCAGCCGTTGGCAGGCCGGTAGCCCAGGACGTAGCCGGTGAGCACGGTCAGTGAGGTGCAGATGAGGTAGCGCAGCACGTCGGAGACCATCGGCCCCAGCACCGGCGCGATACGGGACATCGGCATGGTGCGGAAGCGGTCGAAGACGCCCTTGTCCATGTCCTCGCGCAGGTCCACGCCCACGCTCTGGCTCGTGGTCAAGGCATTCATGATGATGAGACCCGGGACGATCGTGGGCAGGTAGGCCTTGATGTCGCCGGCGATGGCGCCGCCGAAGAGCTCGCCGAACAGGACAGTGAACATGACCGGCTGGATGAGGATGTCGTAGAACTCTCCGGGGTTGCGCACCATGGTGATGAGTGAGCGCCAGGCCATGGTCATGGTGTCCGGGACGAGCCGGGCCTCGCTGAAACGCCAGACGCCGGGGGAGAGGGAGGTACTGGTTGGTGCGGTCGCGGTGGCGGGGACGGTCATGACTGCTCCTTGACGTCTGAAGGACGGGCGGACGGGGATGCGGGCGAGGCTGCGTCATCGTGCTTGGTGGGCTGCCCGGTCAGGGCCATGAAGACCGAGTCCATGCTGGGGCGGTCCACCGAGACGGTTCTGGGAGACAGACCGGCGTCGCGAAGGGCCACGAGCACCTCGGTGGCCACCGACGCCTCGCTCAGCGGCGCCTGCAGGTGGGTGCCCTGATCGACGGTCACCGGGGCGTGACCGGTCACCCGCTCGATGATGGAGGCGGTAGCGGCCTGGTCCTCGGGGGTCGCCGGCGTCAGCACCAGAGAGCTGCTGCCCACCCGGTCCTTGAGCTCATCGGGGGTGCCCTCGGCGATGAGCCGTCCGGCATCGATGATGCCGACCCGGTGAGCCAGGCGGTCGGCCTCCTCCAGGTACTGAGTGGTCAGCAGGATCGTGGAACCGCCCTCCACCAGGGAGCGGATGACGTCCCACATCTGCTCACGCGTACGCGGGTCCAGGCCGGTGGTGGGCTCGTCGAGGAAGATGAGCGGGGGCCGGGAGATGAGTGAGACCGCCAGATCCAGTCGGCGCCGCATCCCACCGGAGTATCCGCTCACCCGCTTCCCGCCGGCTTCGGTGAGGCTGAAGGCGGCCAGCAGCTCCTCGGCCCGATCCCGTGCCCGGCGTCGGCCAAGGCCCAGGAGGCGCCCGAAGAGGCGCAGGTTCTCCGAGCCGGTGAGCGTCTCATCGACGCTGGCGTACTGTCCCGTCACCCCGATGAGGCCGCGCACCGCGTGGCGCTCGCGGACGACGTCGTGCCCCAGGACCATCGCCCGGCCCAGGGAGGGGGCCAGCAGGGTGGTGATCATGCGCAGCGCCGTCGACTTGCCGGCACCGTTGGGGCCGAGCAGGCCGTAGACGATGCCGGTGGGGATCTCCAGGTCCAGGCCGTCGACGGCGGTGAAGGAGCCGAAGGTCCGAGTCAGGCTATCGGTCCTGATGGCCGGTGCCTCGCCCGGTGAGAGCGATTCGTTTGCTGTTCGTGTTGCCATGCCGCCAAGGCTGGACCCCGGCGGTTTCACCGCGGCTTCACTGCGACGCCACTCGGTTTCACGCCGTTTCGTTCCGTTCACGGACCATGCCAGGTAGGTGCTGATCGTGGCGGGTGGCCTTGTCTCGGGCTGCCTCGTAGCTTCTGTAGAAGATAGGCGCAGAGACTCCGTTGGTCCGGCCCTGCTCGTAGACGGTCCGGCACACGAACAACAGGTCAGCGGTGTTGCCATGCAGTGTCATGATTCGTCGGGTGAGGAGATTCCTGGCGAACATCCGCTTCATGAGGGGTGCGGACACGGCGGTCGGTAGCCGGTAGACGAGCATCTCGCTGCGGTAGCGCCTCAGATCAACGCCGCGCGAGGCCACGATCCTCGATGCTTCCCGGATCGCCTTGACCACCCGGGCGAGCATCCTGGTAGAGCCCATGAGGTGCTCGGCGGCGCGCGTCGTGTCCTCGACGTCGCCGTACATTGCTGCCACGGCACCGACACCGGCGTTGATCGCCATATGCAGCCAGATCCATTCGAGCATGTCATGGGGGCGCTCGAGGCTGATGCCGCAGGAGCCGAACAGCGCCTCCACCCTTTCGTAGCCGGGGAAACGGGCTTTGTCGCGCCGCTCCAGCATGACGTGGTCGAAGACGCAGCAGGTGAGCCGTTCTCCCGTGATGCTCCCGCCCGCCACCGGGTACCCCAGGAGGATGTCGCGGCCGGCCAGCAAACGGTCGAGCTCCTCGCGTTCTCCCCAGAACCCGCAGAACAGAAGCACAGGTCCCTCGATTCCACCCGTACGGAGGTCGGCCATCACCTCGGCGATCCTGCCCTGCGGCACCGAGACCACAATGAGGTCGTAGCTGGCGCGTCCCCGGTGGTGAACGGTGTACTGGTCCTGGGACAGCGAGCCCTTCGGGTCACTCCTGCCATCGAGAATCTCGATCTCGATTGAGCTGACTGAGGCCCTCGTGCTGCTTTGTCGCACCAGGTGCTCGACGCGGTGGCCGGCCTTCTGAAAGAGGTATCCGTAGGTTGTCCCGATGACTCCGAGCCCGACGACGAGGATGCTCATCGGAGCCGTGCGTGTTTCCTGTGCTGTCATGACCGTGAGGCTGTGCTGCCCTCCGGTTTCAGGCCGCCTTCACGGTGGTTTCAGGGACGGGCGATCAGGACTTGCGCAGCAGGACCCGGCTCATGCGGTGCTCGGCGTCCTTGGTCAGGACCAGGGTGGCCCGTCCCAGGAAGGTCGCCAGATCAGACTGGTGAAGAGTGGGTTCTGGTGTGATTCAAACAGGTGCGGATGCCACTATTTTTAACATGCAAACCTCATTGTGTCTGTATTGTTTGATTGACGACTGCAGTGTGCTGTTTTATTATTTGTTTATGATTAATAGCAACATCGCCACCTTGCGTAAAAAGCATCGCTGGACTCAGGAAGCGTTGGCAAACAAAGTTGGCGTCTCTCGGCAGACCATTGCCAAGTGGGAGGCTCCGGGTGGTAATCCCGACATTTCCTCATGTGTTCGGTTAGCGCAGGTGTTCGATGTTGCGATCGACGATCTTGTCAACGGTGACACTTCGCTTGTTGTCATGCTTGATCGCCCCGGCAAATACATATTTGGCACCGTTGTCATCGAGCAGGATGGGAGACTTACGCTTCCAGTGCGTGCCAGAAAGGTTTTCAACATTAAGGCTGGTGACGAGCTCCTACTTATTGGCGACATCGACCGGGGGCTCGCTTTGATGGATACGCAGTTCTTCGTGCAGGCTGCTCGTCATGTGGAGGGGGGCCATCGTGCGGCACATGACAATACTGAAAACTAAGCGAAGGAGGGTGCGTGTGCTGATAATAATGTGCGCCGTACTTGGCCTGCTTGGGGGAGGTATGACTTATTTTGCTCATCGAAATATGACGTATGATCAGGCTGCTGAGGTGGCTGTTCGTCGTGCTGGTTTTGTCGAAAGGCAGGTAACGCTGCCGAGCGGTTCAATCATTCACTATGGTGAGGGGCCGGCCAATGGTTCGCCGCTCATGTTGGTCCACGGCCAGCAAACAACGTGGAGGGACTATAGTGCGGTGCTCGGAGAACTATCTCAACGCTATCACGTGTTTGCGGTCGACTGTTATGGCCATGGTGGATCGAGTAAAAATCCGGCAGATTATACGGCGATCAAGAATGCGATTGATTTCGTGTGGTTTATCCAGCATGTTATCAAGTCTCCAGTATTGATCTCCGGCCACTCTTCGGGAGGCCTGTTGGCGACCATCGTTGCCGCCAGGGCTCCGCAGCTTGTCACCGGTTTATTGATCGAGGATGCGCCATTCTTTGCGACTGAACCTGGAAGGGCTGAGAAGACATTTGCTTGGCTCGGGTTTCGCGATATGCATCATTTTTTGCGAAGCGGTGAACGAAATTTCACCCGCTACTCGCTTGAGCACACCTATCTTGCACAAGTTCTTGGACAAAAGAACTTTGATGTGTTTGTTAAGCAGCCTGCACTCGATTATATGAGGCGCCACCCTGGTGAAATACCGCGCCTTTGGTATTATCCTCCTGAGCTGCATGTCAATGAGTTCTTCGACTTGACGGCTAACTTGCAGGATGGTTCGGGCGCCTATGATTTAAGATTTGGTGAGACCTTCTATGATTTCTCGTGGTTTGCTGGTTTTAATCAGGTGGAAACGCTGAAGGCTGTTCGCTGTCCGTCAATTATTTTACATGCTGCTCATCCGTCAAATATGCGGGGCTACTATGATGGTCGTGGGGTGCTTCTCGGTGCTATGGATGATCGTGATGCGTCGCGTGTCCACTCGCTTCTCTCTCGTGGCACTCTAGTCGACAATGTTAAAAGCGGTCATGATATTCATTCTGAACAACCTGATGTTTTTATCAAGGCTGTCGATGATCTTCGTTGATCTTGTGGAAGGAGTGGGGTGGGAGTGTTTTCTGGGAATTTAGATCGGTGTCGCTATTGCGGTGTTAACGCTGGGTGAGATCGGCATCCGGTAGGTGAGAATGATCCAAGCCTTTGTCGCCGATGTGGACATCCTTGGCTCCTCGTTGAGTTGCTGACGGCGCACACTTGATGTCGGTTCGGGCATGTTCCTCTTCTGAGGCGGTCTACTCCACGAGGACTGGGATCTACTGACCAGGGGATGTGCGCACTGCACGAAGGTCCCACCTACCGGGAGTGCACCCGACCCTCGTGCAGTGCACGCCCAAGGCCAGTAGGGAGGCTACGGGCGACCCGACTCGCCCCTTCCGGCGAACCGGCTGTCGGCGTCCCACCCCAGACGGCTCGCCCCAGGGGAGCCTTGCGCGCGAGGATGAGGAAGACGAGGAATCAGGACTTGCGCAGCAGGACCCGGCTCATACGGTGCTCGGCGTCCTTGGTCAGGACCAGGGTGGCCCGCCCTCGGGTGGGGGCGATGTTCTCGCGCAGGTTGACCAGGTTGACGCTCTCCCAGATCTCATTCGCTCCAGCCAGGGCCACGTCGTCGGGGATCTCGGCGAAGCGGCGGAAGTAGGAGCCCGGCTGGGTGAAGGCCGTGTGCTTGAGGGTGAGGAACCGGTCCAGGTACCAGCGGCGGATGTCGTCGGGGTTGGCGTCGACGTAGATCGAGAAGTCGATGAAGTCGCTCACCGCCAGCGCCGAGGCCCCCGGCCGCGACCCCCGCGGGGCGGGCTGGAGCACGTTGAGCCCCTCCAGCACGAGGATGTCGGGGCGTTCCACTGTCACGTGCCGGTCCGGGACGATGTCGTAGACCGTGTGGGAGTAGACGGGCGCCTGGACGCGCTTGCTGCCGGACTTCACTGCCGCGACGAACTCCAGCAGCGCACGACGGTCGTAGGACTCGGGAAAGCCCTTGCGGGCCATGAGCCCGCGTTCCTCAAGGACTCGGTTGGGCAGCAGGAAGCCGTCGGTGGTCACCAGATCCACCCGAGGCGTGTCCGGGAAGCGGGCGAGCAGGTGGGCGATGAGACGCGCCGTCGTCGATTTGCCCACGGCGACCGACCCGGCCACCGCGACGATGAAGGGCGTGGGCGGCTCGCTCACCCCCAGGAAGGCGCCGGTGCGGTGCGCCCGCTCGCGCGAGGTGGCGATGTAGTCCTCCAGCAGAGCGGTCAGGGGCCGGTAGACGGCGTCGACCTCGGCCAGGTCGATGGGGTCGCCCAGCCCCCGCAGCTTCTCGACATCGGCCTGGGTCAGCGGCAGCGGCGCCGAGGACGCCAGGGCGGACCACTGGTCCCGGTCCAGCTCGATGTAGGGCGAGGCGTCCGGAATACCCAGGTCACTCGGGTCGCTCAGCTCGGATGTCACTGACACAGTGTCGCAAATGAAGGTGCCCGGCGGACAATCTCCGAGGGGTGAATGGGACTCGTCGGGGCGGCGGTGGAGCTCCGGCGGGGAATCGAGGTCACACTGAGATCACACCGAGATCACATCGACGTGTCCCGGCGCTCGTTGTCAACGCCGCGCCAGCATGATTCGATCGGAGCATGTGTGGAATTGTCGGCCACGTCGGCCCTCCGAGTGAAACTGGTTCCTCCCGTTCCCTGACCGTTCTCATGGATGGCCTCGGCCGTCTGGAGTACCGCGGCTACGACTCTGCGGGCGTTGCGCTGGTGGGTCCCTCCGGCCTGGATGTCATCAAGGAGGCTGGCAAGCTCTCCGGGCTGCGCGCCATCCTGGAGGCCACCCCGCCGGCTCCCGCCACCGCGGGCATCGGGCACACCCGCTGGGCCACTCACGGCGGCCCGACGACGGCCAACGCCCACCCCCACCGCGCCGGCCACCTCGCCGTGGTCCACAACGGCATCATTGAGAACTTCCGCCCGCTGCGCGAGGAGGTCGAGGCCGCTGGGCGCGAGCTCCTCTCCGACACCGACACCGAGGTCGTCGCCCATGTCCTGGACATCGACTTCACCTCCCGTCTGCGCCAGGACCCGGCCGCCGCCTCCGACCCGGCCCGGGTCGCCGACCTCCTGGTCGCCTCGATGCAGGCCGTCACCGCCCGCCTCGAGGGTGCCTTCGCGCTGCTGGCCGTCACCGACCTGGCCCCCGCGGCGATCGTCGCCGCCCGCCGCTCCAGTCCCCTGGTCATCGGCCTGGGCGAGGGAGAGAACTTCCTGGGCAGCGACGTCGCCGCCTTCGTCGCCTTCACCAAGAAGGCCGCCGAGGTCGACGACGACCAGGTCCTCCTGCTGACCGCCGACGCCGTCCACGTCTGGGACAAGGACGGTAACGCCGTCGAGCCCAAGACCTGGGGGGTCTCCTGGGACGCCTCCGCAGCCGTCAAGGGCGGCTACGACACCTTCATGGACAAGGAGATCCACGAGCAGCCCGCCGCCGTGGCCGACACCCTGCGCGGCCGCGTCGACGAGCGCGGTGAGCTCCAGCTCGACGAGATGCGCATCGACCCCGCCGTCCTGCGCAGCGTCGACAAGATCATCGTCATCGCCTGCGGCACCGCCGCCTACGCCGGGCACGTCGCCAAGTACGCCATCGAGCACTGGTGCCGCATCCCCGTGGAGGTCGAGCTCGCCCACGAGTTCCGCTACCGCGACCCGGTCGTCAGCGAGAAGACCCTGACCGTGGCCATCTCCCAGTCCGGCGAGACCATGGACACCATCCAGGCCGTGCGCCATGCCCGCGAGCAGGGCAGCAAGGTCCTGGCCATCGTCAACACCTACGGCTCGACCATCGCCCGCGAGGCCGACGCCGTGCTCTACACCCACGCCGGCCCGGAGGTCGCCGTGGCCTCCACCAAGGCATTCCTCGCCCAGATCACCGCCTGCTACCTGCTGGGGCTCTACCTGGCCCAGCTGCGCGGCAACAAGTGGCCCGACGAGGTCGCCGAGTACCTGGACAACCTCGCCGCCATGCCGGACCGCATCCAACAGGTCCTGGACAACCAGGAGGACCGCGTGCGTGAGCTGGGCACCGAGCTGGCGGACAAGTCCTCCTTCCTGTTCCTGGGCCGCCACGTCGGCTTCCCGGTGGCGCTGGAGGGAGCGCTCAAGCTCAAGGAGCTCGCCTACGTCCACGCGGAGGGCTTCGCCGCCGGCGAGCTCAAGCACGGTCCGATCGCGCTCATCGAGGAGGGGCTGCCGGTCTTCGTCATCGTGCCCACCCCGCGCCGCCCCGTACTGCACGACAAGGTCATCTCCAACATCCAGGAGATCCGGGCCCGTGGTGCGCGCACCATCGTCATCGCGGAGGAGGGGGATGCCGACGTCGAGCCCTTCGCCGACCACATCATCCGGGTGCCCGCCACCCCCACGATCCTGTGGCCGCTGCTGACTGTGGTGCCGCTGCAGATCTTCGCCGCGGCCCTGGCTGGGGCCAAGGGTCTGGACATCGACCAGCCGCGTAACCTGGCCAAGTCCGTCACCGTCGAGTAGGGCAGAGACTGAGCCGTCGACTCGACCCTCAATGGTGCCGAGCCCGTATCCCGGGCTCGGCACCGTCGCCTACAGGGCAGGGCGTAGAGACTTGATCTGCTGCTTCGTGCGGGCCTGTGAACGCTGAGAGGACAGAGTCAGGTCGTCGTCGTTGTCGACGTGATCGGCCTGGGCGACGACGAAGGCCTGGGCCATACCGCCGTCGTGGGCCAGGGAGAGGTGCCAGTGGCCGATGCCGGCCTGGCGGGCGGCCATCGCGGCCGCCCCGGTCAGGCGCAGGCGCGGTGGGGTACCGGGCGTGGAGGTCACCTCGATGTCCTGGTACTCCCACCCCTGGGGCGCGTCCAGCCCGAGCTCGGCGTAGGCCGACCCCAGGGCCTTGAGAACCGCCTCCTTGGCCGCCAGGCGCGCCCCGAGGGAGGCGGCCCGCTTCTGGCAGGCGGCCAGCTCGGCGGGGGTGAAGAGCCGCTCGCGCAGGCCGGGTACCCGGTCCATGTAGCCTTCGAGGCGGGGGATATCAACCAGGTCGGTCCCTACAGCGCGGATCACTCGGCCATTGTGCCGGGTGAGCGGGCAGCGCGAGGGGTGAACGCGCCACCAATTCTGGAAGAGACAACTTCTTGGCGCTTGGCCGCGGACGGGCAATGCGGGCCGGCGGCCACCCGCGAGGTCTTGCTCTGTGAAACTGCCCGTCTCAAAGCCGTGTTGGAGGGGCGAGCAGAGCGAAGCGGAGGACAATGGGAAGGATGAGTGACCTCAACGACCTCCCGCGTTCCCACGACGTCACCGACCCCACCACCTGCGCCTGGCCCGCTCAGGAGATAGCGGCCGAGGAGGCCCCTGTCACCGCAGGCACCGACCGCTACATGAGAGCCGCCGCCCACGTGGTAGCCCGGGCGGCGCTGCGCGAGCTGCGCCAAGGAACCGGCACCGCGGGCGCCGCGGTGGCCCCCGCCCGGCCGGTTCCGGCGCCGTTGACCTCAATGAGCCCCATGGGGGTGGCCGCCACCCCAGCCTCACCGCTGTCCCCGGCGACGCCGCTGAGAGGAGCAGGTGAGGCGGCGGGGACGCAGACCGGCCCCGGATGGATCTCCGGGGCCCCGGTACTCCTCTTAGTCGGCGGCGGCCACAACGGGGCCGACACCCTCCTGGCTGGAGGTCTGCTCGCCCACAGCGGCTGCGCGGTCAGCGCCGTGCTCGCCACCGAGCACCCCCATCCCGTCGCCCTGGAGGAGGCCCGCGGCCACGGCGTCACCATTCACGGCGCCGGCTACCGCAGCGACGACGGAACCGGCCAGGACGCCGCCGAGGCCATGGCCGCCATCGACGCCTTCCTCGTCCACGGCGGACTCGTCCTGGACGGGCTCACCGGCATCGGCGCCACTGGGGCGCTGCGACCTGACGCCGCCGCCCTCATCGCCCCGCTCATCGCCGCCGGGGAGCCGGGGCGCCGCCCGCTGCGCGTCATTGCCGTCGACCTGCCCAGCGGAACCGGCGTCGACGACGGCACGGTGGACGGTCCGGTCTTGGCCGCCGACCGTACCGTTACCTTCACCTGCCTCAAGGGGTGCCAGTGCCTGCCCCCGGCCCGGCACCTGTGCGGCGTCGTCGAGGTTGTCCCCCTCGGGCTGCCCGCGCCCACGAGCCGGCCCCTGGCCCGCCGCCCCGTCGACGGTGCCCTGGGCGACTACCTGACGCGCGCCGTTGGCGAGCCTGGCCCCGATGACCACAAGTACACCCGCGGCGTGGTCGGCCTGTGGGCCGGCAGCGAGTCCTACCCCGGCGCCGCCGTCCTGGCTGCCAGCGGCGCGGTACGCGCCGGCGCCGGCATGGTGCGCCTGTCCGCCCCCAGACGCGTGGAGGATCTCGTCCTGGCCGCCCGCCCCGAGGTCGTCCCCGCCGCCGGACGCGTTCAGGCGCTCGTCCTGGGGCCGGGCATCGACCCCGCTGACACCGCCAGGACCGATGAGCTCCGAGCCGTTCTCGCCTCTACCCTGGCTCCCTCAGGCAAGGACCGGCAGTGCCCCACCCGAGTCCCCACCGTCGTCGACGCCGGTGCCCTGAGCATCTTGCCCGAGCTCCTCACCGAGGACCTGGGATGCACGCCACTGCACGTGCTGACCCCGCACGCAGGAGAGGCCGCCGCGCTGCTGATCGCGCTGGAGGATAAGGAGACACCGGCGCAGGAGACCCGTCGCTGGAGCCGCGAGCGCATCGAGGCCCACCCGGGGCTCGCCGCCCGCGAGATCTGCCGCCGCACCGGCGCCACCGTCCTGCTCAAGGGGGCCACCACCCTCATCGCCGCGCCGCAGCGCCCCCTGGTCAGTGTGGACGGAGGACCCGGTTGGATGGCGAGCGCCGGAAGCGGGGACGTGCTGGCCGGGATCCTCGGAGCCGTCCTGGCCAGCGCGGTCGCCCGCTGGGAGCAGGGCGCGCCGGACGCCTCGGGGCCGGCCCCGGTCCTGGACACGCTGGTCGACTCGGTGGCCGCCGGCGTCAGACTGCACGCGCTCGCGGGGGCCTATGCCGCAGCAAGCCCGCAGGGCGCCGGGGGAGCGGGGACCGGCGGGCACCCGATCGCCGCCCTGGACATTGCCGCTGCCCTCGGCCCGGCCCGCCTCGAGCTCAACTGGCTCCAGGCGGTGCCCCATGCCTGAGACGCATCAGCCACGCGGTATCCGTCAGGCCTTCTGACCGGAGGCGTGCGCCAGGAAACAGCGGTGCTACCGGCCCCAGTGCGACAATCGCGCCGTGACCACCTCCCCGGACTCAGCCGCAATGCCCCCGTCCACCGCTCCGCGCCCCGCAGCCGCCCAGTGCGCGCGACCGCCGGCAGCCACTACCTCGCGGGCCGTCATCGACCTGGCGGCCGTAGCCCACAACGGGCGGCGCCTGGCACAGGTGGCGGGCGTGCCGTGGATGGCCGTGGTCAAGGCCGACGCCTACGGTCACGGGCTGGGGCCGGTCGCCCTGACAGCCCTGTCAGCGGGAGCCTCCTGGCTGGGGGTGGCCCAGCTCGCCGAGGCCCTGACCCTGCGCGCCCTTCTGGATGAGGCGGGCGTGAGCCGCCCGGCGGGGGAGCCCTCCGTGCAGGCCCCCCGGCTCCTCACCTGGCTCCTGCCCGTCATGGAGCCTGATCGGGCGGCCGCCGAGGACTCGCCCCTGTGTGCCGCCCTGGCGGCCGACCTGGACCTGTCGGTCTCCACCCTGCCCCAGCTCGAGGCCCTGTCGGCGGCGGCCCGGGCGCAGGGGAGGGCGGCGCGTGTCCACCTCAAGGTCGACACCGGCATGTCGCGCGGCGGTGCCACCATCGAGGAGCTGCCCGCCCTGGCCGCCGCGCTGAGGCGGGCCGAGGATGAGGGAACGGTCGACGTCGTCGGGCTGTGGTCGCACCTGTCGCGCGCCGATGAGCCGGCCAGCGGCTCCACTGAGGAGCACCTGGAGCGCTACCGGCAGGCCGAGCAGGTCGTGCGAGCCGCCGGCCTCAACCCGCCCACTCACCACCTCGCCGCCACCGGAGGACTCCTGTGGCACCCGCAGGCCCGCATGGACCTGGTGCGTGTGGGGATAGGCCTGTACGGGCTGAGTCCCGACCCCTCCGTGGCCACCGGCGCCGAGCTCGGGCTGCGCCCCGCCATGCGCCTGGAGTCCCCGCTGGTGCAGGTCAAGCGCATCGAGGCCGGACAGGCCGTCTCCTACGGGGGGACCTGGAGCGCCCCCACTGATCGCTGGGTGGGACTCGTGCCCCTGGGCTACTCCGACGGCATCCCGCGCGCCGCCAGCTCCACCGGCCCCGTGGGAGTCGGCAACCTCATGACCTCCATCGTGGGGCGGGTGTGCATGGACCAGGTGGTCATCGACCTCGGCCCGGCCGTGGACGAGGCCGGCGCGCCCCTGCCTGCACCGGCCCGGGTCGGGGAGACCGCCGTGCTCTGGGGAGCCCCCGAGGTATCAGACCAGGAGGCCGTCCCCACCGCGGACGACTGGGCGCAGGCCAGCGGCACCATCAACTACGAGATCGTGACCCGGTTGGGAACTCGTGTCCCGCGCTGCTACGTCGGGGAACCCGGCAGCGGCGACTACTCTCGACCCTAGACAGCAGACGTCGGATATCGCCGGTCCCCACCGGGCCGACCGGTTCCGCCATCGGAGCCATGCACGGATGAGGAGGGAATATGAGCTCAGCGCCGCACACACCGCAGACCGCCCCCGGGATCACCGTTGCCACGGGCGACGCCGACGAGACCCGGGCACTGGGGGCCCGCCTGGCCCGCCTGCTGCGCGCCGGTGACCTTGTCATGCTCTCCGGCGGCCTGGGGGCCGGTAAGACCACGCTCGCCCAGGGCATCGGCGCGGCCCTTCAGGTGCGCGGCCGGGTCTCCTCACCCACCTTCATCATCGCCCGCGTGCACCCCGCCCTGGCCGGCGGCCCCGACCTCATCCATGTGGATGCCTACCGGATCACCTCCCTGGAGGAGATCGACGCCCTCGACCTGGACTCCTCCCTGGATCGGGCCGTCACCCTGGTCGAGTGGGGCGAGGAGAAGGTGGAGGCCCTGAGCCCCGACCGCCTGGAGATCCAGGTGATGCGCCCCCACGGAGCCGTGCGCGCCGAGCTCCCGCAGCTCGAGGACGCCCTCGCCGGGGCGGAGTCTCCCGCCGGCTCGGTGGTCGGGGAGCCGGTCGTGGACCTCGGCGAGGTCGACGACGGCAACCGGACGATCATCGTGCGCGCCGTCGGTCCGCGCTGGGCCGACGTCGACCTGAGCCCACTGGGCGCAGACGCCTCCTGCCAGCCCGGAGCGCCGCTGTGAACACTCTCGCCACCGTGGCACCGGTCCGCAACGCCACCCCTATCCGGCCTGCCCGACGCACCCGGCGCCTGATCCTGCCGGCTGCGGCGGCGACGCTCCTGGGTGTCTGCCTCCTGACCCCGGGGCCGGCCCGAGCCGTTGCCGACACCGGCCCCCGCCTCGCGCCGATCACGTCGGCCGGCGGCGTGGCGGGTTTCCCTGCCGACGCCGACTCGCGCGACGAGGCCAAGGCGCTCATGGAGAGCGAGTGCGTGGCACAGGTACGTCAGAGCACCGGCGAGCAGGGCGAGATCACGGTGGGCGACCCGCGCAGCGTCTACACCTGGGCCTCCGGCTTCCTCGACGGCTCCCAGCCCTCCGCGCAACCCGTCGACACCGGCGACTGGGCCGCGACCGTCTCCTCGGGCGGCAAGCCGGTCGGTCTTCTCGAGGTGGTCCATGACAAGGGGCACGCCACCTGCACCCCCGTCTTCGACGACGACCTGGCCACCGACGTCGACCAGATGGGCGAGGCCCACCTCGTCCACGACCGCAACGCCAACGCCTGGTACTCGCTGAGCGGCACCACGGTCACGGCGATGGGGGAGGCCGCCACGCGGCGCCTGGCCGGCCCCATCGAGCTGCGCGACTACGGAGAGATCCTGCGTGAACGCGCCGGGTCCAAGCCCAAGACCTCCGCCGCTCAGGGCGAGGAGCGCTCCACCACGGGAGGCTGGGCGATCTGGGGGCCGGTCCTGGCGGTCGTCGTCGTCGGGATCCTCACCGTCATCATCACGGTTCGTCACGAGCGCAAGGTGACCGCCCCGCTGCGCCAGGCCCGCAACCGCGCCGACATGGCCGAGCGCGCCGACCGGCTCAGCCGGGACGAGTCCGACACCCAGGGCGCCGCAGTACGCCGGGGCATCCCCCGCGCCGCCATCGACCTGTCCCTGCTGGGGGACGGGGCCGAGGACGACGCCGATGCGACCGCCGGAGAGACCCTGGGGGACACGATCCCCGAGAGCCGCGTCAACCTGCCACGAGACCCGAGGGCATAGGCTGGTCCGGTGCGAATCCTCTCCATCGACTCCTCCCTGGGGACTCAGCTCGCGGTTGTCGACGCCACCCCCTCCGCCGCCGGCGCACGCGCCCTGCAGGTGCTGAGCCAGGACGAACAGGCCGATACCCGCCGTCACGCCGAGTCCCTCGGACAGATGCTCTCCCAGGCCCTGTCGGCCCCCGAGGCGGCCGAGCGCCCACTGGACGCCGTGGTTGCCGCCACCGGGCCGGCCCCCTTCACCGGACTGCGTGCGGGGCTGGTGACGGCCGGGGTCGTCGGGCGCACCAGGGGCGTCCCCGTCCACGGGGTCTCCAGCCTCGACGCCGTCGCCCGCCGCGCCCTGGACGAGCTCGGGTCCCACGAGGCACAGACGGGGCCGGTCGTCCTGGTCGCCACCGATGCCCGCAGGCGCGAGGTCTATACGGCACTCTTCCGCGCCAACGGTCCGGACGATGTCACCCGCCTGACCGAGATCATCGTCTGTCCCCCGGCCCAGGTCGCCCAGCGCCTCGCTGAGCAGGCGCCAGGACCGGGCGGGGGGAGTGGAGGCATCGACGTCGTGGCCGGCTCCGGCGCCTCCCTCTACCCCGAGCTGGCGGAGATGGCCTCCTACCAGAAGGCCCTGGCCCCCGTCTCCGGCGACGCCCTGACCCAGGTGCGCATCGCCCTGGCCCGCCTCGAGCGCGGCGAGGAGCTGAGCACACAGCCGCTCTACCTGCGCCACGCCGACGTGCAGATGCCCGCCGCCCGCAAGCGCGTGCGCTGACCCCGGGGCGAAAAGGACACTGAGGTGCCTGAGGCAACCAGAGTGGGCCGGGGCCCCGGGCTGCGGGAGATGGCAGCGGGGGATCTGGAGGCCGTCGCCCGCCTCGAGAGCGAGCTCTTCGGGGCCGAGGCCTGGAGCCGCAACCTGCTGGCCGCCGAGCTGGCGGCCTCCCACGGGCCGATGGCGGACCGCCGCTACGTCGTCGTTGATTCCCAAGAGGGCGATGGCGATGGTGACGCCGATGAAGCCGCGGATCGTGCCGCCGGGGC
>ERZ773044.366-NODE-366-length-21600-cov-27.7927_pt1 | contig 21600 bp, 17 predicted proteins | sample MGYA00511897_ERZ773044 | MGnify/ENA primary metagenome ERZ773044 (study PRJEB29015, sample SAMEA2738116) | human oral metagenome | biome: human oral; feature: human-associated habitat; material: saliva | place: China | collected 2170 ...
GCTAATCTTCTAGAGATTGGCGGTGATCAATATGAGTACATTCAAAGTGTTATCACTCATGATTTCATTTGGCATACTTGTAGCGACCATTATCATTGCAGCAAAATGATTGACCTCTAGTTGAAAGCTAGCTTTCTAAGCGTAGCATGAAAAAAGGCCCGACATAGAAGTCAGACCGTTTCTTCAACATTAAATTCTAGAAGCGAAGTCTGGCAACCAAACCATTTATGCCTCACTTTGATATAAATTATATCATATAAAAACAGAGAAAGGAATCATATGATTCCTTTCTCTGTTTTCATTTATAAACCTTCACGGTACATATGATAGTGACTTAGATCACCGACAAAATATATTATCAATTGCTATATTTATGATATATTCCTACTGGGCTGACGGATGCGTAGAATTGACTACATGCACAGTAGCACACACATCGTGTGATAGCCGACCGTCTGGGCAAGCTTTTGTTCAGATGGTCTTTTTTATTGACTTCTCGTAACAAAGGCTTCTTTATCTATATTTGAGTATCTCATTTATACGAAAGGAGTTTTCTTATGAGAAATCGTTGGTTTATTGCATTAGCAGCCATTGGTCTACACATATCCATTGGTAGCGTATACGCATGGAGCGTACTTACACGTCCAATCATGGCAGATATGGGCTTTACCTTATCGCAAACAACATGGACATTCTCTTTAGCCATTTTAATGCTCGGACTATCTGCAGGTTTTCTTGGATCTTTTGCAGAAAAAATAGGACCTAAAAAAAGTGGCCTTCTCGCTATGTTATTCTGGGTAACCGGATTATTCGGTACGGCCTATGCACTTAACATACATAATCTTACCTTACTCTACCTCTTCTACGGCATCATTGGTGGTATTGGACTAGGCATTGGTTATATAACACCAGTGTCTACGCTCGTAAAGTACTTTCCAAATCGCCCAGGATTTGCTACCGGCTTAGCCATTATGGGTTTTGGATTTGCTTCACTCATTGCGGGACCTCTTATGCAATACCTCGTAGCTCAGGTTGGATTAATAGATAATTTCATTATCCTCGGTTTAATCTATCTCGTAGTTATGGGTGCCTCTTCGCTCTATTTGAAAGCACCCCAACCAAAGCAACCAACTCGAACTACTAAAGATAAATCTACCATGTACGTTCATAACCATGGCATGCTAGCCAATGATGCCATGAAAACTTGGCAATTTGGTGCCCTTTGGTGGGTATTCTTTATTAATATTACCTGTGGTATAGGTCTCCTATCCTTAGCATCCCCAATGGCGCAAGAAACCATTGGTATGACACCTGTGGCAGCTGCATCGCTGGTTGGTATCATTGGTATCTTCAATGGTGGGGGGCGTATTGCATGGTCTACTATTTCCGATTACCTTGGAAGAGCACAGACTTACATACTATTCTTTATTATAGAAATCGTCGCATTCTATCTACTCGCCCAAACGAATAGCGCGCTAACATTCCAAATTTTAATCCTTCTCATTATCACATGCTATGGCGGCGGATTCGCCTGTATGCCGGCATATCTTGCAGATCTCTACGGTATACGTCAACTTTCTACTATTCATGGTCGTATTCTAACTGCATGGGGATTGGCTGGCATCGTGGGCCCTATGCTCGTATCATACTTTCACGAAGCAGGATATGGCTATACTACTGCTTTAGAATGCTTTGCCGCTCTGTTTGTAATAAATACAATTATTGCTATAGCCCTAAAATTATACGGCAAACGAGAATTACACAACTAATAACTCCATTTAAACATGAAGAAACGGCCTGACATATCAATGTCAGACCGTTTCTTCAAATTTTTACTTTAGAAGCAAAGTCTGGCGTCGAAACCATTTATGCCTCACTTTGATATAAATTATATCATATCTAAATAGGGAAAGAAATCAAAAGATTTCTTTCCCTATTTTGTTGTTATAAACTTATATATATTCATCAATCATGTGATTTTATAAAATATTTGCTTAGATATCCTCTAAAGTATAAATAGGCAAGTATCTTTGCGCGAATGCAAGGTTTTTATTGAGTTCTGCCCATTTCGGAGCATCACCAATAACATAAACATATTCTTTTGCTCTTGTAAAAGCTACATTAACGTTGTTAGCATTAACCCATTTAATAGCACCATTGGCAGAACCATCACTTTGACAGCCTAACATATAAATCACAACTTTAGCTTCTTTACCTTGGAAGGTATGAACAGTTCCGATATTATCATTTAGCCAATCTTTCTTATTATCCTCTTTAGTCCAGTTCACAATATCATCACTGATGGATTTTATATACTTTTTAAAACCATATGCGACACTAGTAAATGGTGTAATGATAAAGATATCCTTAAACTTAGTATTTCTTGCTCGTAACTTTTGTATCAATTCAAAAGCAATTTGACCTTGTAGTTGTATATATCTATCTTTACTAGTGCTTGAGCCAATATTACTTGCATCATAATTTATCCAACAGCTCTCTTTACATGGATCAATAGGCTCTTTAGGGTTCATAGTCCTATTAATCATGAACCCACCATAAGATAGCTCATTAGAAACTGTAAACATTGGATCTTTACAACGTCTATGAATAACGAGTGGGCACCCTACCCAAGATTCGGAGCCATCAAGATTTTTGATAATACCTGCAAATGGATTTTGAGCATCAGCTAAACTTTGTACAGACAGTTCTTTATTCCTATATTCACCAATACCTTCGCCACCAATCCTTTCTACAAACAAATCCTGTACTGTTTGTACCGGTTCAATTTGTTTAGGATCACCAACTACGATTGCTTTTTGAGCACGGAATAATGCCCCTACAAGCATATGAGGTGATGCTTGCCCCGCCTCATCAATAATGATGGTCCCCAATGAGCTTTCAGTTTTACAATTAATCAAGAACCGCTCTACTGCAGCAAAAGTGGAAGAAATAACAGGAACAGCAATCATCAAAGAATTAAGTAATGCAGGGAAAATAATATCAAGGTCAAAGTTTTTCTGTATTTTTTTCCTGTCACTTAATGAACCCCAATACTGCCTAAGTAATTGCATGTTTTTTCTGAAAGCATCACTCATAACTACAGCCTTTTGTAATTGTAAGGCATCATATAGCAAACGTTCTCTACATTCATTCAGGTAGTTACACACATATAAGAAGGCCGTATGTGCCTCTGCTCTATCCGTATCAGATGATATTACCTTTGACGCTATATCATCAAAGCAATATATCGTATCTTTACCACTAGATTTTAATGTACCTAAAATCTCTTGCTGTGTTTTTTCAGCTTCTTGAACAGTACCATCAAGCGCTTTAATATCAGCTAATAGACTATCTTTCGTTTTGATTATAGAATCACGCTCATTAAACAACTGGTGTAATGCATCCAATTGCTGTTTAACATTTTGAAGCTCTGTAGTGTTCTCTTCAATAGCAGATAACAATGCAGGATTACTCATAGCTTTTAAAATAGACCAATTAGTAGCATTCCAAAGCTTATCAAAAATAGAGCGTTGATTATTATACTCTATTAATTTAGTCTCAATACTGTTTTTATGCTCTATCAACTTCAACAAATCATCATCTAATGTATCATATTTACTTAATTGTTCATTGATTGAAAGAACGTCTTCTTGTAACTGATTCGTTTTAAGATTCAACTCTTGAATCAATTTGATATTGTCTTCATATACTGTTACATAATCAAATAATGTTTTTACAAGATTATATTGTGCCTGAAACTGCTTTTTAGCACTTTCAAAAGCATCTTGAACACTAGGAATTCCCATAATAGAAAACATATCTGAGGATAATACATCTAATACTGGCATAAAGGTGTTTATATTAGATTTCTTACCAAGTCTAGCAGAAATTAATCCCCATTGTTCATTACTCTCTGCTAAACGATCCGCTAAAAATGTAAAATATACCTCATTAGATTTAACAAATTGATACTTCTTATCCTCAGCAAAACAAGATAAATCAACCTGTTGTTCAGAGGAATCAGGATTAAATAATGTAGACCCATTAGTCCCCTCTTCCACAGAGGAAATATTCGGTAATTCTAATGTAATGTTTTCAACGGCCTTATTGTTTGATGAAAGCACCAGCATGCCATATACTGCAATATCACTAGGTATATCATAGTAAAAAAAGGTTTCATCTCTGCCAACAACCTTTTTGAAGATATCATTTACATGATTACTTTCACAAAACTTAGCAGCACGCTCAACAATATTACTAGCAATTATATCCTTCAATAACGTAGTTTTACCTGTACCAGGAGGACCATTAACAGAAAAGATATCTTTAGGGTTCTCCTTAGCAATATTAACAGCAATTTGCTGCATAAAGGATAAATTAAACTTTGAAGGCCATCTACCATATGGTAAAACCTTAGGATTATACCATTTGCGCATCTGATCCGTATCTTTTAACAAATCATAATGCTCAATATCCTGATTAAGACTATTGATATAAGACAATACCTTATCTTTATCCTTTAATGTATCAATGTGTTGTAACACCAACTGTAAATCATCGAGGAAAAAGCTAGATTTTAAATCATTAATAGGCATTGTCTCAGCTTTAACTAGCTGAATCTCCTCTGCCTGAAAACCACAGTAGCCATAAATATCACCAGCACGGAACATGGTAATACCCATAGGTTCTAAGATATGCTCTCGTAAATATGTATTAATTACACGTGAAGCATTATCAAGAGATACTTTTTCCTCAGGAAGATTAAAACTATCTTCAATTGATTTAACAATCTCATGCCAACCATCTAGCTTAATATCTTTAAACTCCACATCAGGCTGAGACATCATTTGATAAATCACCCAAATAAAAGGAGCAATTTGAAGACTCCCCTCTTTATAGTATCCCTCTGCATCAACAACAAACGATGCACTATACACATTCCCTAAATATGGTTTTTCAGGATATTCAATTTCTAGTTTATCAATGAAAGCTTCTAGTACTTCAGTTCCTTTGACTACACTTAAAAGAACAGCATGTTCATCATCTAAAACATAGACCTTTTCATCCTTAAAATATTTAATCTCATCAATAATAGCGTAATTATAAGGATCATTTGGTAACGGTACTACATACGTAGAAACACGTGAATTTGTTCTTTTCCAATAAGGTTTTATTACAGACTGTTGATAAATAGTAGTTCTATCATTTTCAGTAGTAAATAAGAGCTCTTTAATATACTTCTTAGAAATTGCTTTATACTTAGGAACCTCTTTCGGTTGCAAACATTCAAGTGAATACCAATAATTTATAATTTGTTTTGCAGAATCTTTCATCTATATCTACCCTCTCATTAGACTAATGAAAGTATTATACAGGTAAAATAAAAAGATTTCATGAAAGGCAAATAAAAAAGGTTCCCATTAGTCAATAATATGTCTACTAGGAACCTAAAAGCTATTTATTTTTCATATTTCGAATCTACGGTTTTAGAGTTCACTAAAGGAAGATAAAAATTCTCCATAAACTTAAGGATAACACTCATAAAAAGAGTTAATATAGGATTAAAAAATATTTCTTAAATATAAATTCAGAAGAATAAGAATTCCTACAATATCATTCAAAACTATCTTTTAAAATTTGAAAATAACTCCTAAAAGTTACGTTATAGAATTATAACATTACCATTTTACTTAGCTCCAATTCAATTCGTGACATTTAATCTTGGAGGAGCTATCAAAATATGCTTGATAAATCTTAAAATCTACTCTAAACTTATCTCGATTATTTTTAACTTCTCGAATTAAGGTCACTTTATCTTTTTCATTCATATTAACACCTAATATTACTCCTTTTAATATATCTTTAGAATAATATATTTTTCTTTTTTCTGTACTATCATATCTATACTGATGATCTAAAATTAAGGCTCTTACCTCACATTCACTTTTCCAATCAATAGTCTTCTGAGTAAAAATTGATTTACATAAGCTTGCATAATGAATCGGCCACTGTCTATCATAACGTTTATCATAAAGAAAGCACTTATTATCTTCATGAGTATACCAAAAATCCAACCATTTATCGCTGTATCTAATTAATAAAAAGAAATTAATTGGAATCATAGTTTCCTTATACTCAACATCATATAATCCTTCAACCTCATTACATCCAATACGTAAATCTTCGCCTATCCCCTCATCAAATATTAAACATATTCCTTTATGATTATCAGCATAATGCCCCCACATTGCTGAATTATCAAAAACTTTTGAAAAACATGACATATATGCTTTAGGTTTTATAATATCCATTAATCGATCAATATACATTGATGGAAACTCTAAATAAAATAACATCAATCTAGGCTCATCAATCTCCATAGTTTCATTTTTCTCAATTTTATTTTTCAATCTATTAAAAGCCAAATCAATTCTAAAAGGCTCTGGTAATCTTAAGATCCTTTCTTTATCAAGATTATCTGACGGTTCAAATATATCAACCAAATCCAAATTTCCTAATTTAGGATTCGGTAACATTCCACATGCTGCAAATTCATCCATAATAGTTTCTAAAATATAGGGATGAACTATTTCTAGATAATACAATAATGTATTTTTATCTACTTTCCATTTTATAAGAATAGATAATACTTTTTTAACTATATCCATCTCTAATATAGTATTATAAACATTATTATAAAGCGATCTATAAAAATCAGAATATAATATACTATCATTTATATCTATATCCAGATAGTCTGATGTTATCTTATAATTACCTTTACTAAATGATGCCTGCAAATATAAATCAGCTAAGCATAAAATATAGTGTTTAAACAAATTATGCCATAAAATACTATCTCCATCCCAAAAAACATTTAGAAACCCTTCCATCGGGTCATTTAGATTTTCTAATTCACTAAAATAGAAATACCTATCACGTAACTCCTTACGGTTTAATATTTGTTTAATTGTTCTATATCTATATACTTCAGACATTTTTTCTCCTTTCAATTTACTTGGGAACAGCGTAAGTTGGGAGATTTAGCTGAAATTGTACGTGGTGCATCTCCAAGACCAATCAGTGATCCAAAATGGTTTGATAATAATTCAGATGTAGGTTGGTTAAGAATTGCAGATGTTACAGCCCAGGATGGTCGAATTCGATATTTAGAACAAAAAATATCTGAATTAGGTCAAGAGAAAACTCGTGTTGTTAAAATTCCACATTTATTATTGAGTATTGCAGCAACAGTGGGAAAACCTGTAATCAACTACGTTCCAACAGGCGTTCATGATGGTTTCTTAATTTTTCTAAATCCTAAATTTAATATTTTATATACTTTCTGGTGGTTAGAAATGTTCCGAGAAAAATGGAATAAGTATGGTCAACCAGGTAGCCAAGTGAATTTAAATTCTGACTTAGTAAAGAATCAAGTTATTAATATACCAAATGAAAAAGAACAAGAAAAAATTAGTTCATTTTTAGAGTCTCTTGATAAAATTATTACCCTTCATCAGTAAAAGCCATTTCTATATAATAATTCTCATGCTAATCCAGCCATAGATCGCATCACTAGATCAATATCTCTATTTTCCATTTCTTGAATAATATGTATATATGTTTTTTGTGTTGTCGTCATACTCGCATGCCCAAGTCTTCTTGCGACACTTGCAATCGACACTCCTGCAAAGAGTAGTAACGAAGCATGTGTATGTCGTAATCCATGAATTGATATGACTGGTATTCCCAACTTTTTACAATACCGTTCTAATACACCATTTATTGTCGAATTGAATACACGACCTTTAACAAATATAGGCTTATCTTCAGGTAAGCCTTTAATTAGTTCTGAGAACTTTATGATTGTTTGCCAATCAAGCTGTATTTTTCTCACTGATGAGCGATTCTTCGTTGGCAGGAATCCACCATTTCCTTTATAATCCCACGTTTTATCCACAATCAATGATTGATGTGAAAAATCAAAATCCTTTGGCGTTAATGCTAAAGCTTCTGAAAATCGCATCCCAGTTTTTGCTATTATCAATATCAACCAATCCCAGTTAATCTCGGATGTCAACTTCAAGTTAACTAACAAGGTATGTAATTCAAACTGATTTAGATATTTGATTTTCTTTATTCTCGGTGACCGACCTTTTATAATAGCTTTCCGCGTCGGATCCCTATCAATAAATCCTTCATCTACTGCATCCAATATAGCTGCTTTAATTTGATGATGAAAGTCCATTGTAGTTTGTCGTTCATGAAACTCTGCATAATCATTTAATAATTGTTGATACGATATTCTGTTTAATTGTGAAAGCTTAAGTTCAGGAACTAATTTTTTTAACCATAATAGAGTTATCTCATATTTTCGCATTGTTACATTACGAATAGCCCCTTCTTTATAAATTCGTATCCACTTTTCGTAATAAATATAAAATAGTTCGGATTTTTCCTCTATTGTCAACATAATTCCACCCCACCATTTACGCTGTTCCCACATAGAAATGGCTCTTGCTGATGAAGGGTAATATTTTTACTCAATAGGCTTAATAGGGTTCCTATTTTCTTCTGTTCCTCAATATTAGGAACTAAAAGTTCCTGATTTAAGAAATGATTATGATCTAATTTATTTGATGAATTTCCTGATGATGTAATAGATTTTGCAAATATAGGAGCCATCACTCGTTCAAGTTGAATCGCATATTTCCAAAAATCTAAATCATATTCGGTAATAGGCCTATAAATGGGAAATAGCTCTGAAATGATACCAGTACCTATATCATTTAATACAAATCGACCAAATTTAAATTCATTATTTGGATGCCCCTCAAAAGCTATATCTCCTTTTTTCATCACATAGGTACGTGTATCTAAATTATTTGATTGTACTTTATCGGGATCCTGAAAATACATCTTTGCAACAGAAATCCATTTATCCCGCCCTAAAGTTCCATCATTACGTTCATTTACACGTTTATATAAATCCCCTAACTTACACTGTTCCCAAGAAAATAAAAAGCCGTATTAAACACCATATAATGTCTAATACGACCAAATCTAAACGTTTCTGACCATATACGGACAAAACTTCGGATATTCTTTTATTAACAAATATACTATAAGATTTTATGTTGCTACTTCAATTCATCTCTTAACGGTATAACTTCATCAAACAAACATACTTCCCATGCTTCTATCATGTGTTGAGGGTATGAAAATGGATCAGAATCGGGGTGTTGTTGTACATATACAGGATAGTTAGCACTGCCTACTATTCTATTTTTATTGTATATCTCTTCACCTAGTGTAGATTGATTTACAGAAACCATAAGTTCATCCGGATCAACACACCATATTGATGCAAAGGATTCAACAATAGAGTCATAAGCTTTAGTAAAATATTCTCTTTTTATTTTCAATAGATTACTATCTTTATCTATCACCTGTGTATCAATATCATCAAGAATATGTTTATAAATAGTACGGACTGATTCACTCTTATTCAACTTTGTTAAAGCATCTTCAATTTTTGCACGAGTATCTTGACTGTTCGCCTCATATTCACTTAATAAAGCATCTATATAGCTCTTATCAACAGTATATGTCTGTACTGTACTAGAATCAAAGAAATCAATTAATTCAATACCAGGTTCATTCTTATCATCAGGTTTTAAGGATGCTTTTATCGTATTATATAAGCCAATATTGTCTTCTATAATTGCAATCTTTTTAGAAAAGGTACCATGTTTGTCATTATCAAGTTCTATGTTAAAGTCATCATATGAGGCAATAGCACGATAAGCTTTATTTAAATCCTGGAAGCACTTCACAAAGTTAATTCGATCTGAAACGGGAGCATATTCAGTAATAGGATTATTTGGATTTATAGCCTCTAATTTTACTAAAGCTGTATATGCAGCATTAAACTTCTTTTTAGATTCTTCATATGTTGGGTAGATTAAACTACTATTATTATTCGTTTGAGAATACAACCGCGTTGCTGCATATACATGTTCCTTCATCGTCGCAGGTTTTCTAAAGGTTGTAATCAAACCTTTATCTTTTCCTTTATATGTTCGATTAGTTCTAGAAAATGCTTGTATGAGTCCAGCATATTGTAAGTTCCGATCTACAAACAAGGTTTGACATCTAGGAGCATCAAATCCTGTTAATAATCGATCTACAACAATAACTAAATCTAAATGTTTACCAAATTCTTTAAACTCACCCTTTTTACGCGCTAGCCTATTGTTAATGTCACCATTATAACGATTAATACTTTCAATAGACCAAGAGGTCCCAAACATCTGATTATACTCATCAATAATCTCAGCCATTTCAGTTTCTTTTAATGCTGAATCCTTTGTATTTTCCTCTAAAGAGTATGTAATTGCCACACGTGGAAAATCTGGATCATTCATAACCGCACCCTGGCGCAAAGGATTATTAGGAAACTGTGTTTCTAACCAGTTCTTATCGGCCGTAAATTTCTTAATTGCCTTATAATAACGCTTCGCCATATCAATGGAACTAGTTGTCAAAATAGCAGACATTGTTGGCTTACCATCTTTGAATACAAATTTACTATATGCATTGTTAGGGCTTAAAATTTTGCGAATTACAGATTGAATATGGTCATCTGACTCATAATGTGTACTCTGTAAATATTGCTCTTTATCAATATCCTTCATAGATTCAATAGTAGACACTAGCTCCTCATCGGTATAATTGATATTTTTTTCTTCCGAACGCATTGCTCGATACACTACATTCGCCAGTTCATCCTGATGTATAGTAGATTCATGTTCTACCTGAAATCCCAATACAGATCCATCTTCAAGCGCATTTTTTATAGTATATCGATGTAAAACTTCTCCATATTGATCATGTGTAGTGCGGGCATATTGACCATCAGAACTCTTTTTATTCTCCTCAAAAATAGGTGTACCTGTAAATCCAAACCATGTCGATTTTGGAAATACTTTTTTAATATCATCCATATTTTGAGCACTAATAGCTCTATGACATTCATCAACAATAAATACAATATGTTTTCCTCGAAGGTTAGCAAGTCTTCCTGGTTCTTTTTCTTGCAAGTATTCAACAGCCTTATTTAGTTTTTGGCGTGTAGTCACAATTACTACATTAGAACTTGAATCCTGTTTAAGAGCATTTGAAAGCTCCTCGGTATTCCCCGTGCCGACTATAAGTGTATTTTTGTTAGTATTTACACCTGTTGAGTAAGCAGAGGCAAATTTAGTAAACTCTGATGTCGTTTGATTATCTAAATCTTTTCTATCTAACAGCATAATAGTTCTATCTATCCCACTCTTTTGGGCAAGTAGTTTTGTAGATACAAAACTAGTTATAGTCTTACCTGAACCAGTTGCATGCCAAATATAACCAGATTGATGTTTACTTGCAGCCTCAAAAATTGCTTCTATAGCATGAATTTGGTATGGGTGTAAGACCATTAATATCTTACTGCTTACTTCTTCACTAAGAATCATATATTCAGATACTAATTCATGGGCTCTAGGAATATTTAAAACCTGTTTTGCAAACTCATTAATATTCTCAACCCTTGTGTTATCTCGAGTGCGCCAACCAAACATAAATTTCTCTTGTAACTCACCTTTTGGAGCTGCAGCCATATATCGAGTAGTTTGTTCATTAGACATAACATATAGCTGTAACGTTTGGAATATAGTATTTGAAAAAGTCCCTTCATCAATATATTTTTCTATTTGATAATAGGCTTGCTTAACCCCATCCTTTGCTATGGCGGTCTTTAATTCTATTTGAATAATCGGCAGACCACTTATCAATAAAGTAATATCAAATCGACGACTTCGTTCTTCTAAGTTAGATTTATTTTTTGCAATTTGATGTACTATTTCATAAGAAGAAAAACCACCATTTTTTTCAATATTAGAATAAATAATTAACTCTATACGCCCTAAACCATTATCTCTTTCCAGAACAACTGAACACTTTCCCTTTTCACCACGCAGCCATTTTGCGGCTTCAAAAGGCGTTTTTGTATTTGCCAATATTTCTGATTGAATTCGCTCAAACTCACTATCAGTTAACATATTATCATTAAGTTCACTTTTATTTCGAATCTCAATAATATTACGTAAATTATTCCATAAATCTTCTTCTGTTTTTAAATCCGAACGAAAAGTCCATTGTCCATGTTGTGCACAAAGTAAATCAATTAGATTTTGTTCGAGCTGAGCTTCTTTTGTATTATTTAATTTCCCCATATAATTATCCCTGTAATTCTATACAAACATTTTTTGAAGCAAGCCTTTTTTTACTTCTTGTAATTTTTCTAACTTACGCTGATGAAGGGTAATAATAGAATTAACATTATTAAGTAAAATACTAATTTTAGTTTGTTCTTCTATAGATGGAATATCTATAATTAAATCTTTAATATCATTTGAATTAATTGATTCAAATGTAGATCCAGAACTAAGGGATACCCAATACTGATTATTTTGTAGTTTTTGTAAAAAATGATATATATAATCGTTACCTTTAATCCCTGCGACACCACGACCAAGTACAACCTTATAATCGGTTTTAGCAACATCCCCTACTGGAGCACGAACTGTTAATATTATTCCATCTTTATCAATAGTTTTTGTAATTTCTTTAGTCCATAATCTAGGTATTACCTTCCCATCTTTTAAATCAGCATTTCCTTGAACTAAAATATTATCATTCGGATTATCTGTATAATTTTTAGAAGATGGAGATTGCCCCATTATCACCTCTGTAATATCAGATAACTTACGCTGTTCCCAAGCATCAGTGAACCCTTTAAATCTAACCACTGGAAATTGACTTCCATTTCTTGGAAATAATTTTTGTAATAATGCTTTTTTAGCTAAATTGAGTTTTTTAAGCTTATGCTGATGAAGGGTAATAATACTATCTATTTTTGATAAAACATTGGCAATCAAGTTTTGTTCTTGGATTGAACTAGGTATAACTATACTTTGTTCAATTAAGTCAGTTTTGGTAATACCCTTTATTGATGTTCCTTGAAGAATTTTAGCATTTTCTTGCATTAATCGATATAGTTGATATGCAAAAAATTTAATATCATTTCCATCAAAATTACTCAAAGACAGAAAATCTTGACTAGTAGTAAAATCTTGATTTATTACTGCAACTTTACCAACTCCCACTCTCGTAACTAAAGCAATTGAATCACGAGAGATTAATTTAGCTGCTGAATTTTTTAACGCTCTATCATTAATATATTTATTTATATTAACATGTACAATATCACCTTCAACTAAATCAGATGACTGTATCCAAGGTATGTCACCACTCCAATATTCAGGATTAGTCGTTTTAGGAGTTCCTCCACCAGTTTTTATTTTCACAATATCATCTAACTTACGCTGTTCCCAATCTTCAGTAAATCCTCTAAATCGTATTCTTGGTTTATTTGCCATAATTAAATACCTCAAGTACACCATTTAACCAGTCTTTATCTTCATCAGCACAGTCTAACTGAAGAAGCATATCATAAATCTCTTTTTCTAATTTTGCTTCTTCTTCCTTAATAGCTTTCATCTCTTTGCCAAGTACAACCATGTCAATAGGAGCTTCTTCTTCAAAGGTATCAACATAGCGTGGAATATTTAGGTTAAAATCATTTTCTTTAATTTCTTCAAATGGTGCTAAATAAGAGTACTTTTCAATACTTTCACGATTTTTATAAGTATCAACAATGCGTTTTATGTGCTCTGGTTCTAATTTATTCTGATTTTTGAATTTTGTGAAATCATTGCTTGCATCAATGAATAACACATCACGTCCTGGGCGATTCTTTTTAAGAATAATTACAGTAGTCGGTATAGATGTTCCAAAAAATAGATTTGCAGGCATCCCAATCACCGCATAAATACTTCCATCTTCTAATAATTTTTTTCGAATTATACCTTCTGCTGCCCCTCTAAACAAAACCCCATGTGGCAAAACAATTGCCATGGTACCAGATGTTTTTAAATGGTAAAACCCATGTAAGAGAAAAGCAAAATCAGCTTTAGATTTAGGTGCTAACTTTCCATAACGGTTAAAACGTGCATCATCCATAAATGTAAGATCTGCAGACCACTTTGCAGAGTATGGAGGATTCATAACTACAGAATCAAACATATACGGCTCATCTGTCGGCCAGTCTTTATTTAGTGTATCCCCATTATGTAGACGTTGATCTTCAGCATTTACTTCATGAAGAATAAGATTCATGCGTGCAAGATTATATGTAGTTACGTTAAGTTCTTGTCCATGGTATTGTACACGATTCGGATTATTTAAATACTTACGTACATTTAGCATCAATGAACCAGAACCCATTGTAGGGTCGTATACAGTAAACGATGGTGTATCCTCTTGTCCAATTGTTACAATTTGAGCCATCATATCTGATACTTGTTGAGGGGTATAAAACTCACCTGCTTTTTTACCTGAACCAGCAGCAAATTCACCAATCAGATATTCATATGCATCGCCAATCACATCACCATCATGACCTAACACATCAACTTCATCTAGTTTTTTAATAACTTCACTAATGGTAATATTTCGTTGATTCGCATCTACACCAAGTTGTTTTGAATCTAAATCAATATCATCAAATAGACCTTCGAACTGTTTGTATGCCGTTTCCAATCGTACAAAAGCATTTCTCAAATGAACCAATTCAAAAGAGTTATCCTTAACAGAATTAGCAAGCTCACTAAAAAGATATTGTGGTTCTATATGATACCCTAACGTATCTGACATAGTCGCAATAAAAAACGCTTTACTTTTATCATTTAAAATATAAGATTTATACAGTTCTGTTTGCTTTGCTACTGTATTATATTCATCAAGGGATTTATAGGCTTTTACAACTGTAGACTCTAATAATTTATCAGATAAGTATTTATAAAAAATTAGCCCTAAAAGATAATCTTTATATTGATCAGCACTCATCTTACCGCGTAAACTATCAGCAGCACTAAATAATTTTTGATTTAATTCGGCACCCATAATATCTCCTAATTTTTCATGATTTATTCATAGTAATTAATTTTATTCTACTACAAAAAATGCCACATATAAACACTTTACTAGAGTAATAGTGTTTATATGTGGTAAAGCTTACATATATATTTTCATAAATTAAATTTGGAATCAAGTCAAGATTATATATGAGATTGACTATTTCCCTTATTTTCCATATGATTTTTCATATATACCTTTAGGCATAGCTCCCATCCCAGCTTGACTTTTAGCATATTTATCTTTGTCATTTGCATTGTCCACATATTGAACTATATCGCGTAAGTCTTTTGCTGGTGTTTTATAATCTAAATCAGCCATTATAAAGTGAGTATATAAGTATTTATCATCATATAGCGATTGAATGTACATTCTAGATTTAGATCGTTCTACTTCCATATAGATAGCAGGAGTGGCATCATTCCAAACCGTTGCGTATTGAATTGGCTTGAAATCAGAATATGGCTTATACATAATGAAGAATCGTATCAATTTATAATTAATTTGATGACGATTAGCTAACTCTTCCGGTTTTAATTCTCTCACCATAATACCTTCACGATATTTTTTACCATCATAAATATAAATTGCATCATTATCAGGGCCATGATAGGCTAAATCACTTGATTTTAAAGTTTGGAAAGTAAATCCATTAATAGTTACCGGTTTAGTTTTTGAAAGTATTTGCTTTGCTAGTTCAATTGAAGGTAGTACATAATTAACTAAGGGCGACATCAATTCTCTATACACATATTCCTGATTATGCGTCTTTAATAGTTCTAATTCCTTTTTCTTAATCAAATCATAACTAATATGATAAGACAGCGAAGGATCGGACTTTACGCCAAAGTTAATAGCCCCTTCTAAAGCTCCACTTTTATTCTGCCCAATCTCCCATGTAGCATTTTTAATGGTTGGATATGAAAATAAATTTTCCTTAGTCGGGCTTTCACTATTCTTACGAATAGTATAATGTAGATTACCCTCAATTAAACGAAAATTCCCTTTTTTAATATCTGTAGTTAATGGATCCCCTTTTATAGTTTTACCGAACTGGCTACTCTCTGGCACAGTAAATTTAATATTTGCCCCATTATCCTTAAGAATAAAAACAGAAGAAGACTGTTTTATAGAATGATATAATTCTTTTGTGAAATATACCAACTCATCTAGTGTCCATTTTTTAGACCCATTATTGTTATATTCATCTCGTATCTGATTAGCTATAATATTTTCAGTCTTTTGGACTTCATTACCATTCTTACGATAATTCTGATATGCATCCTTTGATATTGTAGGATCCGCACCTGGTATATTAATATCAATCGCATGACTTCCTAACGTAACACAGCTAAAACATAGTGTAGCCATCAATATACGTTTCATAATAGACTCTCATCCTTTCACATAATGCCTCTCAAATAGTATATATGTATAGAATATCATATTTTAGTTGACATTTAGTAGTACAATATAAGTATAGAAATGAGGAGGTGATACCTATGAAGTTTACAAAACGTATGATTGTCATGACGCTTTTAGCCGTGACAGCGGCTGTATCTACAGGATTTGCTTATGATTATGTATGCAATGGATCACAAGCAAATTGCAATACCAATGCTCAGTATAAATGTAATGCAGATACTCAATACAATTGTAATACAAACGCTCAATACAACTGTAATAATAACAATACAGTTTGTAACAATACTAGCCAAAGTTACTGTGGTCAAAACTCTAATACTAGAGGATGTGGCGGATATAGAAGATAATATGATAAGTACACTAAAAGCCTATAATACTGTATATGTACTATAGGCTTTTATAGAGTTTATAACAAGAATACTATTTAATGCATCAATGTACTGATAAGACACAATTTAAAGCTACACTTGTATTAGGAGTTCATGCGGTTAAAGTATTCAATGGCTTTTGGTGTAAAACCAATATAGGTATTACCAGCTGCGTACGGTCCTAGTTCATATGGTTGGTAAACTAAATCAATGTTCCCCTTACCACGTAAGCAATAGTTATCGGTTACATATTTTACACTCCATCCACTTGGAATATAGCTCTTTGTATGATTACCTGTATAATAACTTAATACATGGGATCGTAAGCCGTTATCCAATTGTGCTGCATTCGCAATTTTTATATAGTTATATAATGGAATGCGTTGACCTGTTACTTTATTATATACAAGACCTCTTGTATTATACATACCATGAGCAGCTCCGGCGTAGTAATAATAGGTAGTTAGTAGGATTGAAACAACTTGACTATCCTCATAGGTAACCTTATAGTTTTGAGAAACTTGATAAATATGTTGGTTGTAATACATATCCTTTGCTTCGAGTACATAATTTGCAATATCTGTATTAATAACTCTTTGAGCATAAACATGATCTGTATAAACTAAAGGATACTTTAAATCTAAATTTACATCTGATTGACTGCCTGTAACAACAGTTGCATACGTTGGTACAGTTAACATAACACCTAACATAGAGGTCATACATAGCTTTTTAAAGATTCCCATAATAATGTCTCCTTTTACAAGCACCTTAAATAGGTTTATTACTATGTTAGTTCTACAAGCTATAATAAAACTCCTCTTTTATATTTTACTTTTTTGATAGTTTATTTCACTTTATAAAACAGCTAAAACGATTTAGTATTTTACACCAAAATATAAATGTAGCTATATCATACTTTCACCATACAAAAAAGGACCCTCCAAAGAGAGTCCTTAATCTGTATTATTATGCTATTAAGCGTTTTTAGCTACTTCCATAAACTCATTTATCTTATTTCCTATGAATAGTCATATTTTCAAAAGCAGTACCATAAGCTTCTTTAAAGATATAATTACCTACAACATATTTAGGATCACGCAAAGTTACATCAACGTATTGTTGTGGAATATTGCTAAAGTTACCCAAAGCCACACCTTCATAATTAAAATCTTCCACACTATTTATCGTTAATTTCATACCAGAGCTAGCTTGTTTATCATATCGATAAGTAACTAAAACCTTGTGAATATATGAATCAGTTCTACTACTATTATTATTTTCAACCTCATATACAATTGCCTGTACTTTATAAATAAACTGGTTCTCTTCTATTCTTTTAATAGAACTCTTGTCTACAAAATACGTAATGGCATTTTTCCCTGTAAGAATAGGAATATTATTCTTATCATTTTTAATAGCTTCCATCGATATAGCTTGGATTTGTAATGGTATTACTATACATGCTAACAATAACATAGAAAACAACTTTTTCATTAATTTAAATCCTCTCTTTTAATATTATCACACACATTATATGTATAGGATATCATATTATAAAAGTATTGATAATCTATTACTTTCACCATACAAAAAAGGACCCTCCAAAGAGAGTCCTCAATGTATATTGTTATTCTATTAAGCGTTTTTAGCTACTTCAACAAGTTTAGCGAATGCTGCTGCATCGTTAACTGCCAAGTCAGCCAACATTTTACGGTTAACTTCAACGCCTGCTTTAGCTAAACCAGCGATGAAACGGCTGTAAGTTGTACCGTTGATGCGAGCCGCTGCGTTGATACGAGCGATCCACAATTGACGGAATTCGCGTTTTTTTGCACGACGGTCACGACGAGCGTAGTATAACGCTTTCATTACTGTTTCGTTAGCTTTTTTGAACAAACGGGAACGTGTACCACGGTAACCTTTAGCTAATTTTAAAATCTTTTTATGACGTGCATGAGCTGTAACGCCCTTTTTCACTCTTGCCATTGTATATTTCCTCCTAAATTACGATATATCAATCTAATAGTTAACGATTAAGCGTATGGTAAGCATTTAGCTACGCGTTTGTGGTCAGCTTTTGCAACCAATGTAGCTTTACGTAAATTACGTTTACGAGCTGGAGATTTTTTCTCAAGAATGTGGCTTTTGAAAGCTTTTGCACGCTTGAATTCACCAGTACCAGTTGCAGAGAAACGTTTAGCCGCCGCGCGACGAGTTTTAATTTTTGGCATAATATAATCCTCCCAATACCTTATTTACTTACTAAAATCATGGTCATGTTACGACCTTCTAATTTAGCTGCTTTTTCAATAGACGCCGTTTCTTTGAGTTCTTCAGCAAAACGTGTCAACACTGCCATGCCTAGTTCTGGATGTGAAAGTTCACGACCGCGGAACATAATGGTTACTTTTACTTTGTTACCTTCAGCCAAGAATTTGGATGCGTTTTTCATTTTTACGTAAAAGTCATGGTCTTCAATATGTGGACGTAATTTGACTTCTTTCAAAGTTACGATTTTTTGTTTTTTCTTCGCTTCTTTCTCGCGTTTTTGTTGTTCATAACGATATTTACCGTAGTTCATAATGCGAGCTACTGGTGGTTTAGCGTTAGGTGCAATTTCCACAAGATCAAGATGCTGTTCTTCAGCCAATGCCAAAGCCTCACGGCCAGACATAATACCGATTTGTTCGTTTTCAGGACCTACTACACGAAGTTCACGAGCACGAATTTCTTCATTAATGCGTGGTGTATCCTTGCTAATAGCGTTCACCTCCAAGAGAATAAAAAAAACGGACGGCAAACACCATCCGAATAGAATTCTCTATATTAACCTCATACTTCTTGGTATTAGGTGAGTGGCGGATGGCCTCTGCTTCATAAATTACTTAATTATAATAACAAATTAGATAGTGAAAGTCAACAACAATCTTAGGTTGCTCTCAGCAATTTATTATTACAACTCTTACAGTATAACAGAGATTATAAGTTCTGTATATAGGTATACTTACTGACACCTATCCCCCTTTATGTATACAATATTTCTATAATATAATTATTAATTCTATAGAAAAATACGATACAATAATATATATAACATATTCTACCTGACTAGGTATTATCTAACTGAGTATTATCTAACTGAGTATCATCTAACTGGGTATTGTCTAACTAGATATTATATAGTAATAGGTATTACACAAATTGAAAGGGGTTTTATTATGAGTGTAACAACTAGTTTGCCTTCTCAAAAGGCGCGTACAACAGTTCAAAATGTAGGTCTTATTCTTGCCTTTATTTTTTTAAGCAGCATTTTATTATTACCAACACCAGAAACATTATCTACTGGTGGTCATCGTATGATTGGTGTACTCGCCTTTGCTATCATCTTATGGATGACGTCAGCTGTATCCTATCCGGTAAGTGCGACCATGATTACGGCGCTCACAGCCTTGTTACTAGGTTTCGCTCCAAATCCAGAGGCGCCAGCAAAAGCTATGGGCACAGCTAATGCCTTAAAACTAATTATTTCAGGTTATTCTTCTCCTGCGATGATTCTCGTAGGTGCCGCTATGTTTATTTCCGTAGCCATGCGTAAAACGGGACTAGATCGTCGCATTGCCATGCTCGTATTATCTAGCGTAGGCACAAAGGTAAGCCGCATCTATTTAGGTGTTATTATTACAGGTCTTATTCTAGCCTTCTTTGTACCGAGTGCAACAGCTCGTATCGCTTGTCTTGCTCCAATTATTATCGGTATCGTTGAAAACCTAGGTATTGAACGTAAAAGCCGCGTAGCAGCTCTCCTCATGGTAGGCGCCGTACAGGTAGATACCTTTTGGAATATCATGATTCAAACAGCAGCCGCCCAAAACCTCGTAACTGTTGGGTTTATGCAAACACAGATGAACACATCTGTAAGTTGGATTGATTGGCTCACAGCAGCTGCACCATTCTCCATAATTATGGCTATCATTACCTACTTTGTAACGCAAGCTTTAATTAAACCTGAATTTAAAGAACTCGTTGGCGGTGATGTACAACTCGCTAAAATGCGTAAAGAAATCGGTCCAATGACATTCGATGAAAAGAAACTATTATGTATCTCTATTGGTCTATTAGCATTGTGGGCGACGGGAGGTAAGTTACATACCATCGATACTACAACCTCAACAATCGTAGCCATCGCACTATTCTTCTTCCCTAATCTCGGTATTCTGGAATGGAAATTTGCCCAATCCAACATAGATTGGGGCTCCATTGTCATGTTTGGTGCTGGTATCGGTCTTGGTTCTGTATTACTTAAAACAAAAGCGGCCACCTGGCTCGCTCAAGTATTTGTAAATACCTTTTCCCTTGAAACGGCAAGCGTATTCCTTTTGATTGCTATTATGGCTGCCTTCTTAATTTTAATCCACCTTGGATTTGCATCAGCTACAGCCCTCTCCTCTGCCATGATTCCTATCGTAATATCCATCGTTATGGGACACTCCGCAGAAGGTCTTAATCCACTTGGCGTAACAATGCTCATGCAATATGCAATCTGCTTCGGTCTAGTATTACCAGTAAACTCACCACAAGGCATGGTGGCTTACGGTACAGATACATTCGACGTAAAAACATTTATGACTACAGGTATTCCATTAACAATTATTGGATATGTAATGATGCTCGTATTTGCACTTACATACTGGCACTGGATCGGAATTGCTTAAGTCTAAATATTCTA
>ERZ773044.370-NODE-370-length-21306-cov-76.1058_pt1 | contig 21306 bp, 8 predicted proteins | sample MGYA00511897_ERZ773044 | MGnify/ENA primary metagenome ERZ773044 (study PRJEB29015, sample SAMEA2738116) | human oral metagenome | biome: human oral; feature: human-associated habitat; material: saliva | place: China | collected 2170 ...
CTTTATATTTTTCCCAGTGTCTTGCTTGCTCTTCTGCAGAAAGTGGTGGCTCTGCAACTGTATCTGCAATATCAGCTAATACTACATCATATTTACCATTACGTTTAACACCGGCATTTTCTAATTCAGCATATACTGTTTTAATAGAATTGCTTAATTCCGCTAAGCTTTTAGCGATTTGTTCTTTAGTAGCTTCATCATTTCCTAATAATTCATTAGCTACTTTGATCACTTCTTCGTTTTTAGCTACAGCTTTCACTACTGCTGGTTTTGCTTCTAATTTAACTTCGTTTTTACGCATTGCTTCATTTGCTAATACGTTTGTTACTTCTGCTTCTGAAACTACCTGTGTTAGTTCTTTTTTAGCTTCTTTTACTTCTGCAGATTGTTTTTCTTCAGATTTTGCTTTTTCTTCTGCTTTTTTCTCTTCAGCTTTAGCTGCTACTCCAGCTGTTTGCGCTTCAGTTACTACTGTGCTTAGTGCTTGTACTGTTTGTACTTGTGCATCTACTTCTTCTTGAGTAGCTGCATCGTTAGCTAATACTGCTTTAGCTTTTTCTAAAACTTCTTTCGCAGTATCTACAGCTGTTTTGTCAGCGTCTGGAGCTGATTTAATTTTTGCTTCTAATGAAGCGATACTATCTTTTAAGATTTCTTTGTTAACTTTTGCTTCTGCTTTAGCAGTTTCTTGTTTTGGTGCTTCCGCTCCTACTTTTTCTGCTACTGCTGCTGCAACATTTTCTTTTGTAGTTTCTACAACAGGTTTTGCTTCTGCTTTTGGTGCAGCTTCTGCTTTTTCACCTGCGTTTGTTGTATTGTCTACAGTTGTATTATTTGATACTTCTTCAGCAGCTTGTGATACTGCTCCAGCACCAAAAAAGATACTTGCACCAATTACTACCGATGCAGTACCGACTTTAAACTTCTTAATAGAATACGATTCTACTTTTGTACCTTGTTTGGTATCTTTTAAATATTGGTTATTTTTACTTACCATATATTCCTCCTTAAATATTTTATCTTGAACAGTTTTTTTGTGAATATGTAACCTTAATTGTACCTAAAGAACCTTAATTATACTTAAAGCAATAAAACTTTTCTGTTCTATCTTTTTGGTTGATTCGATATCAAGACAAATAACTTTACCTCTTAATGTAGCTCCCCGATTCTATATTCATTTTTTGCTGTTCTTCATCTTTTTGTTATTATTAGTAAACTCATGATGAGAAATCCATTTGGATTCTTACGACCATTTTACCTCAATTTAATTTTTTTGTCCATAAAAATAACTCATAAATTATCAAAAATTTTTAAAAATACTACTTTTAGTTACTTTAATTTATTTTAATACTAATTTCGACTATTATAATTGTATAAAAACAATAATTAATAGCCTTTTTAGAGACTTTGCATTACTTACAATATACTGAAAATCAATATAAACATAAGTGATACTATAACCATTATTTTTTACTTTGTAAAACAATATACTAACTGTATTTATGTCTATTTTTGTAGACAATTATACAACTATTGGATAAGACAACATTTACAAAATATTTCACTATTATTTTTATCATTAACATTCCTTTAAACTTTATTAATTATTCATATATTTTATTTTATTGATTCTAAAAATCTCTATGATTTTTCTAGGTTATACTTTACTATTTTTCTGTGAATCTGTTATAATCATTATCCCCTAAAAACCCCCTTACTTTATTTAATTTCAAAGGAGAAAATATTATGAAAATATATAAAATAAATAAAAACCAGGAAATTGAGGTCTCAGATAAAATATATTCAGCTATTTGCTATATGAGCTACAAGGTTAGGCGTGCGAAAGCAAAAGATAAGAAGTATAATCTATTTTTCATATATGCATTCGATACAGAAGATAGTGACGGGGAAAATCTAATTAGAGATAACTCTCCATTAACTGATGAGATAGTAATTACTAATGATATCTATAAGGCATTATATGATGCACTTGCTACTTTATCTACAGAAGATCAGCTTCTTCTTGTTGATTTATTTATAAAAGAGCAGTCTATACGTAGTATTGCAGACAGCAAACACTGCAGTCCTATGACTATCTGTCGACATCGCGATAGACTTTTTAAAAAACTTGCTATATTACTAGAAAAATATAAAGATAATATTATCATAGAAAATTAGTACAATATGAACATTTTGTGAACTTTTACATAATTTTTGTTACAAATAGCAAAAAAACACACTATATATAGTGAAGGGGACTATTTTCGTAAGGGGGTAAATTCATTTATATTTTACAATATAATTATTTCCTACGTTACTTCTATTTCAATATAGATTTCTTTTCATAATTGTCTTTATAGAGAAGATATTTGTATAGAGAGTGGCACTTAGGAGGTTTTTTGTAATGAAAAGAACACTATATTTAAACGATAGGGAGACAGAATCTTTTTACGAATTGCTTGAAGTTAAAAAGGACTTAATTACTATGGCGCTTTATAAGGTTAACATACCTAAAAAACTTCATCATGAATTTTATAATTATGGACTTGAAGGTTTATTGGTTAGTTTTTTAATCTTAAATGAAGGGAAAATTGAAGAAAAAGACTTCGACCGATTTGCTTTCACTACCATTAAAAGAAAATTAATTGATGAAATCCGCTATAGAAACAAAGATAAAAGTGTACCTTTAGATATTTTTGACAATAACAAATTAGACTCTACGGATGATAATTATTCGCTAGTGTATATACAGTTGTTCGAATATTTAAAAGATACTCTAGAGGAGCAAGAAATGAAATTTTTCTGCGAATTTATAAAAACTTTGAATATGAAACAAACCGCAAAGGCAATGGATGTCTCATTAGCCACAGCATATAGAATCCACAAACGTGTAAAGGGAGTTTGTGAAGAATTTTTATTAACTAAATAGATTATTATTAGCCACTCTCTATGTGAATATCTAATATATATAACTCCTATCATGCAAAACACTAAACTGACTTCATCTCGTCAGTTTTTTGTTTAGTTGTAGGAAAAAAGCGACTACAATAACTATTACGTTTTTCGGATAAGAACTACATAGTCCTATCGTAGAATCTAGGTTAGTCTTAAAAGATACCTTCGAAAATAATTTGACCTCGTTAATAAAGTATAAAAAAGACACCCTCGAAAATTATCGAGAGCGTCTTTTATATATCATAAGAGTTTTTTAGATTTCTAATTAGTCTTCTTTTCTTTGGCGTTTTCTTACAGCCACTGCAATACCTGCAAGTAGTGCCCCAAATCCTGCTAATCCAGTATTAGCTTCCGTTGTTCCTGTGTTCGCTAGGCGTTTTGGTTGTACTTTTTCATCAGAGTCTGTTACTTTTCTGAAGACATGTACTAAGTTACCTTCTTTATCTACGATAGTTCTTACGAATTCGTATCCTGGAACTTTTCCTGCTTCTTTAGTTCCTTTTTCTGATGGTTTAAGTGGATTTCCGTTTTCGTCTACCCAGTTTGTAGTTCTATTTTCGTCTGGAATGCGAGTAGTTGGTTTGAAGATGTGACGTACATTTCCATTTTCATCAGTTACAGTTCGTACGAACTCATATCCTGAGATTTCTCCCGGAGCTTTTGTTCCATTTTCTAATGGTTTTAATGGATTTTCATTTTCATCTACCCATGATGTAGTTTTTTCTACTACTGGAGTTGGTGTCGGCGCTGGAGGTGTTACTTTTTCGTACACATGCTCTACATCACCGTTTGGAAGTTTCTTAGTTTCCACGAATCTGTATCCTGGGATATCTTTCTTCGGTTGGTCTCCTTCTTCTGTTGGATAGTTTGGAATTTCTTTTCCTTCTTTATCTTTGAATGAAGTTTTAACTTTTTCGTATACGTGCTCGATATCTCCATTTGGAAGTTTCTTAGTCTCTACGAATCTATATCCTGGGATATCTTTCTTCGGTTGGCCTCCTTCTTCCGTTGGGTATCCTGGAATTTCTTTTCCTTCTTTATCTTTGTGGCTTGTTTTTACTTTTTCGTATACATGCTCAACATCGCCGTTTGGAAGTTTCTTAGTCTCTACGAATCTATATCCTGGGATATCTTTCTTCGGTTGGTCTCCTTCTTCCGTTGGGTATCCTGGAATTTCTTTTCCTTCTTTATCTTTGTGGTTTGTTTTTACTTTTTCGTAGATGTGTTTTGTATTTCCATCGTTGTCAGTTACAGTTTCCACAAATCTATATCCTGGAATATCTTTCTTAGGAGTTGTTCCATCTTCACTTGGGTATCCTGGAATTTCTTTTCCTTCTTTATCTCTGAAGATAGTGTCTGGGCGTACTGTTGGTGTGTAAGATGCAAAAATTGTTTTACCGTTTTTATCTTTTCTTACAACTGTTACGCTGTTTGCTGTACCTACGAATTCTGGTTCCGGAGTGAATGTTACTTTTCCATTTGGATCGATAGTGTAAGTTCCTTGACCTGGTACTACTTTTGTAGTTTTTCCATCTTCGAATGTTGGTGGTACATCTTTATCGATATCCCCTTCGAATACCGGTGTATTTGATTGAGGTTTACCTTTTGGTCCTTCAGATACTACATCTTTAGTTGATGTTGCTCCTAAGACTGTTGGTGTATATTTCGCTATTACTGGTGTTCCATTTTTATCAACACGTTTTACAGTTACACCTTTTGTTACACCTACAAAGTCTTTTTTCGGAGTGAATGTTACTTTTCCGTCTTTATCGACAGTGTAAGTTCCTTCGTTCGGTACTACTTTTGTAGTTGATCCATCTTCGAATGTCGCTGGTACATCTTTATCGATTTCTACTGTTTTGTTTTTACCGTTAACAGTTTCTGATCCACCTTTAAAGATTGGTGTTCCTTCTTGAGGTGTGTTCTTAGGTCCAACTGATGTTACATCTTCTCCAGATGGTGATACTGGAATTACAGTTGGTGTGTATTTCGCTGTTACTGGTGTTCCGTTTTTGTCAACACGTTTAACAGTTACACCTTTTGCTACACCTGTGAATTTTGGTTCTGGCACGAATGTTACAGTTCCATCTGGTGATACAGTGTATGTACCTTCGTTTGGTACTACTTTTGTAGTTGATCCATCTTCGAATGTTGCTGGTTTATCATTATCGATTTCTACTGTTTCTTCTTTACCATTTACAGTTGTTTTTCCACCTGTGAATGTTGGTTTTCCTGTTTGAGTTTCACCTTGAAGGTCTTTAGACTTAGCTTCTTTACCTGTCGGTGTTACTCCTACAACTGTTGGTGTGTATGTTGATTCAGCTGGTGTTCCGTTTTTGTCAACTCGTTGAACTGTTACACCTGTTCCGCGTCCTGTGAAGTTTGGTTCCGGTGTGAATGTTACTTCTCCAGAGTTCGGATCGATTGTGTATGTTCCTTCGTTCGGTACTTTAATCGTAGTTTCATCCGTTGGTTGTCCAGTTGCTGGATTTACGAATTTAGCTGGTTTTGTAGTATCGATTTTTACTGTTTTTTCTTCTCCATTAACCGTTGTTTTACCTGGTGTGAAGTTAGGAGTTGCTTTTTGCGGTGCTCCTTGGATACCTTCAGTAGTTTTTTCTTCACCTGTTGGTGTTACTGGTACTACAGTTGGTGTATAAGTCGCTGTTGCTGGTGTTCCATTTTTATCGACACGTTGAACTTTAATTCCTGAAGTTTTTCCTGTGAATTGTGGTTCTGGTGTAAATGTTACTTCTCCAGAGTTCGGATCAATTATGTATGTTCCTTCGTCTTTTACTTTCACAGTTATTGCATCTGTTGGTTGTCCAGTTGCTGGATCTACCAATTTAGCTGGTTTTGTAGTGTCAATTTCTACTGTTTCTTCTTTATTGTTAACAGTAGTTTTACCACCTGTGAATGTTGGAGTTGCTTTTTGTGGTGCACCTTGAACATCTTGTGTTTCTTTTTCATCACCTTTTGGTGTTACTGGTTTAACAAATGGAGTGTATTTACCACTTACTGGTGTCCCGTTCGTATCTTCACGTTGAACTTCAATTCCTTTAGCTTGTCCAGTGAATTGTTTCTCTGGTGTGAATGTTACTTTACCATTTTCATCAATTTCGTAAGTTCCTTCGTTCGGCACTTTTACAGATTTTTCTTCTGTTGGTTTACCTGTTGTTGGATCTACTAGTTTTGGTGCTTTCTCCATGTTAATAGGTACTTTTTTATCACCTTCTGTAAATGTTGGTGTACCTTCTTGTTCTTTACCTTGGATTCCTTCTGAAGTTACTGGAGACGCTGTTGGTTTTACCGGTGTGATATACGGTGTGTAAGTAGTTTCTACTGTGATACCATTTTCGTCTGCTGCTTGAACACGTACTGGTTGTACTGCTCCGTAGTATGTTGCATTTGGTGTTAATACTCCGACAGCTTTACCGTCTACTACTTCAAGAGTGTATTCCCCGATTACATTTCCGTCTGGATCTTTCGCAGGAACTTTCGGAACTGAGTTTCCATTTTCATCTAATAATGTGTATGATCTTGGATCAATCGGTACAGTTTTTTGAACTGCCACTTTTACATCTGGGTGATCGATATCAGGTACAGTCGTTCTATCTACCACACTATCGATAAATGTAACAGGTTGTTTTTGAACTTGACCTTGAACATCTTGTGATGTAGCTGGTTGTGCTTTTGGTTTAGCTCCGATAACGATTGGACGGTATTTACCGATAGCTGGTTGTCCAAGTTTATCAACACGTTGAACGATTACTCCTTTAGCTTCACCAACGAATGTTTTCTCAGGATCGAATTTCACTGTTCCGTCTGGTTGAAGTGTATAAACACCTTCTCCTTTAACAGTTACTGGAGTTCCTACCGCTACTGGTTGTTTTGTCGCTGGATCAAGTAATACTGGCGCTACATTTTCATCGATTTCTACAGTTTTCTCTTCTCCACCGATTTCTACTGTTCCACCTTTGAACTTAGGTTTTCCATGTTGTTCTTGACCTTGGATATCTGCAGAGATTACATCCCATCCTGTAGGTGTTACTGGGTGAACAACTGCTGTGTATTCTCCACGAGCTGGTGTTCCGTTTTTGTCTTTACGAATTACTGTTAATGTTGTACCTTTTCCTGTGAATGTTTTTTCTGGTACAAATGTTACTGTTCCGTCTGGAGCTACTGTGTAAGTACCTTCGTTTGGTACTACTTTTGTAGTTGAACCATCTTCGAATGTTGCTGGTACTGTATCATCCATCGGTACAGTTTCTTCTTTACCGTTTACTGTTGTTTTACCACCTTCAAAGGCTGGTTTTCCGCTTTGAGTTGCACCTTGAATATCTTCTGTAAATGCAACTTTACCAATTGGAGTAATTGGTTTAACAGTTGGTGTGTAAGTCGCTGTTGCTGGTGTTCCATTCGCATCTTTAACTTCTACTGTTGCTGGTACTGGTGTACCTACGAAGTCTTTATTCGGTGTGAATGTTACTTTTCCTGTTGTTGGATCAATTGTATATGTACCAACTTGTTTTCCTGTTGCATCTTTAGCTGGAATTGTTGGTTCATCTGTTGGTTTACCTGTTGTTGGATCTACTAATTTAGCAGGTTGAGTTGCATCGATCTTAATTGGAGCAACTGGGTGTCCTTGCGTATATGTTGGAGTTCCTTCTTGTGGCGAACCTTGGATTCCTTCTGAAGTTACAGGTGTTCCTGTTGGTGTTACCGGTGTAATGTTCGGTGTATAAGTAGTTGTTACAGGTGTTCCGTTTTTATCTTTCGCTTGAACAGTTACTGGCTCTACTTTACCTACATATGTTTTATCAGTTGGTGTAAATACTGCAACTGCTTTTCCATCTACATTCTTAACAGTGTACGTACCTACTACTTTTCCCGTAGTGTCTTTAGCTGGTACTTCAGAAGCTGGGTTACCATTTTCATCTAATAATGTGTATGTTGTTGGATCGATTGGTACTTTTTTCTCAACACCATCGATTGTTGTTTTCGAATCGTTGAATGTTACAGGTTGCTCTTGAGTTGCACCTTGTACATCTGTTGATGTTGCCGCTTCTGCAGTTGGAGTCGCAGGTTCTACTACTGGAGTGTATTTTCCTTTAGCAGATACTTCTACAGCATTTCCTTCTTTATCAGTTGCATTAGCTGTTACTTTTACATCTACACCTTGAGCTGTTCCTGTGAATGTTGGAAGTGGAGTAAATGTTACTACACCTGTTGTTGAATCAATTGTGTACGTTCCTTCATTCGGCACAACAACTTTTCCTTCATTATCAGCACCTTCTAGTGAGTACTTAGCTGTAGTTAAATCAACATTTGTACCATCTGGTGTGTTTTCTGGAGTATTTAGTTTAGAGAATCTTTCAATTCCTGATTTAGAAGTTTGGACTGCTCCTTGAATATCTTTTGTAGTGTCATCGTTACCTTTAACACCATAAACTGTTGGTGTGTAAGTAGTTGATGCTTCTACTGTTACTGGTTTACCATCATCTCCTGGGATAGTTACATTAGCCGCTACCGAAATTGGTTTAGCAGTTCCGATATATCCTTGAGTTGGTGTGAAAGTTACTTTTCCTGTTGTAGGGTCTACTGTGTAAGTTCCTTCATCTGTAGTTACAGAAGATTTTTTCTCTCCTGTTGTAGGGTCTACTAGTTTGTAGTCAGATACTGTAGAACTTTCAGGAAGACCAGTTTTGAATCCTTTTTCCATAGTATCACTTTGTGGAGTATCTTGTGCGCCACCTGAGATTTCTGGTTTAGGCACTACGATGTAGTAAGTTGTTTCTGCTACTGCATCCTCAGTTACTTCACCTGAATCTGTTCCACCTACAGTTGGAGTAGTTACAACACCGTTTGAGTCGACTGCTCTTACTGTAACTTTATAGCTTCCATATTGACCTAATGTGTAAGCTGCGATTTCTGGGTTTGCTAGGTTTGCTGCTGCAGCTGTTTTAAGTGCTGCACGTGCAGTTTCTACCGCTTTTTCAGCTTCTAAAGCAGCTGTACGTATTGACTCTACTTCAGAATTTTTTGTTGAAAGATTTGCTTTAGCCGTTTCTAATTGTGCTTCTACAGATGCTTTAAACTCTTTGGCATGCGCAAGTCTTCTCTCTGCTAATTCTTGAGCCGTTGGTGAAATCGTACGTAGTTTTAAGTTATCTAATGCTTTTTGAGCATCATCTGCTATTCTTGAAACACGATCCAATAGTTCTTGAGCATGAGCTAATTCATTTTGTGTATCTTGTTGTTCTTTTAAAGCCGTTGCTGCCGCTTTTGTTTTTTCTGCCGCTGTACGTTGAGCTGCAATATATGCTGCTTCTTCTGCTTTTGCCGCATCGAATACTTTTTGGCTTCCGTCTGGTGCAGTTACTGTTACTTTTGTTTTAATAGTATCAGAATCTGTTGCTGATGTTTTATCATCGATTGTATCCTCGAATGCTACATTTGCTTTAGTTGACTTAATCAAGTCTACTGATGCATCTTTTGCTTCTGAGTAGCTTGTTGATGTTCCAGCTGGTTTAGCATTTTGAATTGATGCTACGTCAGTTGAACCAGCTTCACGGTATGCTACATACCCTTTAAATCCTGATGCAGTCTCAACTTCCCAACCAGCATTTGATTCTTTAGCTGTTACTGCTGATCCGTCAGAAGATGTCCATTGATTTGTTACTGAGTCATAACTTACTGTAACTACCATACCTTGTTCTGAAGATGTGTTATCTTTTTTAACTAGAGTCTCTGTGCGTGTAACATTACCTACTGCTGTTACTTCACCATTTTTACGAATTTCAGCAATTTTTTCCACTAATGTTGGCGCTGAAGATGTTGCATTCCATGTTCGTTCGAATTCATAAACAGCGAATTTAACATCACCATTTGCTTGAGCATCTGTATAAACACGACGTTCAATAAGCGTTGATGTACCATTACCATTGTCTTTTAATTCATATGCTTTTTCAATCGGTAAAGAATATTTACCTGTTGCATGGTTAAATACCGCTTTATACGTATTACCTGCTGCGTCAGTTACCATAGCAAATTCACGTTGAATATTTGCTTTAACCCTATCAGTTGTTGCTTTTGCTGCAATACTATCAACACCAACGTATTTTGTAGATTCTGGAGTCACTGTTAAGTTAATAGTTGATTCTCCTGAAGTTGCAACTGGTGCTAGTACCGCTCCTTCTTGAACTGCTGTATTTGTAGTACCTGCAGCTACAACCCAGTTTCCGTTCTTAGCCACTAATTTAGTAACTGTTCCATCTGGCATTGTAATTTCCACTTTATTAGCTCCATTTGAAATTGTTACAGGTACATTTGTAGCGTAAGCTTCAACATTCTTAACAGTAATTTTAGGCGCTACTGCGATTGTAATATTTTCATGTGCTTCTTGACCATACATATTCCAATCCATATTTCTTGCATTAGTTGTATTATTATAGTCTTTGGCATAAACAGCTGCTGTGAAAATTCCAGCTTCTGTTGCTGTTCCAGTAATATCTCCAGTTTTTGGATCGTAATTTAATCCTGGTACAACATCATTTATTGAAGTTTTACTTCCCGTATAATTACCATTTAGGGCTGTGTGGGCTGTGACAGTTTGTGGTCCGTTCTCGGTATTTACTTTAGATCCATCAACTGCAGTAAAGGTTGCTCCACTCGTGCCTCCAGGAGCAGTTTTTGAACCGGCAACAACTTTTTCTCCATTACTTCTGTATACATAATCAGCTCTTTCATCACGAATCATTCCATCGTTATCAACATATTTAATATTATGATCAACTTGATCGCCTATTGTTACTAATTTTGATTTTCCTTGAATAACTGGTGCAGATGAATCTTGCCATCCTACCCATCCAGCTGTTAAGTCTCTGAATGTAACTTGCTGAGTAACTCCACCTTTCTCTACAGTTAAAACATAACGCATGTCATATACACCGTTTTGAAGAGTAGATGCTACATATCCTTCTACAGTATCTGTAGTTGCATTATAAGCTAATCCAGGAGGTAAGTTGCTCATATCAACTTTTGAAATTGTATATCCTGCAGCTGTTGCTTCTGGTGATAAACTAAAACGTTTTTTCACATCAGTAAGATAAACATAATGATTTCCTTGTTCAAAAGTATAACCATAGATTTCTGTGGCTAGATACTCATAGGCACCTCCTGCTCCCCATGTTGTATTCCCATTAGTTTTTCCTGTAGCACGAAGTTTCCCTTTCCATAGAGCAGCTTCACGTCCAAGTTTCTGAGCTTCTGTTTTTGATAAAGGAATATCTGTACGACCACTTATCCCTGCTTGCCCACTATTAGCCGCAGGTACCTCAGTGTTCTCAGATTGATATCCATGAACATAAACTTTATAGTTAGCGTTACCATCTAGTATTTTATACGATTTACCTGTAGAACCAAGAAACTCTCCATTTTCTTTTCTTAGTTCTGTAGTAGAAGCTGTGTATCCTTCATTAGCTGAAAGAGCTACTCCGTATCTACCGTCACGACGAACTCCAGCGTTTTCTAATTCTGAATATACTGCTTTAATAGAGTTGCTTAATTCCGCTAAACTTTTAGCGATTTGCTCTTTAGTAACATCATCGCTTCCAAGTAAATTGTTAGCTACTTTGATTACTTCTTCATTTTTTGCTACTGCTTTTTCTACAGCTGGTTTCGCTTCGATTTTAACTTCATTTTTACGAATTGCTTCTTTAGCAAGTACGTTCGTTACTTCTGCTTCTGAAGTTACTTGAGTTAATTCTTTCTTAGCTTCTTTAACTTCTTTAGATTCTTTTGCTTCTGATTTTGCTTTAGCTTCTTCTTTTTTAGCTTCATCTTTCGCAGCTGTTCCAGTTGCTTCTGATTCTGCTACTACTGTAGTTAGCACGTTAAGTGTTGTTACTTTTGCATTAACTTCGTCTTGAGTTGCATCGGCTTTTGCGAATACCGCTTTTGCTTTTGCTAATTCTTCACGAGCTGTTTTTAATGCAACTTCGTCAGCATTTTTAGCTGACGATAATTTTTGTTCTAAGCTGTCGATACTCGCTTTTAGAGCTGTTTTATCTGCTGCTTTTGTTTCTGCTTTCGGCGCTTCCACTTTTTCAGCCACTGCTGCTGCAACACTTTCTTTAGTATTTTCTACTTTTGCTGGTTGTGCTTCTGCTTTTGGTGCTTCTTCTTTTGCTCCTGCGTTTGTTGTGTTGTCCGCAGTAGTGTTGTTAGAAACTTCCTCAGCTGCTTGAGAAACTGCTCCAGCACCTAAAAAGATACTAGCACCGATTACTACTGATGCTGTACCGACTTTGAATTTTTTGATAGAATAAGATTCTACTTTAGTACCTTCTTTTGTGGTTTTTAAGTACTTATTATTTTTTCCTACCATCAAACTTCCTCCTATGATATATAATACTCTTTATAGCGTTAAATTAAATATCTTCTCATAATGATATATTTTCTTCTAAACTAAACCTTTTTTAACTCTTATTTTAAATTTTTTATTACGATATTTAATTTAAAACCATTCCACTAATTTGAAATCCATTTTTGAATTCTAACAATAATATTACCAAATATAATACTTTTTGTCCATAAACTAGACTTCATTCTTAAATCTATATTTTTTTAAATAGCTACAATTCATAAAAGTTAAGTTCATAAGTTTTATTTTTTAAAGATAAATAACTCTCCTAAACAATTATAACATCAATATTTTCTATTACTTAATATTACTCATCATCACAAAGAATCATTCTAAATTTTTACTGATTTCAAAATATCAAAAACTATAAAAAAATGAAAACTATAGCTTACAAGCACTTAGTATCACTATTTCTGATTTTAATTACAAAAAATCTGATCTTATAGCATTTTTATCAAACTTTCTTTATGAAGAATAATCAATCAAGTTTAATTAAAATATTCAGTAATTTTACATTAATAAAGTAATTATTTTTATTAATACTATACTCATTACTCTGAAATAATATTATTCTTTTTACTGGAAAACGAATATTAGCATCATTATTCCTTAACTAAAGAAAAAATTTGGGAACAAGCATTAACAATACATAGAGAGGTCAAAAACAAATCTCGAACTTTGAAAATAACTACCGCATTTTTCATTGAATAATAATTCATTTAAATATATTATATATGTAAGAAATACTTACTCTATTGACCTGCTTCATGACCTATGATAGAATGAAAACGTGGGATATTATGCATTTAATTATTTTTCATGTGTAATATAGAAATAATTTTAAAAGTTTGATTAACGACAATCAATCAAGCACTTTTAATCAATTTTTATAAAATTTCACCACAGAAAACACTTGAAACAATCATTTTTCATAGGTTATACATTCGATAATGTATAACAAAATTTAAACAAATAACTACAACACACGTATACCGGAGGGTTATATGATTACAATTGAAGATATTAACAAAGTTATAGAAAAAATTAGAAATGAACACACAAAAGAATACATCGCTATTTCTATTAATGGGGATAGAGGTCTTAACATTAAAACTAGTAAATTTGGAGGAATTCCGTACATCGCACAAGATGCCGAAGTACCTGTAGATGCAGAAGGAAATCAACTTGCACTACTAGCTCAAATTAACTGTACTGAACTTCCTGAAAATGATATTTATCCTAAAGAAGGGTTACTACAATTCTGGATTTCACGCGACGATTCTTTCGGATTAGATTCTAAAGGAACTAATATTGTTAAATACATCAAAGATATAGACGATAGTATAACAAACAGTGATGTTCTGAGCAAATATCATCTTCCTAGCAAGGATAATGCGGATGAATATTCTCCATTCCAAGAAAAAGATGCATCCTTTGCATTAACATTCAGCAAAGGAACTTCTACAATTACAGCTACAGATTTCTTATTCGAGAACATCGCAAAAGATGCTATCCACGAATTATTTCCAGATAAAAAGATGGAAGATTTATACGAAGATCTTGATAGCGAAGTCTACGAAACTCTATTTAAAGCATTCAAAGGAGTTCAACACGCTATAGGTGGTTATCCAACATTTGTTCAATGGGATCCACGCGATCCTGACAATAAAGATGCTTATGACACAATGCTTCTTCAAATAGAAAGCGAATGGGACGCTAACACGAAAGATAATCTGATTATATGGGGTGATTCAGGTGTTGCAAACTTCTTTATAAATAAAGAAAAACTAGCAAACTTAGATTTTGAAGATACATTATTCAACTGGGATTGCTGTTAATGAATACTATCTACCGTATTGGGGAGCATAGGGGTAAATAAGAAATAAAATCCAGACAACAATTTATTTCTTAGATTTTCTATTTTTTAGTGAAATATTCAAAAGGACAGAGAGTAAAAATTTACTTTCTGTCCTTTTTGAGGAATGTATATTTGATTATAATTTTTTAAAAATCTGAAACATTATCCGAACCATAATAAGGACAGGTTGGGTAACCGAAACCTTGACTGTCCGCATCAAAATAATTATTACAGTTGTTACAATAATACTCTACTTCTATCATCCATATGTTTTTTTCAGGTAATCCTTGTAATTTCTTCATAAATTCCGTTGCTTCCTTTATGTTCGTCGATAAATTACTCAATAAACAAACATTACCTCCTTGTGCTTTTTCCATATTTAACAACACCTTTTCTGATTTTTCTTCACTTTTATTATACTCCAATAATTATATATTTTCTAATAATATATAACTTCATTTTCTTTCGAAAAATGGATTCATTCTCCGAATCCCATAAGGTAACCTACTAATATCAAAGGATTTATTTTCAACTATGTATAACTATAACAAAACCCACCTTCAAAATGGGCTCATCAAAAAATCGGACTGATGAAAAAATCAGTCCGATTAAATTATATACAAAAGTGAAAATAAGCATAAAAAAACACAAATATCCGTTATAATTTAATCGACCAAAACTAAAGAAGGGGATATTTATGTCATGAATAATTATAGTATAGATATAAAAAAATTACTAGGGATAATCGATAATAATGTTAAAATTAATGGAGTTGAAGAAGTAACTTGTTCAAAACATGAAGATAGTCCTCTTCCTCCTAAAGTATTATTTAAAATCGTTTATGCCAAACTCGAACACAAACATCATAAATGCGATAAATATGGTACGAAATGTAATTCTAAAGTTATTAAAAATGGATGTAAAACTAGCCACATTAAACTACAAAAATGTGGAGGTTCAAATACATATCTTCACCTAGATAAACAACGTTATTACTGTAAAAACTGTAATCAATACTTTACAGCTGAAACATCGATAACTAAAGGAAAATCTACTATCTCACTTGAATTAAAACGAGAAGTCATATACCGATTAACACTAGAAGCATCTAGAAAATCTATCGCTAGAGAATGTAATATAAGCGATATGACTGTATATAATATTCAAAAAGAATTATTTGAATCAGAAACTAAGAAACCATCTTCTAAATTACCTGAATACTTATGTCTTGATGAATTTAGATCAACTAATGATGTTGAAGGCCATTTAAGTTTTATTTATTGTGACGCTTTAACCCATAAAGTAATTGATATACTTACAAACCATAGAAGAGCTACTATAGTAAATCATTTTAAATCTAGGTATTCACTAAAAAAACGTTTAAAAGTAAAAATGGTCTGTACAGATATGAATGCAGGATATATGGCTATGATTAAATATATCTTCCCTAATGCCACTGTAATAATTGATAGATTCCATATAATACAAGCTTTAAATAATTCATTAAACAATCTTAGAATACATATTATGAAAAGATTCAATACTGTTTTAAAAGATGATACTAAAGATGAAATCAAAGAAAAAGAACAAATTTATAAACAATTCAAAGCATATTGGAAATTACTATTAAAGCGTGAAGATGAAGTATCTATTGATGATTACGAAAAGAAAGATCATTTTAAACAATGGATTACAAGTAGAGAAATAGTTCGACATCTCATCAATCAAGATGAAGTATTAAAGGATGCATATTATACGACTCAAATGCTTTATGATGCATTTGATGTACGAAATTATAAAGGATTCTTTGATATTATGAACTCAAATAGAGATACTATAGCTGAAGAATTCTCAGCTACTTTTAAAACATTTATTAATAATAAATCATATATTGAAAACTCATTGAGATATAACCTGTCTAATTGACCAATAGAAGGTATCATTAATAAAGTTAAAAATATAAAACGTACAGGTTATGGTTATAGAAATTTCTTCAGTCTTAAAGCTAGGGCGTTGATTGTATTCAACCTAGGATATTCTAATACTGATAGAAATGTTAAACAACTAATTGATTATGATAATTTAGCTGCCTAAAACTGAATTATATGATTCTCATAGTTAAATACATTGCTTATAATATATAATTTCTTGACAAGATAAAATTCAAGAATACCCTCAGAGATATTTTCACAAGGATATTCTTGATATTCTAGTTTTCATTTTTAAGTAACTAAATTACACTATGAATTTACCACACATTCTTTATATATACTTAAATTTCCTCATAGTTTTTTATTAAATAAGACTGATTAAAAAATCATAATTTCATAGATATCAATTTTGACGAATTACTTTTTTTAAACTTAACTACAAATAAACTCCTTATTACAGATTTTCTTTTAAGCAGTGGACTGATCCAAAACTCCTAAAATTTAATCTAAAGAAATCGAGATTTTTGAGTCACCCTCATTTAGCACACGAGGTCATGTAAGAAAGAGTTTATCCTCTTGTGTATTTAATTATTTTATATTTTTTCTTAAGTCAACTTTAGAACTCTTTTATACTCTTCTATAGCATTACTTTTTATATATTTTCTAGAAAACGATGATGATACATATTCACCATCTTCTTGATATTCACTAAGTAGCTCCACTAATCCTTCAAGCGAATCGAATGTTTTTGTATTATCACATATACTCGCATAATATTTATGTGCTAGGTCTACATTTGAAAGAAGACAGACTAAACCTTTCGAAGACGCTTCTACTGCCGCATTGGCGAAACATTCACTAAGCGAACAAGAAATATATCCTTCATGATTTTCATATGGAACTTTCGTCATAAAACCTGCGAACTTAACATTTTTGGGCAAATCTTCTTCTTTGTATCCTTTTGGTAAATTACCATAAATAGTTAACGTGCTAGCAGGAGTTTGTCTAAACGCTTCTATCGCTAGTTCACATTTTTTTATTACCGTCATATTACCAACTATGCACCAATCTTTTACACTTGTATATATTTTTTCTCTAACTTCTTCTACGTAGACCGGCGGTAAAAATTTAACCTTGTCGCCTCCAAGACGACTTTCTAAAACAGGACTCGCTACAATATTACTACACCATCCCTGTAATACAAACTTCATAAATGATGCTAGTATATTATAATGCGTATACGCAAACAATTCTCTTTTAGTATTTTGGAAAAATTTTCTAAGTTGCAGTGGGTATTCATTAACCATATCTATAATGAATCTATCATCTTCCGTTGAATTTTCTACCAAGTATTCACTCACGAGCTGCCACTGCGATAATATTTCCCCAGTTTTTGTCACATGGTATTTATGATAATTTTCCGAAACATCACCCTCGAGCACTACTCCCTCTTTTCCATAAAGAATAAATTCATTTATTTTTGGATTATACCTATATAATAGTTGTGAAGTATAACATTCTACATTTCCATTCCAATAGTGAACAAGCCCAACAAAACCTTCTTTGGTATATTCTACTTTCAAGACATCTTCCAACGTATCAGCAAAACTTTTATCAACACTAGGTTTATCTCTTGCTATGTCCGATTTCTCAAAAATAACATGATAAAAATTCTCAAATCCCAAATCCTCAAGAGTTTCTACAAAGTTAGGAACAAAAACAGATAAATTAGTAATAATCATCTGTTGATCAACGCCTATTTGTTTAAAAATATTCTGGCGAGCCAATTGACTTCTTTCAAATCCGTAAATATTAAACGGCACACCTTCTTTTATCGTAAACACTTTAGTCATCTCTTACCTCATCACATCTTCTAGTCTTAATCCACGGCTCCTTGCGAGTCTACTTCTAAAGAGCATTCTTTTTTTATAAGATTCTGACAGTCTATAGTGTACCGTCACCGTATTTAGCACCACAGCATTATTTTTCGTCACCATACAAGCCCATAAATACCAATCTTCAAATCCGGCAAATTCCGAATCATACCTTCCCGCTTCTTCATAGGCTTTCTTTTTGAAAATGACCGTAGAGTGGTTGAACACATTCCTATAGGCTAAAGTTAGCCATAATTGTTCTCCTGAAAGAGTGTTAAAATAATTTCTTCTTATACCACCTGGCATCTTATTTTCATCCTCGATAACTTTTGAACCAATAATATCCAAATTCGGATTCGAGTCCAACTCATTAAGAAGAAAATCTAAATGCCACGGCATCCATTCAGCATCAGAGTCTTGTCTTGCGATATAATCAGCTGTTGCTAGAGAAATACCGGTATTTAGAGCTTCTGAAATTCCACCGTGTTGAACTTTATGATATACCACTCTAATATCTTCTAAATATTTCTTGCATATATCTTCCGTCCGGTCAGTCGAATCGTTATCTACAATAACCAACTTATAATTAGTATGCGTTTGATTCAACACTGACTTTATAGCATCCTCAACAGTTTCCTCGCTATTATAAACCGGCATAATAATATCTACAGCAATATCCGATAAAGGTAAGTTTATGCACTCTATCCCTAGATTACTATATATCTGCGCTTCATTCGTTGTCAAAAATGTTCTAAAGCTTTTCACACTGACACCAGGAATATCTTTTATTAAAACAAATGACGTTGAGTAGAAACCATACACTTCGACAAATTCGTATTCTGTTAACAACCTATAAATTTCTTCTTCAAAACAGAAATTGGTGGCTACAGTAGTAGCATTTTCTATTTTTAGAGGAACTCGTGGATGAGGATAATATAAAACATCTCCTAAACTAGTTACAGCTTTGTTAATCGATTTTTCTGTAAGTTTAATATCTTTGTCATCCATTGGAGAACCTAAAAGTTGCCCTAAAAATACTTTAATTGTTTTCCCATTATAAGCTCGCTTGAAACTATCCGGTTCTACATTGAAATTCATTTTTATAAGTTTTGAAGTTGGAAAAATTGTATTTTTATCAAATACTGTATAATGCCCTTGAGACAACTCTATAACATTTTCTATAGTCATACCGTTGTGAGATACTACTCTACTTGGATTTACAGTATACATATTCGGAGTTATCAGCGAAGTACTGCCGTCATCAAAGGTAAATAGTTGTATAGGAGCAAAACTTAATATACCTAAAGCAATCGGATTATCTAAACTAGAAAGATAGAGATTTTCTAGTTTAACATTCTCCAATTTTTTTCTAAGTTCACGTCCCCAGCTTTCATCTTCTATAAATAGAGTATCTTCACAAAATTCAGACATTTTCTCAGCGTATATTCTTTGTCTATCATCATAAGACATTCTTTGATAGACTCCTATAAATTTTTCTCCAGTTGTTCTCGCTATCTCTTTCGCTATTAAAACTTGAAATGATGAGGTACAAAAAATTATATTCATGAACACAGTCCTCTCTTTTCTTTTTAACTACTTTTGTACTGCATAATAATCATAAATAATTTTATCATGCAAAAATATGGTAGTCAAACTAATATTAGCTATGTTAATCGAGAACCTGTGTACTTCATCAAACTTCCACTTAACTTCTAATGCAATACACAGATTGTAGAAAAACAACCAAAATACCAATGTAACTATTGATATTTCAGTCGTTTCCATTATTAATTTTCAGTTTTTACAAAAAATCATTCTTCTCTTTGACGTTTTCTCATCGCAAGAGCTATACCTGCAACTAATGTTGCAAATCCTACAGCCGCCATGTTATTTGTTTCGCTACCTGTGTTTGCCAAACGTTTCACCTGTATTGATGTTCCTGGTTGACCTGGAACATTCTCTTTTCCAGGTATTTTTGGTTCAGGATGTGGTGCTGGAGTCGGTTCTTCTGGAATATCTAGCTCTGGTTTATCCACTATTGGTGGATCCAGCGGTACTACTCCGCCCTCGTATTCTGGTTTATCCACTGTTGGTGGATCTAACGGTACTACTCCACCTTCGTATTCTGGTTTATCCACTGTTGGTGGATCTAACGGTACTACTCCACCTTCGTATTCTGGTTTATCCACTGTTGGTGGATCTAACGGTACTACTCCACCTTCATATTCTGGTTTATTCACTGTTGGTGGATCTAACGGTACTACTCCACCTTCGTATTCTGGTTTATCCACTGTTGGTGGATCTAACGGTACTACTCCACCTTCATATTCTGGTTTATTCACTGTTGGTGGATCTAACGGTACTACTCCACCTTCGTATTCTGGTTTATCCACTGTTGGTGGATCTAACGGTACTACTCCACCTTCGTATTCTGGTTTATTCACTGTTGGTGGATCTAACGGTACTACTCCACCTTCGTGTTCTGGTTTTTCTACCGATGGAGCTCCTATTTGCATTACATATTGGTAAACAATAGTAGTAACCCCTTCTTTAACCAATCCTTTTTCTTCTACAGTATTATTGAACTTGTCAGAAACGGGAAGAACACGTCTTAGTTTGAATGATACTCCATCCACTTCAATTGTTTGAGGTGCTGTTACTGCATACTCTTCTCCTGTCGCAGTATACGTTGTCTCTGCCTTATCTCCCGTAATTATAGTACTTGCTTTTTCTACAACTACATTATCTTTTTCGATAACATCCGATGCAAGTGTATTTTCGTTAATATCTACAAACTTAACGATAACTGTTCCTTTTTTATCTTTTTCAGCATCATCTACTTTTCCATTATATGGCGGAACTTCCTCTTTTGGTGGAAATGGTGGAATGAATGGATCTACTTCTTCTGCATATTGATAAATAACAGTTGTTGTTCCTTCTGGAACTTTACCAGTTTCTTTATCTGTGTTTCCTAGCGTTGCTGATACTGGTAATACACGTTTATAAATATATTTCTTACCGTTAAATTCTATTGTATCTTGACGATTTGACTCTGTATTGTACTCTTCATTTGTCTCTGCGTATGTTGTTTCAGCATCACGATCTGCATAGATTTTTGTTGTTGCTTTTGATACAAGAACATTTTCTTTTACAGTTACTGGCGTAGCTATTTCGTTTCCTTGTTCATCAACGAATTTAACGATTACCGTTCCTTTTTTATCTTTAGCTGCATCGTGTTCGATAACATCTGGATTTTCACGGTAT
>ERZ773044.372-NODE-372-length-21188-cov-62.108_pt1 | contig 21188 bp, 18 predicted proteins | sample MGYA00511897_ERZ773044 | MGnify/ENA primary metagenome ERZ773044 (study PRJEB29015, sample SAMEA2738116) | human oral metagenome | biome: human oral; feature: human-associated habitat; material: saliva | place: China | collected 2170 ...
TGGCTACCTTGGTTGGAGTAGGTTCTTCCATCTGTGGGGGTTCTGCCATTGCGGCGACAGCGCCTGTTATTGATGCTAAGGAAAAGGAAGTAGCCCAAGCCATTTCCGTTATCTTTTTCTTCAATGTCTTGGCTGCGCTCATCTTTCCAACCCTCGGCACCTGGCTTCATCTATCCAATGAAGGCTTCGCCCTCTTTGCAGGGACTGCGGTCAACGACACTTCCTCTGTAACGGCTGCCGCCAGCGCTTGGGACAGTCTTTACCAAAGCAATACCCTCGAGTCTGCAACCATTGTTAAACTCACACGTACTTTGGCCATTATCCCTATCACGCTCTTTCTATCCTACTGGCAAAGTCGCCAACAAGAAAACAAGCAAAGCCTACAACTGAAAAAAGTCTTCCCACTTTTTATCCTTTACTTTATCCTTGCCTCTCTCCTCACTACACTACTCACCTCTCTAGGTGTGTCCAGTAGTTTCTTTACCCCTCTCAAACAACTCTCTAAATTCCTTATTGTCATGGCCATGAGTGCTATCGGACTCAAAACCAATCTGGTAGCTATGGTCAAATCCAGCGGAAAATCAATTGTTCTTGGAGCCATCTGTTGGATTGCCATCATCCTTACTAGCCTTGGCATGCAAGCATTGATTGGTATTTTCTAACACAAAAGGTAGCCTACTGGCTACCTTTTTATTGCTCAAGAATTAAGCGTGTATGTTCTCTCTTAATACAGCGATTCATCACGATGTCATCACATCCACCAGCACGCAAGATTTCTTCCGCTTCTAGACTTTCAAGTCCTAGCTGTGCCCAAAAAATCTTGGCATCAGCTTTGAGAAAATCACGCGCCACATCAGGCAAAAACTCGCTGCGACGGTAAACATTGACAATATCTACAGGAAAAGGAATCTCAGCTAGACTAGCATAAGCCTTTTCACCCAATATTTCACTACCTGCCGCCTTGGGATTGACTGGGATAATTTTATAACCCCGAGCCTGCATTTCCTTGGTCACTCGATTACTGGTTGTTTCCTCGCGGTCAGACAAGCCCACCACAGCAAGGGTTTTACTCGTTGCGAGATACTGACGAATCACGCCATCACTTGGATTGATAAATTCTTGACTCATAGAAATCCTCCTTTTTCATCAGTATAGCACATTTTGAAAAGGCTTGCAGAATTCTACTACAAAAAAGGAGGACTAGCCCCCTTTTTATTTAGCCTCGTACCAGGTTGCCCCTTCATTTTCATCTGCGATAAGAGGAACACTGAGTTGAATGGCTTCTTCCATGGTTTGTTTGACCAATTTTTTCATCTCTGCTAGTTCTGATTTCGGAACTTCAAGGACGATTTCATCGTGCACTTGCAGAAGCATCTTAGTCTGATAACCACCTGCAACTAAGGCTTTATCCAGCTGGATCATGGCAATCTTGAGAATATCTGCCGCTGAACCCTGGATAGGAGAGTTGATGGCAGTCCGCTCCGCAAAACCACGAATGTTAAAGTTACGCGAATTGATATCCGGCAACTCACGACGACGCTTGAAGAGGGTCTCTACATAGCCCTTATCACGCGCCTCACGCACCACTTCATCCATGTAGTTTTTAATACCTGGGAAGCGTTCAAAGTAGGTATCAATGTAGGCTTTGGCCTCCTTACGACTAATTCCCAAATTATTAGACAAACCAAAGTCTGAAATCCCGTAAACCACTCCAAAGTTGACCGCCTTAGCATTGCGACGGTCGTTTGGAGTCACATCCTCAGGACGCTCAATGCCAAAGACCCGCATGGCTGTCGAGGTATGGATATCTGCTCCCTCTTGGAAGGCCTTAATCAAGTGTTCATCTTTAGAAATATGCGCTAAAACACGCAATTCAATCTGTGAATAGTCCGAGCTGAGCAGCACACTATCCTCCCACTCAGGCACAAAAGCCTTACGAATGAGACGACCTTGCTCCAAACGCACAGGAATATTTTGCAAGTTTGGATCCACACTAGACAAACGCCCAGTCTGGGTCAAATCCTGCACATAGCGAGTATGAATCTTGCCATCAGCCAAAATCCAGTCCTGCAAGCCAATCACATAAGTAGACTGAATCTTAGCAATCTGACGGTAGTCAAGAATTTTCTTAACAATCGGAGCAATAGGAGCTAGACGCTCCAAGACATCCACCGCTGTCGAATAACCTGTCTTGGTTTTTTTAGTGTATTCTAGAGGAAGTCCCAATTTTTCAAAGAGAAGCACGCCCAACTGCTTAGGCGAGTTGATATTAAACTCCTCACCAGCCAGTTCGTAAATCTCCTGAGTGAGTTTTTCAATGACAAGCTCATTTTCAGCCTGCATCTCAAGCAAGGTCTCTTTCTTGACCGTAATCCCAGCAATTTCCATCTTGGCAAGGACAAAAGCCAGAGGTTGCTCCATATCATAAAGAAGCTCTAATTGCCCATTTTCACTGAGTGTTTCAAGCAAAATAGGCTCTGTCTCAACCAAAACAGCAAGCTTACGCGCTAAATGTTCCAAGAATTTCTCGCGTTCAGGAATGGCCTTCTTGACTCCCTTACCATAGAAAGTCTCATCATCGACCAAGTAAGTCTGACCATAAAGACTAGCGATGGTCGCAATTTCATTGTCCTCCACAGTCGAAAGGAGGTATTTAGCCAAACGGCTATCAAAAGCAGGAGCCTGCAAATCCACATCAAAACGATTTAAAAGAACCTTAGCCTTTTTAAAGTCATACACTCTCAGAGGTGTTTTTTCTAGAAAATCCTTGAAAATCGGCTCTTGCAAAAGTTCAAGCTTGTCTGTAGCATAGAGCTTATCCCCACAAGACCAGGCAAAACCAACCAAATCATCCGTATGGTAATTCTCACCAAAAAGCTCAAAATGGAAGATAGACTCTTCACTCAGCATATCTTGACTGATTTGGTCAACAATAGTGAAATCCAAGCTCTCAGCGACATCAGCTGATGACACATTTAAGGCCTGTCTGAGCTGTTTGAAGCCCATCTCATCGTAGAATTTCCCAAGATTTTCCACATCTGGACCACTATAGACCAAATCCTTCAAACCAATCTCAATCGGTGCCTTGGTATCAATAGTCGCCAGTGTCTTAGACAAAAAGGCCTGGTCCTTATCATTGATGAGATTTTCCTTCATCTTAGAAGCCTTCATCCCATCGATATTTTCATAAATCCCCTCAAGCGAACCATGCTCCAGCAAGAGCTTGATACCTGTCTTTTCACCGATTTTGGTCACCCCAGGGATATTATCCGACTTATCACCCATGAGCGCCTTGAGATCAATAAACTGAGTCGGTGTAATGCCCATCTTTTCCATGAGATAGTCTGGCGTAAAGGCCTCAAACTCAGCCACACCTTTCTTGGAAATCTCAACCACCGTATGCTCATCCGTCAGCTGAATCAAGTCCTTGTCCCCACTGACAATGGTAATATCAAAACCATCCTGCTCTGCTAGCTTATCCAGTGTCCCAATGATATCATCTGCCTCATACTGAGCCAACTCATAGTGACGAATCCCCATATGGTCCAACAACTCACGAATGAAGGGAAATTGCTCACGAAACTCATCAGGAGTCTTAGCCCGACCACCCTTATAGTCCGCATACATCTCTGTCCGGAAGGTCGTCTTTCCCGCATCAAAAGCCACCAAAATATGACTCGGCTCAACCCGCTCCAACAAATGGCTCAACATCAACTGGAAACCATAAATCGCATTGGTATGCAAGCCAGCCGCATTCTTAAAACGGTCCAACTGCTGATAGAGCGCAAAAAATGCTCGAAAAGCAACAGAAGACCCATCAATCAATAATAATTTTTTCTTATCCATACACCCATTATAAAGGAAAGCACCAAAAAATACCATCGAGAAGAGCCAAACCGAGTATTTTTCATCCTTTTTCCGAATAAATAGATAGAGCCAGAGAATCTAGCAAAATTAGATTTAAAACTATGGTATAATAAAAGGAGGAAATGGATGATTCTCAGACATCCGGGCATCAGCCCAACCAATGATTTAGTTGCTAAGAAGATTTTTAGCAATCCAGAAATCACTTGTCAATTTATTCGTGATATGCTGGATTTACCAGCCAAAAATGTGACTATTTTAGAGGGAAGTAACATTCACGTCTTGCCTTCCATGCCTTATTCAGCGCAAGATTTCTATACCAGTATAGACGTCTTATCGGAGTTGGACAATGGCACCCAAGTTATCATTGAGATTCAGGTGCATCATCAGAATTTTTTCATCAATCGCCTGTGGGCTTACTTGTGCAGTCAGGTCAATCAAAATCTAGAAAAAGTTCGCCAGCAAGAAGGAAATACTCACCAGAGCTACAAACACATCGCACCCGTTTATGCTATCGCAATTGTGGACAGCAATTATTTCTCAGATGATTTGGCTTTTCACAGCTTTAGTATGCGAGAGGACGCGACAGGTGAGGTCTTAACCATCACAAATAACGGTCAAGAAAACCATCTAGTCAAGATGGCGTTCTTGGAATTAAAAAAATACAGAGAAACCAGCAAAGATAGCGTTCGCAAACCGTGGTTGGAGTTTTTCGGGAATAAACCCTTTACTCAACAACCCGAGCGAGCCATCAGCCAGGCAGATCAACTGCTGGACTATAAGAGCTGGTCTGAGGAGGACAGGAAAATGTTTAGTCAACTACGTATGAGAGAAGAACAAGCCTTGTTAGCACAGGACTATGCCTTGGAACAAGCTGAAGAAAAAGGACTGAAAAAAGGATTAGTAAATCTCGTTCGCCAGCATCTTTTAACCGCTGAGGTTGCGAGCCAGCAATTAGGAATGACCGTTACTGAGTTTGAGGCATTGTTGAAAGACCATCATAAATAAGACCTAAAAATACAGAGAATCCAGCAAAGACAAGATTCGCAAGCCGTGGTTGGAGTTTTTCGGGAATAAGCCCTTTACCCAACAACCCGAGCGAGCCATCAGTCAGGCAGACCAACTGCTGGACTACAAGAGCTTCTTTGGGTTTACGACACGAGAAATTTGATGATTTTTCTTTACTAGAGGAGTCTCAGCGACCATCATTTTCAAGCACTGATAGCACTTGAAACGACGCTTTTTAAGTAGAATTCTAGTAGACATACCAGTCGTTTCAAGGTAAGGAATCTTAGACGGTTTTTGAAAGTCATATTTCTTCATTTGGATTCCACAGTTAGGGCAAAGTGGAGCCTCATAATCCAGTTTAGCAATGATTTCTTTGTGGGAATCCCTATTGATGATATCTATAATTTGGATATTAGGGTCTTTAATGTCTAGTAATTTTGTGATAAAATGTAATTGTTCCATATGAATTTTTCTAATGAGTTGTTTGGTCGCTTTTCATTATGGATCTTATGGAACTTTTTTTCTACAACAAAATAGGCTCCATAATATCCATGGGGATTTACCCACTACAAATATTATAGAGACTAAGTTTATAGAACAACATAAAAGTGAACAAGACTAAAATATCGTTTTGTTCACTTTTTTCTTCTTTCAATAGAACTCTCACTATAGTCCATATCACAAAAAGAGAAGGTCATAATCCTTCTCTTTTATATCTTCAACTAATTAGTTTTTGCGTTTCACAAATGGAAGGGCACCAAGGAGTAATCCAAGGAATCCTAATGATGCAACTGCAACATTATCTTTACCACCAGTGTTAGGAAGTTCTTTCTTATCTTCTGCTTTCGCAGCTGGAGCTTGATATGTATTATCTTTATTAGTACCTGCTACAGTTGTAGTAACCGCAGGAGTTGCTGGGGTTTCAGCTGTTGGTGTAGCCGGAGCTGGTGTTGGAGCTTCAGTTGCTGGAGTAGCTGGCGTTGGAGCTTGTTGAGCTTGTGATTCATTTGGAACAGGATTTCCAGGAGTTGGTGTTAGTCTTGAATCTGAATTTGGAGTAGAATAGTGATTAGTTACTTTTTTGTAATAGTTAGTAATAATACCATCTTTTTCTTCAGATTTCACAAAAGTATAACCTGCAATTGATTTACCTTTGAAATGACCTTCTTCAGCATTCAAAATATCAGCGTTAGTAACAATATCAACATAGCGTGTGACTTTTAAGTCTTCTGTATCATTACTTCCAGATAGAACCTCAGATTTATTATTAATTAAAGTATTTAAGGCATCTTCTAAATCAGCTAGACGATCTTTTAATCCATCTTTATAATAATCTTCAACACCTTCATTTTCTTCGCTGTCTTTGATTTGCTCTTTTACTTTAGAGATTTCGTCTAAGATTTTTTTGATTTCAGGGTTATTAACACCAAACTCTGGAACTTCATTAACAGCAGCTTCAACAGCGTTAACTCCGCCTTTGAATGCTGGAAGTTCAGGTTGTACAAGTGCATCTCCGTTTGAAGCTTCTGGTTTAGTTGGTTTTGGAGCTTCTCCTTCAGGTTTTGCAGGAGTTGGAGGTGTTGTATCATTCACACCACCAGTGAACTCAGGAAGTTCAGGTTGCACAAGAGCATCACCATTTGAAGATTCTGGTTTTGTTGTTTTAGGTGCTTCACCTTCTGGTTTAGCTGGCTCAGTTGGAGGTGTTGTATCATTCACTCCGCCGTTGAATTCTGGATTATTAGGTTGAGTAGGTGCATTATCATCGTTTACCCCACCGTTGAATTCAGGTTTTTCTTCAGCTGAAGGAGCATCAGCAGGGTTTACCCCACCGTTGAATTCAGGAGCATTAGGAACAGTTGGAACTTCGTCAGGTTGTTTAGCATCACCAGTAGGAGCTTCAGCATCGTTTACCCCACCGTTGAATTCAGGAGCGTTAGGAACCGTTGGAACTTCGTCTGCTTCTTTAGCAGGTTCAGTAGTTGCTTCATCATCATTTACTCCACCTGCGAAGTCTTTTGGTGCTTCACCTTTAGGAACTTCTTTTAAGTTTTCGATATAACCTAAAGTTGCATTGTAATCATCAGTTAGTTCATCGATTGCATCTTTGTAAGCTTTCACTACTTCGTTAACTTCGTCGAATTTAGCTTGAGCTTCATCTGCAGCAGTTTTAGCAGAAGCAACAGCAGCTTCTAATCTAGTTACAGCATCTTGTAATCCATCTTGAATAGATTGTTCAGCTTTATTTTTCTTAGCTGTTTCAAGTGCTGTTTTAGCTTTTTCTAAAGTTTCTTTTTGTTTTTCTAATGCAGTATTTTTTTCTTCTACAGCTTTAGCTTTTTCAGTAGCATCAGCTTTATCTTTATCAGCTACTTTAGTTAATTTTTCAATTTTTTCAGCAATATCATCAGCGATGTCTTGAAGTTTTTTAACGATTGGTTTAGAAGCTTCTTTGTTGTAAGCAGCGTCTAATTTTTCTTTATCAGCAGCTGGAAGCTCAGATAAAGGTTTACCTTCTTGTTTTGTAGCACCGATTTCGTCTGCTTGAGGATCTTGATCTTTAGTAGCTTCAGCAGTCGTATTTTGATCTTCTAACTCTTTAGCAGCTTGTGTAGCAGTGATAACACCATCTTGGATAGCTTTTAGTAAAGCGTCTTTACCAATTGCAGCTTTAGCTTCTTCGATAGCTTTAGCTTTGTCAGTGATTTTAGCATTTTTGTTAATTTCAGCTTCTGCGTCTTTTTCAAGTTGCTCTAAAGCACCTTTAAGAGCTTCTAAGTTATCTTTTTCTTCTTTTTTAAGTTCTTCAACTTTTGCTTTTGCTTTTTCTGCTTCTTCTTTAGCTTTAGCTAATTCAGCTTCTGCGTCAGTTTTAGCTTTATCGGCTTCTGCTTTTTTAGTTTCAGCAGCTTTCACATCTTCAGCTTCTTTAGTAGCTTTAGCTGTAGCTTCATCTGCTTTTGTTTTAGCTTCGTCTGCTTTTTTCTGCAATTCAGCAACTTTAGCATCGGCTTCTGCTTTAGCTTCAGCAGCTTTTTCAGCTTCTGTTTTTTCTGCTGGTTTAGCTGGTTCTTCTTCTACTGGTTTAGCTGGCTCGTTAGCCTCTTTTTCTTTAGCAGCCTTCACTTCATCAAGAGTTTTGTTGTACTCATCAGTAAGTTTGTTTAGTTCATCAGCAACAGCTTTAGTATCCGAAGCAGCTTGATCAAATGCATTTTGTGCAGCATCACGCTCTTTTTCAATCGCAGTTACAGCTTTTTCTAGTGGTGCTGTGATATCTGTACCAAATCCATTATCTTTAGCAGATTTAAGAGCTTCCTTAGCTTCTTTTAATGTATCTTCTTGTTTTTTAAGAGTTTCAGCTTTTTTATCTTCTTCAGCTTTTAATGCATCAGCTTCTTCTTTAAGCGTATCAACTTTTTCACCTAAGTCATCAGCTTTGTCTTGTAATTTTTCAGATGCAGGACGAGCAGCATCGGCTTTTTCAGCTTTGTCAATTCCAGCCTTAATGTCTGCTGGTAATTGATCTTTAGTTTTAGCTTCTTCAGCTGGAGTTGTTGCAACGTTAGCTTCATTAGCTTGGTCTTTATTTCTTAATTTTTTCTCAGTTTCTTTATTAGCTTCAGCTTTTTCATTATCATCTGCTAATTCAGCAAGAACATCACCAGCTTTTAAATCACCAGATTCTACAGCTGCTAAAATATCTTTTTTACCTAATGCTTTTTTAGCTTCTTCTTTATTTGTAATCTTAGCATCAGCATCGATATCTTTTTCTAATTGATCTAAAGCTTTTGATAGAGCATCTTTAGAGTCTGCTTCTTCTTTTTTAGCGTCTTCTTCTTTCTTCGCTTCTTCTTTAGCTTTAGCGTCAGCTTCAGCAGCTTTTGTTTTTGCTGCAGCTAATTCTTCGTCAGCTGCAGTTTTAGCTTTTTCAGCTTCAGTTTTTGCAGCTTCAGCTTCAGTAGCTTCTTTTTTCTCAGTTTCAAGTTTTGTATCAGCTTCGTTAGCTGCAGTAGTAGTTGTATCTACTTTAGCTTGAGCTTCAGTAACTTTTTCTTCAGCTTTTTTAGCTTCATCTTCAGCTTTTTTAATTTCTGGACTTGTAACTTCTGATTTAGAAGTGTCAGTAGCTCCAGTTTCTGCTGGCTGAGTAGCCGCTGGTTGCTCTGTTATCTCAGAATTTCCAGCAGGGTTAGTTGTGCTATTTGAATTAGTTGCTGATGTATCAGTTGTGCCATCTGATTGAGATGAAGTTGTAGTTGTATTGGTAGGACCATCAGCTTTTACAACTGATGGTTGAGATGCCGCAAATGCCGCTCCCAAAACAGCCACACTAGCCAAGCTAGTTAAAATCATTTTCTTTTTATCCATTTTTGAAACCCCTTTTTTAGAATCATATTTAGATTTATTATAACGCTTTCTAAAAATATAATCAAGTAATAGGTTATTTTATTTGTACAATTATATACTTATGTTAATTTTCAAATACACCTCTCATAATAGAAAAAAGAAAGCCTATTTTATAAACTTTCTTTTTGTTTTCTTTTAATTATTTACATTTTCTATGGTAAATTTTACACTTTTAAACCCACTCACCGTTGGCATTTACTGTGTAACCATTGATTGTAGTGCTGACAGCAAGAGCTCCTGAACTATAAGCATAGTACCATTTATCACCTACTTGGAACCAACCAGTTACCATAGCACCTGAGCCTTTAAGGTAATACCATGTACCACCAACTTTAGCCCAGCCAGTCTTCATAGCGCCTGAGCCATCAAGATAATACCATGTATCATTTTCTTTTATCCATCTAGTACTCATCTTACCTAAACCATCAAAATGGTACCAACTACCATTTATAAATTTCCAGCCAGTTTGCATGGCACCTAAATCATTGAGATAGTACCAATTGCCATCAACTTGTTTCCAACCAGTTCTCATCACACCTGTTTCATCCAAGTAATACCATGAACCATCTTTCAGCCAACCTGTCTTCATTCCATATTCTTTAGAGAAATAATACCAGTCACCGTCAATTTTTGGATCAACCTACTACAGTTGACAAAGAGCCTTTTTTGATCTATTTTAAATAGATCGTAAATTTGTAAAAACACCAATACCGCATTCACTCTTTATGTTCAAATGATTTCCTCGGAATTGTATCATATACCTGTTTGAAATATACAGTTTTTTAACATTTTGTCAATTATTTTATCTAATTTTGTTTTAGGTATTATGATATAAATTTGTAAGATAATCACACACAATAACATTTATGTAGTTTTATAGGTCAAAAAAGTCTACAAAGCAATATCATTATTACATAAGCTATGATTTACTTTATACTCAATGAAAATCAAGGTCACAGTCGTCACACAGATCAAATCTGGAAGATTTTCTAGTAATTCTGAGCTTACTAGGTTAAACTTTTTTACCTGAAAAACTTCTTTTTTCTAACGATAAAATAAACCCTATCACACTCCCTGCTAAAAAGATCCATCAACAAGGCGTGATATCTTGTAAAGCTAAAAAAGAAAATATAGACATCCTCAAGGGTAATGTTAATACTCAATGAAAATCAAAGAATCTCAAAATCTACTCACTGCCTCTATTTTAATCAAAAAAATAGGACACCGTCTTACCGCTGCCCCTTCAAAAAGAAAAAACTAGGAGAAGAATCTCCTAGTCTTTTTTATATATTGGTATTATACCAACTCACCATTTCCGTTTACAGTGTAACCGTCAGGAGTAGTTGTGTTTACAAGTAATGCACCTGAACCACTTAGGTAGTACCAGTGGCTACCTACATATTTCCAACCAGTTTGCATTGCACCTGAACCATCTAGGTAGTACCATTGACCACCTACATATTTCCAGCCTTTTTGCATTGCGCCTGAACCATCTAGGTAGTACCAAGTTCCGTTGTCTTTAACCCAACCAGTTTGCATTACACCTTCAGCGTTCAAGTAGTACCAAGTACCATTATCTTTAAGCCATCCAGTTGCTTTAGCACCATCTTCTTTGAAGAAGACCCATTTACCATTTGTTTTAACCCAGCCTTTACCTGCTTGATTAACTAAATCTTCATTAACACGAGTATTGTTTGGTTTATTATCTTCTACTCCATTAACATCGTTATAATATTTCCCTTCTGCCATTGCAGTAGCACGATATTGTTCTTGCAATTTTTGAACATAACGATTTCTTACTGTAGTGTAGATATCTTCAAATGTTTGATTTGATTTTGCTTTTGCTGCTGCAATGTTTGCTTCTAAAGCTGCTTTTTTCTCAGAAAAATCATGTCCTGAATAGCCTGAATATAAGAAATCTTGTAATGCTTTCTCTGCATCTGCTAATGATTTGTTACCTTGTTCTTTAAATTGGCGCTCAGCGTCAGTACGAATTTCAGAATCATGGAAGGCTACTTGGCGGTTAGCTTCTTCAGCAATATCACGTTCAGAAACATATTTCTTTTGAAGCAATTGGTTAGTTGAAGCTGGGTTTTCACCATTTGCAAAAACAGGTGCAACTGTAAATACAGCAAGTGCTGCTGCGCTTGTCAATAAAACTTTTTTCATCGTTTTATCTCCTTTATTTTCATTATATATTTTTCGTAAGACCATCTTACTACCATACAGTATATAAATATTTGTAGGATTTGTCAAGAGTTTTCTTATGTTTTTTAAACTTTTTACCCATTTTTAGAAAAAAGGTGAAAAAAACATTTTTGTGAGAAAAATACCCGTCAAATACTGCATTTTTCAAGTGAAAATCTCACAAATCTATCAACCTTGAGTAAAATCATTCATATCTAATCCACATAGACAGTTGGACAGAACTCACGTCTATGGTATTATCTTATAAACACTTCTAAATGTCAAGTAAAAATGGCAAGTTTTTTGATAAGAACTTGCCATTTCATCAACTTTCTACTATTTAATATTTAAAATGTAGCCTTATAACAAGGTCTCAAACTCAGCTACTGACATACCCAATTGCTGACTGGCAACCTCCGAAGTTAAAAGACCTTGACGGACCATATCCAGAAAGGCAAAAAGTTTTCCTTCTTCCCTTCCTTCAACTTTCCCACGTTCAAGTCCACGCTCTAAACCTTGTTCAAGACCCTCAGCTCGACCACGTTCTAAGCCCTTTTCTTCAGCTTGTTCCAAGGCATAGTCCTGTGCTAACAAGGCTTGTTCTTCGCGCATACGTAGTTGACTAAACATTTTCCTGTCCTCCTCAGACCAGCTCTTGTAGTCCAGCAGTTGGTCTGCTTGGCTGATGGCTCGCTCGGGTTGCTGGGTAAAGGGTTTATTCCCGAAAAACTCCAACCACGGCTTGCGAACGCTATCCTTGCTGGTTTCTCTGTACTTTCTTAATTCCAAGAATGCCATCTTGACTAGATGGTGTTCTTGTCCATTATTGGTGATGGTTAAGACTTCACCTGTCGTGTCCTCTCGCATGCTAAAGCTATGAAAAGCTAGGTCATCTGAGAAATAATTACTATCCACAATTGCGATAGCGTAAACAGGTGCGATGTGTTTGTAACTCTGATGAGTATTGCCCTCTTGCTGGCGAATTTTTTCTAGGTTTTGATTGACCTGACTACATAGATAAGCCCACAAACGATTAATGAAAAAATTCTGATGATGGACTTGAATCTCAATAATTACTTGAGTGCCATTGTCCAACTCCGCCAAGACGTCTATACTGGTATAGAAATCCTGAGCCAAGTAAGGCATGGAAGGCAAGACGTGAATGTTACTTCCCTCCAAAATGGTTACATTTTTGGCTGGTAAATCCAGCATATCGCGAATAAATTGACAAGTGATTTCTGGATTACTAAAAATCTTCTTAGCAACCAAGTCGTTGGTTGGGCTGATGCCCGGATGTCTTAGAATCATCCTTTTCCTCCTTTTATTATACCATAGTCTTATACTCAATGAAAATCAAAGAGCAAACTAGGAAACTAGCCGCAGGTTGCTCAAAACACTGTTTTGAGGTTGCAGATAAGACTGACGAAGGCAGTCACATATATACGGCAAGGCGACGTTGACGTGGTTTGAATTTGATTTTCGAAGAGTATTAAATCTAGTTTTACTAGATTCACTGACTCTATCTATTTATTCGGAAAAGAGATGAAAAAAACCTGAGAATTATCTCAGGCTTGGCCATTAAATCTTTTTCTCAATACTGAAAAGTGGAGAAAGTGGGCGTTTTTCATGGATACGTACGATGGCATCTCCTAGGAGATGAGCGATTGAAATCTGCTCAATCTTATCAATCAAACGCTCTTCTGGTAGATAGATGGTATCCAAAACAACCAATTTCTTAATAGCTGATTTTTGGATATTGTCCATAGCAGGACCAGAAAGAACTGGGTGCGTACAGCTTGCATAGACTTCAACAGCACCAGCTTCCGCAAGGGCATCTGCCGCGTGACAAATCGTTCCAGCCGTATCAATCATATCATCAATCAAGATACAAGTCTTGCCTTCGACCTTACCGATGATGTTCATAACTTCACTAGTATTCATCTTATCAACGCTACGACGTTTATCAATGATAGCGATAGATGTTTTCAAAAATTCTGCCAATTTACGGGCACGAGTCACTCCTCCATGGTCTGGGCTGACAACCACATAGTCAGAACCAACCATGCCACGACGCTCAAAATAATCCGCAATCAGAGGAGCTCCCATCAAATGATCCACAGGAATATCAAAGAATCCTTGAATCTGCGCAGCATGCAAGTCGATTGTCAACAAACGATCCACTCCAGCTACTTCAAGCATATTTGCAACAAGTTTTGAAGTGATTGGCTCACGCGCTCTCGCCTTTCTATCCTGACGTGCATACCCATAGTAAGGCATGACAACATTGACAGATTCTGCACTGGCACGCTTCAAAGCATCTACCATAATCAAAATTTCAAGCAGATTGTCATTTACAGGCGAACTAGTTGATTGTAGGATAAAGACGTGTTTCCCACGGATTGATTCTTCGATGTTGACCTGAATCTCTCCATCTGAAAATTGGCGGACACTTGATTTCCCCAACTCTATCCCAATCTCCTGCGCCACACGTTCTGCCAATTCTTTATTTGAAGAAAGGGCAAACAGCTTTAAATCAGAAAAAGACATGATTTCCTCCGGTATATATGTATCGCTTGTGCTTTTCACAAGATTTTTCCATCTACCATTGTAGCGCTTTTTACACTATTTTTCAATCAAAAATAAAAGAAGGGCACCATATTTGTACCCTTGCATCATTCTTTAGAAAAATATTCTAGTTCATCAACTCATCGTTCTTCTCAACAAAGCGATAAGCCTGATAAAAACCATAAAGAGTAATAGCTGTAACCACTGGAATCGCTAATGGCAACTCTGTCTCCAATTCTACAAAAGGAGAGTTAAACAGGAAGTGAGTTCCCAAGGCTAAACCTAGGAAAACAAGCCCCTGTTTCTTGTAAACCTTCTGTCCTTTATAAGCTCTGTAAAGCAAGTAAACACCTACTACCGCCAGACCTGAAAAAGTCCAATGAGAGGCAATACCTGAGATGATACGCTCTAAAATTCTCGAAATAGTAAAGTCAAAGCCCTCTGGCAAATCCGTACGAATATAACCAATATCCTCAATCATTTGGAATCCCAAACCAGAAGCAATCCCAAGTAAAAACAAAGATTTTAATTTTCGCACAGGAATCAAAGCCAAAACAAAAACAAGTGGCAATAATTTCAAGGGTTCTTCTACTAAAGGAGCCACAATCGCACTTTCAAAGGCATTTAAAAATGCACTATCTGGGAAAAGAACGCCCAGTAAATCATGGATATAGGTATTAGCAAAACTAGACAACCAGCCTGCAAGGAACATCCCACCCAATAAAGACAAAATCAAGGCCTTCTTTGGCAATTCCCATTTTTTCCCAATACGGAAAAGGAAATAAAGAGCCGGAATCATGTAAAATAGAGCTAGAAAGATAGAAACTCCCATGAGTCCATATTCCGCAGCTGACATCGAACCGTCCGTATAGTAAATGGTTTCATACTGCAAACCAATACATAGCAATAAGATAAAAATAAATAAAATACTGTTTTTCTTCATACACTTTCTTTCTAAATGAAGTATTTATAATTCTACGACTGTCATACTTCCTGTATCCACATCGTAAATAGCACCAGAGATAATGACATCGTCTGGTATTAGGGGAGATTCGATAAGGAGTTGCATATCCTCTCGCACACTCTCCTCTATATCTTGGAAGGGTAAGAAGTCCTGGTCTGACACATCGACACCTAGTTCCTCTTTTAAATACTCCTGAAAAGGACCATTTTCAAAAGTCTGAGCACCACAGTCTGTATGGTGCAATACCACAATCTCTCTTGTCCCCATTTGTTGCTGGGAAATCACCAGCGAACGAATCATGTCTTCTGTCACTCGACCACCTGCATTCCGCAAGATATGAGCATCTCCAAGCGCCAAGCCCAGAGCTTGCGCAACGTGCAAACGTGAGTCCATACAGGTCACAATTGCTACTCTGGTTTTGGGTTTAAGTGGCAGATTTAACTGCCCATGTAGGGCAACATAAGCCTGATTGGCTTGCATAAACTGTTCAAAATACGACACGATTCCCTCCTCAAAAATTTGACAATCAAATATTTCTCCTATCTTATCATTTTTAAGAAGATTTGTCACGGATTATGCAAAGACTTTTTTCAAAACTTCCTGAATCGTTGTCACCCCAATAACCTGAATTTCCTTGGGCGGAGTAATTCCTGTCAAGGAATTTTTGGGTACATAAATCTTAGTAAATCCCAGTTTAGCAGCTTCATTGATGCGCTGTTCGATACGATTCACACGCCGAATCTCTCCAGTCAAGCCTAATTCTCCTACAAAACATTCCTGAGGGTTGGTTGGCTTGTCTTTATAGCTCGAAGCAATAGCAACCGCAACGGCCAAGTCTATCGCAGGTTCATCCAATTTGACACCGCCAGCAGATTTAAGATAGGCATCCTGATTTTGCAAGAGAAGACCTGCCCGTTTTTCTAAAACAGCCATAATCAAGCTAGCACGGTTAAAATCAAGTCCTGTCGTCGTACGCTTGGCATTTCCAAACATGGTTGGTGTTACCAAAGCCTGAACTTCCGCTAAAATCGGACGCGTCCCTTCCATGGTCACAACGATGGACGAGCCAGTCGCCCCATCCAAACGCTCTTCTAGGAAAACTTGACTCGGATTGAGTACCTCAACCAAGCCACCCGACTGCATCTCAAAAATCCCAATCTCATTAGTGGAGCCAAAACGGTTTTTGACCGCTCTCAAAATACGGAAGGTATGATGGCGTTCCCCTTCAAAGTAAAGCACCGTATCCACCATATGCTCTAGCATACGAGGCCCAGCCAAGGTTCCTTCCTTGGTCACATGACCTACGATAAAGATGGCAATATTATTAGTCTTGGCCAGCTGCATAAGTTCAGCTGTCACCTCACGCACTTGAGAAACAGACCCCTGCACCCCTGAAATCTCAGGAGACATAATGGTCTGGATAGAGTCAATAATGAGGAAGTTTGGCTGGATTCTTTCTACCTCAGCTCGAACACTCTGCATATTGGTCTCTGCATAGAGATAAAACTCACTATCAATATCTCCCAAGCGCTCTGCACGTAGCTTGATTTGCTGGGCAGACTCCTCCCCACTGACATAGAAAACAGTCCCCACTTGAGACAACTGGGTCGAAACTTGTAGGAGAAGGGTTGATTTCCCGATTCCAGGATCCCCACCGATTAGGACGAGACTTCCTGGTACCACTCCGCCTCCAAGTACACGATTGAATTCCTCCATGTCCGTCTTAGTTCGATTAACGTTGATAGAAGCTACCTCAGCCAGTTTCATGGGCTTGGTTTTCTCACCTGTCAAGGATACACGCGCATTCTTGACCTCGGCAACCTCAACCTCTTCTACAAAGGAAGACCAAGACCCACAGTTAGGACATCGTCCCAGATATTTAGGGGAATTATACCCACAATTTTGACATACAAATGTCGCTTTTTTCTTTGCGATGATAAACCTCTTTCTATATCTCTAACTCACACTCAATCACTTGGCAAAAATCAATCTTCTCATTTGGCACAAACTGGCGCATGAGCATGTTGTGAGTTACCACTATCACGGTCTGGTAATCTCGATACTTAGCCATGCATTCTAGAAAACGAGACTTCATCTCCGTAGCTGTCTCATATTGAATAGGACTATTAGGAAACAACTCCCCCTTATTTTCTAAAAACAGTCTTCTAGCTGTTTCAAAGTTTTCTATTCCAGTTCCATAGACCTGCCATTCATGTAATAAAGGCTCTACTCTTAAAGGAAGTCCCGTAGCACAAGTCACATAGCTAGCAGTCTCTAAAGCTCTTGTGACTGCAGAAGATATGATTATTTCTGCTGAAGAGAGTAAAGGGTTGATGCTCAGTTCCTGAGCTTGCAGTCGTCCCTTCTCAGACAAAGGCGCCAAATCTATCCCAAATCCCGTATAAGAACGCTCCTCTAACTCACGGTAATCTGGCTCCCCGTGACGTACAAAGATAATTTTCATATTAAGATCCCCATAAAACTATCCAATCTTGATTCCGCAATCTTGCCACTGCTTCAGTGTTTTAGAGAATTTCTTCTGGTTGGCAACTCCGACAGCAGACAAATCGACAGAAACCTGATAATTCTCCTTGGTAGCTGCCAAAACGGAAGCCTTAACACAGCTATTTCCATCTACCCCTATAAACTCTATGCTTTTATCACCGTTTTCCTCTAAAAAATCTTTTAAATCTGGATTAGTAAAGCAAGAAGCCCGACGCTTCTCAAAGATACGAGAAGATACAAGCAGCAAGCCGGTCACAAATTTCTTCTTTCTGTCTTTTCTCACCTGTCAAGGACACACGCGCATTCTTGACCTCGGCAACCTCAATCTCTTCTACAAAAGAAGACCAAGATCCACAGTTGGGGCAACGCCCCAGATATTTAGGGGAATTATACCCACAATTTTGACATACAAATGTCGCTTTTTTCTTTGCGATGATAAACCTCTTTCTATATCTCTAACTCACACTCAATCACTTGGCAAAAATCAATCTTCTCATTTGGCACAAACTGACGCATGAGCATTCCGTGAGTTACAATGATAATAGTTTTATAATTTTTATATTTTTCCAAAGTTCTTAAAAAACGATGACGCATCTCCAGAGCAGTTTCATAGCGATAAGGAGAATCTTCAGGTAAACTTCCTTGATGTTTTAGATAATATTCACGAGCTACCAATACACTAGTTAAATCAGAGTTAGTACCATCTAAGTCTGGACGCCACTCATGAAAAAACGGCTCCACAAATAAGTCCAATCCTGTATCAACTGCTATATAATGGGCTGTTTCTAAAGCCCTCGTCACAGACGATGAAATAATAATCTCTGCCTTTCCAAAACATACAGTTTTAGCAACTTCTTTTGCCAGACTGCGACCTTTTCCTGTCAATGGTGCTAAATCACGACCAAAACCACTATATAGTTGCGGATTTTCAAGTTTATCAAGCATACTATAATCTGGCTCCCCGTGACGTATAAAGATAATCTTCATCTTAGTGTCCAGTTGACCCAAATCCACCAGTTCGAACGCCATTAGCCGCATCTCCATCTGCAATTAAGAAAGGAGCAAATACAGCTTGGACAACACGTTCCCCAACTTCAAGAACAACTTCTTGATCTGTGATGTTTTTCATCTGTGCAAAGATATGTCCTTCATTCCCTGGATTACCATAATAGTCTCCGTCAATGACACCCACAGAGTTAATCAAGACCAAGCCCTTTTTACGAGGGTTTGAAGAACGATCATAGAGGTAGAGAACCTCTGTCGGCTGCATATAGGCCTTGACCCCAGTTGGGACGAGGACGATTTCTCCTGGAGCAATGACTGTACGTTCCGCAACCTTTAAGTCGTACCCAGCTGCATGCGCTGTCTCACGCTTCGGTAGCAAACTCTCATCTGTAAAACTAGAAACTAGTTCAAAACCACGAATTTTCATCATCTTCTCTTTTCTATTATCATTTATTCTAGATTATTCTATCTTATTTATTCGGAAAAAGCACGAAAAAAAGAGCACACAATTCAAATCGCTTAGGGCTGCTGGATTCCTCCCCTGACCCGCTTCACGCAGAACTGTTGCTCCACTATTTATTATATCACATTCCTATTCATTTTAAAAGCAAAATTATTTTTTCCGTCTATTTCTAAAAAAATCCTGCATAATAGCTGCACATTCATCTTCCAAAATTCCCGTTTCAACCTCCACACGATGATTGAGACGCTCATCTGTCAAGATATCGTACAAACTCCCAGCAGCGCCAAATTTCTGGTTTTTAGCCCCGTAGACCACGTTTGGAATACGGGCAAGTCCAATCGCCCCACTACACATGACACACGGCTCAATGGTCACAAAAAGCGTGCAGTCCAGCAAGCGCCAGCTCTCCTCACTCAAGTTCGCATCCTCTATGGCCATAATCTCCGCATGCATAACCGCTCGCTGTAATTCCTCACGCGCATTATGCCCACGGCCAATGATTTCTCCGTCCTTGACAATCACACAACCAATTGGAATTTCATCGTGTTCAAGAGCAATCTCAGCCTCTCTCAAAGCTTCCCTCATAAAGACTTCTTTTTCTTCAACTGTATAATTCATCAATTTCCCTTTTTCTACTTGTCAGTTTTATTATTATATCATGAATCTCAAGACAAAAAAAGCCACCGAATGCGGTGACTCTATAGGGAGATTATTATGAAAAAGAAAAGTTTAGGATATTTGTTACAACAAGTTAGGAGGTCTTCTTGTAACTGTCTATAGTATACCCGACCTATCTTAAACAAATCTTAAAAATCTCTTAGGACCAAACACTTTCTAAAATATTTGTTTGTTCACGACCAGGACCCACTGAGAAAGTAGAAATACGAACGCCAACCAATTCACTCACACGACGAACATAGTTACGCGCATTCTCAGGAAGATCTTCCAAATTACGAACTCCAGTAATATCTTCTGACCAACCTGGTAACTCTTCATAAATAGGCTTGCAACGCTTCAATTTCTCAAGACTAGCTGGATAGTAGTCAATACGTTGCCCGTCAAGATCATAGGCCACACAGATTTTCACAGTATCTAAACCACTCAAAACATCGATAGAGTTCAATGAAAGATTAGTGATACCAGAAACACGGCGGCTATGACGCATCACAACTGAATCAAACCAACCCACACGACGTGGACGACCAGTTGTTGTACCATATTCATGACCTACTTCACGGATACGTTCTCCCACTTCATCAAACAACTCAGTTGGGAAAGGCCCATCTCCTACACGACTCGTATAGGCTTTACATACACCTACAACCTTATCAATCTTACTTGGACCAACACCTGAACCAATGGTCACACCACCAGCCACAGGGTTTGATGACGTAACAAATGGATAAGTTCCTTGGTCAATATCGAGCATGACACCTTGTGCACCTTCAAAAAGAACACGTTTACCGTTATCAAGCGCATCATTCAAAATGACAGATGTATCTGTCACATACTTCTTGATTTGTTGACCATATTCGTAATATTCTTCAAAAATATCATCAAAATCAATCGCTTTACTGTCATACAATTTTTCAAAAAGGCGATTCTTTTCAGCAAGGTTACGTTCTAGGCGCTCACGGAAAATGTCTTTATCCAAAAGATCGGCGATACGAATCCCAACACGAGCAGCCTTGTCCATATAAGCTGGACCAATTCCCTTAATTGTAGTACCAATCTTATTGTCGCCCTTAGCCTCTTCTTGCAAGCGATCCAACTCGATATGATAAGGTAAAATAACATGCGCACGATCAGAAATACGCAAGTTATCAGTTGTAACACCCTCCTCATGAAGATAGCTCAACTCTTTTACAAGAGATTTAGGATTTACAACCATTCCATTCCCAATGACAGAGATTTTTTCAGGGAAGAAAATTCCAGATGGAATCAAGTGCAATTTAAACTTCTTACCATCAATCACAATCGTGTGACCTGCATTATCACCACCTTGGTAACGCGCAATCACTTCTGCATTCGCTGAAAGGAAATCTGTAATCTTCCCTTTACCTTCATCACCCCATTGGGTACCTACAACAACAACTGAAGTCATAATCTTGTCTGAGCCCTCAGGCTCTTCCTTTCTCACATACATGGCAGGACTCTCACCTGCAATTATATCTTACAATTTATTATAAGAAAAAATCGCCTTTTTATCAAGAAGAA
>ERZ773044.374-NODE-374-length-21115-cov-44.3851_pt1 | contig 21115 bp, 23 predicted proteins | sample MGYA00511897_ERZ773044 | MGnify/ENA primary metagenome ERZ773044 (study PRJEB29015, sample SAMEA2738116) | human oral metagenome | biome: human oral; feature: human-associated habitat; material: saliva | place: China | collected 2170 ...
TGTCTTTACTACCAAAGAGTTAGCGGTGGAAAATTTACATGTCGTATTTGATGGTAACAAGAGTCCACAAGTGAGTGATCACTATGGTTTGAATGCTATGTTAAACTGGAAATAAGGACTGAAAAGAGGTTGGGATTCACAAATTCCAGCCTTTTTCTAACTAGAGAAGCTACTGGAAATAGCCTAAATAAGTGAGATTACTGAAATGGAGTAAAATGTGGTATAATTGATAGGATAGATAGAATCGAGGATATTATGTCATTTACGAAATTTCAATTTAAAAACTATATTAGAGAAGCCTTGGAGGAGCTGAAATTTACAGCTCCAACAGAGGTGCAAGATAAGTTGATTCCTATTGTTTTGGCAGGTCGTGACCTAGTAGGAGAATCAAAAACAGGTTCGGGTAAGACTCACACTTTCCTATTGCCGATTTTCCAGCAATTAGATGAAACCAGCGATAGTGTTCAAGCAGTGATTACGGCACCGAGCCGTGAGTTGGCTACTCAGATTTACCAAGCAGCTCGTCAGATTGCAGCCCACTCAGAAGTGGAAATTCGTGTGGTTAATTATGTGGGTGGTACGGATAAGGCTCGCCAGATTGAGAAATTGGCAAGCAACCAGCCTCATATTGTTATCGGAACGCCTGGCCGTATTTATGACTTAGTTAAGTCTGGTGACCTAGCTATTCACAAGGCTAAGACCTTTGTGGTCGATGAGGCAGATATGACCTTGGATATGGGATTCTTGGAAACTGTTGATAAGATTGCTGGAAGCCTTCCAAAAGACCTGCAATTCATGGTCTTCTCAGCGACTATCCCACAAAAGTTGCAACCATTCTTGAAAAAATACTTGTCAAACCCTGTTATGGAGAAAATCAAGACCAAAACGGTCATTTCTGACACTATTGATAATTGGTTGATTTCTACTAAGGGACGTGATAAGAATGCTCAAATTTACCAGCTGACTCAGTTGATGCAACCTTATTTGGCAATGATTTTTGTTAACACTAAAACACGGGCTGATGAATTGCATGCTTACTTGACTGCGCAAGGTTTGAAGGTGGCAAAGATTCACGGAGATATTGCCCCTCGTGAGCGCAAGCGTATCATGAATCAGGTGAAAAATCTGGACTTTGAGTATATTGTCGCAACAGATTTGGCAGCGCGTGGGATTGATATTGAAGGTGTCAGCCATGTTATCAATGATGCCATTCCACAAGATTTATCTTTCTTTGTGCACCGTGTTGGTCGAACTGGACGAAACGGCTTACCAGGTACAGCTATTACCCTCTATCAGCCAAGTGATGACTCCGATATCCGTGAGTTGGAGAAATTGGGAATCAAGTTTACTCCTAAGATGGTCAAAGACGGGGAATTTCAAGATACTTATGACCGTGATCGTCGTGTCAACCGTGAGAAAAAACAAGAAAAGCTTGATATCGAAATGATTGGTTTGGTCAAAAAGAAAAAGAAAAAAGTCAAACCAGGTTATAAGAAGAAAATTCAATGGGCGGTTGATGAAAAGCTCCGCAAAACAAAGCGTGCTGAAAATCGTGCTCGCGGTCGTGCAGAGCGTAAAGCAAAACGCCAAACATTTTAAAAGTAATTGTTGGAGTGCTAAGCTCCAACTTTTTTTATTATGTGATTGAAAGTTATATAATAAAAAAGCTCATATCAATGAGCTAGTAGAGGTCATAATCATTTTCAATAACTCAGAAAAAAGAAGACTGACAAAATATGACTACTTTAAGATGACACTAAAATTTGCTATCAAACTCTAGCATATGGAGGAAGAAATCAAAATTAATGGATAGGTGATTACGGATATAAAGTTATAAGACTTGAAACTTTATTTCATAGACTTAATCACTCTTATCCTTCTTAAATTTATAGAGCTCTTCCAAGTAAAAATGAATTTTTTCTTTAATATATTTTAATGATTTGTTATTAGTTATGTCTATAACACCAAACACACTAAAGTGGTTTCTATAAAGCTCATCATAATCAATCTGACTGCCTATGATGATAACTTCTGATTTTTTTGAACTAAATTGGATAGATTTTAAATAGAGTTTCATTTTTTTAGATGTTAGAGACCCTGATTTTATGATAAAATAAGTAGAAGATTTATATTTGTAGTTAATCTTATGTCCTTGTAAAATTTTTGTATTTTTGAATGTTTTTTTAAGAAATAATATTTTAAATACAGAGATAAAATATAGCCAAATAAAGAGTAGTGTAAAATTTGAATTGCCTTCATAGCTTTCCTTTCATTAGATATTAGTTTATCAAATAAAGAAAGATTAATATTATTGAGATACTAAAAAGTACCTATCTTATCATGAAATGTCTAAAGTAAGAAAATTTTTACCATTTGAGATAGTATAGAAACCATTTGAGATTTTTATAATTTAATTTCCATCATTCTGATAAGATTAAACTGATAGAAGGAGGCTAAATATGAAAGACTACATTTTATATCAAAATAGAGCTATCGTAAAGGTACCACTCTCTAAAATTTATTATGTTACAACTCACCCAACAAAAGCTCATGCTGTTCTTTTTGTAACAGCCGAAGGGAATTTTGAAGCTTCAACCTCACTAGCTAAAATCGAAGAGGAAAGTGCAGAAGAACTTATTAGATGCCATAGAAAGTTTCTTGTGAATAAAAATAAAATAGCAGGATTTAATCATGAGACAAGAACGATTATGTTTTTGGATGATAGAGTATCAGACATTGCTTGTTCTAGAAGACACTTTACAATATTAAAAAATCAGTGGAAAAATATATAGGAGTGAAGTAGTGAATATTTTTATACTAGAAGATAATTTTTTACAACAGACTAGAATTGAAAATATTGTCAAAAAAATTTTGGTGGATAATAAGATTGAGTATAGGCATTTTGAGGTTTATGGAAAACCTCAACAGCTTTTAGAGGACATTTCAGAGAGAGGAAATCATCAATTATTTTTACTTGATATCGAAATAAAAGATGATGACAAAAGAGGATTAGACGTTGCTAGAGAAATTAGAAAACTTGATTCTCAAGCAGTGATTGCTTTTGTAACATCACATTCTGAGTTTATGCCTGTATCTTTTGAATATTTGGTATCAGCTATTGATTTCATTGATAAAGAATTACCTGAACCATTATTTATCAAACGAATTGAAAATGTTATTTCAAGTGTTAGCGATAATCAAAGAAGAACAGTATCTGAGGACTCTTTTATATTTACAGGATCCAAAGCTCAAATTCAAGTCCCTTTTAAAGATTTATTATATATTGAAACATCAACAATTGCTCATAAGTTGACTCTCTATTCCAAACGAGACATAGTTGAATTTTATGGACAATTGTCAGATATTCTTAAACAGGAACCACGTTTATTTCAATGTCATAGATCATTTATCGTAAATCCTTATAATATATCTTTAATTGATAAAGAAAATCGGTTAGTTCATTTTCAGAACGGGTCCTCTTGTATTGTCTCTAGATTAAAAATTCGTCCACTTATGAAAGCTATCGAAAGACTTCATGACTAAGGAGATTTAGATGATATTTTTTCTAAATATTATAGGTGTTTTTCTATTGTTATGTATCCATACTAAGGTTGTAGGTGAGAAATTAAATCTAAAAAAAGTAGTAATGTCCATTATTCTGTTCCATCTTTTATCATTCCTATTTATTGTTTTATTTAAATCAACTGAATTTTACTTTCTTGGGTCATTATTGATTTATCCTACTTTTTTTATCTTGTATACTTTGTCTATTGGTGAATTAAGAAGTAAGGTCTCTTTATTACTTTTTTACTCATTATTTCCACTTGGATTTTGGGATGTCATCAGAAATTTTTTAGGTTACTTTATAATTTCTAAGATTCCAATATTGTATAGACTATATGAAACTAATCTAGGAACAATGATTTTCTCTTTATTAGCTGAAATTATTGTGTTTTTTCTTATTAGTCTCTTTCGATATAATTTTAGTCATTTAAAAATAAAGAACTTGGATAGAAAGACAAAATTTATTTTAATTACTGCAGATATTTTAATGCTAGCCTATTTTATCTTACCATCTTATATAAACTACAGTGATAAAGTAAGTTGGGATAGAATGTTGGATTATAAAGAATTATGGACAGCAGTTTACTTTTTATTGTTTATTTGTTTTGTTAATCTCTTGGATAGAAGATTACTTCAAGAACTACAGGAGAAAGTCGTTCTACAAAAAGAAATTCAATTGCAAAATCTTAGTAATTATAGTCAACAAGTTGAGGGGCTGTATCAAGAAATTAGAAGCTTTAGACATGATTATGCTAATATTTTATCGAGCTTAAAAATAGGTATAGATCAAAAAGATATTAATCTGGTTTCTCAAGTTTATGATAGTGTTTTGAAAAATTCTGGTGAAAAATTAAAAGGCAAGCGTTTTGATGTAGCACATCTAAGAAATATCAATGATTTGGCGCTAAAGAGTTTACTATTATCTAAGTTATCGGAGGCCCAAAACTTGTCTGTTCCAGTTTCCCTGGAGATTGGTGAACAGTTCTCTATAAAAAATATGGAACAAATAGACTTCTTAACAATTACTTCTATCTTGTTAGATAATGCTATAGAGTCCGCAGCAGAAGGAGGAATAGCAATTTGTTTTCTTGAAGATACAGAATGGAATAAATTAGTCATGATTGTAAAAAATTCTACTTTAGAAAGAGAGATAGAATTGAGAGATATATTCAAGCGTGACAATTCTTCAAAAGGAGAAGGTCGGGGTATAGGATTGGCCAATGTTCGGAGAATTTTAAAATCTTATCCAAATGTATGTTTGAAAACTACAAGTAAAAATTATATCTTTACACAGATTTTGGAAATAGAACTATAAAAGAGTCGCCATTCTTAGGATATTCTATAGAATATTTTAAGGGGGCTCTTTTGTTATGACTTTATATACATTATTTTTTAGCTAGTTTCTGTAAATGAGTTAGGAAATAGTCATAACAAAAAAACTGGGCAAAAAAGCTAGAGTGACAACTTCACAATATCTAGCAGCGATTTGTGGAATAAATTTTAAAATGGCTTATTTTTAATCTTAAAAGGTTATAAATCATGAAAAAATACGTTTCGTGATGAAAATCGTACATTTTAAGACTTAGCGGTAAAAATCTCTGTTGTTCTGCTATACTGAACTTGTCAAGATTATAATCTCATAAAAAATATCTGTTATTCAGGATCTACTCATCATGGAAGTAAAAACAATAACTTATTTAAAATAGTTTTAAAAAAAGAAGAGGTGCTAATATGTTAAGTGAAACTATGATTCAGCTTATACTCATTGCAATTTGTTGTGTGTACATTATTTTTAACACCAAGGCTGATAAAAACCCAAAGAGAGGATATCGTACAGCTTTGTACCTCTTCGTTATGGCTGGTATTATATCCTATATTATGAACTATCTAAATTGGTTAGATTTTTTCTTATTAATAACTCCGATAATGTGTCTATTTGAATTTGAAGATAAGTGGAGTTAGCAACATTTGACTCTTCATTAGGTTATTAGTTCTTTTAATATTAATGTATTTTGAAAAGTCTTGAGCATGTTACATAGAGGCAGGGGAAAGCCCCACTTCTAACTATCAAAAACGAGTATTCCGTAGTTGGAGATACTCGTTTTCTTATGTCGTGGTTTATAATTAAAATAAAATGAATGGTTATAAATCATGAAAAAAATACATTTCGTGATGAAAATCGTACATTTTAAGACTTAGCGGTAAAAATCTCTGTTGTTCTGCTATACTGAACTTGTTAAGATTGCAATCCGACAAAAATAATAAAAATTAATATGTAGGTATTCCTCATGAAAACAATGAGAACGATTCAATTTGATGTTTTGGATACCGAAATGTTGGCTAGTATTGAGGGAGGAACAGTTAGTGCAGGGGAAGTTTGCACATTAGCAGGAGCAATGATTGGTAGTTTGGTTGCACCAAGAGCTGGAACTTGGGGTGGAGGTGTTTTATGAGCACAATATTGCACAGGTATATGGGCTATCGCTAGATTTTTGTAGAAAAGGGGTTAGTTGATGGAAAGTGGTGAATTTAGGCTAATTTTAGCTCTTTTTATATCTTTTTATATCTTTTTATATCTTTTTTTATAATAGGTGCGATTGGAATAGTTCTAAATGTTCCAATAAGCGAAGTTTTAGTTCTTTCTGTAGGTAGTGTGTTTTTTGAGTTGCTGATTCACTTATTAACGCATAGTAAGAAGAGAGGAAACATTAGTTCTGAACTATGCTTTAATCGATACAAGCAATTTATTAAAAAGATTTTAGCACCTACATCTTTTCTGTTACTATTATCAATTATCTTTGTTGTTATAGATGGCTATAAGTCGTCTTCTGTATTATTTTATACTCATATATTTGTAGTATTATTCACAGTAGGATACATTATTTGCTCGAATAATATCGAATTACATATTTCAAAAAAAGAATGAATTAGCGTTTTACTTATAGTATATAATAATAAATTATTTTGAGACATAGTAGTAAAGTGATTGAGCTATAGATATGATGAGGATGGAAATATGGAGAATGTTATAATGAATGTAGTTAATCATCTCTTGCTAAAGATTGAATGGATAGTAAGTAATATCTTTATAAAAATGAGCATACTTTGGATACTTATTTGGTTTCTATACTATTTAAAGAATGATTTAGCAATGTATTTCTTGTTTTTTGGAAATGGCTTTTTATTATTGCTGATAATTTTTCGATTTGCACTGTATCAAATTAAACTAGTAATGCAGAATGATATTAAGTAATTGTGTCTAGATCATATTTTGGGGAATCAGATTATAATCATTCTGGACGTTTTCATGACTTTTGTGGATTTGTATGATAGAACTTGGTAAAGCTATTATAGCCTTTTGGGAAGGAACTGGATCTTTTTTCTACGATATAGAAAGTTGAGGTTCAAATGAAGCGTTATTTGATATGAGTAATTAGTCTTATAATGACTGGTATAGCCATTAACATTTTATAAGATATTTCATATGGAACAATTCAAAACATTTAACTTTGATGCTCTTGCTACTGTTGAAGGAGGAATCATAGTTAATGGTTGGATATCATCAATGGGTAGTAGAGATTTTATTTTAGATTATAGAGGATAATTTATGGATAAAAGAACAGAAGAAATTCTCAATAAGGTTTATAATTTGATTTTAGATACAGATATTCATAAAAATGAACGAGATATTTTATTACGTTATAAAACTCTATTAGAGAATACAAAAAATGATCAGAGAGTTGTCATGGAGTTGTCAGAAGCTCTTCGTCAGCAGGCTGTTAGTGGGATTCATAGTCAGAAATTATTGAGCCCAAAGGTTGCGACATTTTATAAAGAAATTGCCACATATGGAGAATTGAGTAAAAATCTAGCTCAAGGATTAATTTCTTTTGGTATAACGAGATAAGGAACAATGAGCAGAAAAAACTTACCAAATTTGTAACCAGATAAAAAATTAATATAAATGTAAGGAAATATTCGTGATGAATATAATGGTGAAACGATTTGAAGTAATGGATGAAGCAATGCTATCAAGCATTGAAGGTGAACTCCCATGCTTTGAGAAGGTATTGTTTCTTTAAGGAGATAAGGTGGAGCTATTATAGGCTTTTGGATAGGAACTGAATTTTTTCTACGAAATAGAAAGTTGAGGTACAAATGAAGCAGCGTTTAATAATTGCAATTAGTTTTATAATGACTGGAATAGCCATTAACATTTTATTCGAATCAAATACTATTATTCATAAATTTATTGCTATATTAGGTCTAATCATGTATTATAAAGGTGCTTTTAGAGAGTATAAAAAATGTTAAAAACAATTCAGATTTTTAAATTTCATAATCTTGATTTAAATAATTTGCCTAAATAGTATTTAAAGTTAAAAATTTTCCCAATATTATATTCAAGGGATTTGATTCTGTATATAACAGGATTAAATCCTTTTTGCTTTATGAGAACGAACTATCTAAACAGAAACACTACATTAAAGACTGCAAATTACGCTTAAAAATGGTATAATGATAAAGTTATATAGTCCCGATAAGATGGTAGGCATTTATCACTAATAGTTTTCCTATCAGTACTTTGTAACTCTATAACACTATTTTTAAGGGGGGACATTTTTATGTCAGAACGTAAATTATTCACGTCTGAATCTGTATCTGAGGGGCATCCAGATAAGATTGCAGACCAAATTTCAGATGCGATTTTGGATGCTATTTTAGCCAAGGATCCAGAGGCGCACGTTGCTGCTGAGACAGCTGTATATACTGGATCTGTCCACGTTTTTGGTGAAATTTCTACAAATGCCTATGTGGATATTAACCGTGTGGTTCGTGATACCATTGCAGAGATTGGCTATACCAATACAGAATATGGTTTTTCTGCTGAGACTGTAGGAGTACACCCATCTTTGGTGGAACAATCTCCTGATATTGCTCAAGGAGTTAATGAAGCCTTGGAAGTTCGTGGAAATGCAGACCAAGATCCACTGGACTTGATTGGTGCTGGAGACCAAGGGCTCATGTTTGGATTTGCAGTAGATGAAACAGAAGAGCTCATGCCATTGCCAATTTCACTCAGCCATAAATTGGTTCGTCGTCTGGCAGAACTTCGTAAGTATGGTGAAATTAGCTATCTTCGCCCAGATGCCAAGTCACAAGTTACAGTTGAGTATGATGAAAATGACCGTCCAGTACGTGTGGACACAGTCGTGATTTCAACTCAGCACGATCCAGAAGTCAGCAATGAACAAATTCACAATGATGTCATTAACAAGGTTATCAAAGAGGTTATTCCAGCTTCCTACTTGGATGAGCAAACAAAATTCTTCATCAATCCTACTGGTCGTTTTGTAATCGGTGGACCTCAAGGGGACTCAGGTTTGACCGGTCGTAAGATTATTGTGGATACGTATGGTGGCTACTCTCGTCATGGTGGTGGTGCCTTCTCTGGTAAAGATGCGACTAAGGTTGACCGTTCAGCCTCTTATGCAGCTCGCTATATTGCCAAGAATATCGTTGCAGCTGGGTTGGCTAAGAAGGCAGAAGTGCAATTGGCATACGCAATCGGTGTTGCCCAACCTGTTTCTGTTCGTATCGATACCTTTGGTACAGGAACAGTAGCTGAAAGCAAACTTGAAAAAGCGGCTCGTCAAATCTTTGACCTTCTCCCGGCAGGAATTATCCAAATGTTGGACCTCAAGCGCCCAATTTACCGTCAAACAGCGGCTTATGGTCACATGGGACGTACAGATATTGACCTTCCATGGGAACGTTTGGACAAGGTAGATGCTTTGAAAGAAGCAGTTAAATAAAATCTTAAGAGGGGGACTTCCTCTCTTTTTTAATATACTATTTCCTTTAAAATCATTGAAATTATAGCCTGAATTTGATATGATATTTCTATGGATAAAAGTAGAGCAGATCGTGTTGAGCGCGATAAAAAGAGAATCGGTTTAATAGCCCTAGTAGCTATCTTTTCAGTAAGTATTTGTGTCCTTGGTTCAATGATTGGATACAAAATATATACAAAGCAAAGTTTTGAACAAAGGATTGAATCTCTCAAGAAAGAGAAAGATGATCAATTGAGTGAGGGAAATCAGAAAGATCATTTTCGTAAGGGTCAAGCCGAAGTGATTGCCTATTATCCTCTACAAGGGGAGCAAGTGATTTCATCTGTAGAAGAAATCATGACACAGGATATCAAGGAAAATTTGGAAGACAAGGAAAATCTGGTTTTTTATTATACGGAGAAACAAGATTCGACTTTAAAAGGGATTGTCAACCGAAGTGTGATGAAACAAGTCTATGATTTAACTTCGTCAAAAGTTGAAGAGACTGAAAAAACTAGTCTGGCAAAAGTCCATTTGACAGAAGATGGCAAACCGTTTACACTTGATCAATTATTTTCAGATGCTAGTAAAGCCAAAGAACAGCTGATTAAAGAAATGACCTCTTTCTTACAGGATAAGAAATTGGAGCAAGAAAAGATTGATCAGATTGTTAAAAGCTTCTCTGATCAAGACTTGTCTGCATGGAACTTTGATTATAAGGATAGCCAAATTATCCTTTATCCAAGTCAATCAGTGGAAAATCTAGACGAGATTGCCTTGCCAGTCTCTAGTTTCTTTGAGGTCATTCAGTCCTCTTATCTATTAGATAAGGATGCCGAACTTTACAAGGCTTATTATGAAAAGAAAAATCGTAAAGTCGTAGCCTTGACTTTTGATGATGGACCAAATCCTGCAACGACAAATCAAGCCTTAGATACTCTCTCTAAGTATGGTATTAAGGCAACTTTCTTTGTTTTGGGTAAAAATGTTTCTGGAAATGAGGAGATTTTGAAACGTATGAAATCGGATGGCCATGTTATTGGAAACCATAGTTGGAGTCATCCAGTGCTTTCAAAGCTTTCCCTTGATGAAGCTAAAAAACAAATTACTGATACTGAGGATGCGCTAACTAAAGTGTTGGGCTCTAGTTCTAAACTCATGCGTCCACCTTATGGAGCCATTACAGATGACATTCGCAATAGCCTTGATTTGAGCTTTATTATGTGGGATGTGGATAGTCTGGACTGGAAGAACAAAAATGAAGCAGCGATTTTGACAGAAATTCAACGCGAAGTCAAGAATGGTTCTATTATTCTCATGCATGATATCCATGCTGAGACGGTCAATGCTCTACCGAAGGTTATTGACTATTTGAAAGGTCAAGGTTATGACTTTGTGACCATTCCAGATTTGTTAGATACTCGTCTTAAAGCTCACCAGCTCTACTACGACCGCAATCAATAATACACAAAATCTAAAGAGATAAGTTTTCCTTGAAAATTTGGCTCTTTGGATTTTCTTCTAATTTAGAAAGGAAAAAAATGAAATCTTATACTTTAAATAATGGCGTTACAATTCCAGTTCTAGGATTTGGAACCTGGAAAGCTGAAAATGGGGAGATTGCCTACCAAGCAGTTTTAGAGGCTTTAAAGGCAGGCTATCGCCATATCGATACGGCAGCTATCTATAAAAATGAAGAAAGCGTTGGTCGTGCTATTCAAGATAGTGGCATTCCAAGGGAGGAAATTTTTGTAACAAGTAAACTTTGGAATACAAATCACAATTATGAGCAAGCTCGCCAGGCTTTTGAAGAGTCTTTAGTTCAGCTGGGTTTGGATTATTTGGATCTGTATTTGATTCATTGGCCGAACCCAAAACTTCTCAGAGAGAATGACCAATGGAAAATTCGAAATGAGGAAGTTTGGAGAGCGATGGAAGACCTCTATCAAGAAGGCAAAATCCGTGCTATTGGAGTTAGTAATTTCCTTCCCCATCATTTGGATGCTTTGCTTGAAACAGCAAAAATTCTTCCAGCGGTCAATCAAGTTCGTTTGGCTCCAGGTGTGTATCAAGAGGAAGTTGTAGCTTACTGTCGAGAAAAAGGAATTTTATTGGAAGCTTGGGGGCCTTTTGGTCAGGGAGAATTATTTGATAGCAAGGAAGTCCAAGAAATCGCAGCAAATCACGAAAAATCGGTTGCCCAGATAGCCTTGGCTTGGAGCTTAGCAGAAGGATTTTTACCACTTCCAAAATCTGTCACAGCATCTCGTATTCAGGCTAATCTTGATTGCTTTGGAATTGAACTGAGTCATGAGGAGAGAGAAACCTTAAAAACGATTGCTGTTCAGTCTGGTGCTCCACGAGTTGATGATATGGATTTCTAGAAAATCATAAAAAGAATTGTACATTCTTCTGATTTTTGATATAATAGTCAGCAGGAAAGAAAGTCTTATGGCGTTCTTCAAGCGAGCTTGGGATAGTGGGAGCCAAGTAGAGCAAAATAAAGTGCTGGCGCTTTCTGTAGTATTTTCAAAAACAATGAAGTAATAAATTAGGGTGGAACCGCGTTTCTGACGCCCCTAGTCGTAAGGCTTGGGTGTTGAAATTCGGTTCTTTTTGAATTTCGTCTAATACCTAAGTGGAAAGGAGCATCATGCTTAAAGGATCTTGTTTATGTAAAGCAGTCACCTACACTTTAGATGAAGAATTGTCGGAAATAGTTTTTTGCCATTGCTCATTCTGTCGGAAAGTAACTGCGTCAGCCTACACAGTTAATGCCAAAGTTAGCAGCAAAAATCTGGTTTTGTATGAAAAAGAGAAGTTGGTTACCTATAGTTCATCTCCAGGGAAACAACGTTATTACTGCCAGAACTGTCACAGTCAAATTTTCACTACTCAAGAAAATATACCAGGAGTTTGTGCTTTGAAATTAGGTACAATAGATGAATGCGATCAGAATTTACAAACTGTTCCCAAACGTCATATTTTTCAGGACCCAGCTTTTTCTTGGTTACTTGATGAATAAAGCTAAAAAGATAATATAAATTAAAGGAGTAAACAATGTCTAAAAAATTGACTTTCCAGGAAATCATCCTTACTTTGCAACAATTTTGGAATGACCAAGGTTGTATGCTCATGCAGGCCTATGACAATGAAAAAGGTGCGGGAACAATGAGTCCTTACACTTTCCTTCGTGCTATCGGACCAGAGCCATGGAATGCGGCTTATGTAGAGCCATCACGTCGTCCTGCGGACGGTCGTTACGGGGAAAATCCTAACCGTCTTTACCAACACCACCAATTCCAAGTGGTTATGAAGCCTTCTCCATCAAATATCCAAGAACTTTACCTTGAATCTTTGGAAAAATTGGGTATCAATCCTTTGGAACACGATATTCGTTTCGTTGAGGACAACTGGGAAAACCCATCAACTGGTTCAGCTGGCCTTGGTTGGGAAGTTTGGCTTGACGGGATGGAAATTACTCAGTTTACTTATTTCCAACAAGTCGGTGGATTGGCAACTGGCCCTGTGACTGCTGAAGTTACTTATGGTTTGGAACGCTTGGCTTCTTATATCCAAGAGGTTGATTCTGTCTATGATATCGAATGGGCAGATGGTGTAAAATACGGAGAAATCTTTATCCAGCCTGAGTACGAGCACTCAAAATATTCATTTGAAATTTCGGACCAAGAAATGTTGCTTGAAAACTTTGATAAGTTCGAAAAAGAAGCTGGTCGTGCCTTGGAAGAGGGCTTGGTTCACCCTGCCTATGACTATGTTCTCAAATGTTCACACACCTTTAACCTGCTTGATGCGCGTGGTGCCGTATCTGTAACAGAGCGTGCAGGCTATATCGCTCGTATCCGTAACTTGGCCCGTGTCGTAGCCAAAACCTTTGTCGCAGAACGCAAACGCCTAGGCTACCCACTTTTGGATGAAGCAACACGAGCTAAACTCTTAGCAGAAGACGCAGAATAGTGAGTAATATTGTGCTCTAAAATCGTTAGAGGCAAGTCGAAGACTTGCTAGAGGGATATGCACCGCCGTACTGTTATGTGGGGATTTTTGAAACCTTAGGTTCAAAAATTAGTCAGCTAAATCCACTTTGATGAGACTGTTGGAAATCTTGATCAATTTAGTATTAGATTTCCATACAGACTCACAAAGTTAGTTAGCGACGTCCCCAGTACCTAAGGTGCATATCAAAAAAGATTGAAGAAAATGTAAAGGAAAAAACATGACAAAAAACTTATTAGTAGAACTCGGTCTTGAAGAATTACCAGCCTATGTTGTCACACCAAGTGAAAAACAACTAGGCGAAAAAATGGCAGCCTTCCTCAAGGAAAACCGCCTGTCTTTTGAAGCTATTCAAACCTTCTCAACACCCCGTCGTTTGGCTGTTCGTGTGACTGGTCTTGCAGACAAACAGTCTGATTTGACAGAAGATTTCAAGGGTCCAGCAAAGAAAATTGCTTTGGATAGTGATGGAAACTTCACCAAAGCAGCCCAAGGATTTGTCCGTGGAAAAGGATTGACAGTTGAAGATATCGAATTCCGTGAAATCAAGGGTGAAGAATACGTCTATGTTACCAAGGAAGAAGTGGGTCAAGCAGTTGAAGCCATTGTTCCAGGTGTAGTAGACGTCTTGAAGTCACTGACTTTCCCTGTCAGCATGCACTGGGCTAACAACACCTTTGAATACATCCGCCCTGTACACACTTTGACAGTTCTCTTGGACGAGCAAGAGTTTGACTTGGATTTCCTTGATATCAAGGGCGGTCGTGTAAGCCGCGGTCATCGTTTCTTGGGACAAGAAACTAAGATTCAGTCAGCATTGAGCTATGAAGAAGACCTTCGTAAGCAGTATGTAATCGCAGATCCACGTGAACGTGAGCAAATGATTGTTGACCAAATCAAGGAAATTGAGGCGAAACATGGTGTAAGTATCGAAATTGATGAGGACTTGCTTAATGAAGTCTTGAACTTGGTTGAATACCCAACTGCCTTTATGGGAAGTTTTGATGCCAAATACCTTGAAGTTCCAGAAGAAGTTTTGGTGACTTCAATGAAAGAACACCAACGTTACTTTGTTGTTCGTGATCAAGACGGTAAACTATTGCCAAACTTTATTTCAGTCCGTAACGGAAACGCAGAGTATTTGGAAAATGTCATTAAAGGAAATGAAAAAGTCTTAGTAGCTCGCTTAGAAGACGGAGAATTCTTCTGGCGTGAAGACCAAAAATTGGTGATTTCAGATCTTGTTGAAAAATTAAACAATGTCACCTTCCATGAGAAGATTGGTTCCCTTCGTGAACACATGATTCGTACGGGGCAGATTGTTATTCTCTTGGCAGAAAAAGCTGGTTTGTCAGCGGATGAAACAATTGACTTAGCTCGTGCAGCAGCCATTTACAAGTTTGACTTGTTGACAGGTATGGTTGGTGAGTTTGACGAGCTCCAAGGAATTATGGGTGAAAAATATGCCCTTCTTGCTGGGGAAACTCCAGCAGTAGCAGCTGCTATTCGTGAACACTACATGCCTACTTCAGCTGAAGGAGAACTTCCAGAGAGCAAGGTCGGCGCAGTGCTTGCCATTGCAGATAAATTGGACACTATTTTGAGTTTCTTCTCAGTAGGTTTGATTCCATCAGGTTCTAATGACCCATATGCCCTTCGCCGTGCAACTCAAGGTGTGGTTCGTATCTTGGATGCCTTTGGTTGGCACATTGCTATGGATGAGCTGATTGATAGCCTTTATGCTTTAACATTTGACAGCTTGACTTATGAGAATAAAGCAGAGGTTATGGACTTTATCAAGGCTCGTGTTGATAAGATGATGGGCTCAACTCCAAAAGATATCAAGGAATCAGTTCTTGCAGGTTCAAACTTTGTTGTGGCAGAGATGCTGGAAGCAGCAAGTGCTCTTGTAGAAGCAAGTAAGGAAGAAGACTTCAAACCTTCTGTTGAATCACTTTCTCGTGCCTTTAACTTGGCTGAGAAGGCAGAAGGAGTTGCTACAGTTGATTCAGCACTTTTTGAAAATGACCAAGAAAAAGCTTTGGCAGAAGCAGTAGAATCACTTATTTTATCAGGATCTGCAAGTCAGAAATTAGAACAACTCTTTGAGCTTAGCCCAATTATTGATGCTTTCTTTGAAAATACCATGGTTATGGCCGAAGATCAGGCTGTCCGTCAAAATCGTTTGGCAATCTTGTCGCAATTAACCAAGAAAGCAGCTAAACTTGCACGTTTTAACCAAATCAATACCAAATAAAATCTGTTAAACGGATTAAATCTTATCATAAAGGAGAGAAACATGGATCCTAAAAAAATTGATCGTATTAACGAGCTTGCCAAAAAGAAAAAAACAGAAGGCTTGACCCCAGAAGAAAAAGTAGAACAAGCCAAACTACGTGAGGAGTACATCGAAGGTTATCGTCGAACTGTTCGTCACCACATCGAAGGAATTAAAATTGTGGACGAAGAAGGAAACGATGTTACACCAGAGAAACTACGTCAAGTCCAACGTGAAAAAGGATTACATGGTCGTAGTCTCGATGACCCAAATTCATAATAAATATTCTTTCTTTTAATAAGGATAGATAAAATAATAACCAAAAGACTAGCAGTTTTTATCTGCTAGTCTTTTGTCACTTAAAAAGGAACCAAAATGGTTCCTAAAAGTATTAGTTACTTGCGCCAGATGTAGCGTCTGCGCCACCACCGTGACCTCCAGCATCACCTGCATCAGAAGCTCCAGATGTAGCATCTGCATCGCCGTGACCATGTCCGCCAGCAGGAGCTGCAGCATTTCCACCAACTAGACGTTGACCAGTCGTATTGAGGTACCAGTCAAGCCATGGTTGGAAATTAAAGATAATCTCATTAATTCCAGCATATGAACCATCTGGATAGTACATTGCTTGGTAATTATGGGTATTAATAACACCTTCAGGTGTTCCCGGCACAATTGTACGGACATATTCTTGATCCCCGTTACGCAATACGCCGACAACCCATTCAACGTTTTTCATTCTAGAATCTGGCAATGTACCGTGTACTGTTCCTAATCTATTTCCTGATTGAGCACGGACACGTTTACCAAACATTGTATCTGGGTCTTGGTGTGCGTTATTAAAGTACAAGAATTGATTATTATCATCTGCAAATGTCAATTCAAATGGCATTGCTTTCAAGAACATGTCAAGTTGGTTAACTGTCAAGATACCGTGGTCTAATTTAACGTAAGTATCTCCAGAAACAGCTCCAACAAGTTCAGCAGCTTTTTCTACCCATTCAGGATCATCTGGATCAACACCTTGGATAGTAGTTGCAATTGAATTTGTACAATATAAATCTTCTGGCTCAATTGGTTTTGGTTTTTTCAATTTTGAAACGACTCCCACATATTTTACAAAGTTGTCCAAGCATGTTTCAAGGAAATTAATAGTTCCTTCATTCGTGATATTTCCATTAACATCAAAAGCTTCTTTAGCTTTACCAAGAAGGAATTCATTTCCTGGAAGAGTGTAGGCATTGACACCTGGAGCGTCAAGAATCTTACGAAGGTGAACTTGGGCACGAGAAGTACCTTGGTCGTAGTAAGAAGCACCTACAATCATGACTGGTTTGTTTTCAAATGGATGAACCTCGTATGAAAGCCATTCAAGAACTGATTTAAGAGAAGCTGAGATTGTGTGGTTGTGCTCAGGAGTAGCAATAATGACACCATCAGCACGCGTAATTCTGTTATACAAGAGACGCAATTGGAAGCTTTCGTCCCATTTTTCGTCTTGGTTAAACATTGGAACTTCATCAATTTCGAGAACTTCTAATTCAAATTTGAGTTTGAAGTGACGACGGATGAATTCCAAGAGTTTACGGTTATATGATTGATCGTAGTTTGATCCTACAAGTCCAACAAATTTCATTCTTTTTGGTCTCCTATCTTACAAATTTTCCCAGTCAAAGTCTTCGGCATCTTTGCGAAGTAGTGCTTGTGCGTTACGCAATTTTTCTGTGATTTTTACAAAGATACGGAAGTCGTCAAAAGTAGCATCCAGTTTTTTGATAACATCAAGATCCACTAGGTCTCCACTTGGGTTAAAGGCTTGAAGAGAGTGTGAAAGCAAGAATTCATCAGGAAGGACACTTGCTTTAATTTCTGGAGCATTCAAGATTTGACGAAGTTGTAATTGGGCACGTGATGAACCAAGTGTACCGTAAGAGGCACCTGTAATCATGATTGGTTTGTTCAAAAGTGGATAGATACCATAAGACAACCAAGCAAGAGCGCTCATCAAAACAGCTGGGATAGAGTGGTCATACTCAGGAGTACCAATAATAACGCCATCTGCCTCTTCAATTTTAGCAGCAATTTCTAGGATTTCAGCAGGTACTTGCTTGTCAGCTGGTTTGTTGAAGACAGGAATGTCTGTAATTTCAACAAGTTCAATTTCAGCTTTTTCAGCAAAGTGTTTTTGCATGTATTGAAGCAATTGGCGGTTTGTAGAACGTTTTGAATTTGTTCCAACAATAGCAATAAGTTTTAACATGAGATTTCCTTTCTCTTTTTACATAATACGATTTTAGAACTCCATTGAAACATCTATTTCTATAGAGTAGGAATTCCTGAAGAACAGCTTAGGTGACCTTCTTTATCGATGAGGATAGCTTCGATACCCTCCAAACTTTCAACTTGCCAGAGGATAGAAGCAGGTCTTTCTCCAAATAGACGAGTTGTCCAGATTTCACCATCAACGGATTTATCAGAGATGATGGTGAGGCTAGCTAGTTCCGTTTCAACAGGATATCCTGTTTGGCTGTCAAAAATATGATGGTAATCTTTTCCATCGACAGTCAGGTGACGTTCATAAATGCCTGAAGTCACGACAGATTTATTGACAACAGGGATGGTCATTAAGTGATTTCCCCTCGGATTAGCTGGGTCTTGAATTCCGATTTGCCAAGGCTGATTTCCTCTTGCCTGATTTTTTTCAATAGTCAGGATATTCCCTCCAAGATTAATCAAGGCAGATGTCACTCCCTCTTCTCTAAGAAATTGGGCAACTTTATCCGCACTATAACCCTTGGCTAAACAACCAAGATCGATCTTCATTCCTTTTTGTTTCAAAAACACAGTGGAAGTGGAAGAATCTAACTCGATAGAATGAGGATTGATTAAAGGTAGCACCGATTCAATTTCTTGAGGCTGGGCAACTTTGGCATCTGAAAAACCAATGCGCCAGGTTTGAATCAAGGGACCAATGCTGATGTTGAGATGACTAGAGGGCGCTAGGCTATGCTCTAATCCAAGTGAAATCAATTCAAACAAATCAGGATGAACTTTGACTGGAGCTATTCCAGCTTGATAATTGATTTCCATCAACTCAGATTCTTGACTATTGGCATTGAAGCGGTATTCAAGCTCTTTGAGCAAATCAAAGGATTTTTGGAGCAAGCTATCGGCTCGCTCATCTACTAATGAAATAGTGATAGTAGTCCCCATTAGCCGTTCGGAATGTGAACTAAGAGGCAAGCTACCAACTCCTTTCTCTTATGAAAAGAAGGCTGAAATATAGTAAATTTATATTAAATTTAACCCCTTACATTTTCTTTCCATGATACTAGCATACCATAAAGTCAGCGTTTTCACAAATAAAATTTGTAAACTTGTCAAGAAATATGCTCAGAAAATAAAGAGTAATTGTAAGAAAGACTGATAAAATACAGATTATTTACATTTTTTTACAAAAAAATCTGGAAAATTAGCTAAACTCTTGTAAACGCTAACAGTAAATGTTATACTAGAAGGGTAAATTTAAAATTGAAGGTAGGAATTTTTCTATGAGTAAAATCGTTGTAGTTGGTGCTAACCACGCTGGTACAGCATGTATTAATACTATGTTGGATAATTTTGGAAATGAGAACGAAATCGTTGTATTTGACCAAAACTCTAACATCTCTTTCCTAGGATGCGGAATGGCCCTTTGGATTGGTGAACAAATTGACGGTGCTGAAGGCTTGTTCTATTCTGATAAAGAAAAATTGGAAGCTAAAGGTGCTAAGGTATACATGAATTCACCAGTTCTTTCAATCGACTATGATAACAAAGTAGTTACAGCAGAAGTTGAAGGAAAAGAGCACAAAGAATCATACGAAAAATTGATTTTTGCTACAGGTTCTACACCAATCTTGCCACCAATTGAAGGTGTTGAAATTGTTAAAGGAAACCGTGAATTTAAAGCAACTCTTGAAAATGTACAATTCGTTAAATTGTACCAAAATGCTGAAGAAGTGATTCATAAATTGGCTGACAAGAGCCAACACCTTGACCGTATCGCCGTTGTTGGTGGTGGATACATCGGTGTTGAACTTGCTGAAGCTTTTGAGCGTCTTGGAAAAGAAGTTGTCCTTGTTGACATCGTAGATACTGTCTTGAACGGATACTACGACAAAGACTTCACACAAATGATGGCGAAGAACTTGGAAGACCACAACATCCGCTTGGCTCTTGGTCAAACTGTTAAAGCAATCGAAGGTGATGGTAAAGTTGAACGCTTGATTACTGACAAAGAAAGCTTTGATGTGGATATGGTTGTTCTTGCAGTTGGTTTCCGTCCAAACACAGCACTTGCTGATGGTAAGATTGAACTCTTCCGCAACGGTGCCTTCCTTGTAGACAAGAAACAAGAAACTTCACTTCCAGGTGTATTTGCCGTTGGTGACTGTGCGACTGTTTATGACAACGCTCGTAAAGATACAAGTTACATCGCCCTTGCTTCAAATGCTGTTCGTACTGGTATCGTTGGTGCTTACAACGCTTGTGGACATGAATTGGAAGGAATTGGTGTGCAAGGATCAAACGGTATCTCTATCTACGGTCTTCACATGGTTTCAACTGGTTTGACTCTTGAAAAAGCAAAAGCTGCTGGTTACAATGCAACTGAAACAGGCTTTAACGATCTTCAAAAACCAGAATTCATGAAACATGATAACCATGAAGTAGCCATCAAGATTGTCTTTGACAAAGATAGCCGTGAAATTCTTGGTGCACAAATGGTTTCACGCGATTCTGCAATCAGCATGGGAATCCACATGTTCTCACTTGCTATCCAAGAACATGTGACAATTGATAAATTGGCATTAACAGACCTATTCTTCTTGCCACACTTTAACAAACCATATAACTACATCACAATGGCTGCACTTACAGCTGAAAAATAAAATTTGATGAACTATCTGTCCTTAAGTTAAGGTCAGATAGTTTTTTAATCAATGTGTACCCATACAATTACATTATTTTTATCTTGTGATTCCTTCTAATCTAACTTAAAATGAAATGGTAGCTACCAATACAAATGATGAGGATAAAGAAATGACTGAAAATCGTTATGAACTAAATAAAAACTTGGCGCAGATGCTCAAGGGTGGGGTTATCATGGACGTTCAGAACCCTGAACAAGCCCGTATTGCAGAGGCTGCTGGTGCGGCAGCTGTGATGGCCTTGGAACGAATTCCGGCTGATATCCGTGCGGCTGGTGGGGTTTCCCGTATGAGTGATCCAAAGATGATTAAGGAAATCCAAGAAGCGGTTAGCATTCCAGTAATGGCCAAGGTCAGAATCGGGCACTTTGTTGAAGCTCAGATTTTAGAGGCTATTGAAATTGACTATATCGATGAGAGTGAAGTTTTATCTCCAGCTGACGACCGTTTCC
>ERZ773044.382-NODE-382-length-20678-cov-3.28114_pt1 | contig 20678 bp, 18 predicted proteins | sample MGYA00511897_ERZ773044 | MGnify/ENA primary metagenome ERZ773044 (study PRJEB29015, sample SAMEA2738116) | human oral metagenome | biome: human oral; feature: human-associated habitat; material: saliva | place: China | collected 2170 ...
GGGTGGGTGCATCGGCGGCGGGATCATTGCGTGGTTATCTTCATCGATCTGCGCGACCGCGAGGGCCTGGCGCAGATCGTCTGCGACCCTGACCGCGCCGAGACCTTCCGCACGGCGGAAAGCCTGCGCAACGAGTACTGCATCCGCATCACCGGCAAGGTGCGTCGCCGTCCGGAAGGCACCGTCAACGACGGCATCCGCAGCGGCCAGGTGGAGGTGCTGTGCCACGAGCTGGAAGTGCTGAACCCGTCGGTCACGCCGCCGTTCCTGCTCGACGACGAGAACCTGTCCGAGAACACCCGCCTGACCTACCGGGTGCTGGACCTGCGCCGCCCGGCCATGCAGAAGAACCTGATGCTGCGCCACCGGGTGACGATGGCGGTGCGCCGCTATCTGGATGACCTGGGCTTCGTGGATGTGGAAACGCCGATGCTGACGCGCTCCACCCCCGAGGGCGCACGGGACTACCTGGTGCCGTCGCGCGTGCACGATGGCTACTTCTACGCGCTGCCGCAGTCGCCGCAGCTCTTCAAGCAGCTGCTGATGGTGGCCGGCTTCGACCGCTACTACCAGATCACCAAGTGCTTCCGGGACGAGGACCTGCGCGCCGACCGCCAGCCCGAGTTCACGCAGATCGACTGCGAGACCTCCTTCCTGTCCGAGGAAGAGATCCGTGGCATCTTCGAACCGATGATCCGCACGATCTTCAAGCAGGTCATGAACGTGGACCTGCCTGATCCGTTCCCGACGATGAGCTTTGCCGAGGCCATGCGCCTGTACGGTTCGGACAAGCCCGACCTGCGCGTGAAGCTGCAGTTCACCGAACTCACCGATGTGATGAAGACGGTGGACTTCAAGGTCTTCTCCGGTCCGGCCAATGCCAAGGACGGCCGCGTGGTGGCGCTGCGCGTGCCGGGTGGCGCGTCCATCAGCCGCAGCGAGATCGACGCCTACACGCAGTTCGTGGGCATCTACGGCGCCAAGGGCCTGGCCTGGATCAAGGTCAACGACGTGAAGGCCGGCCGCGAGGGCCTGCAGTCGCCCATCGTCAAGAACCTGCATGACGAAGCCATCGCCGCGATCCTGGAGCGCACTGGCGCCCAGGACGGCGACATCATCTTCTTCGGCGCCGACCGTGCCAAGGTGGTCAACGACGCCATCGGCGCGCTGCGCGTGAAGATCGGCCACTCCGAGTTCGGCAAGGGCCACGGTCTGTTCGAGGCCGGCTGGCAGCCGCTGTGGGTGCTGGACTTCCCGATGTTCGAGTACGACGAGGACGAGAAGCGCTGGGTGGCCCTGCATCACCCGTTCACCTCGCCCAAGGACGGCCACGAGGACCTGCTGGAATCCGATCCGGGCGCCTGCATCGCCAAGGCCTACGACCTGGTGCTGAACGGCTGGGAGATGGGCGGCGGCTCGGTGCGTATCCACCGTGACGACGTGCAGAGCAAGGTCTTCCGCGCGCTGGCCATCGGGCCTGAAGAGGCCGAGGCCAAGTTCGGCTTCCTGCTGTCGTCGCTGCGTTATGGTGCGCCCCCGCACGGTGGCCTGGCCTTCGGTCTGGACCGCATGGTCACGCTGATGACCGGTGCCGAGTCGATCCGCGACGTGATCGCCTTCCCCAAGACGCAGCGTGCCCAGGATCTGCTCACGCAGGCGCCGTCGCCGGTGGACGAGAAGCAGCTGCGCGAGCTGCACATCCGCCTGCGCAATCCCGTCGGCCAGGTGGCAGGTCAGTCCGCCGCAGATGGGCACAGCGCCTAAGATCCCCGAGTCCGTGCTGGTGGTGATCCACACCACCGACGGACAGGTGCTGCTGCTGGAGCGGGCCGACCGGCCCGGCTTCTGGCAGTCGGTGACCGGCAGCCTGGATGCGCCGGATGAGGCACCTTGCGTTGCGGCGCGGCGCGAGGTGCAGGAAGAAACCGGGCTGACGGCAGGGGGCGTGGGCCCGCTGCACGATCTGGGCATTCAGAATCGCTACGAGATCTATGCGCACTGGCGGCATCGCTATGCACCGGGGGTCACGCATAATACCGAGCATGTGTTTTCGCTGGCGCTGCCGGCCCCGGTTCCGGTGACACTGGCACCCCGCGAGCATCTGGCCCATGCCTGGCTGGCCTGGGAAGAGGCGGCCCGGCGCTGCTTCTCGCCCAGCAACGCCGACGCGATCCGGATACTGGCAAAACGCCTGGGCTGGAAGGCATCGACAGGCGAGGCAGGAGAGACACCATGAAATCACTGCGGTTGCGGGTGGCCACCTACAACATCCACAAGGGCGTGGTGCCCGGGCCCTCGCTGCGCCGTCGTCCCATGGTGAAGGAAATGCGCCAGCGCCTGCATGAGCTGCAGGCCGACGTGGTGTTCCTGCAGGAAGTGCAGGGGCAGAACAATCGCTTTGCCAAGCGCTTCGCGCAGTGGCCTGCCGATCCGCAGGCCCAGTACCTGGCGCTGGACCCCGAGTCCTCCCGCCGTTTCCAGGCCGTCTATGGCCTCAACGCCCGCTACCTGCACGGGCATCACGGCAATGCGCTGCTGTCGCAGTTTCCCATCCTGTCCATCGAGAACCGCGACTTCTCCGACCACGTGTTCGAGCGGCGCGGCGTCCTGCACTGCGTGCTGCAGATGGGCGAGCGCGCGGTGCATTGCTTCGTCATCCACTTCGGGCTGTTTGCGCGCAGCCGGGCCCGTCAGGCCGATGCGCTCATCGACTGGATCCGCGCCGAGGTGCCCCCTGGGGCCCCCTTGCTGATCGCCGGGGACTTCAACGACTGGCAGGATGCCCTGAGCCACCTCCTGGTGGAGCGGCTGGGCGTGTACGAGGTGCTGGACAGCGCCCGCACCTTCCCGGCGCTGATGCCGTGCCTGCGCATGGACCGCATCTATGTCCGCGGCTTTGCCGTGGAGACGGCCCAGGTGCTGCGGGGCCTCAGCTGGGCGCGGCTTTCCGATCATGCGCCGGTGGTGGCGGACCTGACGCTGCTGCCCGACTGATCGGGGCCCGTTCGCCCGTCCTGTCCTGTCGACTGTCACCATCCCCCACTGTGGGCGACGCTATCATGACAAGGGTATCCAGGAGGAAGCGCACCATGACGAAGGATGAGACGATGAGCTGGGTCGAAGAGATCTCCGTGGCCGGGCAGCCGGCGTTCTGCCTGCGCAATGCCGTGGGGGACCAGGTGGTCGTCCTGCAGCATGGGGCGCAGATCCTGTCGTGGATGACGGCCGATGGCGTGGAGCGCCTGTACTGCACCTCGCGTCTGCCTTCGGAACCGAAACCCGTGCGCGGTGGCGTGCCGGTGATCTTTCCGCAGTTCAACCAGCGGGGGCCGGACTTCACCCTGCCGCGCCATGGTTTTGCCCGCCAGCTGCCCTGGTACCGTGTCGCGCCGGCCGTGGCGGCCCAGGCGGCGCCTGCTCCCACTCCGTTCCCGGGCATGCCCGGGGCCGAGCCGGGCGCTGCGATGGCCAGTGCGCCGGCCCCTGCCGGCTGCGGGTTGCCCGAGGCCCATGTGCCGGCCGACATGACGGCGATCGAAGCCGTGCCCGGCCTGCATGCTGCCGACCTGGTGCTGGCGCTGGGGGATGGCCCCGAGACATGCAAGAGCTGGGATCACACCTTCCGCCTGCAGTTGCGCATCCGTCTGCTGCCCCAGCAGCTGGACATGCAGCTGGTGCTGGACAATACCGGTACGCAGCCGATGCGCTTCACGGCCGCGCTGCACACCTATCTGGCGGTTCCCGAGCTGCCGGGCACGACGCTGGATGGCCTGGAAGGCAGCACCCGGCTGGATACCCTGGTTCAACCCAACCGTCAGGAAGCCGCTCCGGGTGGGCCGTTGATCCTGCGGGGAGCCATCGACGACATCTATTTCGACGTGCCTCGGCCGCTGCGGCTGCACAGCGCTGGCGGGGCGCTGCGCATCGGCATGAGCGGCGGCTTTGTCGATACGGTGGTGTGGAATCCCGGCCCTGAAGGGGCGAAGGCCCTGGCCGACATGCCTGACGACGACTGGCGGCGGATGCTGTGCGTGGAGGCTGCCTGCATTGGCCGGCCTGCCGAGGTGCCGCCGGGCGGTCGCTGGCTGGCCGGGCAGCAGCTGCAGGTTCTCTGAGCGTCAGCGGTTCGCGCAAGATTGCTTACGTTTCCCCGGAGTTTCAGGCGGGATCTCGATATTTGTCACAGGGTTCCTGTGCTATTTTTTGTGTTGCTGGGGCGTAACAGTCGGAGCAAGGAGAACATGAAGCACGAACCGTGGAGCCTGGGTGCCAGCCTGCCGGGTGCGGTCACGAAGAATGGCATCGAATGGGTGACACTGCCCTTCCGCGCGCTGGATGCGGCGGTGCTTTATCGCGTCCTCGCATTGCGCAGCAGCATCTTTGTCGTCGAGCAGGAATGCCTTTACCAGGATATCGACGGGCTCGATCAGCACGCGCTGATCGTCGTCGGCATCCGCCCCTGGGGGGCCACGGGCGATCATGGTGCCACCCTGTTCGACGTGATTGCCACGGCGCGCATCCTGCCGCCGGGTGTCGGCTTCGACGACCCCTCCATGGGTCGGCTGTGCGTGGCGCAGCCCTTCCGTCAGCGGGGCCTGGGCAGAACCCTGCTGGCCCACACGCTGCAATCCGCCCGCGAGGCCTTCCCCGGCCAGCCCATCCGCATTTCGGCCCAGGCGCACCTGGCGAATTTCTATCGGTCAGCCGGCTTCATGCCGGTCTCGGACCCCTATCTGGAAGACGGCATTCCGCACCTGGAAATGCTGATCGCGCCCCAGAAGGACGCGCCCTTCATCGCCTGAAGCCCGCTCAGGCGCGGGCCACAGACGGCTGGTCCACCGGGCGGGGCTGGTCGTTCTCGTCCATGGCCACGTAGGTGAACAGGGCCTCCGAGACCTTGCGGACTTCCGTGGGCGCATGGATGTTGTGCTCGGTGTAGGCCTCCACCTTGCAGGTGACGGACGTGTTGCCCACGCGTACCACGTCGGCGTAGAACAACGTGCGTGAGCCAACCTGGATGGGAGCCAGGAAGGTGAGCGTGTTGACTGCCACGGTGCTGACCCGGCCTCGGGCACGCTGCACGGCCGCCACGGCCCCGGCGATGTCCATCTGCGACATGATCCATCCCCCGAACACGTGGCCATGCGGGTTGGCATCGGGCGGCATGGGCACGATGGCCAGCACGGGCGTGCGGCCGCTGGGCAGCTCACTCTGGGAGGTGTTGCGGGAAGACGGGGAACGATGGATCTCGGTCATGGTGCGGATGGACATGCTGCCTGGCAGCATCGGACAGTTCGGCCAAGCATAACGCATGCCGCCCCGGGGCGGCACGTGGCGTTTACCCGGTGGGTCACAGCGGCAGCTGCAGCACGTGGGGGCAGTGGTCGCTGGGGCGGGGGCGCTCCAGCGACAGGGGCGCCTCGAAGGGCACCACCTGCACACGCAGGTCTTCCGGCGGTGTGCGCAGCCAGGCATCCAGATTGTGGCTCAGCAGGAAGACATCAATGTGGTGGTGGCAGCGAGCCAGCTTGCGGTAGGGGCCACTGGCCACCAGGGTCAGGCGGGTACCGCGTGGCTGGTCGTCATCCAGTTCCGGCAGCACGCTGGCAACACGTCGCATCTCGTCCGACGTGCGTATCGGCGCGGCGGCCGGGCTTCCGTCGCCTCGCGCCGGCAGCCCCTGCCGGAGTTCCTGGCGCAGGTCACGGTTGAAGTCACCGCTGATCAGCACCGCATGGCCGGCCGCCATCTGGCGATCCAGCCAGCCTTCCAGTGCCGGTACCTGTGACTGCAGCGTCTGACAGGATGACAGCCGCCGCCATTGTCGGGTGGGCTGGCGGCTCAGACTGCGGTCCAGTCGCCCCTGCCGGCAGCCCGCCTTCAGATGAACGTTCAGGATGGCCAGCGTGGGAGCTGGTCGTGCAGCTTTCGGAGGCGTACCGGATGGCTTCTCGGGCACGGGCAGTGGCAGGTACACGGCCAGCCCCGGCCGCGTGCGCCGACCTTCCGGGCTGCTGCGCGCCAGGCTTTCCACCACTTCCACCCGGGGCTCCTGCAGGAAGCGGTGGGTGGGCCAGGCCACGGCCAGGTTCTGCGAGATCGGGCTGCCGTTCCAGCGTTCGGCCGTCGTGTGGATCGTCCAGCCCTTGCCCAGCACCTGGCGAACGGCGTCAGCGTCGGTAATCTCCTGCATCAGCACGATGTCGGGTCGTGCCGTCCGGACCAGCTCGGCCAGCTGGCGTACCTTGGCATCCAGGTCCTGGCGTCGGTGCTGGGGGCCGAAGATGAGGCGCCCCTGCATGTCACGGCCGTTCAGGGCGTCACAATAGGGCAGCCCCGCCGGGCGATGGTTGCCAGGCCCGTCCCGCCAGCCCAGGGGCTCGCAGAAGGACCGCCAGCGCGCAAAGACGGCGGGCGACATCAGGTGCTCGGCATTCAGCGTCATGATGCGCAGGCCATTCGTATCGTCGATGGTCGCACTGCCCGCCACGCCGTCCGCCTGACGACGTGCCTTTCTGCCCTGGGGGTGATCAGTGTTGTCCGTGCTTCCGGCCACCCGGGCGCTTGACCCGGCATGGGCGCGTGCACGCTTGTCTTTGTTCTTCTGTCCTTCCTTCTGGCGCCGCTTGCTTGTGGCCGCCTGTTCGCGCCATTCGGCCGGCACGTCAGGACGGCGCCCCTTGGCCAGAGGGGCCTCACCGGCAGTCCGCGCACTGGCGCCGCGGCTGGGGTCGTCAGCCGAACAGCCCACCAGACCCGTCAGCAGGGTGGTGGCAAGCAGCAGGGCAGGAAGGCGGTGGCGCATGGAGGTTCCGGGAAGGGGACGGACGAGAAGGGTGCGAAGGAAGGAGGGCGCGAACGGACAGGGCAGGGTGAGCAGCAGAGATGGAACGGGCCACGGCTGCGGCACCGCAAGCAGCGTCCAAGGGAGGCAGCTACCTACGGCATGTCGGTTCCGGATCCGAGCGTCGGCCCGTGATGATGCCATCATCGGTGGGGCACCAATTCGGCCGAACGGCTTCGTCCACCATGGCCCGATGGATGGCGTGTCGGCATATCATTGCACCATGGATACGCTGACCCTCAGAACCCCCGACGACTGGCACCTGCATCTGCGTGACGGTGCCGCCCTCCATTCGGTCGTGGCCGCCAGTGCACGCCAGTTTGGCCGCGCCATCATCATGCCCAACCTGCGCCCGCCCATCACCACGGTGGCCGAGGCTACGGCCTATCGTGACCGCATCCGCCTCGCGCTGGACGAGGCCGTGGGGCGAGGCGAGATCAGCCAGGCCCAGGCGGCAAGCTTCCAGCCGCTGATGACGCTCTATCTCACCGAAAAGACCTCGGTGGACGACATCCGGCAGGCCGCCGCCGGAGACGTGGTGAAGGCCGTCAAGCTCTACCCGGCCGGTGCCACCACCAATTCCGATGCAGGCGTGCGCGTCATCGATCGGGTGATTCCGGTGCTGGAAGCCATGGCCGAAGCCGGCATGCCGCTGCTGGTGCACGGTGAGGTCACGGATCCTGACGTGGATGTCTTCGACCGTGAAGCCGTCTTCATCGACCGCGTGATGATCCCGCTGCGCACCCGGTTGCCGCAGCTGAAGGTCGTGTTCGAGCACATCACCACTCGCCAGGCGGCCGAATACATCAAGACCGATTCCGCCGAGCCCGGCATGCTGGGAGCCACCATCACGCCACAGCACCTGCTCTACAACCGCAATGCCATCTTCACCGGCGGGCTGCGTCCGCACTGGTACTGCCTGCCGGTGCTCAAGCGCGAAATCCACCGCACGGCACTGGTGGAGGTGGCCACCAGTGGCGATCCTCGCTTCTTCCTGGGGACCGACAGCGCCCCCCATGCCCGTGCGCTGAAGGAAGTTGGCAATGGCTGTGCCGGCTGCTATACCGGCCCCCATGCCCTGGAGCTCTATGCCTGGGCCTTCGAGGCTGCCGGCGCACTGGACAAGCTGGATGCCTTTGCAAGCCTGCACGGCGCCCGCTTCTACGGAAGGGCGCCCAATACCGGCACCATTACCCTGAAGCGCCAGGACTGGGCCATTCCCGAGAGCCTGCCCTTTGCCGGCACCGAGATCGTGCCGCTGGCCGCCGGTGAGACCCTGCACTGGCAGGTGGTGGGTGAGGGCCGGAGCGCCTGATTCCTCCATGCGGGACTGTCGGGGCTTTTTGGTATGATGCCCTCGGTGCCACCCTGTTGTGGCCCTTTCAATCAGTCCTCTCATCTTTGTTCTTCCCATTGCCGGGAAAGGAAACAGATCATGGTCAAGAAATTGAGCGCAGCCCTGCTGGGCGTTGCTTTCGTGCTGGCTGGCTGCAACACCGTGTCCGGAGTGGGCAAGGACATCCAGGCCGGCGGCGCAAAGCTGGAGAAAAAGGCCGAGGACGTCAAGAGCGGTTCCTGAGCCTTGGGCCTGGAACCTTCCCACAGAGATCGAGATTCAAGGAGATAAGAACATGATCAAGAAACTGAGCGCTGCCCTGGTGGGTGCCACCTTCGTGCTGGCCGGCTGTAACACCATGTCCGGCATGGGTCAGGACATCAAGGCCGGTGGCGAGAAGCTGGAAAAGAAAGCCGAGGACGTGAAGCATGGCTCGTCGGAAAGCACCTCGCATGACGCCATGCACCACGAGCATGGCACGACGGCTGCCCAGCCCACCGAGACCATGACCAATGAAAGCTCCTCGTCGGACAGCTCGATGTGGGACAAGACCAAGGAAAAAGCCTCGGAAATCAAGGACTCCGCCAAGGAAAAAGCCTCGGAACTCAAGGACTCCGCCAAGCAGAAGCTCGGCAAGTGAGCACCTGAGACCTGAGCTGCCGTGCTCTGCCCGGGTTGACCGGGCAGACAGGGAGCAAGCCCAGGTTGCAGGATGATCGTGCCTGCCCAGGAAACGGGTGTCAGGCCGAACAGTCCGACAAGGCCGCCACACTCCGGTGTGCGCGGCCTTTTTGCTGTCCGTACCGGGAGCACGCTTGATGCGTGCCGCCGGGAAGGCGAAATCAGCCGCCGAGCCCGGAATGCGCCGCGTGGTGACGCTGTATACCGTTTCGTCTTGTTGCACGTTGTAGTATCTGTAGCTGCAGATTGAGGGTTTCGGCATGGAATCTTCATATTTCATGCCTTCATCCGCCAGACTGGCATTCAACATTGACGAGGCGACATCGTGGTTCCGGAAAGAAAAACAGCAAGACCGGATGGATCGACATGGGGCATGGCGCTGCTGGCCCTGACGCTGGCAGGCTGTGGAGGAGGCGGGGGGCCCGATCCCTTTCCGTCACACTTCAATACTGAAGTCGTCTGGCAGGCCGACATCCCTGCCGCGGGCCAGTCGACCTGCTTCGACTTCGACGCGGGTTCCGAGGTGCCCACGTGCCTTGGCAATGCCTGGGACCTGAAGATCACCGGGCGGCAGGACGAAGCGCCCATGCTGTTCACCAACAGCGGCTCCAGCGGCCCTGGCCAGGGCGGTGTCTATGTCCGGCGGGCTGCCAATGGAACCATCCAGCAGGTCCTGATGAAATGGTTCCATCTGGAACAGTGGAAGGATGGGGCAACGAACCCGGCCAACCGCGAGCCCCTGCCAGCCGATGCCTATGTGGCCGACGCCAACGGCTCGCTGTTGAATGTGCCCATCACCCTGCGGGGGCTGGATGAAGACCATGGCTGGTTCATCAAGTACACCGATGCAGGTCGTGCCCAGGCAGCCGGCTTTGCGCCGTTGGCAGGCGTGCTGGGGGCCGATCCTGAACGTGGGGCCCTGATACGCGGCGGTGAAGGCAACAACTACGCCCGCATGCGTCTGAAACGCGTGTCCTATCAGGATCCGAAGAACGTGAACTCGGCGCAGCGCTGGACCATCCAGTTCTACGCACAGCTGCCGGGCCGGTAGACGGTGCTGTCTGTGGCCGGCACCCGCTGCGGGACGGGAAAGCCCGAGTGTGCCGGCTTGCCGTGCAACGGGCAGAGTCCGGATTGAACCCTTGGCAGGGGCGGATACCATCGTATCCTGCCGGGGGCAGTCATCGCACTGATGACGGTCCCGTGACCTTCCGGACCATGCCCCCATGAAAGACGACCGATTCCTTGCTTCAGTTCACCCGGGCCTTTGTCGGCCCAACCCACCGAGGCAGGGAGGCGCATCATGAGTCCAGCCGGCGGCGGTGTATCGACCCCGGTCAAGGACCGCTTCGGAGGATGCGGGCCCAGGCTGTTGGCGGGCATGCTGGTGCTGTTGGCGCTACTGCTCGTGGCGGCTGTCGGCTCGGCCATGAGTGGTGCCGTGCGCATTCCGCTGGATGCGATGCCGGCCTTGCTGGGTGTGGCGTCCGATTCCGTACCGACATCTTCCGCGGCTGGCCATCCGGAATACCGGCTCTGGGAAGGCGTGCTGCTGGACATCCGCCTGCCGCGCATCCTGCTGGGCATGCTGGCGGGGGCGGCGCTGGCCGTGGCTGGGGCCGTCATGCAGGCGCTTTTTCGCAATCCGCTGGCCGAGCCGGGTCTGGTCGGCGTCTCGGTGGGCGGGGCCGTCGGCGCGGTTGGTGCCATCGTTCTGGGATATGACCAGCAGCCGCTGGTGCTGGCAGGCGCTGCCTTTGTCGGCAGCCTGCTGGCCACACTGGCTGCCTGGCTGCTGGGGCGACGGGCACCGGGGGCGGCAGGTATCCTGCTGGCCGGCATCGCCATCAATGCCTTTGGTGGCGCGCTCATCGGTGTCTTCACCTACCTGGCCAACGATATGCAGCTGCGCAGCCTGACCTTCTGGAACCTGGGCAGTCTGGCCACTGCGGACTGGGCCATGCTCTCCTGGCTGGCGCCCTGGACGCTGGCGCTGATGGGGGCGCTGCTGTGGCAATGGCGTGCACTCAATGCGCTGCTGCTGGGTGAACGGGAGGCGCTGCACCTGGGCTTTGAGCTGCAGCATTTGCGCGCACGGCTCATCCTGCAGGTGACGCTGCTGGTGGGGCCACTGGTGGCCGTCACCGGCATCATCGGCTTCGTGGGCCTGGTCGTGCCGCATCTTGTCCGCCTGGTGGCGGGTGCCGATCACCGGCCGCTGCTGCCCCTGTCACTGCTGGCGGGGGCACTCATTCTTGTCCTGGCTGACTGGGTTGCACGCATCGTCGTCATCCCGGCCGAATTGCCCATCGGTATCGTCACCTCACTACTGGGGGCGCCCGTGCTGTTCATGCTCATCCAGCGGGAGGCACGCTGATGTTGCAGGCCCATGGCATTGCCGTGCAACGCGGTGAACGTCAGATCCTTTCCGACATCGATCTGTCCCTGCCGGCTGGCCAGGTCATCGGCGTGCTGGGTGCCAATGGTGCCGGCAAATCCACGCTGCTGGCTGCGCTGGCTGGCGAACTGTCCCCCAGCGCCGGCCGCATCACGCTGAACGGACGCCCTCTGTCTGCCTGGCCTGCGGCAGAACTGGCCCGCTGCCGAGCCGTGCTGCCGCAGAGTCCTTCGTTGCAGTTTGACCTGCCGGTGGCCACCGTCATCGGCATGGGGGCCTATCCGCATGCACGACGCACGCGGACAGGGGCGCCTCGTACCGACAGCCGCGATACGGCCCAGGCCGCCATGGCCGAAGATCAGCGCATCCTGCAGCGCGTGCTGGCCCTGGCCGATGTGCAGGACCTGTACGAGCGCCGCTACTGCCTTCTTTCCGGCGGCGAACAGCAACGCGTGCACCTGGCCCGCGTGCTGTACCAGCTGCTGCTGGCACGTCAGGGGCACGATGAATACCGCGTGCTGATGCTGGACGAACCCACCGCCAGCCTGGATCCGCGCCATCAGCTGCATCTGCTGTCTGCCGTGCACGCGCTGGCGCATGAAGAGAACGTGGCGGCACTTGTCATCGTGCACGACTTGAACCTGGCCGCCGGCTGCTGCGACCGGCTTCTGCTGCTGGGCCAGGGGCGCATCGCCGCCTGTGGGACGCCTGCCCAGGTACTCACCCCCGACACGCTCCGCCAGGTCTATGGCGTGGAGGCCACCGTTCTGCCGCATCCGAACCAGCCGGGGAGGCCGCTGGTGGTGTTCTGAAATTCGCAGTGAAAGGCACGGATTCGGGGGCTTATCTGGAGGTGGAGAGCCCCGAAGCTTTCCGGCAGCAACTGGAGGCTGTGGCTGACAGCTGACGCCGGGTGCTGCGGGCTGTCCGGAAATGGCATGATCAGCCCTCCACAAGGGTTTCTAGAACATGCCCAGAAAATCCCCTGCGCTTCTGCCAGATGGTCTGTATGACCAGGTGGTGACCGATTCGTTGCAGCAACTCATCGAGGCTTCGATCGGTGAGCATGGTTTTACCGTGGCCGATCTGGCTGCGGAAGATGCTCCCGCGCGAATGGCGGAGGTGCTGGCTTCAACGCTGGCCCGCATCCTGGAAGATCTGGGCGAAGAGGATGGAGAGAAGCCGCGGCGTCAGCTGGCTCTGGTCAATGACTTGCTGCGATACGTGCGTCATCGAGCCACGCATTCGGATGTTCCGGGGGATACGGGGGCAGGGCATGGGCCCCATGCCCATGCGCTTGACCCGCGTGAAGAGGCGCGCTTTGACGCAGATGGCGTCCACGGGCTTCTGAGCAGTCCGCCACGCTTGTTGCTGGCCGTCCATCGAAATCGGGTCGTGCCGTTTCGGAAGGAACAGCGGCCGGAAATCGGTCTGGCCATGCCCTGGCTGTTCACGGCGGGTCGGGGAACGCCCTCCCTGCTGTCCGAGCTGCAACGCGAACTGGGTGCCTGCGACAGGGTCGACATTCTTGTCAGCTTCATCACGCAGTCCGGGGTTCGGAAGCTGCTGGACATCCTGCAGAGAATCACCGCGGTCGATGCTCTCGGCAGACCGGGTACAAGGTTGCGTATCCTCACGACCACCTATACCGGCGCGACCGAGATGCAGGCGCTGGACCTGCTGGCAAGGCTGCCGGGTGTGGAGGTTCGGGTTTCGCTGGATGGCAGGCGCACACGTCTGCATGCCAAGGCGTGGATCTTCCATCGGGACAGTGGCTTTGGATCTGCCTACGTGGGCAGTGCCAACCTGTCGGCCGCGGCCATGATGGGTGGTCTGGAGTGGACGGTGAAGTTCACCGAACAGGGGCAGGAAGAGCTGTTTACCCGGGCGCGTGCCAATTTCGAGACCCTGTGGGAAGACCGCGAGTTCCAGCGCTATGACCCCGAGAATGCCGTGCACCGGACGGCCCTGGAGAATGCGCTGACGCGTGAAGCCGGGCATGGGCTTCCGGTACGCCTGACCTTCTTCGATCTGGAGCCCAAGAGCTATCAGCAGGAAATGCTGGATCAGCTGCATGCAGAACGGCTTCAGGGGCGTCACCGAAACCTGCTGGTGGCCGCAACGGGTACGGGCAAGACTGTGGTGGCGGCATTTGATTATCGGCGCCTGTGTGCTGAACAAGGGGGGAGGCCACGCCTTCTGTTCGTTGCACACCGGGAAGAGATCCTGCGACAGGCCCGGCGCACCTATCAGGAAGTCCTGCGCGACCATGCGTTTGGCTGTCTGCTGGTGGGAGGTGCAGAACCCGATAGCCATGATCATCTGTTTGCCACCATCGACAGTGTCAGTTCAAGGGGGCTGGTCGATCGTTTCGGTGCCGATTACTGGAACGTGGTGATCATTGATGAATGCCATCGCCTGGCAGCCAACCGCTTCGATGCGTTGGCGAACGCCATACGTCCTGCCGTGCTGCTGGGGTTGACGGCCACGCCAGAGCGCAGTGATGGGAAGTCCATTCTGGGGTACTTCCAGAACCGTCGGGATGGTTCGCCGGCTGTCGAGCTTCGACTTTGGCAGGCACTGGATCTGCAGTTGCTGTGTCCGTTCGAGTACTACGCTTGCGACGACGAGACGGATTTCTCTTCGGTGCCCTGGAACGCGCCGGGAGAAACGGCCGCCATCGACCGGCTCGTGACGGGAAACGACATGCGGGCGCGCATGGTCATCCATGAATGGCAGCGCCTGGCAGGTAGCCTGTCCCAGAGCAGGGCCTTGGTCTTCTGTGTGTCGGTGGGCCATGCCCGGTTCATGACAGACAGGCTCAATGCTGCCGGGATTCCAGCCGAGTGTGTGGTGGGGGACAGTTCGGCAGAGGATCGGCGTACAGTGCCCGAAAGGCTGGCCCGGGGCGAAATCAACGCCATCGTCACCTGCGATCTCTATAACGAAGGGGTGGATCTTCCCTTCGTGAACACGCTGCTGTTGTTGCGTCCCACGCAGAGTCCGGTGCTGTTCCAGCAGCAGATTGGCCGTGGCCTGCGTCTGCATTCCAGCAAGGAGAACTGCCTGATTCTGGATTTCGTGGGGCGGTATCGGGAAGACTTCCGCTTCGACCGTCTGCTGTCATCCCTGACGGGCCTGCATCGTGCGCAATTGCCGATTGAGGCCGAGAACGACTTCCCCAGTCTGCCTTCCGGATGCTTCGTCCATCTGCAACGCCAGGCACGTGAGCGGATCCTGGGCAGCCTGCGACGGCTGGTCCAGCAGAACTGGCGGCGGTTGTGTACGGAACTGCAGACTTACGTGACGCTTCAGGGGCGTGATTCGATCCGGCTGGTCGATTTCCTGAAGGATCAGGGCGTGGAGCTGGAGAGTCTCTATCGTGGCAGCGGAAGGTCCGGCTGGATCTGTCTGAAGCGGCAGGCAGGCCTGCTGCCCGGAGAGGTCACACAGGAAGAAGAGTACTTCGGCAGGCGCTTTGCGGACCTTTTGCATGTCGATGATGTCGAACGCCTGGCGTTTCTGGCACAGGTTACGCGGTCACGCGCAGCGCATGAACTGAAGGAAGCGCATCCGAATAAAAACGGAAGTGAGCCTGTGGCGACGTCGGGAAGCGCTCTTCTGAAGGATGCCGGCTCAGCACGTGAACGGCGTCTGCTGCAGATGCTGGCCTATCAGATCGATGCGGGACATCAGCAGAAGGAAACCGGCGCAGCCTTTCTTGCGCGACTGATGGAAAGCCCGATGTCCTTCCAGGAGCTGGGCGAGCTTGCCGAGGTGCTGTCCAGCCGGAACGTGTTGCCGGCTCGTTCCATTCCCGGGATGGAAGATCTTCCGCTATGCCTTCATGCCAGTTATGGCATCCGCGAGATCCTGACGGCCGTCGGCTGGCTGACCGATACACGGCGCTCGCCTTTTCAGGCGGGGGTGCTGGCCTTGCCGGAACGACGGACAGAGCTGCTGTTCGTGACGCTGGACAAGCGCGAAGGCTACCATCAGCGCATTGCCTACCATGATTACGCCATCAGCGCAGAGCGCTTTCACTGGCAGACCCAGAATTCGGCAGGCCCGGATACGAAGGTGGGGCGGCGTTATCTGGAAAGCCCGGATAACGGCTGGCAGTTCCATCTGTTCGTGCGCCAGACCCGGAAGGACCCGTATCGTGCCTGTGGCCCTGTCACCCTGCTGCAGGCCGAAGGCAATCGCCCCATGAGCATTCACTGGAAGCTGGAGGTTCCTCTGCCAGCCAGATTATTCCAGGCGTTCAGTATTCTTCGCGACGCCTGATACCTGACGCACGACGTGGGGAGCGCCGGATGCCTCCGCCTTCGGACATGCTCCGCGCCGTCCCAGGCGTGGGCTTACGCCTGTGCCGTTCCCCGGATCTTCTGGATGCCCAGGAAGACGATGGCCAGCACCAGGCCGGCCAGCAGGCCGACCACGCCCTGGGCCACGGGCAGCGCCAGGCCGGACAGCCAGGCAGGCAGTGCCACCTGCGCCAGGCCGTGTTCCAGGGCATGATGCACGGCCGGAACGCCATGGGTCACGATGCCGCCACCAACCAGGAACATGGCGATCGTGCCGGCGATGCTCAGTCCCTTCATCAGCCAGGGGGCCGCGTGCAGGATGCCGCGTCCGATGGCACGCAGCAGCGGGCGCATGCCGTCGCCCTGCAATTGGCTCAGGTACAGGCCCAGGTCGTCCAGCTTCACGATGGCGGCCACAATGCCATAGACGCCCACAGTCATGGTCAGGGCGATGATGGCCATGACCGTGATCTGCGTGGGCAGCGGCTCGTGGGCCACGATGCCCAGCGTGATGGCGATGATCTCGGCCGACAGGATGAAATCGGTCCGGATGGCGCCCTTGACGCGCTCCCTCTCGTTCAGCGGCTGTTCGTCGGCAGGGGGAGGCGCTTCGGCCGAGGCATGATCGGCGGCGTGCTCGGCGTGCTTGCGATGCAGTGCGGAGTGCAGCAGCTTTTCGGCGCCCTCGAAGCACAGGAACAATCCGCCCAGGGTCAGCAGCGGCGTTACCAGCCAGGGGGCAAAAGCGCTGATGGCCAGCGCCAGTGGTACCAGGATGCTCTTGTTCAGCAGTGAGCCCTTGAACACGGCCCAGACCACGGGCAGTTCTCGGTCCACGCGCACGCCCGTGACCTGTTGGGCGTTCAGGGCCAGGTCGTCGCCCAGGACGCCTGCGGTCTTGGCGCCGGCGGTTTTCGTGAGTGCTGCAACATCATCCAGCAGGCTGGCGATGTCGTCGATTAAAGTGAGCAGGTTGGCAAGTGCCATGCGTATCCTATCCAGGCCGGGAGGGCCGTGAAACCGTTGAATGTACCTGATCGATCGATGTCCGACGCTGCGGAAGTATCCGTGAAAGGTGATGCAGCATGTGAAGTGTTGCCACTGCCTGTCGGGAATGGAAACCGCCTGCGCGACGTTCAGGAACTGCAGGCCGGACGTCGACACTGGCTGGGCGGCATGGCCGCCGCCCTGCTGGGGGGCGGTGCGTTTGCGGTGTGCCCTGGCGTCGTGCGGGCCGCTGCGCTCGCATCCCCGGAACGCAGGACGGTTTCGCGGTCGAAGGCGACATTGCCTTTTCCGGTGTCGAGAGCGGTACCCGGCGGTGTGGCCGTGGTGCCGCTGGGGGCTGCCCGGCGAGCGCCCAAGGCCATCTGGAACGGAATACCTGTTCTGGTGACAGGGTCATCATCCGGGTGGTTTGCGGTGCTGGGCATTCCGCTGCACACGCTGCAGGATCGGCTGGTGCTGGAGGTGCAGGACGCGGTGTCCGGTGCGCCGCGAACCGCCAAACTGGCCTCAGCGCACGACAGGGGCAAAAGTCGAGACGTTGAGACCACGGCGACGGCCCGGGCTGGCAAGGTTCAGTCAGAGGCGTCATCGACCGGGCTTCGACGGATCGACGTCCCTATCCAACCCCATCAGTATGCCGAGCAGCATCTGAAGGTGGCGCCGGGGCAGGTCACACTCAGCAAGGAGGTGCTGTCCCGCCATCTGCGCGAACGCAAGCAGAGCGCGCGCGTCATGGCCACCTGGACCGAGCCGGTGCCTGCCTCGCTGCAGTTGCGCCAGCCGGTGCCGGGCGTGCGTTCCAGCTCGTTCGGCTTGCGCCGCTTCTTCAATGGGCAGTCGCGCAATCCGCATGGTGGCATGGACATCGCGGCGCCGGTGGGAACGCCCGTGAAGGCGGCTGCCCCCGGCGTGGTCATCGATACCGGCGACTATTTCTTCAACGGAAACACCGTCTGGGTCGACCATGGCGCCGGATTGCTGACCATGTACTGCCACCTGGACCGCATTCGTGCCCGTGTCGGCCAGCGGGTCCGGACGGGAGATGTCATCGGCACCGTGGGCAAGACCGGGCGGGTTACCGGCCCGCACCTGCACTGGTCGGTCTGCCTGAACCGCACCATGGTCGATCCGGCGCTCTTCCTGAAGGCCGAACAGCCCAAAAAGGCAGCGCGGCGCAAGTAGGGAAGCGGCTCAGGATGGCTGGGTCAGCATCCGGGCGATCTCGGGGTGCCAGACCAGTCGGCAGCCCTTGTTGGCATCCAGCCGCACCGCCGCATTCTGACGGAACAGCTGAAGCCATTCATCCAGCAGGGCGGGGGGCATGTCGAAGACACAGAAGCCCGGTTCCGGCTGCCAGCTGCCTTTGGGGTCTTCACCCCGGGCGGGCAGCCAGGCCAGACTGCTGTGCAGGATGGTGGTCTGCAACCGGGCCTGCAGGGCGTCGTTCTCGGCGCGGGCCAGCTCCTGGCCGAAGGGGTTCCAGGCGGTCAGGATGCTGGCCGACGTGGCGCCGTGACGGGCCAGCCACGCCCGGTGCTGCTGGCCGCTGTCACCGATGCGCAGGCAGACCGGGGGCTGATCCTCGGCCAGGTAGTCGGTCTGTTCATAGGCCTGGATGGTTTCGGCCGAGGGTCGCAAGGGAATCGGCATGCCGTTCATTTCAGTGCCCGACCTCCCGGGGTGATGATCTGCTGTCCGGGCAGGGACCGCTCACCCGACCGCTCCATGGGGAGTGGTGCGGGGTCGGGGAAGTTGGGCGAGGGGCGCAGCGGGTTCACGCGCGGAGGGCGCTGCTCCTGCATGCGGGGAACTTCATAGTATTCAGGCACCTCGTAGACGGGCGCCGGGCGGTACACAGGCGCTGGCCGGTAGACGGGCGGCGCCGGGTAGACCGGGGCCTCGTACACGGGGGCGGGTGCATAGATGACCGGCGGGTCCACGTACACGGAGGGACCGGGTTCCACGTAGACCGGATACGGCTCGTATTGCGGCCGGGCACGCCAGGTGCGTTCCACTTCAATGGTCGTGTTGCCGATCCGGCTCTGGACACGGTAGGCGTTCAGTTCCTGCGCAAAGCGCGGATCGTCGAACCAGGGCTGGTTGCGATAGTGCGCCATCCAGTATGGTCCCAGCGCGAAGCGGCTGACAGGCACACCCACCGTCGGTCCCACCACGGGGACTGGTCGGCCATAGCCGTCCACCATGATGCTCAGATTGCGGGCATTCATCCAGCCCCGAAAGCCGTTGGCCGCCACGTCGCACCAGCCGAAGTCCGGCAGGCAGCTCAGGATGTTCACGCTGGTCTGCGGTGTCAGCCGCTCCAGCTGCGGGTAGTCGGGGGCAGGGCCGGCGTACAGGCCGGAAATCTGGACCGTGAAGGCCTTGGTGTGGCGAGCGTGCGCCGCCTGGGGCGCTGCCAGGCTGGCCAGGGCCAGAGAGGCCGCCGTGATGCAGCCCAAGGTGCCAAACCGATGCGCAAAGACCGTCTGGAACATGCGTGCTCCTGAAAGGGGCCTGCCGAAGGCCGGCCAACATCGCAAAAAACGGGGTGTCAGGGTACCGGGTTGACCCGGCTTTGTGGTGGAATTGTTATGGTTGCGTAGGCAATGTGTGAAGCCCATCATGAAGAGTTCACGAGTGTCGATGCCCCTGCTTCGACGGCTGGCCAGTTCCGGCTGGCGCCACCCGGGCTTTGCGCCCTACTGGCCACTATTGCGCCGCCTGCGTGACATGGCGCTTGAGGTGGCGGGAGAACGCGCCGCAGCCTTGTCGCTGGCGCCCGAAACAGCGGGGCTGGATGCCGCTCCTGAAGAAGACGATCCCTCAACCTGGGACGCCGAGCACTGGCTGCCCTTCATGAACCGGCTGGCTGTCTGGCGTGGCCTGCGCTCGGTCCGAGGCATGCCCCTGCGCTTCGTGTCCGGCAGCGATGTGGGTGCTGTGGATTATGAATTCAGCATTCTGGAAAGTGGACAGGTTCCCTGCAAGCCCCTGGGGCTGGGGGCGCGGCACGACTTCCACAACGCCCTGGTCTGGCTGCGCTTCCCGCGTCTGAAGGCGGCCATCAACTGGCTGCATTGTCAGCAGGCGGAAAGTGAGGCGCTGCAAGCCGGTAATGAACCTGAGCGGGAGACTGTGTCTTCCTCTCATGTAGCGTCAGGTGCGTCCACCAGCCAGAAGGCACGCCGAGGCCGGGGGCCGTTGCGCGATGCCCTGACCCTGCTGGACGAGAATGGTGCATTATGGCCGGCGCCCGCGCCAGAATGGGTGCGGATGCTGGAGGGGCGGGAATGGCACACCCTCTTCGTCGAGAGCCGGCAGGCGTTGATGGGCGGCGTGTCTGAATTACCGACGTTGCGCGACGATGGTCGTGCCGGTGGGGTGCAGAACCTGGCATCAGGGGCGGCACGAAAGGCGCCCGTCATCGTTGGGCATGGCTTGCTGGAGAAGCTTCACCATCCCTACAAGTCCATGACGGCCAAGCTGCTGCCGTGTCCGGATTCCCGGTATGGCCTGGACCGGGGTACGGCTGCCCGACTGTGTGAGCTGGCCGGGCAGCAGGCGCTGCGACCGGCCCTGCTGCTTCCGTTGCCGCTGCAGGGCTGGCCAGGCTGGGATCCGGCCAATGCAGATCCTGCCTTCTATGTGGACGAGAGGATCTTCAGGCCGTTGCGGCCGGTTGCCCTGGAAGGCTGATCACTTCGGCGGCAGATCAGTGCGCGCCATCGGAGCGGGCACCTTGCGGAACGAGTTGGATCCACGGCCACCCCGACGGGCGCCCTGGCGTCCGTTGTCGCCGCCCATGGCCATCATCGTCCGGTCGCCCCCGTTCTCGGGAATGCTCAGGCGCATCTGATAGGGGCTGTTCGGGTCGCCCATCACGTTCACCGTCAGCAGGATCTGCGGTGCCGTCACGTCTTCTTCCGAATGGAAGATCACGTACGGCGACGCATCCGGCCGCATGATGACGAAGTTGCGGGCGACGGGGGCACGGAAGCCATCGGGCACTTCGGCGTTCTCCACCAGGAAGGCCACGGCAGAGGCCCGGTCGTTGGGCGTGCCCTCGAAGGGCAGCAGCACCTTCAGTGGCTGTCCCCGTTCGGA
>ERZ773044.383-NODE-383-length-20662-cov-7.46756_pt1 | contig 20662 bp, 12 predicted proteins | sample MGYA00511897_ERZ773044 | MGnify/ENA primary metagenome ERZ773044 (study PRJEB29015, sample SAMEA2738116) | human oral metagenome | biome: human oral; feature: human-associated habitat; material: saliva | place: China | collected 2170 ...
ACGTGGCGCTCTACCAGCTGAGCTAAAGACCCATAGTTCCTACTGAACGAATGTCAGCCGAACACAAGGTAATACTATACAGACCGACTTCTGGGTACGCAAACCATCTAAGCGTGTTATACATCTCACCGTTTTTAATCGACTCGCAGACCAAGATTCATTGCGTCCTACCCAACCCCACACAACCCCACGGAACACAACACCTTCACCCCAACCAAAATCCCGGTAAAAAGCGGTACTTCGCGGCAATTCCATGTCACCCGTTTTCCCTTGATATATAGGTTCACTTAGACCCTAACACCCCCTCTTTTGAGCCCCGTTTTCCTCAATGATGCCCAGAGTGCGAAACCAACATCATAAAAACATCATTTTGATGCCATGAAGGCCATTTTTAGGTCTAAGATAGTAGAGAAAGAAGCGTAGCAGGTCTAACGGTCTGCCGCGCTTAAACATAGAGATGATTCAAACGACGCAGAATCGCGTTATGAACCATCTGAACAACCGCACAGAAGAGAGGTTGGATTAGTTTGGCTAACGTACCGAACGAGCACTCCCTGAGCACCCTTCTCGATGGCCTGAAGGACATCGACGTCGAAGAGACCCAGGAGTGGGCTGAATCCCTCGAAGACCTGATCAAGACCCACGGCACCGAGCGCGCAGAGTACATCCTCCGCGCACTGCTCAAGGAAGCTGGCGAGAAGGGTGTTAAGGTCCCGACTCTAGTCAAGACCGACTACATCAACACCATTCCCGTTGATCAGCAGCCCGAGTACCCCGGCGATGAGGAACTCGAGCGTCAGTACCGCGCATGGATCCGTTGGAACGCAGCAATCATGGTGCAGCGTGCCCAGAAGAAGGGCATCGGCGTGGGCGGTCACATCTCCACCTTCGCGGGTGTCGCTGACCTCTACGAAATGGGCCAGAACCACTTCTTCCGCGGCCGTAACCACCCCGGTGGCGGCGACCAGGTGTTCTTCCAGGGTCACTCCTCCCCCGGCGTTTACGCTCGCGGCTTCGTTGAAGGCGTCCTGACCGAAGAGCAGATGGACGGCTTCCGTCAGGAGAAGACCAAGGGCGCAAACGGTATTCCTTCGTACCCGCACCCCCGTTGCATGCCTACGTTCTGGCAGTTCCCGACCGTGTCCATGGGTCTGGGCCCCCTGAACGCAATCCACCAGGCATCCTTCAACAAGTACCTGCACAACCACAAGATCAAGGACACCTCCGAGCAGCACGTCTGGGCATTCCTGGGCGACGGCGAGATGGACGAGCCCGAGTCGCGTGGTGCACTGCAGCTGGCTGCAAACGAGCACCTGGACAACCTGACCTTCGTCGTCAACTGCAACCTGCAGCGTCTGGACGGCCCCGTTCGTGGTAACGGCAAGATCGTTCAGGAGCTCGAGGCATTCTTCCGCGGCGCAGGCTGGCACGTCATCAAGGTCCTGTGGGGCTCCGACTACGACGAGCTGCTCAAGAAGGACAAGAGCGGCAAGCTTATCCAGCTGATGAACGAGACCCTCGACGGTGACTACCAGACCTTCCGTGGCGAAGACGGTGGCTACATCCGCGAGCACTTCTTCGGCAAGTACCCCGAGACCAAGGAACTCGTTGCAGACCTGACCGACGAGCAGATCTTCAACCTGCGCCTGGGTGGCCACGACGACAAGAAGCTCTACGCAGCCTACAAGGAAGCTATGGAGACCAAGGGCAAGCCCACCGTCATCCTGGCACAGTCCATTAAGGGTGCGGAGCTCGGCCCCTACTTCGAGGCACGTAACTCCACCCACCAGATCAAGAAGTTCACCATGGAAGCACTGAAGGGCTTCCGTGACCACCTGAACATCCCCATCTCCGACGAGGAGCTGGAGAAGGATCTGTACAACCCGCCGTACTATCTGCCCGAGGCAAACCACCCGGCACTGCAGTACATGCACGCACGCCGCAAGGAGCTCGGCGGCTACATCCCGGGTCGTCCGAACGTCCAGCCCGAGATTACCCTGCCCGAGTCCAAGGTCTACGCACAGACCAAGAAGGGCTCCGGCAAGCAGACTGCTGCTACCACCATGGCGTTCGTCCGCCTGATGAAGGACCTCATGCGTGTGAAGGGCTTCGGTCACCGTATCGTCCCCATCACCCCCGATGAGGCACGTACCTTCGGTATGGATTCCTTCTTCCCGTCCGCTAAGCTGTACAACCCCAACGGCCAGAACTACGTGCCCGTTGACCACCAGCTGATGCTGACCTACACCGAGTCCCCCGAGGGCCAGATCGTTCACGTGGGTATTAACGAGGCAGGCGCAACCGCAGCGTTCACCGCTATCGGTACCTCCTACGACACCCACGGCGAGCCGATGATTCCGATCTACATCTTCTACTCGATGTTCGGCTTCCAGCGCACCGGCGACGGCCTCTGGGCTGCAGCCGACCAGATGGCACGCGGCTTCGTCATCGGTGCAACCGCAGGTCGTACCACCCTGTCCGGTGAGGGTCTGCAGCACAACGACGGTCACTCCCAGATCCTGGCGTCCACCAACCCGGCGTTCAAGATCTACGACCCGGCATACGGCTACGAGATCGCTCACATCGTGGAGCGCGGTATCGAGCAGATGTACGGCACCAAGGACGAAGACCACAACGTCATGTACTACCTGACCGTGTACAACGAGCCGATTCACCAGCCTGCTGAGCCGGCAAACGTTGACGTTGAGGGCATCATCAAGGGTATCCACAAGATCAGCGAGTCCCCGCTGACCTCCGGCCCCAAGGCTCAGCTGCTGGCATCCGGCGTTGCTGTTCCGTGGATTGAGAAGGCTCAGAAGCTGCTGGCTGAGGACTGGGGTGTCTCCGCAGACGTCTGGTCCGTCACTTCGTGGACCGAGCTGCGCCGCGACGGCATTGCCGCTGAGGAAGAGGCTCTGCTGAACCCGAACCAGCCCGCTCGCGTTCCTTACGTGACCCAGAAGCTGGCAGGCGCTGCTGGCCCGATCGTCGCGACCACCGACTTCTCCTCGGATGTTCCCGACCAGATCCGCCAGTTCGTTCCGAACGACTTCGCAACCCTGGGTGCTGACGGCTTCGGCTTCGCAGACACCCGCCCGGGTGCACGTCGCTTCTTCCACATCGATGCAGAGTCGGTTGTTGTCCGCACCCTGCAGATGCTGGCAAAGCGCGGCGAGGTTGCAGCAGACGTTCCCGCGAAGGCATTCGCTAAGTACGACCTGCTCAACGTGAACGCTAACTCCGAGCTGGAGCAGCACTAAGCATTTAGCTGTAGAACCCCGGTTCTGCGTTAGACGCTAAACGAATGCCCCCGGTTGATGATTCATCAGCCGGGGGCATTCGTCTTTTACCCAGTGCTTTAACTGAACTAGCCCGGAGGTAACAGTCGTTACCTCCGGGCTAGTTCAATGACTCGGGGCACTGGTGGGGTTAGCCTGCGAAGTGGCCGGTCACCTCCGCCAGACGCGCCGGATTCACCAGGTCGGGGTGCGTACCCTCCAGCAGCACCGCACGGAACGACGACGCATGCGCCGACCACCCCTCCGCATCCAGGTACGGCTGATCCTCATGCGGCACACCCACCAGCAACACATCACCATCAAAGAACGCCTGCTCAGCACCACGCATCAACGCCGCCGAAGCACGCATACTACCCAGGCACACGCCCAACTTCTCCTCCGGTAGGTAACCCATTGCCGAACCCGCCCGCTGCAAACGCTCCAACGTACCCGGCAGGTCAAGCTGCTCATCAGCGGCAGGCTCCGGCAAACCGCCCATACGCAACAGCGCACGGAAGCTCTCCTGCTCATCCGGCGCAGGCACGCCCTGCCATTGCTCCGAAGGATACGCATCCAACAGGATGACGCGCTCAACCTGCGCACCCGCAGCCTGCGCCAGGGCCGCCACCTGCACCGCGGCAGTACCGCCCACAGACCAGCCCATCAACGCAAAACGACGCGGCAACGAACGCTCCGCCAGGGTCTTCTCAATCAGCTTCAGGTAGCCCTCAGCCAACTCATGCAGGCTCGACGCAAACCCAGCCTGCGGGTCAGAGAACGCCTCAGCCTGCAAAGCGTACACACCCTGCTGAGCCGGAAGATGCGAGAGGTACCCCGCATAGCACCAGCCCAAACCACCCGCAGGCGGCAGAATAAACAGCGGCGCGGGGGCCTCGGTAGTATCGGGGACAACGGGCTGCTCACGCTGAGTCACAACGTGTTCGCGCTGAGTCAAAATGTGCTCACGCAGCGGCAGAACCGGCGCGAACTCCGCACCCTCGCCACGCTCGCCCGCAATGGACGCCGCCAAAGCCTGCACGGTCGGATGCGCAAACAGCGCACCAATGCTCACACTCAGACCCAGCTGTTCCTCAACCGCGGCAATCACCTCAAGAGCCGCCAGCGAATGACCGCCCGAGGCGAAGAAGTCCTCATCCACGCCGAAACGCTCACGACCCAGCACACCGGCAATAATCGAGCACAGCTGCTGCTCCAGCAGACCGTGCGGGCCCTCAGCCTCAGAAGTCTGAGGGGTCAGGTCCAGGGACGCCAACAGCTTGCGATCCGCCTTACCGGAGGGGCTCACCGGCAGAGCAGGCAGGGTATGCCACAGGGTCGGAACCATGTAGTCCGGCAGAACCTGCGCGCAATGCTCGCGCGCCGCCTCCACCAGCTGCTCGGCACGCTCGGCGGGCACGTCGCCGACCTCCAGCACTGCCGCCAGGGCAGGCTCACGCAGGCCGCGGTACAGCAGAGCCACCGAAGCGCTCACACCCTCAACCGCGGCAAGAGCCATCTCAATATCGCCCAGCTCCAGGCGCTGACCGCGCACCTTAATCTGATAATCCGTGCGGCCGCGGTAGCCAATGACGGCGCGACCATCGGGAAGAATCTCCCAGCACGCCAAATCACCCGTACGGTACAGACGCTGACTCTCACCGTTCAGCAGCGCGAGCGCACCGGCAGGAGCCTGCTCCACGAAAGCCGCCGCGGTCGCCTGCGGGTTGTTCTTGTAGCCGCGCGCCAACTGCACACCCGACAGGTGCAGTTCACCCGTCACACCCACCGGCACGGGGTGGCCGGTCGGGTCAAGAATCAGGGTGCCGGTATTCCAGACCGGCTCACCAATGGGCACGCTCTCACGCTGCGGGTCGGTGGACGTCTCCCAGAAGGTCACGTCCACCGCCGCCTCGGTCGGGCCGTACAGGTTCAGCGGATACACGCCCAGAACCTCGCCCGTCGCCTGCACCTGGTCCTTCTGCAGGGCCTCGCCCGAGCAGACCACGTAGCGCAGGGGCTGCTCTCGATCCTGACCGAAGCCGGCATCAGCCAGGATGCGGCGCGCCGCCGGCGAAGAGGTCAGCGCCGACAGCATGGTCGGCACAAAGTGCACCGCCGTGACGGACTGCTCAGCAATCACGCGCGCCAGGTAGGCGGGGTCGCGGTGACCCTCCGGGGCGGCAATGACCACGGCGGCCCCCTCGGCGAGCGGCCAGTACAGCTCCCACACGTGCACGTCAAAGGAGATGGGGGTCTTGTGCAGAACGCGGTCACCCTCCCCCACCGGAATCTGGTGCTGCTGCCAGCGCAGGCGGTTGTCAATCGAGCGGTGGCTGATGGCAACGCCCTTCGGACGGCCCGTGGAGCCGGAGGTGAAGAGCACGTAAGCGTCCTTGTCCAGGCCGGTTTTGACACCCGGAAGCTCCTCAGCGGCGGGTGCTGAGGAGTGTTCCCCGTTGGGTTCCTCGTCGCTCAGTAGGGGCAGAGTGTGCTGGGGCAGGTTCGCGTGACGTGCAGGCTCCTGCGGGTTCAGCTCCTGCGCGCTCAGCGGCTGCAGACCGGGGCCGTGCAGCAGCAGGGAACATTCGGCGTCCTCCATCATCACGCCCACACGCTCGGCGGGCAGATCCGGAAGCACCGGAACGTAGGTGGCGCCCGCGTACAGCAGGGCGTACAGCGCCACGTACTGCTCGGCGCCGCGGTGCACACGCAGACCCACCGCGTCGGAAGGGCAAACGCCCCAGTCCAGCAGTTGCGCGGCAAGCGCACGGGCGCGCTCGTCCAGTTCGGCGTAGGTGAGGGCGCGGTCAAAGGCGTAGGCGCGCTCCGACTCGGGGGTGAGCACCTCACCGGGTGCGGGGGCGGAATCCAGCACGGCGAGCGCCTGCGGATGCGCCGCCACCGCGTCACGGAAGCGACCCAGCAGGGTCTTGTACTCCAGCGGGTGCTCGGTGAGCGCCGGGGCGGTCAGCTCGCGCAGGGTCGCAAGCTCCGCCTCGGTCGCCAGGCCCAGGTTGTTCAGGGAGGCGTCCTCGCGCTGCGCCTCCGCCGCGTAGGCGGGCAGCCACTCGCTCAGGCGGGCGGCGTGACGTGCCAGCTCCTCAGCGGTGTAGAGCGCCGGGTTCATGTCAATCTCGCAGGAGATGCTGTTGCCGCGGCCGGGCATGCCGCGCAGGGTGAAGGTCGCGTCAGCAACGGGACCGGCAGAGATATTGTGAATACGCGCGGTCGGTACCGCGGATCCGGACTCGTCCTTGGAGGGTGCCGCCAGCGGCAGCACCGCGTCAAAGGGCACCACGTTAATCTGCGCGCCAAACAGCCTGGACTGTGCATTACGCGCGGTACGCTCGAGGTCTTCCTGACGAGCCAGCGGGTGCTCCGCGTTGCGGGCGTACTGTTCCTTCACCGAGTGCAGGGACTGTGCGATGGGGCCGGTCGCCGCGACCTGCACCGGTAGCACGTTCACCGCGGTACAGCCGGTCTGCGCGCTCGCCGCACCCAGGGCGCGGGTCGCCTCCGGCAGGGTGCGGGCGAACATGCGGTTCATCTGCGGCACGCCGAACGAAGCCTGCGGGTAGCCGCCCACACGCGCCAGGTACGAGCCGACGGCGGCGGTTGCCAGCACGGGCCAGGAGACGGCGTGCTGCTTTGCCGCATCCAGCAGGGCCTGCTGGGTGGGCGTATCAATGCTGAACGCCAGGCGCACAGACTGCGACGACGGGGAGGCGGTACGACCCGCCAGGGAGGTGTCTTCCTGTTCCAGGGCGCCGCTCGACTCCCAGAAGGCGACGTCTTCGTCACGTGCGGTGGAGGCGGCATCGTCGGCGTCGAGTAGCTGTTGCAGGCTCATGCGGCGGGTCGCCGGAACCGGCTGACCGGCGGAGAGGGCGCGGTATATCGCCGCCACGCGGGAGAGGCCGTTGAACGCGGCGAACCCATCGGCAACCACGTGGGAGAAGGAATGATAAACCCAGAGGAACCCGCCGTAACGCGCCACGGCGCTACGCACGGTCACGCCCTCATCGGTGGCGAGGGGCTGGGCGAGCAGGCGTTGCGCCCAGGCGCGCACCGGCTCGGGAAGGGCAGGCTCGGGCAGGGCTGACCCGGGAGGAGCGGAGTTAGGTTCCTCCCCCGCCTCCGCGGAGCCGTCCAGCTTGCCCTCCTCCAGCTCTCCCTCGTCCACGAGCAGGTCAATGCCCGCCAGGAACTCCTCCTCGGTCAGAATCTGCTGGGAGGCGGCACCATCGGCAATGCGGGTGCGCACGCGGAAGCCCTCGTTCTCGCGGTAGAGCTGCACCAGCGCCTCACGCAGCAGGGCGAGGTCGGTGTCCGCGGGGCATTGCAGAACCTCCGCAGTGTTGTAGCAGGGGTTTTCCGGGTCAATCGCGGCGGCAAAATAAATGCCGCGCGCGTTGGCGGTCAGCGGCAGCCAGGAGGTTTCGGCCTGCCCGTTCGGCACGGCCTGCGCGGTGTGCGAGGTGGAAGCGGTAGTATCAGCTACGCCCATGGTGACCTCTCAGATCTGGTTTAGGGGTCTGGATTAGGAATGATGTGCGTGTGGTGGGCTACTCCCCCGCCATTCTCAGCTGAAATCAGCCGAAACGGTGAAAGTAGAACACCGAAAGAACACCCCGGGCACCCGCCTGCAATACCGGCAGGCAGGCACCCGGGGTGCGGTAAGGCTTAGCCCAGGCGGGAGGCGAGGAACTCCACGGTCGGGTTCTCCACCAGCTCGGTGAACTCGATGACGGCGCCCTCGGCAGCCAGGTCATCGAGCAGGGCGAAGGAACCCATCGAATCCAGGCCCAGCGAGAACAGCTCGGTGGTCGGGTCGTCGAACGCTGCCTGCAGGGAATCGGGCTCAACAATGTACTTCGCCAGGATGGGGCGCAGGGTCTCGGTTGCGGACATTTTTCTCCTCTTCGGGGTCGGTCGGGATCGGTCAAAATCCCTCAAAGAAACGGGGCGTAGCCGGCTTAGCCGAAAAGTGCCTAGCCGAAAATTTCGGCCAGTTTGGCGCGCAGTTCGCGGCGAGAAATCTTACCCACGTTCGTGGTGGGCAGCTCCTGCAGAACCTGCACGCGCTCCGGGATCTTGAAGTCGGCGAGCTTCTTCGAGGTGAAGAACTCGTGCATCGTGCGGCGCGGGTTTTCGCCCAGGTCGGCGCCCTCCTTCGGCACAATGACCAGGCCCACGCGCTCGCCCACGGTCTCATCCGGGATACCCAGAACCACGGCGTCAAAAACGTCGGGGTGGGTCAGTGCCAGCTCTTCAATTTCGTCCACGGCAATCTTCTCGCCGTTGCGGTTAATCTGGTCCTTCGCGCGGCCGGTCACCTCAAGGTACTTGCCGGCGACCAGGCGCACAATGTCGCCGGTGCGGTAGAAGCCGTCCTCGGTGAAGCTGTAGCGGTTCGCGTTCTCCTCCAGGTAGTAGCCGCGAATCGTGTACGGGCCGCGGGTGAGCAGGTGGCCGCTCTCGCCGCGCTTGACCGGCTGATCCTGATCATCAACGATCAGGATTTCGTCGTCGGGGCTAATCGGGTAGCCCTGGGTTCGCAGGCGTAGCTCAATCGGGTCGGTCGAGCGGGTGTAGTTCACCAGGCCCTCAGCCATGCCGAACACCTGCTGAACGGTGCAGCCGAGCACGGACTCAATCTTGCCCGCAACCGCCGGTGCCAGCTTCGAGCCGCCCACCTGCAGGGTCTGCAGGGAGGGCAGGGACACGCCGCGCTTCTCCGCGGAGGCGACCCACGCCTGAGCCAGCGGCGGCACCAGTGCGGAGGTGGTCACACCCTCCATCTCGATGAGGTGGAACGCGGTCTGCGGGGACGGGTCCGCCGCGAACACGAGCTTGCCGGAGGCACACATGACGCCCAGGATGCCGGGCGAGCTCATCGTGAAGTTGTGCGCGGCGGGCAGCACCACGAGCATGGTCGTGTTGTTGTTCAGCTTGCAGATATCCACCGAGCCGCGCACCGAGTACAGGTAGGCGGCGTGGGTGCGGGGAATCAGCTTCGAGATGCCGGTCGTACCGCCGGAGAGCTGCAGGAACGCCACCTGCTCGCTCGCGAGGGTCTTCTCGGTGTTCTGGATGACGCCGGGCACGAACTCTTCGGCGAGCTCCTCCTCGGTCAGCGGGGTCAGCGGCTCGGCAACGTCAACGGCAACCGGCGGCTCCTGGGAGTTCTTGCGCAGTTCGGCGGCAACATCCTCGTGCAGTGCAATGAAATCCGCACCGGGGGTCAGCGAAGAGAACACGTGCGCCGCCGCATCGGTGCGGGTCGCAAAGTGAACCAGCTCGGTGGTGCGGTGCTGCGGCAGGCAGAACACCGGCAGCGCCGCCGCCCAGAAAATACCCAGCAGGTACACCAGGTACTCGGCGGTGTTGCCCAGCTGCAGCAGCACGCGGTCGCCCGGCTGCACGCCAGCCTGAATGAGGCGCGCCGCAGCGGCACGACCCGCCGCCTCCAGCTCACCGTAAGAGAGGCGAATCTGCTGGGGTTTGCCGTCCTCGTCGAGCTGCGCGTGCGAAAGCGCCACCAGTGCCGGGAAGTGCGGCTTAGCGCGGCAGGCGTCCAGCAGGAACTCGGGAATGGTCTGGTCAATCCAGTAGCCGGCCTCGCGGTACTTCGCGGCAAAAGACTCGGGGATGAGCGGTGTGGGGGCCAGGGGGCTACGTTCTACGGTCATCTTCTCTCGTTTTCTGTGTTTCGGGCTTTAGGGTGTTCTCTACGGTGAGTACGATGCGGGACGGGGCTGTCTTTACGAGGGTGCAGCCCTACGCGGCTTGTCGCAGGTCTTCCTCGCGGTCCTGCTCGCTGCGTTCAATATTCCGCTGATGAGCGTCAATGATACGTTCCAGGGCCGGCACAATGGCACCGCGCCAGCACGCATAATCGTGACCACCGTTGAAGGTCGTGCAACGGGCGTTCTCCAGACCCAGCTTTTCCATGCGCGCCTTCAACTCACGGTGAGGCGGTACCAGAATCCACTCCTGCTCCCCCACCTCAATCTCAAGGTACAGGTGGCGCAGACGGTCAATCTCACCCGCCGCCTCCAGCTCGTCCAGGCGGTTCATGACCTGCGGCTGCCACAGCGACGAGGACTGCGCAATCGCGCCGCCAAACGCCTCCGGGCGGCTCAGTACCGCCAGCAGGGAGGACAGGCCCCCCAGCGACTGACCATTAATCACGATGTTCTGCGGGTCGGTCTTAATGCCGTGCACCGCCTCCAGGTGCGGGAATGCAATGTCCACCAGGTAGTCGGCAATCGGGTTGTCGCCGTTCAGCTCCTTCCAACGGTTCTCACGGCCGCCAGAGTGCAGGAAGAACACGTGCATCGCCGGAATACGGCCCGCCTCGTGGGCGCGGTTGAGGGTCTGCTCCATGCCCTGGCTGAACCACATCTCACCGTCGAACTGCACGAAGAGCGGGGAGTCGGGGCCGGGCTCGCCCACGCGGCCCAGAACGTAGCGGTGACCGTCGGGGGTCTGCATCCACTCGGGTTCGGGCAGCTCGTCAATCTCCGCCTGGGTCAGGATGAACTCCTGCACCGGCGCGTGCTCAAGCTGCACCACTCCCATGCAACGGCCGATGCGGTTGCACACGGTTTCGGGGTTCAGCGGGTCACCCTCGCCGGCATCCAGGGCGGCACGCAGGCGCACCTGGTCGTCGTCGCCCAGCCAGGCGGGACGCTCGCCCGGCAGCGCGGGCAGGAAGTTGTAGGAGGCGCGCCATGTGGTTTCCATCTGCATGCTCAGCTGCCACCATCCGGTGCCTTCGATGCGGCTCATGAGGGAACGGTCGAGGTTCTTCTCGTCGGTCAGGCGGTTGATGAACAGGAGCACCTGCTCCGCCTGCTCATTGTGGTACAGGAAGGTAACAATGCGCTCGTTCTCGTTGACGGTGCCGTCTTCGCGGAGCACCGGCTCAATAATCGGGGTGCCCTCGGAAACAACCTCAACGATGCGGGCGTTCAGCTCCTCACAGCTGACCGCCTCGGCAATGAGGGCGGTGATGAGGGGGCTATCCACGCGCGGCGCAGGTACGGGGCGCGGGGTCTTCGGCGGGGTCGGACGAACCTGCTGTGCGGAGGCCTTCTCGGCGGCCTGCGGGGTGGCGGTCAGCGTGGTGTCCGCCGGGGCGGTGTCAGTCTGCGTGGTGGTTGCGCTCTCCATGGTGCTTTCGGATTCGGGGTCGTGCGGTCCCTGTCCATGCCTCCTCATCGGTGATATTGCGCGTGAGCAACGTAGCGTGATGCAGTACTCCTTTAGCGGTGAGGAGGAACGTCAATATTGGTTAGCCTCCCCTACCTCACTCTATGGTATCCCTAACCCAAACCTGAGCGAAATAGCGAACAAAAATATGACGTCATCTGAGAGAGAAAAACGCCCCGAAAGAGCCGCGGGGGCAATCGCATAGGGCACAGGAACAAATAAGGCACCGAGACCGTGCATCAAACGCAACAATGTACGCCTCATGCGGCAGTCTCGGTGCCTTACTCAGGGGATTCCCATGAGAGATGGAACCTACCCAGTGCTCGGGTCCGTTCATGCGTCAAAGACGGGCGAGCACCGGGTAGGCGCCCTACGCGCGGGGGATCCTGGGTCCCTCAGATCCTCTCGCTAGCTGCAGAGCGCAATGCCCGGCTTTTCCTCCCGTATAGATACGGGCGGCGCCAACTCCCACGCGGCTTAGGGGCGAAAACTATTCGCTTTCGCGGGCCGCCGAAATAGCGTCGGCGGCAATATGGATGTCCTGGTGTTCCTTCGGAATCACCAAAGGAGTTCCAGTACACGGATCAGGAATAATGATCGATTGAAGATCAAAAACTTCCTGAATCAGTTCCGGTGTAATTATTGCACGAGGATCACCTTGAGCGATAATCCGTCCCTGCTTCATTAACACAACATGAGTAGCATACCTGAAAGCGAGGTTCAGGTCATGCAACACCACGGCAACAGTTCGACCCTCGGCGTGCAATTTCTTGGTCAGGTTCAGCACTTCAATCTGGTGGGTGATATCCAGATAGGTCGTCGGCTCATCGAGCAGAATCAGCGGGGTCTGCTGCGCGAGGGTCATGGCGATCCACACGCGCTGACGCTGACCGCCCGAGAGCGCCTCAATCGGACGTTCCGCAAGCTCCAGGACGTTCGCGGCCTTCATCGCCTCCACGCAGGCCCGCTCGTCCTCCTCAGACCAGGAACGCAGCAGCGATTGGTGCGGGTAACGTCCGCGCGCCACCACATCCGCCACGGTCACGCCGCTGGGCGCCTCCGGGGTCTGCGGAAGCATCGCCAGAATCTTGGCGATGGCGCGGGACTTCATCTGCGGCAGCGGCGTGCCATCCAGGCGCACCTCGCCTTCCTTCAGCGGATTCACGCGGGCCAGAGCCTTCAGGGTCGTCGATTTACCGCAGGCATTCGGGCCCAGGATAACGGTCAGCTCACCCTCGGGAACCTGAAAGTCCACCCCGTTGAGCACCGTGTGCTCGCCGTAGGCCACCACCATCTGCTCGCCCTCAAGGCGGCTGGTCACGCTAGTCTTCGTGCTCACTAGCTCCTCGTCCTTTCACGATAAATCAAATAAATCAGGTACAGGCCACCGATTGCGCCGGTCACCACACCCACCTGAATGATGCGGCCCGAAATAGCGAATCGACCGATGAGGTCGGAACCGAGCACCATGAGCGCACCCATGAGCGCCGAAGAGGTGAAACCCACCCCGCCGATGCGTCCCAGGCTCTTCGCGATGTGCGGCGCGGCCAGGGCCACAAAGGCGATGGGTCCGGTCGTCGCGGTCGCTAATGAGACCAAAAGCACACCGATAAAGAGGGCTGCAACGCGGTAGGAGTTCACACTCACGCCCAGGCCGGAGGCCACCTGATCACCAAACCGAATGGCGCCCAGCGGACGAACCAGCATCAGCAGCAGCGGAGTCACGACCAGCAGCAGGCCCAGCAACGAGTACGTGCGCTCCCAGGTCATATCGTTCAGCGAGCCGGCCAGCCACGAGGCCGCCGTCTGCGCCTGCGTCAGGGAGGCTCGCACGACCAGCAGCGCATTAAAGGCCGCCAGGGTCGAACCCACGCCGATACCCACCAGCACCAGGCGGAAACCGTGCAGGCCCGTATTGCGCGTCATCAGCCACACCAGAATCGAGGTCGCCAGGCCGCCAATCACCGCGCCCAGCGCAACCTCCACGGGCCCGGAGTTGAACACAATAATCTGCAGCAGGGCACCGGTCGCGGCGCCGTTCGTGAAACCGATAATATCCGGCGAGCCCAGGGCGTTACCCGAAATCACCTGGAAAATCGCACCCGATAGACCAAGCGCCGCACCCACCAGAAGCGCCGCCACAATACGCGCCGCACGCTGCTGGGCAAAGGTCACCGCAATCGGCTTGCCCTCGCCCAGAAGCGCCGGGATGACCTTCTCGGGGGCGAGCTTGTAGTCACCCTGCAGCATGCCCCAGAAGGCCAGCGAAGCGATAGCCACCACCAGGATTACGTTCAGGATGACCACGCGCCACGGAATCTGCGCGCTGAGCGGCCCACGCACGGTCAGAACGGGACGACCGCCCAGGTCGCGGCCGCGGCGAGGATACCCCGCCCCGGCAGCCGCGGAAACAGTAGCCGAGGAAACAGTCGACGCGGAACGCGCCGAAACAGAACTATTCGACATCAGAGCGCCTCCACCTTACGACGAGTCATCAGGAATAGGAAGACCGGGGCGCCCGCCAGGGTTGCCACAATACCCGCCTGCGTCTCCTGCGGGGCCACCAGCACGCGCGCCAGGATGTCCGCGCTTAGTAGCCACACCGGCCCCAGCAGGGCCGAGCCGTAGTTCACCCAGCGCACATCGTTACCGAGCAGGGCGCGCACCACGAACGGCACCGCCAAACCCACAAAGCTGATGGGGCCCACCGCGGCCGTCGCGGCACCGGCCAGCACCGTCACCGACAGCAGGGTCAGGTTCTGCGTGGTCCGCACGCTCACGCCCAGGCTCGTGGCCGCTTCCTCGCCCATGCCCAGGGCGTTAATGGCCGGGGCCACCACAAAGGCGATCAGCACGCCCACCGCAATCACGGGGCCAACGGTCGAGACGATATCCATGCCGCGACCCTCCAGAGAACCGGAAACCCACAGGCGGAACTCGTTGTACGCATCCTGATTGGCCAGCAGCAGGCCCTGCGCGAGCGCCGACAGCGCGGCAGAAATCGCCACACCCGCCAACGCCAGCTTCACAATCGACCCGTCACGGCCGCGGCCCAGGGTATACACCAGCATCGCGGCCAGCGCGCCACCAATCGTCGCGGCAATCATGTACTGCCAAATACCCATCACGCCAAACGCCACCACGGAGCCAATGACGGCCACCGAGGCGCCGGCGTTCACGCCCATCAGGCCGGGCTCGGCCAGCGGGTTGCGGGTCAGGGATTGCATAAGCGAACCCGCAATCGCCAGGGCCGCGCCCACGATAATTCCCACCAGGGTACGCGGAACGCGCTGCTCCATGACGATGGTCCGGGCCTCCTCCGAGGCTTTCCCGGTCAACACACCTACCACCTGATCCGGCGGCAAATTATTCGACCCGAATAGCAACGAGGCAACCACAGCGACCACCAGCAGGAGCGCCAGCAGGGCCAACCAGGCCAAGCGGCGGCCCAGCTTTCGGCCCTGCACCACGGAATCCTTCACGCGGGCCGGGGACGTCGTCATCTCGTGCGGAGCGGGCCTGGGCGATGCACTCTTGACGGTCACATTGCTCCTATAGACATGCTCGATGAGGACAAAAACAGGGGGCGCGGGCACGGTGCGTGCCGACGCGAGAAAACGCCGAGGGCGGGTGGGGCACTCCCCCACCCGCCTCCGACGTTCAGAGATATTAGCGCTTACGAATCACCAATACGGCTGCGGCGGCGACCAGGCTCAGACCCAGAACGATCACGCCGACCCACGGGAATGCGGCGCCGTAGGTCACGGTCTGCACGGTCTTCTCGGCGTTATTCACGCTCGAAGAAGATGCGGATGCCGAGGCCGACGGTACGGAGGCGCTGCCGCGTGCGGGGGCGCTCGAGGAGGCCGAAGCGCTCGCGGTAGCCTTCACGGTTTCCTTCGGCTCAGCCGATGCGGAAGCAGACTCGGACGAACCGGCTTCCGCGTTCAGGCGGTCATACTCCTCCTTGGAGATGACGTTGCCCTCGGCATCGGTGTACACGGTCTCGACCTCGCCGGTCGACTCATCGCCCTGCGAGCTCGAGGAATCCTCGGAGCCAGTGCGGCGCGAGGAAGACTTCGAGGAGTTCGACGAATCGGAACCGCCCTCGGAGGTCACGGTGAACTCGGAGCTGCGGTTCGTGTAGGCCTCGGTGCCCAGGTATTTGCCGTCCTTATCGTGTTTCTCACCCGTAGCCAGGAATCGCAGGGTGTGAGTGCCGGTGCCAACATCCGGCAGCACGAAGGAGCCGGAGACGTTACCGTTGCCGTCGCTCATCTGCTGGTGCACCACGCAGGCACCCTGCGCGGCATCTGAGGGGCACAGATCGCCGTCGTCAACCTTCACCGACACCTGGGTGTTCGCGGGGAAACCGCTCAGGGTAAAGGAAATCACGCCGTGCTCGGTCACGGAGGAGGAGACGGTCGAGGAGGTACCGGGGGTGGAAGCCTTCGCGCCGCCCGGGGGCAGGGCGGAGGCGGTACCCATTCCCAGGCCCAGGGCCAGGGAGGCCGCGGCGCAGGCGGTCAGGGCTTTACGGGTGAAGGGTGCCTTCGAGAAGGCAGCCGAAAAAGGTGCACGCATGGTGGTCCTTTCACATTTTTCCGGGGCGGCCGGCGGTCCCGTTGCCGGGCGTCCCGTTGGTTCTGGCCCGGCTCCGCCGCGCTCACTCTCGAAAAAGGCGGCGGAGGTCGGGTGAGCCCTTTCGGGAGCGGTCCCGGGCTCTTGGGGGGGGGTTATTTGTTCGTGCGTCGGCTGGTCAGCGCCAGGGCCAGAATCACCAGGCCGGCCGCGGAGAGCAGCAGATTATTCGCGTTGTTAACGAACCACTTGGTCGCGCCGGTCAGCTCGGTGCCCTCAACGGTCGGACCCTGAGCGGTCAGGGCCGTGGGGCTGGCGGAGGCGCTGGCGGTCGAACGCGGCGAGGCGGAAGGCGAGCTGGTAGCCTTGGCGGTCGCTTTAGCCTCGGGCTTCGCGGCGGTGCTTTGGGGAGCTTCTTCCTTCGCCTTGGCCTGCACGCGGTTCACGACGGTCTCGGCGGGGGTGACTATCGTGGTAAGCGTCGGCTCTGCCTCGTAGGAGCTCAGGTCGTCATCGGATACGTCCTCGCGGGGTGCCGCGGCACGCTCGACGGTCATGTCGGCAAAGCCAAGCACGGCGTTCTCGGCGCCCTGGTTACCGTTGTGCACGACCACGCGGTAGGTGGCCGATGGCATGGACCCGCTGGTTTCGTAGCTGAAGCTGTGGTTATCGTCCAGGCGCTTCCAGCCGGAGGCGTACAGCGCCTGCGGGGAATCCCCCAGGTAGGTTGCGGCGTACACCCAGGTGCCCGGTTCAGCGCCCGGAACGGTCACGGTCACGGTGGAGCCATCGCGGCGCACCTGCACGCCCTTGCCGTCGGTCAGAGCGGTCGCGTGAATCGCCTCGGGTGCGTCAACGGGGGCGTACTCACCAATGGTGAAGGTGGTGTTGATGCCGCCCCGGCTGTTGGTACCGCCGTAGGTTCCGGATCGGTCGCCCTCACGCAGGCTACCGGTCAGCAGTCGCAGAGTGTGCTCACCGGAGGCGTACTTGGCGGCGTCTTCATCGTTTTTGAAGGCTGCGTTTGCACTGGTGGGCAGGTCAATCCAGGTGTCGATATGGCCGTTTTCATCGGGGGTGATGACAGCCCAGATGGTGTGGTTATCGTTGACCGCGGTGGCGTCATTGCGGGATACCTTGCCGTCGTCAATCTTCAGGCCAATAACGGATGCCTTCTTGTCTTCGGGGTTGCACCAGCCGTCACCGGTCAGGTGCAGTTTGCCGCCCTGAACCGCCTTGGGGTTCTCGATGGTCAGGCGCGGGGTGAAGGAGCCGTCAGCGGGGGCGCAGGTTTTCGAGTCTTCGCTGGGTGCAGGGGTAGGGTCTGCGGTTGCGCTGGGGTCCGCGGTCTTGCTCTGCTCGGCGCTGGGGGTTGCCGAGGGGGTGGCTGCCGGATCCGAGGCTACGCCAATCGGCAGTTTGGAATCCGCGAATGCGGTCGGTGCCGTCAGGGCCGCACCGGGAGCCACAAGCGCGCCGGCAAGCGCAACGACAGCGCCGTACCGTGCGGCGGCACGGGCGGGGCGGTGATCGGTCATGGTGGTTGTTCCTTGCGAGGTGGTGAGTCATGCAAGCTTCCCGCAGCGACGGAGCCGCTACGGGAAGCCAGAGAGGGGTGAGGGCTTAGAGGGGCAGGGCCTTCTTGACGTCCTCGATAATGCCATTGAGCAGCAGGGGGCCGCCGGTGGAGGTCCACTTGGAGCCCTCAACCAGGATGACGTGGTCATCCTTGACAGCCTTCAGGTTGGTGAAGCCGGAGGTTTCCTTGGCCTTCTTCAGTGCTTCTTCGGCGCCCTGCAGACCTGCGGTACCCTGTGCGTTCGGGTTCTTCTGGCTTGCGCCGCCGAGGGTGCCGAGGAACATGTAGTCCGCGTCGATGGTTGCCAGGTTCTCCAGAGAGACCGGTTCGGAGTGGCCCTGGCCGTTGCGGTCCTGCGCCTCGGGGCGCTTGAGGCCCAGGTCGGTCAGCACCTGGCCGGCGGGCAGTTCCTTGAGGATCAGGGCGGGGCCGTTACCCGCCCAGCGGACGATGGAGAAGGTCTTGTCGCCGTACTTGGGGGCCAGCTGCTCCTTCAGTGCCGCTGCGCTTGCCTCGTAGGCCTTGATGACCTCTTCACCCTTGTTGACCATGTTCATCGCGTTCGCAACGTTGCGGAAGTTGATGCGCCAGTCGCCGCCGGCGTAGCCGCAGTAGACCACGGGGGCGATCTTCTTGAGGGTTTCAAAGGCCTCAGAGCGCTTGTCCACGCCGGTGGAGTCGACCAAGATCAGGTCGGGGTCGAGGTTGCCGATCTGTTCGTAGTTCACCTGGGCAACGGTGCCGATAATCTGAACGTCCTTGGCACGGTCGGCGAGGTAGTTGGGTACGCCGGACTGGCCGCGGCCGGAAACGGAGCCAATCGGAGTCACACCCAGGGCCAGCAGGCCGTCGAGGGTCGGCTCGGAGAGCACGATGACCTTCTTGGGGTTGGCGGGAACCTCAACCTTTTCGTCATCGACGTCCTGGATGGTGCGGGTGCCACCGGAGTTCGAGTCGCCCGATGCGGAGCCGCCGGAGGTGGTGGTCGTGGTGGTCTCGCTGCTGCAGGCCGCGAGGGCGAGGGCAGCAGAGGAGGCGAGAGCCAGACCGAAGAAGGCGCGGCGGTTAACGCCCGATGCGCCCTGGTTCTCGGGGTCGGTCAGCTCGGAACGGTTGAAAGACATAGTTCTCCCTAGATATCACTAAACTATACCTAACCTTACAGATATCTGAGTGCCACTTCAAGATATTCAGAGTCTCACATACATTCCCGGCGTAACGACCCGTCCTACCGCGGTTTTTCGGGGTTTTTACTTTTCATATATTTGTCATAATTTTGCTGACAAAGTGTCAAAATAATCGAGCGAGTGCGCAGACGAGCCTCTCCCCCGCCCCTTTACAACGCGCAAACGCCCCGTCGCGGGGTTCGCGACGGGGCGTCTCCCCACGATGGGGCACACGTGGTTTCGGTGATGCCTTCTAGGTACGAGCGGGGTGCGCGGGCTCCGGGGTGCCGCTGTCGGCGAGGGCCGCTAGTGGCCGCAACCGCATCCGGTCTTGGAACGCTGCACCGAGGCGGCCGCCGCGCGCAGGGAGGCGATGGCCGCCTCCGGACCGCCCAGCGCCTCGTCCACGCCGTACACCGAGCTGCCGGCAACGAAGCAGGTTGCGCCCGCCTCCGCGGCACGCAGAATTGTCTCCTCGGTGATGCCGCCGTCCACCTGCACGGTCACCGGTAGGTTCGCACCCTCAATCGCCTTGGCGGCGCGGGCAATCTTCGGCAGGGTCACCTCCAGGAACGCCTGGCCGCCGAAGCCGGGCTCCACGGTCATAATCAGCAGCATGTCCAGCTCGCTGAGCATGTCCAGGTAGGGTTCCACGGCGGTTGCCGGGCGCAACGCCATGCCGGCCTTCGCACCCTCGGCACGCAGGGTGCGCGCCAGCTTGATGGGGGCAATCGCGGCCTCCGCGTGGAAGGTCACCGACTCGCAGCCCATGCTGGCGTACTGGGGGGCCCAACGGTCGGCGTCCTCAATCATCAGGTGCACGTCGAACGGCACCGGCGATACCTCGCGCAGACGCTTGACCACCGGCGGGCCCCAGGTGAGGTTCGGCACGAAGTGGTTGTCCATCACGTCAATATGCGCGGCGTCGGCGGTCGCGATGCGTTCGAGCTCGCGCTGCAGGTTCGCGAAATCCGCCGAGAGAATCGACGGGTTAATGGCAATGCCCATTGTGTTGTCCTTACGTTGCACTCCCCCGCGCTCGGCCCGCGCTCCGGGGAATGGAGCATGGGCCGGGCGGGGCGAGTGACGGTCTAATTTTGCGCGGGTTCGGGTCTGCAATTCCGGATCTGCGGGATTGAAACGCCCAGGTTTACGCCCGAGGCTTCCGAAGCCTAGTTCTTGCGCAGCAGGGCCAGGAACATGGCGTCGGTCCCGTGCACGTGCGGCCACAGCTGAGCGGTGGTCGCCGAGGCGTTCACGACCGGGGCACCCTTCTTGACCTTGATTTCGGGGGTGTGGCCGGGGTCCTTCTCCCCCGCCAGCACGCTCACGGGTTCGCCGTTCGCGCCCTCGGTGTGCAGGGCCACCTCGCGCAGGATAGCCGCCGAATCGAGCAGGCTCACCGCACCGCTTTCGAGCACTTCGGCCACGATGTTCTGAGTCTCTGCCGCGTGCGGGGAACAGGTCACGTAGGCGATGACGCCGCCGGGGCGGGTCACGCTGATGGCCGCATCCAGGAGCTGACGCTGTAGGGGCAGTAGCTCCGCGATGTCGCGCGGGGACTTGCGCCAGCGCGCCTCGGGGCGGCGGCGCAGGGCACCCAGACCGGAGCAGGGCACATCCACCATCACGCGGTCGAAGAGCTGGTCGGGCTCAACGGAGCCGGGTAGCTCGGATGCGTGCGCGCGTAGGGTCGAGGTGATTTCGCGTCCGTCGCCGGTGAGCACCGCGTAGCTACCCTCGGGTAGCGGTCGCAGGGAGCCTTCCACGAGCTGCGCGCGGTGGGCGGCCGCCTCGTTGGCGACCAGGGATGCGCCGCGCTGCACGCCGAGGGCGGCAAG
>ERZ773044.388-NODE-388-length-20474-cov-34.4177_pt1 | contig 20474 bp, 18 predicted proteins | sample MGYA00511897_ERZ773044 | MGnify/ENA primary metagenome ERZ773044 (study PRJEB29015, sample SAMEA2738116) | human oral metagenome | biome: human oral; feature: human-associated habitat; material: saliva | place: China | collected 2170 ...
CGACGATGCGGCCGGCCTGCGGCTCCTCGAGGCCAGCGAGGATCAGGAAAAGGGCGCGGGCGCGGCGGCCCGTCGGGTCCAGGATCGCGCTCAGCGAGCGGGCGCGGAAGCCCAGGTCGATGTTGGCGAGGAGGACCGCGCCGGTCACGTGGTCCGTGTAGGTCAGGCCCAGGCCGGCGACCTGGACGCGGCCGCCGCGGCCCTTCGCGGAGAAAGAACGACGCGAGCGGTACCAGGGGCGAGGCTCGGCGGGCGGCAGGTGCACGGGGGCGGCGACGGCGTTGTTGGCGTTCGTTGATGCGGTGTTGCCCGTGGTGTTGGTGCTGTTGGCGGGCGTGAGCTCCTGGGCGGGCTGCTGCGGCGCGGCCTGCGGGGTCGCGGTCTCGGGCGCGATGTCGCTGGTGGTCTCCGCTGTGGTCTGTGCTGCTGCCGCCGCGTCGGTGGTGAGCGCGGCGGGGGAGGCCTCGGCCTCGTCGGTTGTGACGAGGGGAGTGGAGGACACGAGGGTCTCCTGCAGGTCCTGCGCGCCGTCGTCGGCGAGCGTTTCCGTCGTTTCGTCGGCGGTGGGGGCGTCGGCCTCGTGGGTGGTGCCGCTGAGGATCTCCTCGAACGACGAGAGGGCGCTGCGCTGGGCGGGCGCCTCGTCGGAGGTGTGGGCGGGGGTCGAGGCGGCTCGCTCGGCGCCGGCGCGCGCGGCGTCGGCCGTCACGTCGGCCAGCTCCTGGCTGTCCGAGCTATGCAGGTTTTCACGCGGGTCATTCGACATGCCCCCATTGTTTCAGGATCGTGTCGATTGTGTCGTAATGGCACGCGGAAGTGGGTGGGGTGATACGTTTGTGAGGTCCTGCGAGTGCTCGACGCGACCGCGGTCGCGGTGTTCCCCGACAGGGGATGATCCCGTGTAGTGCATTAGGAAGAGTCTTGGAAGGACGTATTCCCCGCGAAAGCGGGGAATTTTCTATTTGAAGACGGGTGAATGAAATCCTGTCTGCAATATCGAGAACGTGTATTGCATAATAGAATTTCTTCTGTTATGGTTACTCCATCACCTCCGAGGGGGTGGTGACAGCTCCGCTGGTGCTGTCGGGCTCAACATTTTCAGAGTAACCGCATGAGCTCATGCTAGCGCGCATGCCGTACTCAGAGGATGGTTTCGACTCAAGGAAGAGGAAATGGCCCGAAAAGACAAGCAGAGAGTTTCGTTATCGACGCCAGCAACTGCGGAACCCCCAGTTTTCCCTGCCGACCAGCCTGGCCTCGGCGCTGCTGATCTCTCCGAAATGGCCAGGAGTTTCTGGGCGAAGAGTGGAGACTCCGGCAGCTGGCTGTCTGTCGTCCAGCACCTGATGGATGCCGCTGACGTTGGGGGGCTCCTCTTCGACGACTACCTGAGCGAGCATCATCGCAGGCTGATGGCCTCAGTGTGGGGAGGAGATCGCGCCAAGGCTCGGGCCTCGTTTGTGTTCCTCGCAGGGGTGCACGATGCGGGCAAAGTGAGTCCCCAGTTCGCATGCCAGCGCCAAGATCTGGCTCAGCTGATCCGCAGCGAGGGGCTGATCGTCATGCGCAAAGCCGACTACGCTGAACGTTCCTTCCTTCCCCATGGCCTCGTCAGTCAGTTTGCGCTTCAGGAGGAAATAGCTGCGGGTGGCGGTGATGGATCCCGGGCTCTCCAATGGGCGATCCTCGTTGGGGTGCACCACGGTCGATACCCGGACGCAGGTGCCGTGTATGTCGCACGACAGCAGTACAAGACGCAAGAAGGTTCGCGCGAGGATGATCCCCGTTGGGGTCAGGTTCGCTCGGAGATTCTTCGATGGATGGCTGCGCGTAGCGGTTTCCCGCTCGTTGCACCCGGAACTGCCCTGCCGGAGCTGCCCATCGCAGTGGCATCCGCCTACGCCTCGGCCCTCGTGATTGCAGACTGGCTTGCATCCAACGAGGATTACTTCCCGCTTCGGCCTCGACCGGTCGATGAGGCTGGAAAGCTGTCGATCGATGGGCACCCCGAGCTCACCGCGGATCAGCAGCGCGATCGTGTCCGGCGCGCATGGAAGCGAGCGGCCTTCCCAAGCCCTCTGCGTATTCCTACAACGCCGAGCGATGAGGTCACAGACTTCTACCGTCACCGTTTCGGGTGGCCGGCCTCGTACTGTCCGACCGAGGCCCAGCGCGCCGCCATTGAGATTGCAACACACGAGGACCCGGATCTCATGATCGTCGAGGCTCCGCCGGGGTCCGGGAAGACTGAGCTAGCCTTCGCGGCCGCCGAGGTTCTCATGCGCGCTCGGGGGCTGCAGGGGGTGTTTGTTGCGCTGCCCACGCAGGCCACGACGAACGCGATGTTTGAGCGCGTCACCGCCTGGCTGACGAGCATTCTGGGCGATGAACCGCAGAAGCTTGGCATCCAGCTCGCGCACGGAAAAAACAGCCTCAACGAGTCCTTCGTGAAGCTCCTCGAGCGCGGTAAGAGCCCCCTTGAAGTGCATGACGATGAGGAGGATCTCGGCCTTCACGCGAGCCGATGGATGGGCCAGCGCTGGCGATCGACCCTGTCGCCGGTCGTGGTCGGCACGATCGACCAGGTGTTGCTCGCAGCGCTGAAGTCACGCCACGTGCTGGTGCGTCACCTCGGGCTCATGGGTAAGGTCGTCGTCATTGACGAGGTGCACGCCGCCGACGAATATATGGAGACGTACCTGGAAGCCGCCCTCACATGGCTCGGTATGTATGGGATCCCAGTTGTGCTGCTGTCGGCGACCCTGCCGCCCGCGCGACGTCTCGCTCTCCTGAATGCCTATCGTCGAGGTCGTGGTTCGTCAGGCATCGGCGCTGAGTCGGTCGAGGGCATGATCGGCTATCCGGCAATTTCGACGGTATCCGCCACAGGCGTGCGCGTTCATGAAATTGCCGGCGAGACGGAGGTCCCCAAGCGGATCATCCCGACATCGCTCGGCTCCCCGCAGGAAATCGCGGAGCTCCTGGACCGCGAGCTCGCCGACGGTGGGTGCGCCGTCGTCATCCGCAATACGGTTCGCGAGGCCCAGGAAACATACGAGGCCGTGAGGTCCGTGTTTGGTCGTGAGCAGTCGACCCTGTTGCACTCGCGTTTCCTGGCCGCCGAACGTGCCGCCCGCGATCGCCGGATGCTCGAACTTTTCGGGAAAGATAGTCAGCAGCGCCCCTTCAGGCACGTCGTCGTGGCAACGCAGGTGATCGAGCAAAGCCTCGACGTCGACTTCGACCTCATGCTCACAGACCCCGCGCCCATGGACCTCGTGCTGCAGCGTATCGGGCGGCTCCATCGGCACGAGAGAGACGGGCGGCCGAGCGGTCTTCATGACGCAAGGTGCCTTGTGATCATCGATGATACGACTTCCTCTCCCTGGACATACTCTCGCGGCACCGACTACGTGTACGTGCGCTACGCCGTCCTGCGGACCCTGGCGATCATTGCTGATCGCGAAGAAATACTCGTCCGTGAACCCTTGGAGTACGCGGAATTGACGACTCAGGCGTATGCCGATGATGTACCGGTCGGTCCCGCGCAGTGGCGCGAGGCCCTCGACGCCGCGTTGGAAGAACGCAATAAAGCACGCGCGCAAGCACAAGCGAAGGCGACCACCTGGTGTCTCGGCGAAGAGAACACACCCTCCTGGCAGTCCCTCGAACTTGAAGAAAAATTCCTCGGCAATGCCGCGACTGGTGACGAATCAAAGGGGCCAGGAGTCGCAGTAGCCCGTGCTGCCGTGCGCGATGGAGAAGACCAGATCCCCGTCCTCATCGTCGCCCTCGACCCCGAGCTGGGCAACGTACCAATGGCTCCTCCCATCAGCGGGGCGCCAGAAGGCGACACGCCTCTCGCAGTCGGTGAATACAACGCACGAGGGCGTATCGCCGACATCTGCTCGTGGAGCATCTCACTGCCGCCGTGGGCATTGCGCGCTCGCGGGCAGAGCATCGACGAGGCGGTGGACGCAGTTGCAGGTGCTATCTGGGATGATCCCATCACGACGGAATGGTCGTGTCGCGAGCATCCGTTCCTGGCGGGGGAACTGATCCTCGCGATGTACAAAACTCCCGACGGGGAGCGCCTCACGCGCGACCTGTGCGGACACACATTCACATACTCTCTCGAAAGAGGAATGGAGGTGCAGGGCCAATGAAGAACCCTGAGTACAACCTACTCGATGAGCCGTGGATACCCGTGCGGCTCGTCGATGGGACCATCACCGATGTCGGCCTGCTGGAGCTACTCCGGTGCACGACCGACATCGCGGACCTCGCGTGCGAGCTACCCACGCAGAGCATCGCGATTCAGCGACTGATCCTGGCAATCATGTATCGCGTGGCCACTCCGCGCGATACGCGTGACTGGGTCAGGCAGTGGGACGACGGCGCCCCAACGGAACAGATGATCGAGTACCTCGAGCAGTGGAGGGATCGTTTCTACCTCTTCGGCGGCCGCTTCCCGTTCATGCAGGTGGCTGATCTGCGCACAGCGAAGGATGCTGTGTCTGGACTGGAGAAGCTGATTGCCGATGTTCCTAACGGTGAGCAGTTTTTCACGACCCGTCACGGTCGCGCGCTGGCGTGCATACCAGCCTCCGAAGCTGCGCGCTGGTTAGTTCACGCGCAGGCGTATGACCCCTCGGGCATCCGTTCGGGAGCAGTCGGTGATTCCCAGGTTAAGGGAGGGAAAGGCTATCCCATTGGCCCAGCGTGGTGCGGACACCTCGGACTCGTGTGGCTCAAAGGAAAGGACCTCGACGAGACGCTCGTCCTCAACCTGATCCCTGCGACCACCGCGGAGTTGCGTGGCGTCGACAGCTCGACCGACTGGGGAGCATGCAGCTGGGAGGATCCCGAACCGGAAACCTCCGTTCGCGGTGACTACTCCCTCCTCGACCCCGCGGGTACACCGAAGGAGCTGAGCATCCCTCGACTTCTCACCTGGCACTCTCGCCGCATCAGGTTGGTTGGTGACTCGTCCGGCGTGACGGGCGTTGTTTTGGCACAGGGTGATAAACTCGCCCCCCAGGAGATGCGACTCTATGAGCCTCAGAGCCTGTGGAGGTACTCAACCCCGCAATCGAAGAAGTTTAAGACCGACGTCTACATGCCTCGTAAATTCGAGGCGGGCCGCGCGCTGTGGCGTAACCTTCCCGGCACCCTGCCCACCGTGACAACCGTGCAGGGCGTGGATAAGCAGCCCAAGCGTGAGTTCCTCCCCTCCGCGACGCTGTCCTTTCACTACCAGCTTGACAATGCCTCGATCCAGACCAGCTATCCCAAGGTGATGAGGATTCAGGCTGTTGGGGTTACGTACGGTCCGCAGGAAGCGACGTTCGAGGATATCTTCTCGGACGAGCTGACGTTGTCGGTTGCCGTCATGCGAGTCGAACGCGAGGACCTGTCCGCCCAGATCGACCGGGAGGTTCGTCTGACAGAAGAGGTTGCCAGGGATGTGGGAACTCTTGCGGCGAACCTCGCGCGTGCCGCAGGCGAGAGCGGTGACGGTGCCGGTGATGGGGCTCGAGACCGCGCTAAGGAACTCTTCTTCTCCGCTGTCGACAACGATTTTAGGGCATGGCTGACCCAGGTCGATGGGCACGAAAGCGCACGGGATGTTGGGTGTCGGTGGGAGTGTACCTTGAGGCAGCACGCTTTGGGAATCCAGACCGAACTCGTCAGGAGTGCGTCATCGTCGGCAATTGTCGGTCGGGATACCGGCAGGGGATACATGAACGTCGGTATTGCCGAGAACTACTTCCGGTCGGCGCTCAACAAGCGTCTGCCGGTACAGAACACCAATCAGGAAGGAACGAAATGACCAGCAATGATGCTGCTCCGGAGACCCCTCCGGATGGCGGTGCGAAAGGTTTGTCAACACGGCGTGCAGTGTATGGACGCGTCGGTGGGCTGATTGTGACTCGGCTCTGGAACAAGACTCCTTCGGCCCGTGCCCTTTGCGCGCAGCTGAGGGGAGCGCTTTCACAGGAAGCGGGATCAGTGCCCGAGCTGTGGGACCTGACGCTTGATGACCGCCCTGGTTATCTGGGCGATGAGCCGACCAGAGGCGAGAAGGCCGTTCACGGAGCTCTCACTCTCTGGGCCCTCCATCAGGGCTCAAATTCGAGACCCATGCACGACACGTCGGACCGTCCGCGCAGCTTCGCGTCCGCAGTCCGAATTGTGGCCGAGGGACAGAGCGGCGACAAGCGGGCTGAGGAGACTCCGATTTATCGGCGTTTTTCAGCGGCCGTTCAAGCGCCGACGTTCGAGGGACTTCTTGTGCATCTGCGTTCGCTCATCTCTCAGCTCGAAGCCGCCGAAATTCCCTGTGATTACGCGCAGCTGGCAGCCGACCTCTTCACGTGGCAGGATCCGCGTGACCGCACGTCCGTCATGCGCAACTGGGGGCGTCAGTTCGCTCGCCCCGCTGAAACCATCCACACCGAAACCGATTCCGACGACTGACGTCGGACACCACAATCAATCGCTTCATTTGTGAAAGGAAAGACAATGTCCGTCTTCGTTGATATCCACGTCCTGCAGACCCTCCCTCCCTCGAACCCGAATAGGGACGACACCGGCGCGCCCAAGAGTGCGACTTTCGGTGGAGTCCAGCGTATGCGCATTTCGTCGCAGGCCATCAAGCGTGCGACGCGTCAGGACTTCGAGGGAAAGATCGCCGACGGAAACTATGGTGTACGCACGAAGAAGATCGTCGAGCTGGTTGCGCGAACGATAACCGAGAAGCGTCCCGACCTGGAGGCCGCATCGATTGAGCTCGCTGAGATGGGGCTAAAAGCCATCGGATTCAAGCTTGCTGAGCCGCGTGGAAATAAGAGCGACAAGGAGTTGAAGGAATCTGGATTCCTCGTCTTCCTGTCGGCCAAGCAGATCGAGCATGTTTCGGACGCGTTGATTTCGGTCGCTCATGAGGACGATCCCACGGCAGCATTCAAGGAATTGAAGCCGCGTAGCCTCGTGGATACGGATCACTCGATCGATATCGCTCTGTTCGGGCGTATGGTCGCCGAACCGAATGCTTTGAACGTCGATGCCGCATGCCAGGTTGCCCACGCGATTGGTGTCGGCGCTGTTGAGCGCGAGTACGACTACTACACGGCCGTCGACGACGCGAAGAAGCGCAACGATGAGGCCGACGAGGGTGCGGGAATGATCGGCACGATCGAGTTCGCGTCCGCGACGGTGTACCGCTACGCGACGATTAACGTCGACCTGCTGCGCGAAAACCTGGGCGACGATGCGGTTGCGGATCGAGCCGTCGAACTCTTCGTGGATAGCTTCGTCCGCTCGATGCCGACCGGAAAGGTCACGACTTTCGCGAATCGCACGCTGCCGGAGGCCGTTCTGGTTCAGGTCCGTGATGACCAGCCGATCAACATGAGTGGCGCTTTTGAGGAACCGATTATCGCCGGTCAGCACGGCTTCGCCGAGCCTGCCATTGCGCGATTCGTTGAGTTTGAGTCGCAGCTGCGTGAGCTCACGGGTCTGGAGGCTGTCGAGTCTCTCGTGTCGTGGACGACGCCTCGTGGCGAGAGTTTCTCGGAACTCGGCAAGCAGGTGCGCCTGGCGTCTCTCGGTGAAACCGCAGCGGAAGCGGTGCGAGGCACGCGATGAGTGCGGTGCTCGTCTTGAGGCTGGCGGGTCCCATGCAATCGTGGGGCGCGGACAGCCGATTCACGCGAAGGTCGACGGAGGCTTTTCCCACGAAAAGTGCGCTGGTCGGTCTGCTCGGTGCGGCACAAGGGCGCAGACGCTGTGATCCCATCGAGGACCTGGCTGAGCTGAGCGTCGCCGTCCGAGTTGATCAACCGGGGCAGTTGCTCCACGACTTCCACACGGCGCATAGGGGTGATACGTCGATGCCCTTGTCCCACCGTTTCTACCGGGCGGATGCTGCGTTCGGAGCCTTCATTGAGGGGCCTGACGACATGATTGATGCGCTTGCGCAGGCAATTGTTCGCCCAGTGTTCCCGCTGTACCTCGGTAGACGTTCGTGCCCTCCGACCTTGCCGCTACGTCTCGCTGTCCGGGAGGGCAGCGCGTGGGATGCCGTGCGCGAAACTCCGTGGATGGCCTCGACCTACTACCAGAAGAAGCAGCGTCACGATCATTTCGTTAGAACGCGAGTTGTTGCGGATCTGGGAATTATTCCTCCCGAGGTGGAGAAAGTCGCCCAGCAGACGCTTCAGGATATGCCGATCAGTTTCGACTCGGAGAATCGCAAATACACCCTGCGTACCGTCGAGGAGACATATATCGACCTGGAGAATCCGCAGTACGTGGAGACGAAGCCGCAGGCCAACCCCGGCCTCGTGCATGATCCGATGGAGGTGCTCTGATGTATCTGACACGCATCTACCTCAACCCGCACCGCCGTGGGGCGAAGCAGCTCATGCGCAGCCGGCAGACGCTGCACGCGGCTGTGCTGAATTGCTTCCCTCCGAGCGTGCTGGATAATCCCGGCGCACCGCGGGTTCTCTGGCGGCTGGACCGTCCGCCGGCCGTTCGGGGAGCTGCTCCTCGTCAGGGGAGTCCCTCGTGTTCTCTCTACATCTCGAGCCCAGTTGCTCCGGACCCCTCGCATATCGTCGAGGAGGCCGGTTACGCGACCGAGGGCGGGGTCGTCATCCGCGACATGAGTAGTTTCCTTGAGGGGCTGTCGGCTGGACAGCGGTGGGGTTTCCGCCTGTGCGTCAATCCGACGTTCCGGGAGGGCAGCCAGGTCAATGCACGGGGACGCAAGAAGGTTCTCGCACACGTCACGCAGGATCAGCAGACGCAGTGGGTCCTCGAACGCGCTGAGAAATGCGGGTTCAGGGTGCTCACCTCCGCTGAGCTTGGTGGCGAACTACCGGTTCTCGAGGACAGCGACGGGCAACGCGTCGACGGAGCGAATCTGCTGATCAACGGTGTTGAACGCTGTATCGCTGAGTTTAAGCGCGGGGAGCGTCGCGTGACCCTCGGGGTCGCCACCTTCGAGGGTGTCCTTGAGGTGACAGACCCTGATGCTCTGCGCAGAGTCCTTACGCACGGAATCGGCCGAGGGAAGGCCTACGGCTGCGGCTTGATGACTTTGGCTCGGCCATGAGACCGATCCCCGGGGCGAAGCCGCCAGAACCGAAGGATCTGGTCCGTGTTCGAGACCGGTTGACGTTCCTCTACGTCGAGCGGTGCACGATCAATCGTGACTCGAATGCGATCACTGTGGCTGATGGTCATGGAATCGCCCACGTCCCAGCGGCAGCGCTGTCGGTGCTGCTGCTGGGACCCGGGGTTCGGATCACTCACTCGGCGGTGTCTGTCCTCTCCGAGAGCGGATCGACCATCGTGTGGGTTGGCGAGAATGGGGTGCGCTACTACGCGCACGGCTCGCCGCCCTCGCGTTCCTCGAGGTTACTGGAGGCGCAGGCTCGCGCGGTGAGCGATCCGTCGATGCGGCTGACTGTTGCGCGCAACATGTACTTGATGCGTTTCGCCGGTGAGGACGTGTCGAAGCTGAGTCTTCAGCAGTTGAGGGGGCGCGAGGGTGCTCGGGTGCGTCGCTTGTACCGGGAACACTCGCAGCGTACGGGGGTGCCCTGGGATCGGCGCGAGTACGATCCTGAGAACTATGAGGATGGTTCGGTTGTGAACCAGGCTCTCTCGGCGGCGAATTCGGCGATTTACGGGATCGTCCACGCGGTCATCGCCGCGCTGGGATGCAGCCCCGGGCTGGGGTTTGTGCACAACGGGAACTATCGGTCATTTGTGTATGACATTGCGGACCTGTACAAGGCTGACATCACGATTCCGATCGCTTTTGATGTCGCGGCTTCTCCGACTGACGAGGCCGTGGGCAGTGCCGCTCGTAAGGCCGTCCGCGATGCCGTGCGAGAGTTTCATCTGCTCGAGCGGTGTGTTGCGGACATCAAGGGGCTGCTGTCGGTGTCAGGTGCCTTGGATGTTGAGGACGAGGACCTGATCGTCGACGACTTGCGACTGTGGGATGACCACGAGGGCACAGTTGCCGCGGGCGTGGCGTATGAGGAGAGTGGGTCCTGGTGATCGTCCTCGTTTTGTCTGCCGTGCCTGAAGGTTTGCGGGGGCACGTGACTCGGTGGTTGATGGAAATCTCGCCGGGGGTATTCGTGGGGACGCTGTCCGCACGGGTCCGTGAGCGCCTGTGGGATATCGTCACCGAGAACATGAAGACCGGGCGTGCTGTCATGGTCTACCGTGCACGAAACGAACAGGGGCTCGAGTTCTTGACGTGGGGAGACCCCTGGAAGCCCGTCGACTTCGATGGGCTGACGCTCATGATGCGTCCCTACTACTCCGAAGGCCGAGGCCAATACTCCGAACCTGATCCTGCGGCGCGCCAGTTGCGTAAGCGTCCTGCGATGAGTAACTTTCAGAAGAGGCGCAAAGCTCAAGGCTTTCCAAGATCTGACCGATCTGCGCGATAAAAACGCAGGTCAGAAAGTGTTTTCCCCGCGTGAGTGGGGATGAGCCCAGGTCCTGACCTTGCTCAAGTCGTGGTGTGAAGTTTTCCCCGCGTGAGTGGGGATGAGCCCGTGACCTTAGTCACGGTGGCAGTCTTCACGACGTTTTCCCCGCGTGAGTGGGGATGAGCCCGGCGACGTGCCGTTGCCGTCGCCGCCCTTGTTGTTTTCCCCGCGTGAGTGGGGATGAGCCCCAGCTCATCTGCCGCTTTGCCCGCGAGCGCGTGTTTTCCCCGCGTGAGTGGGGATGAGCCCTGATACCCTGCCTATCAACGTTTGATACACAGGTTTTCCCCGCGTGAGTGGGGATGAGCCCTCCTTCTTAACACGCACGCCTAGGTAACACGAGTTTTCCCCGCGTGAGTGGGGATGAGCCCACACGCGTGATAGCACCTTGGTTGTGAGTTGTGTTTTCCCCGCGTGAGTGGGGATGAGCCCGAGGACGTAGCGAACGCGCTCAACGCCCTCGGCGTTTTCCCCGCGTGAGTGGGGATGAGCCCTTCTGCGCCGCGACGAACCTCCCGATGAGCACGTTTTCCCCGCGTGAGTGGGGATGAGCCCCACAGAAAGACAACAAAAATGCGAGACACGACGTTTTCCCCGCGTGAGTGGGGATGAGCCGTCCGCCGGGATCTCCTTGAGAGCGCCGCCAGCGTTTTCCCCGCGTGAGTGGGGATGAGCCCCCGTCGTAGAATTCGTCCTCACGAATGACCGTGTTTTCCCCGCGTGAGTGGGGATGAGCCCGAGCGGATGCCGTCCTCCGGCGCTTCCGCGACGTTTTCCCCGCGTGAGTGGGGATGAGCCCCTCGCTCGGCTCGCCCGCGCCCGCGACCCACAGTTTTCCCCGCGTGAGTGGGGATGAGCCCGGCATCTCCAACGCGGCGGGCAAGCTCGCCCGGTTTTCCCCGCGTGAGTGGGGATGAGCCCTAGACATCTCACAATATGGATACTTTTTGTGTGTTTTCCCCGCGTGAGTGGGGATGAGCCCAACAGCAACCAACAATTGACCGAAAGGTTAGAGTTTTCCCCGCGTGAGTGGGGATGAGCCCTTAACGCTCACGCGGGGCCTCCTTCCTGAGTCGTTTTCCCCGCGTGAGTGGGGATGAGCCAACGGGCGCGACGGTGGGTCGCGGCGCACAGTTGTTTTCCCCGCGTGAGTGGGGATGAGCCCTCCTAACTTCGCAGTGACTTGATACGTCGCCGGTTTTCCCCGCGTGAGTGGGGATGAGCCCTCATGGAGTCCATGCCTCCGGCGACCGACACTGTTTTCCCCGCGTGAGTGGGGATGAGCCCCCCGGGGACTGGCCTCGCCTTCGTTGGACAGGGTTTTCCCCGCGTGAGTGGGGATGAGCCCGGCGCCCCCGTTGGGCAGGGTCTCCCACAGCGTTTTCCCCGCGTGAGTGGGGATGAGCCCCGCTGCACCCAGTCAGCGCTGCGCCCCTGCACGTTTTCCCCGCGTGAGTGGGGATGAGCCCCAACAATTGACCGAAAGGTTAGAACAATGATCGTTTTCCCCGCGTGAGTGGGGATGAGCCGGGGTATTTACGCGGGCAACTTTTCGGTGGCTAGTTTTCCCCGCGTGAGTGGGGATGAGCCTTGCACCTAGAACTGTCTGTAGGGCAATTTCGCGTTTTCCCCGCGTGAGTGGGGATGAGCCCCAATGATTCGACTCACCATTGACGACGAAGCCGTTTTCCCCGCGTGAGTGGGGATGAGCCCTATAGCCCGCGCGAGGGCTATCGCGCAAGCTAGTTTTCCCCGCGTGAGTGGGGATGAGCCCATGACGCCGCAATCCAAGCAGGCTGCGAAGTAGTTTTCCCCGCGTGAGTGGGGATGAGCCCCATCATCGAAAGCTGACGGCCCCCAGCCGCGAGTTTTCCCCGCGTGAGTGGGGATGAGCCCCTGCCGGGCGGGGGCTATGTGTCAGGCGACGAGTTTTCCCCGCGTGAGTGGGGATGAGCCCCGTTACCAGTTGGACTGAATACCGTACGCCTAGTTTTCCCCGCGTGAGTGGGGATGAGCCTTGAGCGCGCTAAGGCAGTTGAAGCCAAGCGTAGTTTTCCCCGCGTGAGTGGGGATGAGCCCTCGCATATTACGGCCTGAGCATCCGACAGATTGTTTTCCCCGCGTGAGTGGGGATGAGCCGGCTGTTTGAGCGTGTTTGAGGGTGCTAGAGGTGTTTTCCCCGCGTGAGTGGGGATGAGCCCTAGACATCTCACAATATGGATACTTTTTGTGTGTTTTCCCCGCGTGAGTGGGGATGAGCCCTAGGGGGAACACAAATGAGATTATTTTCAAGTGTTTTCCCCGCGTGAGTGGGGATGAGCCCAAAAAGTCAACACCAACACAAAAAGTATCCATGTTTTCCCCGCGTGAGTGGGGATGAGCCCACCCCCTCACCACTACCCACATACCTCTAGCAGTTTTCCCCGCGTGAGTGGGGATGAGCCCTGCTCGATAAACACAACTGGTAAAGGATCCCCGTTTTCCCCGCGTGAGTGGGGATGAGCCCAACAGCGAGCTCGCATATTACGGCCTGAGCATGTTTTCCCCGCGTGAGTGGGGATGAGCCCTTAAATACAACCCGCTAGACTGTAACTATCAAGTTTTCCCCGCGTGAGTGGGGATGAGCCGGGACGCCCGGCCGGCCCGCTCAGGACCGTCGCGTTTTCCCCGCGTGAGTGGGGATGAGCCCACGAATAAGAAATAAATAATAATAAATAAATAGTTTTCCCCGCGTGAGTGGGGATGAGCCGCCCGCGCCCTGTCGGCATGGGCGCACGCAGAGGTTTTCCCCGCGTGAGTGGGGATGAGCCTAAGGAACGCGCGCGTGATAGCACCCTGTTTGCGTTTTCCCCGCGTGAGTGGGGATGAGCCGCTCCCTCGCGGACATTGTGAGTGCGCTCTACTGTTTTCCCCGCGTGAGTGGGGATGAGCCCGAGCGGATCGACGATTACAGCTACACGCTGGAGTTTTCCCCGCGTGAGTGGGGATGAGCCCGTATACGTAGCTGTATACGCGTGAGTACTGCAGTTTTCCCCGCGTGAGTGGGGATGAGCCGCCCCCGTTGGACTGGGATTACACGAAGAAAGCGTTTTCCCCGCGTGAGTGGGGATGAGCCCCGAGAGGTTAGAAAAATGATCCGTTCTTTCGCGTTTTCCCCGCGTGAGTGGGGATGAGCCCTTTTGTTAACGGGTTGAGGGGTGGTCCGGGTAGTTTTCCCCGCGTGAGTGGGGATGAGCCCAAATGATCCGTCTGACCGTTGACGATGAAGCCGTTTTCCCCGCGTGAGTGGGGATGAGCCCATGGCCGCCCCAACGGTCGCCGAGATCAAGGCGTTTTCCCCGCGTGAGTGGGGATGAGCCCGCCTTGACGGGCGCGTCCGCCGACGTGAGGGTGTTTTCCCCGCGTGAGTGGGGATGAGCCGTATGGTACACGCGTGCGCATGTGCGAGGGTGAGTTTTCCCCGCGTGAGTGGGGATGAGCCGCACTTGCGCGGCGTGAGCCTCCGGGCCGCTAGGTTTTCCCCGCGTGAGTGGGGATGAGCCCCTGGACCGTCAGATCCTCGCCGACGTCATCAGGTTTTCCCCGCGTGAGTGGGGATGAGCCCCTCGGCGCGTTTTTCTTCAATCGCCCGGGTGCGTTTTCCCCGCGTGAGTGGGGATGAGCCCCCGTCGCCAACGTGGCCCGTCCTAATGTCATAGTTTTCCCCGCGTGAGTGGGGATGAGCCCCCCAGCGTGTGATTCGCGCTGAAGTCTAGGGCGTTTTCCCCGCGTGAGTGGGGATGAGCCCAATGATCCGACTCACCATTGACGATGAAGCCCGTTTTCCCCGCGTGAGTGGGGATGAGCCTTACCCGCGCAACCTCGGTTGTGTAGGAATACAGTTTTCCCCGCGTGAGTGGGGATGAGCCGTTCATCCTCGGCAAGCCAGCTGAGCACATGAAGTTTTCCCCGCGTGAGTGGGGATGAGCCCTTTGGTTAGGATTGGCTAAGGGGGCGGTTTTTGTTTTCCCCGCGTGAGTGGGGATGAGCCGTCGGGTAAGTCGCCGCTCGCGGCGGCGGTCGCGTTTTCCCCGCGTGAGTGGGGATGAGCCCTGGACCCCCGAAGGCACGAAGAAGCACACCACGTTTTCCCCGCGTGAGTGGGGATGAGCCCCGCTGATGCCGGGTGAGTATCTGTCGAGAGGTGTTTTCCCCGCGTGAGTGGGGATGAGCCCGATCAAAAATGCGAGACACGACACACGCAACTGTTTTCCCCGCGTGAGTGGGGATGAGCCCAAAGTTTGCGCCGGCAGAATGAAAAGTAAGGTGTTTTCCCCGCGTGAGTGGGGATGAGCCCCGACACCATCAGTTCTCCTCCTCAGCTACGCCGTTTTCCCCGCGTGAGTGGGGATGAGCCCCTCATGAACGCGGCCTGGTGGTACTACGTCCCGTTTTCCCCGCGTGAGCGGGGATGAGCCCCAGGGGCGCAGCGTGTCCACGCACACGGAACAGTTTTCCCCGCGTGAGCGGGGATGAGCCCTGCGCGATGCCCTCATCGACGCTGCCGTCCGTGTTTTCCCCGCGTGAGCGGGGATGAGCCGTTCCTCGACTGAGCATCAACCACTGAGGCCCCGTTTTCCCCGCGTGAGCGGGGATGAGCCCCAGCCGATTTGGTACAACTTGCGCGGAAACTCGTTTTCCCCGCGTGAGCGGGGATGAGCCGGTAGGGACGAGATGCCGCATCCGATAGGTGTGGTTTTCCCCGCGTGAGCGGGGATGAGCCCCTGGTCGATGAGTACGGCAACGGGGTTGAACCGTTTTCCCCGCGTGAGCGGGGATGAGCCGAAGATCAAGGTCCCCGTCCAGCACGCCCCGGAGTTTTCCCCGCGTGAGCGGGGATGAGCCTCCATGGAGAAAAACGGCGCGACCATGGAAGATGTTTTCCCCGCGTGAGCGGGGATGAGCCGCTGACACGCGGTCGCATACTCGGTCGTGTTAAGTTTTCCCCGCGTGAGCGGGTATGAGCCTTTTAGGGACACTATGGCCCAGGGCCAGATCAGGTTTTCCCCGCGTGAGCGGGGATGAGCCCAGGCCGATAACCTCGATGTCCTTTGATAGGTTGTTTTCCCCGCGTGAGCGGGGATGAGCCGGCCTCAAAGACCACGGGCGAGATCACCTTCGAGTTTTCCCCGCGTGAGCGGGGATGAGCCTACCACCGAGCCGACACGATCTCAATCTCCATCGTTTTCCCCGCGTGAGCGGGGATGAGCCGTCATCGACGTTCACGGGGTCCACGTCCAGGGCGTTTTCCCCGCGTGAGCGGGGATGAGCCCGACCTGCTCCCTACCGGGGGCCTGCTCCCGACGTTTTCCCCGCGTGAGTGGGGATGAGCCCGAGACGACACGATCTCCATCTCCATCTACACCGTTTTCCCCGCGTGAGTGGGGATGAGCTCGACGAGGAGAGGGTGAGTGTGGCGCTCTTGTAGTTTTCCCCGCGTAAGCGGGGATGAGCCCGAGTTCGAGACGGAGCTCGCGCAGGCGATCACGTTTTCCCCGCGTGAGCGGGGATGATCCGCGCTGTGACGCAGCAGCCACGAGAAGCTGCTTGTTTTCCCCTTGTGAGCGGGGAAGAACGGTACTGGCCGAGTGGTGGTCAGGATCATGACGTTTTCCCTGTGTGAGTGGGGATGAACCCAGGGAGGCCAGGACGTTGGGCTTGTCAACGATGTTTTCCCCGCGTGAGCGGGGATGAGCCCACGGACAACGTTGGAGTCATCGTCCACCGCGAGTTTTCCCCGCGTGAGCGGGGATGAGCCTGGGCCGCAGACCTGAGCGTCAGCACATCGACGGTTTTCCCCGCGTGAGCGGGGATGAGCCGGCGCGCAGCCATGTCAGTTCGTCGAGTTCGAGGTTTTCCCCGCGTGAGCGGGGATGAGCCCAGGGCGGTGGGGATCGTACGCACGTCCTCGTTGTTTTCCCCGCGTGAGCGGGGATGAGCCGTCCTCGAGGGATACCTTTCCGTCGCTAACCATGTTTTCCCCGCGTGAGCGGGGATGAGCCGAACACGGGTTAGCCGGTGCGGTCAGGCCTGGCGTTTTCCCCGCGTGAGTGGGGATGAGCCGCGAGTGTCGGCCAGTTCAGGCTCAGTCGTCTCGTTTTCCCCGCGTGAGTGGGGATGAGCCCCTCGACGCACTACTCCGCGCCAACCCGTCCGCGTTTTCCCCGCGTGAGCGGGGATGAGCCCTGCTTGGACAGGTTCACAATGTTCTCGTCCTGGTTTTCCCCGCGTGAGCGGGGATGAGCCGCCGCCCTCGAGACGAACGCGGTCCCCAAGCGCGTTTTCCCCGCGTGAGCGGGGATGAGCCCGAGTTCGAGACGGAGCTCGCGCAGGCGATCACGTTTTCCCCGCGTGAGCGGGGATGATCCGCGCTGTGACGCAGCAGCCACGAGAAGCTGCTTGTTTTCCCCTTGTGAGCGGGGAAGAACGGTACTGGCCGAGTGGTGGTCAGGATCATGACGTTTTCCCTGTGTGAGTGGGGATGAACCCAGGGAGGCCAGGACGTTGGGCTTGTCAACGATGTTTTCCCCGCGTGAGCGGGGATGAGCCCACGGACAACGTTGGAGTCATCGTCCACCGCGAGTTTTCCCCGCGTGAGCGGGGATGAGCCGGACACAGTCGACGAGGTCGTGGCGTGCACCGCGTTTTCCCCGCGTGAGCGGGGATGAGGCCCTACGGGAAGCCACATAGCGGCTACCATTTAAAGTGTCCAAGTTTCGGAGCGCAGTTCAATACGAGGCCGGGGCACAGCGCGTCAGACGCATGCCCTCACGCGGAGGGCGGGGTGATTAGGCCTGGCGTCGGCGAGTTGCCACCGCCAGCGCGCCCAGCAGGCCCAGCATGCCGGCACCTGCGAGGATGCCCGCCATGTCGGCGCCCGTGCGAGCCAGCTGTTTCGGCTTGGGAGTTGAAGGCGCGGGAGTCGAAGGCATCGCTGTGGCCAGGGGAGTGGCCGATCTTGGTGTCGAAGGAGTCGACGGAGTCGGTGTGGCCGATGGTGTCGGTTCAGCCTAAGGAGTCGGCGCGACTGCGGGGTAAGCGTCGGGGATTTTCACTACATGAAGCCTTCTGGCGGCGTGTCATCGGCGTGTCGGACCCCCCCGTGTCGTGCAAATCCCCTGATTGGTAGTGGTGAGGTCGCGCCATAGGCCTGCGGGGTTTCGGGTCTCCAGAAATCTCGCACGTAATTCCATCGAGGGTATTCCAAGCTTTGAAGGAAGGTCGTTGGAATCGCAACGTTTTCTGGCGTGCTTGAAAAATGACCGTTGGAAATTATGTGCGAAATTTGTCGAGCGCGCCCTCCCTGTCGCCTAGGGGCCTTACTGGCGTTACTCGCAGGCGACCCCGTCGTTGTCACGGTCCAGCTTCGGGTTGTAGCCGGGGTCTCCGCGATAGAGGGGGGCTGCACCTGCTTCGCGTGCCTGCTTGCAGCTCGAGAAGTGGACGCGCGCCGGAGTGGGCTCGGGTGCGGGGGCTGGAGCAGCTGGCTGTTCCGTGGGTTCTTCGGTAGGCACCTCCGGGGCCGGTTCAGGCTCTTCGGTGGCCGGCTCGGGGTCTGGGCTCGGCTCGTCCGAGGCGCCGGAAGGAGTCTCGGTCGGTGTAGGTACTAGTGCTGCGATTTCGCTCTTGGTGACTGTTAGGGTAATTGTCTGTGTCGTGGGGATATCGCTGCCCTGTGCGTCCTGCTCCGTGACCTTGTAGCCGTCCTCGTAGTGCGACTCGGTGATCGACATTCCGTGGTCGTCGACGACCGCGAGTTCCCTGTATCCGGAATTCTGTAGACGCTCGACCGCCTTTGGGAGAGCGTCGCCGACTACGTTGGGTACGTATGGGTCGCAGGCGCTCAGCGCACCCATCATGACGAATGTGCCGACGAGCATGGCGATGAGGCGCTTCCATAGCGACATTGGTACCCCTCCTATTGGGCGAGAAAATGTGTGTGACAACACGCATCGTTAGTCGGTATCCTATAGGAGTTGTGGGATTGGTGGGTAATTATGGGTGTGAGTGTTATTAACCTGCGAGCCCGAGGGGTTATGTGCCTGAGGGTGTGATCTGCATTCGCGGCAGCCTTGTCGCGGGCAAAACAAAAACCCCGAAGCTTACGCTTCGGGGACTTGCTGGTGGCTCCGACCGGCGTCGATCCGGTGACCTTTCGATTTTCAGTCGAACGCTCTACCAACTGAGCTACAGAGCCAAGACCTGAACCAAAAGGTCTGGTCGGCGACCCCGACGGGACTTGAACCCGCGACCTCCGCCGTGACAGGGCGGCGCGCTAACCAACTGCGCTACGGGGCCTTACAACAGGTAAGACCTATTGAATTGTTCCAATCACATAAGCGACCGGTGGTACCCCCAACGGGATTCGAACCCGTGTCGCCGCCGTGAAAGGGCGGTGTCCTAGGCCGCTAGACGATGGGGGCCTGCTTGGCCGTCGAACTGGCGTCCGAAGACGGGAGATAGTTTAGGCAGAACGCGCGCGGCACGTCAAAACGAAATTAAGTGACAGCTAACACATTACCGAAAAACGTTGCAATTGTGCGGAATTCCCAGGATTTCATCAGCTGTCCGACCTAGGCTTGATGCATGACTATGACACCAGCACTCGGTGCCCTCGCCCAGGTTTCGGACGCCCTGACGCGGGCGGCCGCAGACGCGCAATCAGGAGCGGAGGCCGCCGTAACCACGACCATCGACCTCACCCTCCTGATTCTCGGCCCGATTATCGGTGCCTTCGTGGGTGTCGTCGTCTCGGTCCTCCTCTCCGCCCTCTTGCGTAAGGCCCTCGCAAAGGCAGCCACGGCCTCGTCGATCCTGGCGCGCGTGCGCCGCCCGGGCCACTTCACGTTCGCGGCCTGGGGAGCGTGGGCGGGACTCGGCATCGCCCTGGTCAACCCCCACCTGTCCGACTGGAACGGCACGTCGATCACGACGTTCCTCATGCACGTGCTGCTCATCGTCGCCCTCGCCTGCCTGACCTGGATGGCGTACGCCGCCGCGTGGGTCTTCGAGGACGCCGCCAAGGCCCGCCAGGATTCTGACCAGGGACGCTCGCGCCGCTTCGAGACCCAGGCCCAGGTGCTGCGCCGCCTCACCCAGTCGATCGTCGTCGTCGTGGGCGTGGTCGCCATCATCAGCACCTTCGAGGTCGCCCGCCACGCCATGACCACCGTCCTGGCCTCCGCCGGCGTGATCTCGGTGATCTTCGGTCTCGCCGCCCAGCAGACCCTCGGCAACGTGTTCGCTGGTCTGCAGCTAGCCTTCACCGATGCGATCCGCGTGGGCGACGTCGTCGTCGCCGGCGAGAAGAAGGAAACCGGCTCCGTCGAGGAAATCACGCTCTCCTACGTGGTCGTGCGCATCTGGGACGAGCGCCGCCTCATCATTCCGTCGCGCTACTTCACGCAGACGCCCTTCGAGAACTGGACGCGCCGCGCCGCCGCCCAGCTCGGTACCGTCGAGCTCAAGCTCGACTGGTCCGCGCCCATGACCCTCATCCGCGCCAAGGTCGAGCAGCTCCTGACCGCCACCGACCTGTGGGACGGTCGCACGTGGGGCGTGCAGATCACGGACTCCGACGAGTACACGGTCACCGTGCGCGTCCTCGTCTCCGCGAAGAACTCCGGTCACCTCTCCGACCTGCGCGCCTACATGCGCGAGCAGCTCATCTCGTGGATCGTCACCGAAGAGCCGTGGGCGCGCCCCGCCCAGCGCATCGAGCCGCGCCAGACCGTCACCGTCGAGCAGGACATGAGCCGCGAACGCATCGCGCGCCTGGCCGCCGAGCTCGCCGGGATCTCCGGCACGAACGAGGCCGTGGCCGCCACGGGCACGTCGGCTTCCCACGCGGGTACGCCCGAGTCGGCCGGCGAGCAGTCCGGCGCCGCGACAGGTGGCGCCGCCTCCGCAGAT
>ERZ773044.396-NODE-396-length-20145-cov-62.1367_pt1 | contig 20145 bp, 21 predicted proteins | sample MGYA00511897_ERZ773044 | MGnify/ENA primary metagenome ERZ773044 (study PRJEB29015, sample SAMEA2738116) | human oral metagenome | biome: human oral; feature: human-associated habitat; material: saliva | place: China | collected 2170 ...
CTTGATTGGCTTTTACCATTGCTGGCAAGAAACAGCGAGTGACTGCCATCAAACCTTTGACATTGGTATCCAGCATGATCAACATATCCAACTCTTCATAGTCCTGATAAGGTGCTAAACCTAGAGCCAGTCCGGCGTTGTTGACTAGGATGTCAATCTTCCCTAGCGTTTCTAGAATACTGGAGCAAACAGTCTTCACCATAGTCATATCCGTGACATCTAATGGAAAGGTCCAGACGGTTTGATTTGGAAAGACTTCTGCAAACTCCGCCTTAAGGACTTCGAGTCTATCTGTCCGTCGTCCAGTTAGAACGACATTCTCACCCTGCTCCAGATAAGCACGCGCAATTGCTTCACCAATACCTGATGTCGCTCCTGTAATCACTACATTTTTTGCCATCTTATTTCCTTCTATCTAGTGGTCCAGATACTGATAACTTCCTAAGCAGTCCAGTGCTTAGCTGGATCAAATGGAGTTCCAACAACTTGGTCTTCTGATAATTCAATAATACCACGTTTTTGCGGAGCATTTGGCAAATGCAATTCACGAGGGCTACACATCATTCCAAAACTCTTTTCGCCACGAAGCTCGCCTGGGAAAATGAGGTTGCCTTTGGGCATCATGGCACCAGGAAGGGCTACAATGGTTTTCAGACCGACACGCGCATTGGGAGCTCCTGCAACGATTTGTACAGTCTTATCACTTGCGACTGCAACTTGGCAGATGTTGAGGTGGTCACTGTCTGGATGGGCTACCATCTCAACAATTTCACCGACAACAAACTTAGGTTCCTTATCATTAACAATTTCTTCTTTAAAACCTTCCGCCTGCAATTCTTGGTTCAAACGAGCGACTTGCTCATCTGATAAAAAGACTTGACCGCGCTCTGCAATTTCAAATAAACTCGAAACTTCGAAAATATTCCAAGCTACTGTTTCTCCATTATCTTTGAGGAAAACACGAGCTACCTTGCCTTTGCGCTCCACGTCCAGTTTGGCATCTCCACTGTTTTTCACGATGACCATAAGGACATCACCGACATGTTCTTTGTTATATGTAAAAATCATTGTTTCCTTTTTCTCCTATTTCAGTCCTGCTAAAAATTGATTGATTTGTTTCTTGCTTTTACGGTCGCGATTAACAAAACGACCGATTTCCTTGTCCTTTTCTAGAACAACAAGGCTAGGAATTCCGTAAACATCCCAGAGTTTAGCTAGATCCATGTACTGGTCTCGGTCCACTCGAATAAAGGTGAACTCTGGATTGGTCTCCTCAATTTCAGGCAAGGCAGGATAGATATAACGACAATCGCCACACCAGTCTGCTACAAAAAGAAAGACCTTCTTGCCATCTTTTTCCACTAAAGATGCTAATTCTTCTAAACTTGCTGGTTGTATCATAAGACTTCCTCCTCATAGACTAGGTCTTCATTTTCATAGACAAAGGTATAATGACGGCCATCCTCAAAAACAACCCCTCCGACAAGTCTTTCTAGACTACTTTCATAAACTTGAACATAGAGGGTCGCAATTTCCCCCATGTCGGAAAAATGGTCTCGCACAATCTCTGTCAACTCTTCCTGAGTTTTCATGAGCTTACGGTCATCTGCAACTTTTTTCGTAGCAAGAGCAAGGCTCCCAATACCAAGCAGAGCCAGACCTGCCATCCACATTTTTTTAGCTTTCATACCATTCATTTTAACACAAAAAAGGCTTTAGGACAAATGAGGAAGTAGCAGAAACGCAAGTAAAAAGCCCCTTCCTTTAAGGAAAAGGACTTCTTATACTTACTGCCAGGCACCTGAGTTGCCAACGTAGTAACCATCAGGTGTGTAGGTATTGTGAAGCATTTTACCAGTTGAATCAAGATAGTACCACTGACCGCCATCTTTGACCCAACCAGTCGCCATAGCACCTGAGTCTTTGAGGTAGTACCAAGAGCCGCTATCTTTCACCCAGCCTGTTGCCATTGAACCTGAGTTGTTTAGGTAATACCAAGAGCCACCATCTTTAAGCCAACCTGTTGCCATTGAACCTGAGTCTTTTAGGTAATACCAAGAGCCATTATCATATAGCCAATCGCTAGCAATCATAGCTCCTGATGATTTAAAGGCATACCAGTTGCCACCTTGATAAAGCCAAGTTTGATTGAACATTACTCCTTTATCATTCATAAAGTACCAAGTTCCCTTGTCCTTAACCCAATCGTTCTGCACTAGTTGGCCTTGTTTTTGATAGTACCACTTTTCACCTTGATTATTTTTTAGATTTAGCCAGCTTTCTGATTTTATAATTGGATAAAGTTCTCTGAAGGCTCCTCCATCATCATATTTATGACTGATAGCACCTGGTTTTACAAGTTTAATACTACCATACTCCTCTGCCCAAGCATAGACTTTTTGACCATTGAGAGTCTCTGGTAAGGTAGCAGTGTAGGTCTTGGTTTGATAGTCCCATTTAGTATCAAGGTAGGTGTATTGATCATTTGATTCTTTAATATGGTAGTAGCCACTCTTTCCACCATTATATACGTCATCTACCACTTTAGTGGACCAGGTTTTTACTTCATTTCCGCTCTTGGCTTCTACCTTGATATCTCCTCTATAGCCATAAGGTACATAGAAATTCAGGTAACGTCCTTCTTCTCCGATGGTTCTATCCACTTCTTGACTTAGGAAATTGACAGTTTGATCTTGACCATTGAGACTGACCGTCCACTCGATTTTCTCAGTTTTTGGCAAATCCAAGACTTTGATATCTACGCTATTGCCATTGTTAAATCGAAGAATTTTGTCATCTTGATACACAACTCCTCCTTTAACATGCCAAACTCCTTTAAGCTCAAATGCCTTTCCCGAATGAGGGAAAGCTAGTAAAGCTAGGCCAGCTAGAGATAAACCAAATAATGTGATTTTTTTCATTGTAAATCCTCCTTAGTTCTTATTATGTTAATTATATCACTATGTTTTTATTTTGCAACTCATATCCTAAATATACAAGCAAAAAACCTCTGAGATTCTTCTCAAAGGTTCTGATTTAACTAATTGCTGTTCTCAACTGCTGCAGTCACAAAAGCAGTGTAGAGTTCTTCTGGGCGATTTGGACGGCTTGACAGTTCAGGGTGATACTGACACGCTACAAAGAATTTATTTTCAGGAATTTCCACGATTTCGACCAAACGATTGTCTGGAGAAACTCCTGAAAAGACAAAGCCTGCTGCCTCAAATTGCTCACGGAAGGCGTTGTTAAACTCATAACGGTGACGGTGACGGCGTTGCACTACTTCTTGATTGTGATAAGCAGCCGCTGCCTTAGAACCTCGTTTCAACTTAGACGGATAAAGTCCCAAGCGAAGGGTTCCCCCCATATCCTCAACGTCAATCTGATCACGCATGATATCAATGATAGGGTATTTTGTTTCTGGTGCAAGCTCTGCAGAATTGGCACCTTCAAGACCCAAAACGTGACGAGCAAACTCGATACAAGTCAACTGCATTCCCAAGCAGACTCCTAACATTGGCACATCATTTTCACGCGCATAGCGGATGGCTTGGATTTTCCCTTCCGTACCACGTTGGCCAAAACCACCTGGTACGATGATTCCGTCCGCATCAGACAAAAGCTCTGCCACATTCTCTGCTGTCACATCATTGGCATTGACCCAATTGATTTTAACTTCTGCATCGTTGGCATAACCAGAGTGTTTCAAGGCTTCGACCACTGAGATGTAGGCATCTTGCAACTCCACATACTTACCAACAAGAGAAATCTTAACTTGTTTCTTGAGGTTCATGACCTTGTCCACCATGGCTGACCATTCTGTCATATCTGCTACCGGTGCGTCTAATTTCAAATGATCACAGACAATTTGATCCATACCTTGAGCCTGCAAGTTCAATGGAATTTGGTAAAGGTGTTCAACATCCAACGATTCGATAACAGCTTCTGGTGCCACATCACAGAACTGGGCCAGTTTATTTTTAATTCCTTGACCAGCTGGCTTTTCTGTACGAATAACCAACATATTTGGCTGGATTCCCAATCCACGCAATTCTTTTACAGAGTGTTGAGTTGGTTTGGTTTTCATTTCACCAGCAGCCTTGAGGTATGGAAGCAAGGTTGTATGGATGTACATAACATTATCCGCACCCACATCTGCCTTCATCTGACGAAGGGCCTCTAGGAATGGCAAGGACTCGATATCTCCTACTGTTCCACCAACCTCTGTGATAATGACATCAGAGTCGGTCGTTAGAGCGGCACGCTTGATTTTTTCTTTCAAAGCATCTGTGATATGAGGAATGACTTGAACAGTTGCCCCAAGGTATTCTCCACGGCGTTCCTTACGAAGAACTTCACTGTAAATTTTACCAGTAGTCACGTTGGAATATTTGTTGAGATTGATATCGATGAAACGCTCATAGTGACCCAAGTCCAAATCTGTCTCAGCCCCATCATCTGTCACAAAAACTTCCCCGTGCTGGTAAGGACTCATGGTTCCTGGATCAATATTGATATAAGGGTCAAACTTTTGAATAGTTACTTTGAGACCACGATTTTTCAAGAGACGGCCCAGACTCGCTGCAACGATCCCTTTCCCAATAGACGATACCACACCACCAGTTACAAAAATATATTTCGTAGACATAGATTCCTCTTTCTAAAATGCTCAAGGTCTTGCTAACTACGAGGGGACATAGAAAACAAGACCCTACTAATAAGAATAATCTGGGACGACTGCACCAGATTCACAACTAAAATACAAGAAGATAACTTCTTGAAAAAACAAAAATAGCTCCCTAAGAACTAGGGAGCCCCGACCTCTAAAAGAGGTGCCCGAACAATATGATACCTAAAAATAGGATAATTGTCAATAGCTAACTTTTATTCCTCGACGTTTTCAGAATCATCGTCTGAAAACTCGTCGTCTTCTTCATTGAGATCCACGTCTTCACCCAAGTCATCTGGAGCGATTTCGTTGATTTCTGCATCGTAAGCTTCCACTTCATTTTTCTCATCATCTGGATTTTCATCATCGTATGAAAGAGCTGGATCTGCTTCGTATGCATCTTCGTCTTCTGGGTCATCCGCATTGTAGTCAATGGCATCTGAATCACCATCCATGAAGGCATTGACACGTTTTTTCTTAGCTTTTGGTGCTACTTCATCGTCATCATTTTCTTCAAGAGCGATAATTTCTTCGTCGATTTCGTCCACACCATACCATGAACGAAGACCCCATTTGTTGTCTCCAAGTGAGATGAAGCTACCGTCAAAGTTCAACTCTGTGTAGAACAAAGGCAAAGCTTCGCGGATATCGCTGTTTGATGTTCCAAGGTAGTTTTGAATTTCGTTTACAAGATCGCTAAAATGCATCTCATGATCGCGACCACGAAGTTCCAAGATAGCACGCGCTACCTCAATCATAGATAGTTCACTTTTTTCTTGCCCAGCAAATACTTCTAATTCCAAAGCGTTTCTCCTCATTTATACTACTATCGCCAGAGCGAACAGACTCTGACCTCATTTTATCATGTACTCTTTATTGTACGATAATTTTGCGAAATAGTCAAAGGTTAAATGGGAGAAAGTGACAGGACTTTTTATTTCTTCGCTACCCAGCCGATAGCATCGTGAGGTGGATTTTCAATATCAATCCAGATGAATTCAATACCAATTTCCCCATTTTTAAACTTGGTTAAACGAATACCGTTGATTTCCAGTTCATTGAGTCGTTGACCTGTCAAGACTTCTCGTTCTTTCAACTGGAAAACACCACGCAAGATCCAATTCCCAAGGATTTCTTGCTTATCAATTGACTGAATTGCCTTTCCAGCTTCTTGATTTATATAGGCGTTAATAACATCACCAGAAGATAAAAAGCGTAGTTTAAAAGTTCTTTCTTCCTTAGATAGAACTAATTTTTTAGTTCCAGGTTCAAAAGTCCCGAAGCCTGACCCAAAGAAATCTGGTCTTTCATCGTGAAAGTTTTTCGAGTCAGGCAGAGGAATGTAAATTTCACTAACTGGACGATAAACCAGCTGCTCAATTTCTTTAATGAATTTTCCATTGCCAGTATTGTGGACAAAGTGAATCAAGTCCTCGCGAATAGCCTTCATCTGAGCTTTTTCTTCCTTACTAGTCCATTTTTTCAAGAGGATTTCTTCTAAGGAAAAAATCACAAAAGCTAGTTCTTCTGGAGCCAGACTAGTCTTAAATTTATCCTGAATCTTTAAAATCCGTGGTAGCCGATCTTTCTTAGATAGTTTTGAACCACCATTAAAGGCATTGAAACCAGAGTTTTCTTCCACATTTCCATGTTTGTCTGTAATAGCCCAAGACACTGTTTCTAAGATATCAGTTTTATCCTTTTCAGCTGTCAGTAAATGAAGGTTTTCAAAGAGAGAAAAAGGATCTTCGATGTAATGGACATCCCAAGTATCTACCACAATGTCTTTATTATTAAAAGTCATGTGGAGCTGACTGTCAGCTGCCGTGTACTTGTAGTGATGTTGCCCATCCGTAAATCGAAAATTGGTTGGATTGTTTTTGGTGGTAGAACCTTCAATGACCAGATTATCAATATCAACTGGCAAATAAGATGTTTCACCGACAAAAATTTTAGGATTTTCTCCCTTTGGTGTTGGCATCAGAACGTGATAGACAGCTTCAACATTGACCGAATCTGAGTTAAAACCCTTAATTTGTGCCTTAGAAGATTCGATTCTCTGATTTCTTAAGGTCGCAATTTTTCGTGCCAATTCTTCATAGCGTTGATAGTTTTTCTGGTCTGCTGTTTCTTTATCTGCTGAGATATCTGCATGAAACTTGATATCACCCAACAAGTCCGTCCAATCTTGAGAGTCCTTCTTAAACTGAGCGATTTTTTGGTCTCCAGAATTAATTCCAAAAGACTTGATACCCACTAGGTATTTATGATTTTCATCCACAACGACAGAGGCATCATAGGAAGTATTGGCAATATCTTCCCCAACGGCATTAAAAGCCTTCTGGAAGACTGTTTCTTGAAATTTAGAATTAACAATCGGAGCGACAGAATGTTCTGTTTGTCCCTCGTCTTCGGATTCTGCTTTTTGAGAGAAAGCTTGGCTCAAGCTAGCGAAGTTGGTAATTAAGGTTTTGTATTTTTCTTTTTGTTCAGACTTTAGATGTTCCCACATAAGCACCCTCTTTTCTATTTTCAGTATATCAAAAGAAGATTAGTTTTTCACTAACCCTCTTATATATTCGTTAATTAATACTGTAAAATTCGAGATTTCCTCGTTTTTTAACCAATTTTAAATAATCTTCACCAGACAGAACGGCTAAACCATCATCATAAGACTTGATTCTTTCCAGAGCTTGGTCATAGCTATCCACAAAATCCTTGACATAGGATTGCCCTTCAAATTGTCCATTCATCTTGGTGTAGATAATGGCAATTTTTCCTGAGCGTGTAAGTTGAGATTGACCTTGACTTTCATTTAAAGCCTTGGCAACATTTTCCGCGATACGTTTAATCACGGGAACGACCACACTATTTCCAGCTTGTTTGTAGAGCTGACCATTGGAAACCCCTTCTGGGATTTTAAAGGATTTAGGGTAACCTTGGACATTAAAGGTTTCTTTGGGAGTCAACTTCCGAATCTCGCCACTGTCCGTCAAAATCAATGGAACGTTATGTCCACCTGTTCCCATATTTGCTGTGAGGGTAGGGACAACTCCATTTTTATTTTCACGGACATATTGACGACGCCACTGGTAAACCGTATCTTGACTAGTAACTTCAAACTTCAACTGGTTGAAGAAATTCTGCTTGCCCTCACGGTAGTAATAGACCTCGTCTAGCTTATCGCCAAAGTTAATGACGTCTTGAAGAGTAGTAGTCAATTTGATTTCCTCTGGAAACTCAAACAAGTCATAAGCTTCCTTAGTATCAAAACCAACGATATAAATCCGCTCACGGTTTTGTGGGATATTTCCATAGTCTTTTCCGTTGAGAACCTTCCACTTGACAAAGTAGTTGTTCTCGGTCAAGGCTTCACGAATAACCTTGAAGGTATTACCATGGTCATGACCGACCATGTTCTTGACGTTTTCGATGAAAATAGCGCGAGGTTTGCATCCTTCAATCATGCGAAGCAATTCAAAGAAAAGATCGCCACGATCATCATCAAAACCCTTACGGTAACCCGCAATACTAAAGGCCTGGCAAGGGAATCCTCCCATAATCACATCCACGCGCTCAGCTGGAATGTCCTCTGGCTGAACATCGTGAATATCACGACCATCCAAATAGGTATCTGGATGGTTTAACTGATAAGTCTGACGCGCATACTTATCAAACTCATTGGCATACACCACTCTGAACTCGTTGGTCTGTTCAAATCCCAACTCAATTCCCCCAACACCTGAGAAGAAAGCTGCAATGTTGTACTTCTCAGGTCGGTTCGAACTTACAGAATTTGTCATGTAGTAACCTGCTTTCTAAGAAATTTGTTTAACTATACTAGTATATCATTTTTAAATTAATACTGAAATATAAACATTTTCCAAACATATATGATATAATGAACATATAAACTTAAGGAGGTGCATAATGCCAAAACAAGGAGATCAATTCATAGTAGAACTTAAAAAAACTAATATTGACTGGGGCACATACAGGAATACAAATTCTCGTCCTCAGATAACAGGAGAATGTTATATCCCAATTCCAAGTTCAGTAGCTCATCAATTTAGAATTTATAATTCCAATCACACTCAAGGAATAGATATTTTAGGGCAGAATATATTTAATGCTAAGTCGACAGATGGCTACTTCGATGGAGTAGTAAAAGTATCAGGGAATTCTCAAGCAGGAGATCCCTATGCTAAAAATCTTTCTGGTAAAGGTAACTTGAAAGCCTTTAACAACTGGTTCAATCAAATGAACGTAACCGTTGGGACAAGAATCAGAGTAGAATGGACTACTCCTACTGATATTTTATTTACGATTATCTAAATATAATTACTAAGATGATGCTGGGCAAAAAAAGTCTCTAAAATCAAAAACGCATAATATCAGGTATTGAAAAACCTTGATACTATGCGTTTTATTGTGGGAAGATTTGCTTCATTTTCTCCTGAAATTGAGTTTTTGCCCAGTCTTATCTTTTATTCAAGTAATCTTTGTATTCTTCTATCTACATAACTTTCATATAAATCAAAATTTTTAGTAGTTACACTTCCATCATAATATTTTACTAATTCAAAAGGAACTCCATAATCACTCAATTGGCGCCCAATATCAGTCAGAGCATTATACTCTAGCTTTTGCAGAAGAATTTTAATCCCAGTAACATCATCAAAGTTTCTTCTGTAAACCTTTGAATAATGGAATCTATATAGCAAATCAAATACACCTAAATACTTTACAAGATGATATTTAAATATTGTATAGATTAATTTAGAAGTTTGACTAATTGCTTTATCTTTATTGTAATTCTGCTGTTTAACGTAATAATCAACAGTTCCTAAAAAGCCTTTTTCTAAAAATCCTGACAGTTGTACTACAATTAAAGAATGATTTTTATTACCTACTTTAGCTTCCATTATCTGTTTCAACTCGGAATTAAAAATAAATTGGCGACAAATATCAACTACTGTTTGAAAACCTTCCCAATGAATTTTTGTACCGTTGCTTAGACTTAATACTTGCTTTAATCGATCAATTTTACGAAATTCAACCTCGGACATTACTTTTATTCGATTATAAATCAAGATTTTTTCCAAAGGGCCTATAATTCTATATGATTGAAAAATAAAATCTGGTAGTCCTGAGTCTTGTTTTGCCTTATTAATTTCATCTTTAAACCTTTTATCATCATCTGTCAAAAATTCATCCAGAGTCACTTCTAAATCAATGTCAGTTTTATTGTGGTAATTATCATAATTTTTATGTTCAATTTCATCTTGTTGCGAATTAATGATAGTTTCAAATTCTTTTGTTAAATCAATAACATTACCACTATAATGGACATTAAATCGACCAGATCTCCCAGCAATGTTTTTGGCATCAAACTGTTTTAATGGCTTCCTTCCTTTTTTTACTGCAGTAACAATCAAATTCTTTGCAGTTGTATTGACTCCTTCAGTAATTGTTGTTGTCGAAAAAAGACACAATAGTTGCCCACTATTAAACAAATTAATTATTTCATTCTGAAGATATTTTGGTATTCCTGCATGATGGAGCCCAATTCTCTTTTCAAGTGCTTTATATAAAATCCAATCTGATCCAAATTTCTCTTCTATATGTTTTAAAAAAATAGAAAACAGTTCATTATCTTCTTTGGACTCTTTTTCTGACAAAAGCGAAAGATATTCTTCATTTTTCAACATATGATTAGCAAATCTCTCTACATCTGGCTTGCTTCCACAATAAATTAGAGTATTACCTTCTATCTTTACAATAGTTTGTACTACTTTATCTTGTAAGGACGAAGTACCTACATTTAATTTATATTTAATATTTCCAAGTTCAAACTTATTTCTATCAATATGTGTAATGTTCTTAGATACAATCTCAACATCATTATATTCAAGAATTGTAAATTTATTAACTCTAACAAAATTATTGAATGAATTTCTTTCTGCATCTGGTTCCTGAAATTGAATATAAGGTCCAGCGAGTAAAATATCTTTACTATTTTGGCAAGCAAATTCTAAAGCAAGTCTATAAGCAATATCTCGTTCATTTTCTTCTGGAGTGTCATTATCTAAAATAAAGTCGTTGTCTATTTTATATATTTCATCCACAAAAGTAAAATCAAAATAACTAGTATTATTATCTAAAAACGAGAGATATCTTTCAGGAGTATATATAAAAATATTTTTTTCTCCAAGTTCGTCCTCGTTTATTTCACTTAGAGTATGTATTTTATACGAAGAAAAAAATTCATCATTTTGTAACTTTAAATAATTTTCAGATAACAGACTAATCGTAGGAAAAACTAATAGTATATTAGAATAATCCATTTTCTTTATAATAGTATAAACAATAAAAGTTTTACCAAAAGAAGTTGGAGCAGAGAGAACATATCTATTAACTAAATTAATTTCGAATAATTCTAAAACTTCTTTTTGATATTTATGTAGCATATAATCATTTACGATTAAATTCGCTTCATTTAAAAATGAACTCATGGATAATAAATTCATATCCTCTGGATTTATTTCATTACCTTCTTGATATTTTCTTTCAAGTAGCTCAAAGTATTGTGGTACTCCAGCTTCATTTGCTATATAACGCAAGAAATTTAAATCACTACTTGTAAGTTCGTCTTTTTTTACAGCGTCGTAATAGTCACAAGTTGTCTTGATAAAGGTACCTCTTCTTTCAGGGTATCGCTTATATAAATTTAATTCTTTGATTAGATAAGCGGTTCTTTCGTTTCTATCCATTCAATCACTTCTTCCTTTAATTTATTAGAATCATCAACAGGTAATAGCATTACAAAAATACTTAGATTAATTTTTACAGCCGGCATAACTGTGGATTTAGACAGCTCATCATTAATTTTCTTCACACAAGAATCAATTGACTTTTCATAACTAAAAGTACCTTGTTTCTGATATGCTATAAAAATAGGATATATTAATTCGATATGGTTAGCTGTTAATTCGTCTATAAGAATAATTTCAGGATTGTCTTCCCAACTTTCTATTATAGTATCTAAAGTAGTATGCGACTTAGAAATATTCTTTTTTTCTTTAATAATTGCGTATAAGTGATCATTTAAATAACTATCTGAAAGTGAGCTATTCATTTTAGAAATAACAGATTTAATCCCTGAGGAAAATTTTTTATGGAACTTAGCTTCACCAAACCAAAGTTCCAAGATTCCATTATTATCCACTAAATGAAACGCATCAAATCCTTTTGCTTCAGCTTTTTCAAGAGGAGAATAAAAATAACCTCTAGCAATTAAAACATCCGTATGGAAATAATTTCTTAAAAATAAATCTAAAAGTACTTCACCATAAAATCCATATTGAAGTTTGGTTGAAGATTCATCCTCTTTATCATACCTCAGTTTAAGTTTAATTGCCTTTGTTTGTTCTCTATCTAATTTACTATAGTCAATCTCAGATTCATTTTCAGCAAATTCAATTATTCCATTATAAATAATTTTTGAAATATCATTATCATTACCTTCAAAGCAGTACTCATTTTTCCCTTTACTTGTTAAATTGCTTTTATTTATAGAAATTGAACTTCCCTTACCGTTTGTGAAATTAAAAGGTAACTTATATTTCAAAACAATAGAATTATTAATTAAATCTTGAAGTGTTTTTCTCAAAATTACTTTTCCTTCTTATCAATTTTCAATTTCATTATACCAAAAAACACGGCTCATCACCGTGTTTCTGTGTTTATTTCACGAGTTTCTTCATCTCATCAATACGCGCTACGGTCGCGTCGTATTTGGCTTGGTAGTCAGCTTGCTTGTCGCGTTCTTTTTGGACGACTTCTGGTTTGGCATTGGCTACGAAGCGTTCGTTAGAGAGCTTCTTACCGACCATATCCAGTTCTTTTTGCCATTTAGCCAGTTCCTTGTCGAGACGAGCGAGTTCTTCTTCGACATTGAGGAGGTCAGCGAGTGGCAGGTAGATTTCTGCTCCTGTGATGACGCTTGACATAGCGAGTTCAGGTGCAGGGATGGTTGAAGCGATTTCCAAGTGTTCTGGATTTGTGAAGCGTTTGATGTAGTTGACATTGCTGTTAAAGAAGGCTTCCAAGTCGCTATCGCTTGTCTTAACAAGGATGGTGATTGGCTTGCTTGGAGCTACGTTTACTTCCGCACGCGCATTCCGAACGGCACGGATCAAGTCTTTGAGGCTTTCCACACCAGTGTGAGCAGCAAGGTCTTCAAAGGCTGGGTTAACAGTTGGGTATTCTGCTGTAACGATAGAGCCTTCTGAGATTTGTCCAAAGATTTCCTCTGTCACGAATGGCATGATTGGGTGGAGGAGACGAAGGATCTTGTCCAGAGTGTAAAGGAGAACAGAGCGTGTGATGACTTTCTCTTCTTCATTGTCGCTATAAAGGACTTCCTTAGTCAACTCAACGTACCAGTCCGCAAATTCATCCCAGATAAAGTTGTAGAGGATGTGGCCAGCCACACCAAATTCAAACTTATCAAAGTTGGCAGTAGCTTTTCCGATGGTTTCATTGAGGTTGTGAAGAATCCAGCGGTCTGTGACATTTCCAGCTTCCTTATTAACAACTTTTTCCACATTGGTAGTTGCTTGTTCAAGTGTCAAACCTTCATTGTTCATGAGGATGTAGCGAGAGATGTTCCAGATCTTGTTAATGAAGTTCCATGAAGCATCCATTTTCTCGTAAGAGAAGCGCACGTCTTGGCCTGGTGCAGAACCGTTTGAAAGGAACCAACGAAGGCTATCTGTTCCGTACTTATCAATAACATCCATTGGGTCAATCCCGTTACCGAGAGATTTCGACATCTTACGTCCTTGCTCATCACGAATGAGACCATGAATCAAGGCATTTTTGAATGGCGATTTGCCAGTAAATTCCAAACCTTGGAAAATCATCCGAGACACCCAGAACGGAATAATATCATAACCAGTCACCAAAGTTGATGTTGGATAATAACGTTTAAAGTCTTCTGAGTCGACATCAGGCCAGCCCATGGTAGAGAATGGCCAAAGGGCAGAACTGAACCAAGTATCCAAGACGTCTTCGTCCTGAGTCCATCCGTCACCTTCTGGAGCTTCTTCGCCGACATATATTTCACCCTCAGCATTGTACCAAGCAGGGATTTGGTGACCCCACCAGAGCTGACGAGAGATTACCCAGTCATGGACATTTTCCATCCATTGGAGGAAGGTATCGTTGAAACGGGGTGGGTAGAATTCTACCTTGTCTTCTGTATCTTGATTAGCAATAGCATTTTTGGCCAATTGATCCATCTTGACGAACCACTGAGTAGACAAGCGTGGTTCGACCACAACACCTGTACGCTCTGAGTGACCAACACTGTGGACACGTTTTTCGATTTTAACAAGGGCACCGATTTCTTCCAACTTAGCAACGACTGCTTTACGAGCTTCAAAACGGTCCATACCTGCAAATTCAAAGGCAAGCTCATTCATAGTTCCGTCGTCGTTCATGACGTTGACTTGTGGCAAGTTGTGTCGTTGACCAACCAAGAAGTCGTTTGGATCATGGGCAGGTGTGATTTTTACGACACCAGTACCAAACTCAGGGTCTGCGTGTTCATCCCCAACGATTGGAATCAATTTATTAGCGATTGGAAGGATGACGTTTTTGCCAATCAGGTCCTTGTAGCGTGGGTCTTCTGGATTGACCGCAACGGCAACGTCCCCAAACATGGTCTCAGGACGAGTTGTCGCAACTTCAAGGGCGCGTGAGCCGTCTTCCAGCATGTAGTTCATGTGGTAAAAGGCACCTTCGACATCCTTGTGAATCACCTCGATATCAGAAAGGGCTGTGCGAGCTGCTGGGTCCCAGTTGATGATAAACTCACCACGGTAGATCCAGCCTTTCTTGTAAAGGTCCACAAAGACCTTGCGAACGGCTTTTGACAAACCTTCATCAAGAGTGAAACGCTCGCGAGAGTAGTCTACAGAGAGCCCCATCTTGCCCCATTGTTCCTTGATAGTAGTGGCATATTCGTCTTTCCATTCCCAGACCTTATCGAGGAATTTTTCACGACCGAGGTCATAACGTGTAATGCCCTCTCCACGCAAGCGCTCCTCAACCTTAGCCTGAGTCGCAATCCCCGCGTGGTCCATACCTGGAAGCCAAAGCGTATCAAAACCTTGCATGCGTTTTTGACGGATGATGATATCTTGAAGAGTTGTGTCCCAAGCGTGACCAAGGTGGAGTTTCCCAGTTACGTTTGGTGGTGGAATCACGATTGAATAAGGCTTAGCCTTTTGATCGCCTGAAGGCTTGAAAACATCCGCATCAAGCCATTTTTGGTAACGACCAGCCTCAACTTCGGCTGGATTGTATTTAGGTGAAAGTTCTTTAGACATGTGTTTGTCCTTTCTCTATTGTATTCATTTTATTTTGAATTTGCTTAGCAGCTTCTTCTGCAGACAAATTCGTATTATTTATTTTAAGGTAGTGGTGCAACTCATTCGGTTGATGTTGGGAATTTAATTGAAGTGTTTCAGCGGTCTCTAAAATTTCTCTTTCAGATACCTCAATATGTCGTTTTAAGGGTTTGTGCTTTAATCGATTCTCCGTTCGATTTCGACGTATGCGCTCTTCAAGACTTGTTTCCAACTCAACAAAAAGAATATCTTGATGATAATCATCTAACAAATTCTGAATTTGCTTTAAATACATCAGCTGGTACTGATTTGAAAAATCAATTACGTCAGTTAAAATTACTGATCGCTGATTTCTTGCGCTAGCTCCAAGGAAAGAAAAGGTAATCCCTCGAATAAACTCCCACATTTCCTCTGTGTAGTCCTGATAGATTTCTAGTGCAAAATCGATGGCTTGATGGTTATAAAAGAGGGTAGAATCCGTCAGTCGAGACAGTTCTTGACCAATGGTCATTTTTCCTGATGCTGGAGCACCAATGATGAAAACATGCATCAAATCACCTCCCACTCACTCTTCAGCAAGCCATATATCAGACTGTCACAGCGGTTTCCTTGAACATCTTTACGGTCTCGGATACGAGCTTCAAGGGTAAAACCAAGCTTTTCCGCGACTCGTTGACTTTTAAGGTTATATCCAAAGCAAGTTAGTTCAATCTTGTGAAGACCAAGTTCTTTAAAAGCTAGATCAATCAAGGCTCGCGCTGCTTCTGGTACATAGCCTCGACCCCAATAGTCTGAATGCAAGGTATAGCCAAGCTCTAGCACATCATCCGCATGGCGATGGTTGAAGTCAACAGAACCAATGACTTTATTGGTTCCTTTGACGACAATCCCATAGCCAGCTGGGAGATTCTCCTTTTGATTGCGTTCGGGAAGGATATGCTCCAGATAATAAATCTCATCTTCCAAGGTCTTGACAGGCGGAAAACTTGCTGGGTAGGCGACCTCTGGGAGACTAGCGTAGGCATGGATATCCTCGGCATCAGCCACTGTACGGACTCGTAGGACGAGTCGCTCCGTTTCGATTCGTTCAGGTAATGTTGCTCTTGACATCCTTCTTCCTCGCTTTCTTGATAAAGCTTCCCATGGGATTGACTCGGTCATCTAGATAACGATAAACGCGCTGGTGCCCGTCCCCCATAAAGTAAGTCGGCGCAAAACTGTCATTTTTAAAATGCCCCTTATCATCCAAAAGTTCAGGATTAGCAAGTCTGTCCAGAATCTTAGCAAAGATATGACAGATTCCATCTTCTTCGATAATCCGATCCACTTGGCAATCCAAAACGACTGGACAAGATTCCAAAATCGGAGCATGAGTCTGTTCAGAAATCTCATAGTCTAGTCCCAGATGTTTCAGTTTCTCCCGATGACTGATAAAGCCGGCCTGCTCCATCGCAAGCATAGAAGTTTCATCAGGAATATTTACGGTGAACTTCTGATAGTACTTTATCTGATCAGCCGCATTTTCCTCAACACCAACACCGATGACTAGCCAATCTCCCAGACTATAAGAGGAGCTGCAAGTTGTTATATTGTGTTCAAAATTCTGGTCCTGATACCCCAAAATGAAGATTGGAAAACCATAATAGAGTTTACTTGTTTTAAAAGATTGCTTCATAACAACCTCCTTTGACCAAAACGCAAAAGAAAAGCCCTGCCATCTATTATGACAGGGACGAATGTGCTTATCCGCGGTACCACCCAAATTCGGGCAGCGCCCGCAACTCTCGTCTTTAAAAGCAAAAGACAGTAATATTTCATTTTTCATCCATCAGCAACCAGTTTTGACACATTTGTGGACTTCTCAGCACCGCCACTTTCTGTAAAATGTGGGATTCAAAACACCTCTGATGGCTTTATTGTAGCAAGATTTTTTCGGAAATGCAAGGGACAAGAAAGATTACTTGAACTTAATGCCGTTTTCTTTCAATTTCTTAATAGTAGCTGGGCCGATTCCTTTCAAAGCAAGGAGTTCTTTTTCAGTCCAATTTTTGAAATCTGACGCAGACTTGATTCCTTCATCATAGAAAGTTTTGGCACGGTCAAGTGGAAGTCCACCCAAGTTTGCTGCAAAATCTTCTACAGAATTGGCTACTTTTTGAGCTTGCTCTTTAGTAGCTTCTACTGCTTGCTCAACTTTTTTAGAAACAACCTTACCAGCTTGGCTTGCTGACTGTTCTGCACGCTTCACGACTTTTTTTGTCTCTTCTACAACCTTAGTCACAGTACTTGAAAAGGCACCTGCACGACGGAGGCTATTTCGTAATTGTTTTTTACGATTGAGTTTCTTTGACATGATAAAATCCTTTCAATAAAAAACCCCTGCTCTGACAAGGATTTAATATAAATATTCTATCAAGATTTTAGTAAAAAATCAAGAACCTTTCTTGTTTAATAATTTCGCTCACCAAACAAGCCATCTGGCAAATCATGGAATCCCTTGCCTGCTTTGAAGTTTTCAAACTTAGCAAGTAAAAACTGATAAGCATCCAAACGGCTTTCGTAGCGAATCATGGCATCTTTGGCACGCTCATCTTGGTCTTCTTCATAGACTTTTTGGCTTTCCTTGTGCGCCATGTCGTTAATCATAATCTGGGTATTGACCCAAGCCTCAAATTCCTTCATAAACTCTTGTTCGTAACTCATTTTTTCTCCTTATTCTAATCCACGGAAATAGTCCGTATCAATCTCACGGTAGGGTTGAATATCCTGAACATACTCCAGCACCCCTTGAAATTCTCCCTCTTCATCGTGCACTGCTGCGTAGGTGATGTGGACAAACTTACCTCGCGACTCAGACTTGAACCACATTTCATACTTGTCCTTAGTACCCTCACGAAGCCCCTTCATAATGGTCTTAACCTTGTCCAAATACTTAGGTGGATGGCAGAGTTCAACATTGCGCCCGACTTGAGACGGTGTCCGTTTGAAAATCATCTCATCAGCTGGCGTATTGTCATTGTAATACTGGAAAATATCGTCTTTATTGACAAAAGTAATCTCCATAGGGAGGTGATTGAGAATGAGATTGGCCTGCTCGACCGAGAGATAGCCATTGCCAAAAGACTGTTGACTATGACGGTCCAGCACTGCTTCCTTTTCCTTAGGAGTAAAGGTAATTGTAAACTGACCTTCTGGCGTATCGATGACTTTCTGAACTTGACCCTCTACCGTTTCTAGCTGAATAGGCTCCTCTGCGCTCTTTTCCTCAACAAAACTCTGTCTTTCTGGCACCCATTTCTCAGACGGACGGATGATGGCATAGCCATAGGTATCGCTCTCCTCCGCAATCTGAAGCCAGTCATCCTGAGTAAAGGACTCAAGGAGAATCATGAGAAGGATGGACTCTTCCTTGAAAATCATACTTTCAAACTCTGTCGCAAAGGCTTCAAAAGCTTCTTTTACGCTGCTAATTGACACTTCTGGCAGTGACTCGGCTGTTGTTAGAGCTGTTTGAAAGAGTTCCCTAATCTGGTCATCCACTCCCCACATGACCTTAGGAGGGGAATCGTGTCCATAGCGCTCCATGATGGGGAAGAAGAGCTCTTCCTTACGCTGGTAGTGGATGTCAAATTGCCCCACAAGTCCCATCTGACGCACCAAACCCTTGCGCATCTCCGCAAGCATTTCTTCATCTTCCATAGACTCATAAGTATCTAACAATCTCCGAATGCGAATCAAGGCAGCGCGGAGAGCCAGATTTTCTTCCTTAAAGACACGAACTGGGTGCCCAGGGTGTTCGGTATCTGAAACTTCAACACCTTTAATAGCATTTTTAAAAAGATTGGCATGGACATCGCAGAGTTCCATGACATCTTCAAAGGTGACACCTGAGTCTGAGTTCATCAGCTCGTGCTCCATGAGGGAAATCTCGATGGCTGAGACACCCGCAAAGGTCGCATCAAAACGCTCCTGAATCGACTCAGGAGAGGCACCATTGTGCAATTCTAACAAAATATCCCGCAGGACATGAATCCGTTCATCTACCATTAGTCTAAACCAATCACTTCGTAGCCATTCGCTTCCAGTATGCGGACAATCTTGTCCATAGGAGTTCCTTCAAGCTTAGAACCCTGTTTAAGCGATACTTTGCGCCCAACGGTGTTGCGCATCAAAGGATTGGCTAGAGGTTTAAAACCCAGCTCCACTAGGATTTCCAAGACTTCTGGATGCTTGTCCACCACTTCTGCAACAGGAATTGACACATCGATGATATTATCCATGACGACCTCCATTGTATGTTCTAAAATGATTTTACTTCTTTCATTATACCATAAGGAAAGAGATTAAAAAACTAGCAGTAGAGTTCCTGCTAGTTCTCTGCGATTTGGATTACCATCTAGATAAGTTTAAAGAGCCAATCCAATATTTTAAATAATAGCTTGTAAAACAGCAATTGGACTGCAAAAGAGATGATCATCCACAAGAATTTCACAATCCCAATAATCGGTTTGATAAAAATAATGGCAAGAAGTCCCCAGAAAAATTTCATTTTTTATCCTCTGGTTTGATGAGCCACCGAGCCGTATCCATTAACTTGTCTGCAATAAAGAGTTTCCCAAAACCGACAACGGCATGGTCATCTTTCTTTATCGTTTTCATTACTTTTACACCTTGCATGGTCAAAAAGTAATTCCCGTAAGTTTTAGCTAGAGTTTTTATAAGGCCCATATTATCTTCCCTCTTTTAACTACACTTTCAAAATATTGACGATACCAGTCTTGCTGGCTATTTCTGAAAAATCGCTTTATCTCACTCTTTCATTTCCCATAATATCATACAAGCTAAATTTTATAAAGTTTTTTAATAATTTTTAAGTCTAGAAAGATTTCCCAGTATGTTTTGTAGCCATTTCTCCACCAAAAAAGAGGGTTGCCCCTCCTTCTTAGTTCTTATCCAGATTGCGTAGCATTTCGTCAATCTTGTTCCCATACTCGATGGACTCGTCTTTGACGAAGGTCAAATCTGGGATTTTGTACAATTTCAAATTGCGACCAAGTT
>ERZ773044.403-NODE-403-length-19874-cov-6.28341_pt1 | contig 19874 bp, 19 predicted proteins | sample MGYA00511897_ERZ773044 | MGnify/ENA primary metagenome ERZ773044 (study PRJEB29015, sample SAMEA2738116) | human oral metagenome | biome: human oral; feature: human-associated habitat; material: saliva | place: China | collected 2170 ...
ATTCTCCTCTGTATTGGCAATAAACTCTTGATTGCCTGGAATATGTTTTTCTTCCTTGGTTGGATCTGTTTCAGAGGGGCTAGTCGACTGAACAGAAAAAGAAATATTATTCCAGTTCTCCTTCAACCATGTTGCATCTTCAGGAGAGAGGTGGCTGGTATCAGGAAAGTTACTTGATGCTTGAATTTCCTCCGTTTGCTCCAGTTGTTTTTCCTGCTTCAGGATCTCATTCCAGTCCGTCTTCTCCTGGCCCTCACGTTTTGGTGGTCTTGCATCGACAACTGGGATATTTTTCTCCCGTAGTTTCGTCATAAAGTCTGTACCTGCTTTATCACGATCAACTGCCAGCGTGATAAGATCATCGTATTTGTGGTCTTGGAAAAGTGTGGAAGTTTCCGCTGCAACAGATAAGAATCTTGAGGTACGTGCTAGCTCACTAGACTTGGTATAATCCCTTTCATCCATAGGAATATCCCCTCGCTCCTGTAAAATTTCAAGAACATAGTGGGATAATACTCCCTCTTTCAATCCTTCCATCGCAACCAGTCGAACATCGTTTAATTCGCCCTTATGAAGCTCATAATAGCTCATAAGGTCAATGGGTGCCTCCGTTACAATTAAACGTTTAGGAGACCCTATAGAAACGTTTAATCCGCTGATAGCTTCTGATTGATACATGATTTGTTTCAAGTATCCTTTGCCAGGATGACGTTCTTGATCAGGAACAAGTCCCTGAAGGCTCGCCCCTACCAGTTGCTGATTTCTGTCCAAGTATTTAAAAACCAAGACATCTTCTATAACACCATCTTTATCCTTACGTTTAGCTTGGGCTAATACTCCCTTTTCTAGGAAGAAGTCGATTGTATCATCAGAGAGACCTCTAATCTCCTTGAGATAGGTTCTCGCCTCCACAAATGGTTGCTCATAAGGTGCTAGTGTATAGTTGAAAGGTTTACGTTCTTCCTCTACTGGTTTTGCTTCAGGGAAGGAACCTGTCTCTAAGAATACCATGGCTTCCTTATAGCTGACATTTTGCATTTGCTGTACGAGATTGATAGTATCGCCAAAGAGGTTTTGAGAATACCAATGCCAGGTATTCTTCACAGTATCAATCTTAAATGAGTCATGCTCGGCCCAATAATACTCTCGATGCGACTTTCGCTTCATCTCCATTCCAAGGCTACGAGCTACTTCTAAAATATCCAGCGATTTTGCCAGTGCTTTTGTTAAAACCATCCTATTTCCTCCTCGACCAATTCCTTGAATAAAAGATAACCTTCAGAAGTTGCTTCTAGTTCATTAACAATTAATGGATCTTCCTGACTTGTTGTCACAAAAAGATGAGGAGCTAATTGATAAAAAGTCTCCTCATCTGCCTGTTTAAGTAGTTGCCAAATAGCATAACGTTCTGTGGCTAAATTTTCTAGCTTTAATGCTAGAACCTGCGAGATACTCTCCAGGTATCCTAATTGTGTTTTAGGTGTTTCCATCCTACTGTCCTTTCTGTATGTTAGGCCACGAATAATTCTTTTAGCTGCGGTGTCAAATCGTTGGCATATAAAAGCAAGCCATCGATGTCTGTTCCTTTTCGAGTGTATTCGTACCAGTTTTCTTTGTCTTCAGGAGAACTTGCAATCTCAGCCTTTCTAGGATGATCATAGACACTTGCTTTTTTATCTCTGAAGACATTCTGTTTAGAAATAAAGACCAATCCTTCTTCAACCCCAATTCTTGCGACTTCATCTGGAGTTAGAAGGGGACGGCCTTGAATTTGTTTATTTTCACTTGATGATCCATTCCGATAACTATGCGATTTTGAGGTGGATCGAGTACGTATAGTCTGTTTACCTGACCTTGTAGAATAGTATTCCATCGTATCCTTGTCATTTGTCCCTAAAAATAGGTGAGTAGCACAGTTATTAAAGATGGTCTTCCAATCGCTTTTATAAAGTGATTCTAGCTGATTGACAGCTTGGATGATAATCTTAATAGACATCTCACGACTACGAATAGAAGAGAGAACCTGGGCGAAGTTTGGAATACGGCCAATTTGTGCAAACTCATCGAAGATAAACTGAATGTGGCGAAGATTTTTTCTACTATAGCCAGGTACTTTCCCTTGCAAGATATCATCAGCCTTATGTGTGAGAACTTCAAATCCAATCGCAAACAAGATTGAGGAAAGAAAATTAAAGGCGTTATTGGTTTCAGGAATAGCAATAAAAACAGCTGTCTTTTTCGTATTCCAGGTATCCATTTCCATGGTATCCTCACTGATCAAGTTTCGTACATCTTCATGATCAAAGATAGAATAGCGAGAAGACAAAATAGCTACCACACTGTTTCTTGTCTCACCTCTAAAGTTTTGGAATAATTTCCACTGCTTATAAGCATAGTTGTTAGGTTGATGTTCGTTCAGTTCTTCAAACATTTGCTCAACAGGGCTTGGTACATCTGGGTCCTCTCGATACATATTTCTTAATAGATCCGCAACGTGACCCAGATTTGGCATATATAACTGGACTCCAGTTTCAGGATCCTTAGAGTCAAAATAGAGGTAACCAATCAATGCACGTTGCAGCATCAACTCTGCTTGAACCCAGAAGTCTTCTCCTGTATGCTCACTCTTCTTCGTTCCCTCAGTAATTGCTTCAGAGATACGATCAATATCTAGCTCAGACTTCATGTAATGAAAAGGATTAAACCGATCTGAATTCTTGAGTCGAATCAAATCAAAGATTTTAACAGCATAGCCAGCTTTCTCAAGCATCTTCCCAACTTCGTGTACCAGGTTTCCTTTAGGATCTGTCACAACAAAGTTTGAGTTCATCTGCATTAAATTTGGCAATACAAAAGTAAAGGTTTTACCGTCTCCTGGAAGACCAATGACAATCACATTTTTATTAAGCTGGACATTGTAGGCTAAGCGAAAGTTAAATAGGCCCATTTTAACCTGTTTTGAAAAAATCATATTCTTCTCAAAATCAACGTCTTCAAACCGTCTCATTTCCTTCAAAGTCGCAAAACGAGCACTACCTTGTTCTTCTCCTTGGCGATATAAATTCTTATCCATAGAAGCATAGACAAGCATTGGGAGGCCGAATCCAATCAGCCCTGCATATAAGGCTCCTGAATCAAAGAAAATACTAAAAGAGAAGCGTTCCCAGTGTTCTAGCAACCAACGAAGTCGCAACATTCCCATAAAAGGTACTGCTGCAGTCGAAAGTTGGTAGTAATGGTAAAAGGACTGGAAAATAACAAATGAAAATAGCCCCACCACCAAGTAGGGCCATATAGGTTTTCTAATCATCGTGCTTTCTCCTTTCCAATCTCCTTCGTAACTACTGGCATCATTCCCTTATAGACCTTATTTGTCTTATAGTAATTGATTTTATCTTCAGGAGTCATTTCATGTGGTTTCTTCAGCACCTTTTTCGCAAACTCTTCCAATTTTTCTGGACTTTTCGTGATGTCTGCTAACATCTCTTTGAGAGCCTTTTCTACCAAGGTACGATTTTTTGTTTCAAAGAAGAGATAGGTTGCACCATCTTTTTGATGATAAGTAAAACCTACCTTATACTCCTCCAGGTAATGCTTCAACTTAGCCAAGTGAACTTCACTATTTAATAACTTCTCGACATCTTTTTTTGATTTTGTGGTCATAAAGTCATTAAAACGTGTCTCCCCTTCAAAAGTTTGATTTGCGGCCTTATGTTGTTTCTTTTCATAATGGGCTTTTGCGAGGGCATACAGAGCTTGTATCGTCATCTCCAGGGTAATTTTTCCTTTTAACGCCAGAGAATGACTGACTTTTTCTTGATCCATGTAAGACCTCCTTTATTTAGGATAATTGGATAGTTCTGGCTTGGCAATAACCTGGAATCCGTAAGGTGCTGAAGGTTCTTCCTTTACAGTAACTACCAAGCGTTTCTGACTTCTGTTCTCACCGTCTTTCACGGCTACTACATAGGTTAGCTGATAAGTTGCTTCATCAACAATCGAGCTAGATTCCAAAATCACAGACTGCAGTTGACCTGCTTGTCTATCTAACGTTAATTGAGGAGCTACGAAATCAGCTATTTTCCCTTTATCAGAGTAAAAGGCTGGCAAAAAGTAACGAGAAAAGGCATCTAGTTCCCCTGTTTTTGACTGAATGGTTTTTAGATTTGAAAGTTCCTCGGATACGGCCGTGAGTTGCTTTTCTTGATGGTAAACTAGCGTAAGTGATAAGCCAGCAAGTGTCAGACTTCCTACTAGACCCAATAACACCAAAACTCTTCCTAAAAACACCCCAAAAGAGCGCTTAGAAGAGGGGCGAGGTTTGGGAGTTTCATGTTTCATTGAAGAGGCTTCAACTTTCTCTTCAGGAGTCTTCTCTAGATGTTTTGTTTTAGTCTGGCGCTTAAAGAAAGAGGATTTTGTTTCTTTTGGTGCAGCCTCCTGGTTATTCAACGTACCAGGCTTCAGGAAGAGGCTGTCTGCGATTCCCTCAAACGGTAAATAGACATCTTCTTGGTAAATCACTACATTCTTTTTATCCAGTTCCTCTACCAATAAAACAGCCTCTGCCTCCTCATGTTTAACCTTGGCATTTTCTCGCTCCAGGGCTTGATACACAAGATCTCGATTCTTATACGTTGTGGTCGTGTTTTGTGTCAGATTGGTCAGACGGTACATGTTTTTCAGCTCCTTTCAATTTTCCTTCAGCAAGAGCTGCTTCAATATCAGCCCAGGTTAAATTATGTTCGGCCAAGTAGTTTGATCGTTCCTCATGTTTGGCCAAAATGATTTGAGTTTCTAGATCCTTTAATTTCTCTTCTTCCTTCTTGGCTTTGGTCATATAGTCAGCTAAGCGGTCTTCCGCTTTCTGTTTTTGTTTTTCCAAAGTTTCTAATTTTGTCATTGTTCCTTTTTCCCTTCTGTACTTTGTGTTTGGTTAGTGATTGGTTTGTTTAACGATGGAATACTCGCCTTTTCGCTGGCGTTCAAGCTGTCCACAATCAAAATGGGGTCAATATGATTGACCAGGTATTTCCCATCTTGCTTGCTGAAGCGAATCCGTATGGTTCTTGAAGATCCTACGTTTGTTTGGGCGTTGGTATAATCATACTTCTTCTGTAACTGTGTCTGAGTGTATCTCACTTGAGCTAAGGCAACATTATTTTCTTGATCGATGTAGATGATAGCAGACTTCATCTCTGTATCCACTACATAGCCCTTATAGGTTTGTACCGTTGGTTCTTCTTCAGAGTTCACTTCCTGATTGTAAGCAGCTTCTGTCATATAGGGCAAATAGCGATTTCTATTTTCTCCAAGATCTTGCTTATTGAAGTAAGCTGTCAAAAATTCCTTCACATATTCTTGCGTTAGTTCGCTTCCCTCTGCTTTGGTTTCTTGTTGCGTGGTTGCAGCTTCCTGCTTAGCTTTATTTTGCGCTGAAGTTGCTGCACCAATCCAGAATACGAATCCTAGAACTAGCACAACTCCTATAAGGATTCCTCCTATTTTCAGGAGTTTCAATTTCTCCATATCTATCATTTTCATGATTTACCTTCTTTCTTTTTTTAATTCGGTGTCGCAAACGTATAGTAGTAAGCTGGATATAGGACAGAAAAATGTACCTTATCCTGTACTCCTTGGATATTACATTCTGAAACGAGGAATGAACCGTCTGGATTCACAGCTTCCACAATCGCAACATGGCCATATACATCTGGTGTCCCACCAAATCCACCTACTACTGATACAACAGCTCCTTTTGTTGGAGTTGTACTATACCGCCATCCTTTTGCGACTAGGCTTGACACCCAATCCTGACCATTACCAAGGTAACCATAAGCTCCTGATAAGTCTGTAATCGTTCCTAGTTCAACTAAACGATTATAGGCATACCAAGTACATTGTCCCACTTCATAACCGCTTCCTTGTTGTGTAGTCATAGAAGCCTGTGTTGGAGGGTGTTCCACTTTTGACTTATACTCTTCAGGGAAATTCCAGGAAGACGCTAACGCTCCACCTCCTCGAACTTGTTGAGTAAGAAAAGCGTGAATCTGCTTAGCGTTATTTTGGCGCTCTAGGACCTTGTCTCCAGAGTTCCCTTCCCAGTTAACCAGGAACCGCTCTGTAAGTGTCTCCACGTCTTCTGTGCTAGTTAGAATCGATGTCAATTCAGTGATATAGTAAGGAGTATCCCCCTCCAACATAAAATCTAACTGCAGTTCCAAATCATACCACTTCTTATTCTTAGATTTTGCATAGTTTAATAATAGAGTATGTCTCGTAGAGCCATCCGCTGTATCTGTCCACTGACCTAGTCCTAAGCCTCGATGAAGAATGTTTGGGTATCTCCCGTTATAAATAGCAGGTCCTCCTATAGCTAACCAGGACTCATCATCCCAGGAAGAAGAATCAGCCCCTACTGGTGGGCTAAGATAATCTCCTTCAGCACGTTTAGGATTGATATTACTTTCTGTTGCAAAATTTCCAAGCATGGCTGCCAAACCATTATCTGTCAGCCCTGGTACCTTTTGCTTCAAGTAGTCTTTTATCGCTCGTGATTTTTGTCCTAAATCACCATCAAGTGTAGTAATGACTGAGGTTGTCTGATTGTACGTGACAGATTGAAAGTAAAAGCCTGGATTGACTGATGTCCACTTTTCTTTCTTATCCTTTGTCTCTTTTTCCTCCAGTTTTTGATACTGAATGACCTGGTAACCATTTGCCGTTACCTTCCCAACCTCGTCTCCAGCTTTGACCTGATCACCGTCAGAAACACGGATATTTCCTACCTCTTCATAAGTAAAGATGGCTTTATCTGTTTTGATGGATACAGTAGTATCATCTGTCACACTGACTTGACCGTCAATAGGAGCTCTTAGAGCTTGTCCTGTTGAAGCTTTTAGTTGTGTTTTCTCATAGATTTCACTCTTAGAGGTATAACCAAACCGCTTCAGGATAACTAAAGGGGCTTGATAAGAAGGATCGTCCTCCTGGTAAAAAGGGTTAGCTAGTTCTTGATAAGAGGGGTATCGACCAACCTCTTTGGTCAACTCCTCTAGCTCTTTATACTCTTCTAGCTCGCTATCACTCAACTTAGCCCACTTTAGTTCTGATGAGGGACCATATAAGTCAACCATCTTTTTCAAGTTGTGAGGGTCATCATTCAAATGATTCCAAAGATCATTCAAGGCATCAGAATAGTGATTAAAACCTAACGCCCCAGCCCATTCACCACCAGTCCCCTCATTCCAGTTACTTTCTGGTTTCCAATCGCTACCGTAGCGAAAGTTCATGAAAAAGATCATGTCATCGATGTTTGTCCAATAGTCTACCTTATCATTGGACTTCTCTCGATCTCGTTTACTGATTTGAAGCCAGGATTTGTTCAAGTCAAATTCATTTTGTTGGACTGGACCACTTCCTCCAAATACAGACATAAATATCCCAAATACTGCAAAGATGAGAAACATTAAGAAATAGGACTTGACAGCTAAAGGATTTGTTAAAATCGAACGTAGTATTTTTGACGAAAACTTTAAGACTTTTCCTGTACGTTTTGATGCCTTCCCAAACTTTGAACGTCCCAGTCGCTTTTTGGCATGTTTCATTTTTTTGCTGAGTTTTCCTTCCCAGGAGAACTCTTTTGGTGTTCGAGTATATCCTCGCCCTCTGATGAAATTATAGCTTTTATTAAGTTGACCATAACTATGCTTAATAGTATACTTAGATAGCTTTCCTGCAACTTTTGCAGCTCTTTTAGAGGCGTTTACCTGGTACTTAAATTGACGAATATTTTGCCTCGCCTGAACCCAGTCTCCAAGAATCTCATTATCTCTGACTGTCTTCTCAACGTCGTGTCTCACTTTCATTCGGGCACTTTGTTTTGCACGTTTCTTCAGGCGGTTAGGGATATAACTGCCATCAGCCTTTTTAGCTCGTTTATAGAGCGTTGTGGCAATTTGCTTTTCCAACTTTGCACGATCACGTTGTTGCTTAAAGAAAAGACCTCTAGCTGTTGCTTGAGGTCCTTTGTGTAGTTTATAATCTTTGTTCGCTAAGCGATAATTCTTCTTAGCTTCTTTAAATGCAAATTTCGAGTCTAAACGTGCTTCTTTAGGATTTTTTTCTGCATTCTGGGAGGATCCTTCTTTGATTCTCCGCTTACGCTCCTGTTTTAATTGATTGGGATCACTTTCAAACAAAAGAAATCACCTCTCTTTCTATTTTTTAACTATCTGTCGCTACCAATTGATACAGTTTGGTATCTTTAGGGATAGGATTTTCAAATGGAACAATCGTATCTCCAGCCACGATCAAACCAGTACCTTTTGCTTTTGGTCGCAAAACAAATCGCTCCAGTGACGGTGTAAGAGGGATGACCTGCTCCAGGGCTTCTAGGTCTGTCCGCTTCAGCTTCAGGAGGGCTAAAAACTCACAGTTTGCGACTAGCTTTCTACCTTCCTCTGTAGATAAAACAGTCTCTGGGTTCTGTGTAATCCCTGTTGGAATAGCCCCGTACTTACGAATACGTGAGTATAGTTCGGTAAAGAAGGTTGCTTGCAGCTTATTTTTAAAGTATAGCTGCAACTCATCAAAGTACAACCATGTAATAGCTTTTCCTTGATTATTGACTACCTGGTTCCAGATGAAGTCCTGAATCACCAGGAGAGCAAATGGCTTCAATTTACCACTCAACTGCTTGAGATTGAAGATAATAAAGCGACTATTCATATTGACGTTTGTAGGGTGAGCAAAGATATCGTTTGAACCGACAGTATAAGGTTCTGCCTTCAGTGCCAGCTCCTTGGCTACATCTTCAGGTTGACGTTCTAAAACTGATTGCCAATCCTTAAATGTTGGTTTTTCAAATTCCTCATAGGTCTTTCTCGTTACACGGTCAATCATTGCAAATTCATCGTCTGATACCTCAGAGAATATATTCTCAAACAAGGTTGATAAGAGGTTTGATTTTTGGCCAATCGGGTCACTATCTTCTGCCTGCAGTTTATCCTTATCAGGGAGATCCAACAAGTTAAAGTGATGTTGCGACCCAGGAGCAATTGTGATAATTTCTGCACCCAATTCTCGACCAATACCAGTGTACTCATCTTCAGGATCGACGATAATAATATTATCTTCAGGGTAACGTAGAGTTGTAGGAATAATCTCTCCTCCTTTAGCAAGAACAGACTTTCCTGATCCTGAAGTCCCAAAGATACAACCTGAACCTGTATTCAAGTCTTTCTTACGGTCAACTGTGATAGCGTTCTTAGATAGCTGATTCTGGCCATAATAAATTGCACGTGGACTGCTAGATCGAAGATCTACGTTAGTAAATGGGACTTGTGTGGCCAAGTTACTAGTAGTCATATCTCTCATAAAACGCCGTTTTACGTTGATAAATGGAATCCCAATCGGTAGAATCGTATTCAAGGATTCTTCCTGGTACAAGTAACACTTATCCAGTTCTACCGTATTCTTACGGACAGATCGTTGAACCTGCTCTGTGTAGATATTCAACTCTTCCAGAGTATCAGCCATGAAGAAAATCGTCATCACACCTGAAAACATTTTTTGGTCATTGTCCTGGAGTTCTTCAGTCCATTTCTCTGTTTCACGAGATGTCTCCACAGCCTTCCCACCAACGGCCAAGTCACTTCCATAACCTTCTTTTGCGGCAGCCTTCTGACTTTTGATCATTTCCCTGCGTACACTTGACTTAACTGTCTTGATTTTCTTCAGGGCATCTGCAGTATCATAGGGCTTCGCATGTAGACTGATAGCCAATTCAATTCCTGTATCCAGGATATTCTTGATCAGTTTGTCATTCAAGAAGGTAGGATATTGTCTAACATACATCACCCTTGCGAAACAATCATCAATTTTCATATGATCTTTTTCAAACTTCAGATAGTTTGGAGCTACAAAGTCCCTGGTGGATAATCCAGAAATAGCGATGTCTTCATAGTTAAAATCAATAAAACCTTCTCGCCTCAAGAGTTTTCGGAAGATAAGAAGACGATCTAAGCCCTCTAACTCCTTAAAGGAGATTCCTAAGCCACTGTATTGACTTTCAATCACGCTGGCTGTATCATCTAGGATTCTTCTAGCTTGATGATCCTGATCTGTTTGGGTAGTAATCGTCAGATATTTTTCTACCTTGAAGGTATTTTGTTCCTGAGAGAAACGATCATTGATCATCGCATTGTACTCTTTACGATAATCGTCATATCCATCCCCAACCAAATCATAGCGGATAGAAGATAAGCTATTGCTTTCTACTCGACGATTCAGGATCAATAGCTGCATATCATTGTCAATATCCAGCGAATTAAAAATATCAGCGTTTGTTTCAATGATATCAATTCGCTCATCATCTGTTGCAGTAATATAGCTTGTATCACCTAGGCGATAGGTCTTTGAGAATTGATCATTTGTAATTTTCATGAGCCCATCAGGCATCAACCATTGATAATTAAGACTATTCTGTGTAGATGCCGTCATGGTACGTCTTAGACGTTTGGCCCGTTCCCGTTCTTCCTTAGAGAGTTTCAGGGTTTTCTTTCGGCCGAATAAATTCATTTCTTGTATATTCCTTTCTGTCATAATCTGTCTGATAAGAGCGTTCCTGCTTAGTCAAAAGGAAACGGACCTCATCTTTAATTTTTTCATCAATATAACACCCGAAAATAACAAAAGGCGCTAATAATAAAATATCAACGCCATAAAGGATTATATCAGGTGCCTTCAGCCAATAGAGGATGGTGGTGACAACTACTGTCAATGCGATACCAAATAGTAGCACTAACTGTCTCAGTGTCATATACCCTAAAACTGGCCTTTCGTAGCTATCTAAAGCCTTTAAAAATTCACTGCCTAAACGTGTCATTCTATTCCTTTCTTCCAGTTATCTTTTCTAAAGAAAATAAATTCACTTCCACAGGCTAAAATAATACCACTTACGAGAGCCAGCCAATGTGGTTGCAGAGCCCTACGGCACAAGTAATAGAAAAAGAGAGTCCTAAGTAAAAACAGTAGCCCCCAGACTACTGTTTTTAAAATAACTCTCCAAATATTTCCTAGCACTTGCTGACTTTTCTGTGAGTGCTTTTTAACCATTTCTCCTCCTAATTTACCTGCACGATATTCTTGGCCATGCGTTGGCTACCAAAGAGCATCATGATATAAATAATTCCTTTAGCAATGGCAACTAAGGCACTTGTCCAAGCTCCAGTTTTATCAACTGTCAGGAGATCATTAGTTACAATAGCTGGGTAAAGCATGATCACAACCACTAAAATCAATCCCTGGAGGACAGCTGCAATATAGAGCTTAAAGAAGCCGAAACAGATTGGACGTAAGCTATCTACCATGTAACAAGCGACAATAATTTTAGCGATTCCCTTATACGTATAAAGCGTAAAGGAACGCAACAAAATCAACAACTTAGTCGAGATTTGACCGATAAAGTCAACAACCCAATAAATAAATTGAAGCATTCCTTTTGATATCATATTTAATCCTTCAAATTTTGGCGTTTCAGCCTTATAAGGATCAATACTAGCGCTAGATACTGATTTTATAACGACATTGAACAACCAAGACAAGGCATCAAAAATCGCATCCACATAGAGAATCAAAAAAAGTGCAATGGCATATTTGAGGATTTCTTCAATCCAAAGCTGAAAAGACAGCTCTCCACCATTGCTTTTAAGATGCTGATGCCAGTTCATGAGGTTGATCCCCATGAAAAGGAGAAGAAGCAAAATGGCTACCTTCTCCATCGAACCCGAAATAGTTTCCATCAATTTATAAGCTGTCACATTATAGTCCTTCAGACTCATGGTTAGTTGATCAAGTGTGGATTGGTTCATAAAACCACCTCCTTTTTCTTCCTCTTACGATCCAAGAGATTGAAGACCTGTTGCTAAAGCTGTAAAGAGGGCTTTTAGGACGGCACCAAGAAGAGCACCTAAAATCAAACTTTGAATTCCTTTATCCTTCTTGTCATCCAATTCACGTTTGATTCCTACTGCTAAGTCCCAGGCACCCCAAGCGGCCCAACCAATACCGATAATTCCACCGATATTCCCAATTTTGTTAATAAAATCTACAACTGCACTCATTATTTTTTCTCACTTTCTTTTATAAAAAGGTACTAAGAAAGATTCCTAGTACCCACTTTGTTTATTTAATACTATATTTCATCCTCTGGACGAAAAGTTAGAGAGAGGGCTGTAATTACAGCTAAGACAACGATGATGGTCGTTTCCCACCAGTGATAGATTGGAACACCTTCTGGCATTATCCAATTTTTAAACCAAAGTTCAACACTTGCTGGAGCAGTTCCTTCTTTTGTTAAAAATGCCCAATAACAGAGAACAAGAAACGCAACTATAACCTTAAACACAAACCAGCCAATTGCTGTTGCAATCAAGCTCTTAATCAGATTAAAGATAAAGAGAAGAAACATGAGTGGAGTCGCAACCATCAAAACGGCAGCTCTCACAATCACACTCGGTAGGTTCTTTATTCCTGACCAGATGGCTTTTCCTAGCCAACGCAGGCCTTTTTTCCACTTCTTCTCTTCTTCAGGTTTGGTTACTTCTGATTTTGTTTTAGTTGGGGTATAGTATCTGTATCCACTTCTAGTCACATGTGCATCCATTTTCGTGTCCTTTCTCATCTCTCTTCCCCCTCTTTTTTATGGCTTCATTATACCATAGATGAGGGGGAATTTCTAGATGTTCTATTTTTTATACTTACGAAGACCTGCAAGACTCAAGAATCCCAAAATCATTCCCACAACTGGAAGCATGCTTGCTGCTGATCCAGTGTTTGGAAGTGATGGTTGGGGATTTGGTTTCCCAGGTTCTTCAGGTTTTGGTGGAGTGTGGGTTGTTACCTTCGCCACCATTTCTTGACCGTTAACAATGTTCACGAATTTATTTTCGATTTCGCCACTTGCGATACGTTCAACTTCGATATAGAAATCAGCGTCAAACGTACCTTTAACACCAAGTGAGTTCAAGAACTCTTTGTCAATAGTGTAAGCCCACTTACCGTCTTGTTCATTCCAAGTTACTTTTACAATCTTCTTGATAAAGTCTGAGTTTGTGCTTTGGTTGAACTCAAATTGGAACGCATAAGAGCTACCTCTAGCAATCTTGTCACCAGCCTTGACTACTTTACCATCCTTCAGGATGACATCATAAGGAAGAACCAAGTCTTTTTCAGCAACGTATTCTGTACCACGAATGATACCAGTCCAGTTACCAGTATAGCGATCATGCTTCAAGTCAAGCATATCAATACCGTCATATTGGAAGATGCTATCATGTTTAGTCGGAACGGTTACACCATCCAAGAGGTAACGTAGGTATTCGCCAATTTGAATTTCTTGACCGTCCAAGACTTTCTTATTATCCTTTTGGTCCAAAGCGTGTTTCTCTGGCTTCACATCTGGTACTTCAACAGTCACAAGGTTTGACTGATAGCTGTTACCAAAGTCGATTTGTTTAAAGTTATTCTCGACTTTCTCCCCTGCTTTAACCAGGAGCTTAGCTGGAAGATCAATCGTCACGTTTTTATTTTGTTTCACGTAGTTTTGGTAGAAACTCTTAGAATCCTTGGCTACCCAGAGATAGAACTCACCTTTAGGATTCAAGTTCAATTCCTTCAGGATATTCTTGATTGCATCTGTACGCCCTTTGTCTGAAAGCACGTGATACATATCAAAGAGATTTTTCACGTCTTGACCTGCTGCAGTCATTTTGATATTGCCTTGATAAACTGAGAATGCACCATCTTGAACATCATCCAGGATTCCAAACTTCTTACTAAGTGCTTTTGCTGAAGCAAGAGTTTTTGTGTACGGGCTATAATCAGTCATCAAGCGGAAGGTCACGTTGCGGTCAAATGTTGTTGCACCGTTGATATCCTTACCAGAACGATCCAGAACAGCTTTGACTGGTTTTGGCGGTTTTGGTGTTTTGGTGGTAACAGTGTTTGAGTACACTTCGTATTTATTCACTAACACTTTATAAGTGTTGTCATAGAAACCTTTATCATAGATTGGCTTCCAGGTAATCACAGGAGCTGCTAAACGCTTCCCTTCGTAGGTTGCAGTAAAGGTATACGTATTCTTTCCTGCATCATAGGCAACGCCCCATCCTGCTTTCTCTGCCGCTGCCTTTGTAACAGCAACATCAGGAACTGCTCCAGCTTCAAGCGGATCAATGATGGTAATCTTATCCCCTTTTTTAAGGTTCGCATAAATATTGTCATGATGCAATGTATAAAGCTGAGTAGCATTTTTAGCTACTGTTTGACCGTTTGTATTAGTCTTATCTGTATCTGCTACAGATTTGCGGACAACTGGCTTATACTGCAATTTGTAGCCGTGATAGCTTGCAGATAATTTCTGATTTTTGGTTTCAGAAAGAGTTTTAAGCGCCAAGGTTGGCTTAACTGGATTCTTCGCTTTGACCAACTCTGCTGATACAGGTTCAGGCTTAACTGGCTTCACGGTTGTTTTAGTAATGGTTGCAGCAGTTGGAACTTCAACAACTGGCGTTACAACCTTCGTATTCAAAGCGAACCAGTAAGTTTGACCATTTGGATTATCTGGTCCATCCCATTGGATAAATTCGGTTGTGAAGGCTGTCCCTTTCTTGAAAACACCAAGTGCAGCGCCCTTGTATTGGTAAGGTGAGTCAGATGTATCCCAAAGATGCCCTACATCTTCTTGGCGGTTGTAGTCTTCAGCGTAAACATAACCATAATTCTTGTTATAGGTTACAGTTGAGCCGTTAATTTCAACATGAGTTCCGTTAATGGCTTTCGCACCTTCCCAACCAATAATATTATGGTTGAGTGAGGAATAGGTCAGGGTTGCAGGAGTCTTTTCACTTGCTTGGAAGGCTACTTCTTTCCCATCCACATTGTAGTAGTAGGTATCCGTAACCAAGAAATTCATGTAGTCTGCTGCTCCACCAGCTCCATCATTACGAGCTACTACAAATCCTTCTGTTGGATCGTTCAGGACATAGACATCATTCAATCCTGTCTTCCCTTGATTAAGAATCTCGAATTTTCGATGGATACGAGAAATATCATGCTTTTTACCATCTGCAGTTGAAACAGTCAAACCTTTCAGTTTAGTGTAGTCAACTTCTGTTTTCCATCCAGTGCCAACATCCTTGTATTTCAAGACTTTAGTTGAGTCAAGAACACGAGTATAGCCTGATGTACCATTTGATGAGGCGATGTAATCTTTAGTAGTTACCTGCGCTCCTGAAGCCGAGGACTTCACTGTTGCTTCAGGATTTGCTGCCGCAACGCTAAGGGCTTGCAAGACTACTTCTTTTGTGTACCCTTCCGTACTTGTTTTAGATTGAAGTTCTCTGTATTTCTTCTGCCAGTCTGCTTGTGCTTTCTTAGCCTGATCATAAGCTTGTTGGTTTTGTTTCCCAATTTGCTTCGCTTCATCAGCTGAAGAAACTTCTTGAGTTTTAGAGGTTAAAAGTACACCAGAGTTTTTCAAATCTGTTGATTTACGATCAGCATCTTGATTGACTTGATCACTAGCATTCTTCTTCTCTGTGTAGGCAGCCATCAGGGCTTTGTTAAGCTCCACTTTGCCTTTTGCAGCCGCAATAGCCTGGTCATTTTGTTTCTTCAATGCTTCTACTTCTGCGACTGAAGAGACCGTACGTGTAACGACTTTAACGTCAACCTTTTCTTTCTTCAGCTGTTCAGATGCGCTTTCTACCGCTTTGTTTAGAGCAGTAGCTTGTTCAACAGTAGCATCATACTTAGATTTTTCATCTTGGTATTTTGTTACGGCTTGTTGGTTATCTGACAAGACCTGTTTAGCTGTTTGAGTAGCTTTCTTGTTTTTGTCTGCTGAACCATCTGTAGCAGTCGAACTGTCATTCGTCACTGTGACAGTTGTTTCCCCTTCATGCTTGGCTTTTTCATCAGCTACAAATTGATTGTTAGCTTGAATAGCTTTTTGCGCTTCCTTGAAGGCTGTATTGTTTTCAACTTGTTTTGTAGTCGCTTCTTCAAGTTCCTTGACTTGCTTGTCCTGATCTTGTTTAATCTCAGACTTAGACTGTTCAAGTTTTGGAGCAGTGGTATCTGTTCCCTTATCAACAATCTGAGTTTCAGAAACGTTCACCCCTGCTTCTTTGGCTTTTTCAGCAGCCTTTGTAACTGCTCCATTATCAATCGCTACAGACTGGCTTCCTGTTGCTTTACCAGCTTGTGTAGCATAAATGTTATTGTCGTTTTTGCTTTCAGGCTGGACTGCTTCATCCGCAAATGCTGAACCTGCAGAGAAGGCTACAAAACCTGCAATTGCAATACCTGATGCTAAACCTTTAGCCCATTTTTTCTTACGGAAATATCCGTGTCCTTGTGTTTTTTCTGTCATTTTTCTTTCTCCTTCACTTAATTAAAATAGTTTCTTCTTGTAGAAATAACCTACTGCCGTCAACAACATAGACCCAATAACACCCAAAATGCTTTCTGTAGTTCCAGTGTTTGGAAGTGTTTTGAGCTTGCCATCTTTGTCAGTAACAGAGATAGTCTTATCTTCGTTAACTGTTCCGCCAACTTCTTCTGGAGCCACTACAGAACCATCTGAAAGGACTACGTTACCATTTTGAGTGCTGACAATTGCAGCTCCTGTATTTGTTTCAACAGGATCTTTTATCACATCGTGAACCACCTGCCCTGTTGAGCTTGAAGTAGTTCCAATTTGTGACTTACCTTGCTGGTTCGCTTGATCAGTTGTTTTTGGCTCTTCAGCTGGGACTCCATCAAGGCTACCTGCATTATCCTTGTCCTGTGGCTTGTCTGAAGGTGCTGGTTTATCTGTTGTCACTCCGTCAAGACTTCCTGCGTTGTCTTTGTCTTGTACACTTGGCGTTGTTGGATCAACTGGAGTAACTGAAGGCTCTGTTGGCTGAGTTGCTGGTGCCTCTGTTTCTGTTGAAGCGCTAGGTGTTGTTGGCGTAACAACTTCTGTCGCTGGAGCAGAAGAATCAATTGGTGCAAGCTCGTCTGCTGATACATAACCAGCTTGTGCAAGTGCGATAGTTGAAAGTGCTAGTGCAGCTAATACATTTTTCTTGTTCATTTTGATTTTTCCTTTTCTTTATTTAGTTTGGCGATTATAACCTCTTCCAGTTAAACGAAGTTCCATTCCTGATGGTGTCTTAACTTTTCGAGCTATAACTTGAGCATCTCTCTTAATAGTGCGAATTTGATCATAAACCTTTTTATAAGGCAAATGAAATTCAACATCCCTTAAAAGACCGTCTACGTATCCTTTAGCCTGTTTGACTGCATAGTCTGGCTTCAGAATAAGGTCTGTGCCGTCCTCTAAACGAGCCGTCGCACCTCCTTGTTTTCCTAAAACTTTTAAGTCCTTTAGGCTGACCGTTATTTCATCTATCATAGATTTCTCCTTGAAGTTGAAAGGCGAAATTTACGCCGTGCTGTGTAAAAACGTATTTTTACATCGGTATTTTATACGCTGGGTTTATAGTCTAGTAACCCTTACTCCTTCAGCTTATGACAGTTGTCATGCTTTTTCGTTCAGTGGCTGGACTAGATATCCTTTTCTAGTTTGCTACTCGCCCCCGTTTCTTTTTTATCCATAGCCACGCTGTATCAGGGCAAGCCTTGTATTCAGTTTTCAAAGGTCTGTAGTTTAATGACTTCTCGGTCAATATAGATTTAACTTTACTAGGTTTAGTCCGATTCTGATCCTAACAGGTATTCAATGGTTACACCAAAGTATTCTGCTACTTTTTTAGCATTTTCAAGACTTATCTGACTGTATCCTGTCTCCCAGTTAGATATTGTGTTACGAAACACTCCTATCTGATCAGCCAAAGTCTGTTGTGACAACCTGCCTTTTTTTCGTAATTCTCTGATACGATTTTGTGTTTGTTTCCTCACATCTACTTGTCTCCTTCATTATTTGGACTTGATAGTATTTCATCATCCATCAGAGGAGCATTCTTCAGCTCCAGCATGACAAGACCTATTCCATAAGCTAAGATCAATAGTAAAGCCATTGTAACTAGTTTAAACATTACTATCCTCCTGATATTGTTCCTTATTTTGTCCGATAAGTTATCTTCTTCACCCATCGAGGATTGATAGAAAACGGTGGAGTCGCTGATGGAAAATTCATACTCGCTCCTGTTCCAAATGAACTTGATACCAATTTTTCTAGTTTCTCTAAGTTGGAAGTGACGGAAATACTGTCTACCGTTTTATCAAAATACTCTACAATCAGTTCAATCTCTTGAACTGGTTGGGAAGGTGTAGACTTCACAGCTTGTAATCTGTTCATTCTCTCTTGGTTATTAAACAATCCCATGAAATCAATCCTCATTCTGTTCCCATATTCATCTTTTAACATGTTTCAACTCCCTTAGACAATTCTGATAAATAGCTATTAAGTTTCGTCTCCGACAATTTATCTGGATAATAGTATGCAATCAGACTAGGACACTCATCAGGGAATTTTCTAGCATACTCACTTTGTCCTGATAGCTCCATAAAGCCCTGTTCTTTTTCGATAAGCAGAGCCATCTTCCAAAAACGAATCATCATTTTGTAGAAGTAGGCTGGGACATTCTGGATTGATTTTCCTTCAGCCTCTCCTGTTTTAATTTTGAAAATCAATTTATCAAGTTCACGTTCAAGGTCTTGCAGCCAAACCTCTCCATAAATTTCCTGATTAGCTAAGAGGTTGTTGTAATTCTTCTCAACTTGGCGTTTTGCTTGATAGATTTTATTTTCAAGAATTTTTGCATCTTTTCCAAATAAACTAAGTTTTTGAACTAGTTGAGGAGAAAGAAAACCATGTTGTCCCATTTTAAATGCTTCAGAGATTGATAAATCAGATAAAGATGACTCGCCCTCGTATCGATTAGTATCGTTAGATAATTCAGTCTCGTTATTCTCAGTATCATTAGTGTGTTGTTTCGACATCTTTTGACATGTCGTTTTGACATTTCCTTGATTTTCTTGGAAGTGTCGTTTTGACATTTCCGCAGTTTCCGATGGTTTTGAGTGAATTTCTTCAGTAGGGAGAGCTTGATAGTCAATATTTCCTAAGTACAGTAGATTAGGCTTATTCAAACCTTGTCGAACTTCTTCTAAGAGGCCATATTCCTGAAGCTCTTTTTTTAGTTTAATAACTTTTTTATTTCCATAGCCTAAAATTTCTTGGAGTTCAGTAATTGTATAAATCAGATAGACATCTCCGTTTTTATCAATCCAGTTATTTCTAAGAGATAGTTCAAAACGGTCTTTCAAGATAGCGTATGTGAATTTAGCATCTGTACTCATCGGTTTATAAAGTGGTGATTCAACAAATATTTTTGGTATTCTATAAAATCTTTCACTTGATTGAACTTGTCTTGCAGAAATTCGCTCCATACTAAACACCTACTTTTAACAAAAACTGACCAGTGTCAGAAAACTGAAACAAACCAAGTCCCTCTAGCTCTTTCAAAATTAAATGAGCTCTCGTTCTTGACATGTTTTGTGACTGCATAATTTCTTTCAATACTAGATCACGTGATTGTTGCGCTTGTCTTGTCATTTGGTTTATCCTTTCTTATCACCAGCTGATGGCGATTTATTCACAGCTATATCCGTAACAATTTCAATATTATCTGTCATTTTTCTCCTTTCTTTAATTTTTGCAACGAAAAAAGAGAGCGATTTTCTCGCTCTCTCAAGATATATGATATTTAATTTTTCATTTTCCCAAAACTCTAGACACTTACCGAAGACTTTTTTTATTTAACGTAAACAACTCCAAGTTTACCAAAAGCGACTTC
>ERZ773044.411-NODE-411-length-19541-cov-43.6073_pt1 | contig 19541 bp, 16 predicted proteins | sample MGYA00511897_ERZ773044 | MGnify/ENA primary metagenome ERZ773044 (study PRJEB29015, sample SAMEA2738116) | human oral metagenome | biome: human oral; feature: human-associated habitat; material: saliva | place: China | collected 2170 ...
GCCAATCAATCACCTGATCCAACTTCAATAGTGGGAAGCGGTCGATGTGTTTGGCAATCATGGCTTGTGCGGTTTGCTGGAAGAAGGTGCTCATGGAAAATCCCCTAAATGTCTTGATGGGAATTTAGGGGATTTTGGGGAATTTTGCAAAGGTCTCGGCTTATCACAGCTGTTTCAAATACAAAACCTCAATCCGTCATAAGATTTAAAGCGGAACAGACAAATCAAATTGCTTCAGCAAACCGATGGTTTCATAAACGGGCAGCCCCATCACACCGGTAAAGCTGCCTTGCAAATACTCGACAAACACGCCGCCCAAGCCTTGGATTCCGTATGCACCGGCTTTATCCATCGGTTCGCCGCTTTGAATGTAGGCAAGGATTTCGTCAGGGGATAAGGTTTTGAAACGCACATCGCTGGTTTGCAAGACGCTGCGCGTTTCGCCTTGCCAATACACGCATACGGCAGTCAGTACTTGATGGGTTTGTCCTGACAACTGCCCAAGCATTGTAGCGGCATGCTCTTGGGTTTCGGGTTTGCCGAGGATATGGTTTTGATAGGCAACGGTGGTATCGGCGGTCAGAATGGGAAATTCGGGCGGCGTATCATGTTGTGCAAACCATTGGGCGACGGCGGCAGCGTTCTTTTCGTTCGCCATACGCTGAACATAATCGGCGGCATTTTCGTCAGGAAATGGCGTTTCATCGATATCGGCGGGAATACGCCGAATTTGGTAGCCTAAGTTTTCAAGGATTTCGCGGCGGCGCGGGCTGCCGGAGGCAAGATAAAGTGTCTGCATAAGTTTTCAGATATTTGAGATACGGATTTTGGGGATTTAATCGATAAGGCAGAGAGGCATACGGAAAGGTCGTCTGAAAATTTTCAGACGACCTTTCCAATCGTTAATCGTGTTGATCCAATTGATAAATTTGGGCAACGGCATCGACCAGATTGCTGTTTTCCGAGCCTGCCTTATTGAGGGTTTGAGTGGGAGAGTGGAGGAGTTTGTTGGTCAATTGGATGGAGAGCCGCTCCAATACCTCTTCCGCCGATGCGCCTTTGGCAAGCTGTTTCATTGCATTTTCCAAAACCTGCCTGCGGGCGCGTTCGCCTTCGTCACGCAGGGCGCGGATAAGGGGGACGCTTTGGCGGCTTTGTTGTTGACGGACAAACTCACCGACCTTTTTCTCCACCATAGCTTCGGCTTCGGCAGCTGCTTTTTGGCGGGCCTCCTTGCCGTTTTGGACGATGCCCATCATGTCGTCAACAGTGTAGAGATAAGCATCGCCCAGCTCCCCCACTTCGGCTTCGATATCGCGCGGAACGGCAAGGTCGAGCAGAAACATGGGCATATTAAGACGCAGGCGCAATGCGCGTTCCACCATGCCTTTGCCGACCAACGGGAGCTGGCTGGCGGTAGAGGAAACGACGACATCGTATTCGTGCAGGATGTCGGGCAACTCTGTCAGCAGGCAAGGCTCGGCATTCAGTCCGAGTTTGTCGCACAACTCTTGGGCGCGCGGCAAGGTACGGTTGGCAACGGTAATGAGTTTGGGACTTTTGGCGGCGAAATAGGTGGCGACCAATTCAATCATTTCGCCCGCGCCGATAAATAGAACGTTCAGATCGCCGATATCGGGAAAAATCTGTTCGGCAAGCTTGACGGATGCGGAAGCCATCGAAACGGAATTCTCGCCGACGGCGGTGTCGGTACGCACTTCTTTAGCAACGGCAAACGTTTTTTGAAACAATGCGTTGAGGTTGGTATTGATGCTTTCTTGTTCTTGAGCGACACGCACGGCATCTTTAATCTGTCCCAAAATCTGCGGCTCGCCCAATACCATAGAATCCAATCCGCAGGCGACGCGGAAAGCGTGGCGGATGGTTTCGTTGTTGTCCAAGGTATAAAGATAGGGGCGGATTTCTTCGGCGGGCAGGTTGTGGTATTGCGCCAGCCATTCGATGATTTGCTCGGTTTCGCCGACGCAGTAAAGCTCGGTGCGGTTGCAGGTCGATAGAATTACTGCCTCCTTCGCTGCTTTGCTTCGAGCAAGGTTGCGGACGGCTTCGGGCAGGCTTGCTGCGGTGAATGCCAGCTTCTCGCGTATACTCAAAGGCGCAGTTTGGTGGTTGAGTCCGACGGCGGTAAGTTGCATGGGATAAGGGGGAGAGATGGTATGTGTCGGCGGGTATTATAGCTTAACTTGACTTTGAAATGAATGTGTTGGCTTCCAAACAAACAGTGCGATTGGCAAAATTTAGATTACCCGGGGTCGTCTAAAAACATCAGATTCATATAACGAAATCATCTTTAAATCGAACAAACCATTCTTTCCCATTTTCAGACGACCTGATTAAAGTAGCTCCAAACTGAGAATAAGGAGCACCCTATGACTACCACCGCCGACCCACGCGCCAAGCTACCCGACACCCCGCTTTCCGGCAACGAAGCCCTGAAAGACCGCAGCGACTATCTGCACGGTACCATCAAAGACGATTTGACCGACGACTTTACCGGCGGCTTTACCGCCGACAATTTCCAGCTCATCCGTTTCCACGGCATGTACGAGCAGGACAACCGCGACATCCGCGCCGAGCGTACCGATCAAAAACTCGAACCCTTAAAAAACATGATGTTGCGCTGCCGCCTGCCCGGCGGCATCATCACGCCGGCGCAGTGGCTGGGCATAGACGAATTTGCCGGCGACCACACCATTTACGGTTCCATCCGCCTGACCAACCGCCAAACTTTCCAATACCACGGCATTTTAAAAACCGATTTGAAGCTGGCGCACCAGTCCCTGCACAAACTCGGCCTCGATTCCATCGCCACCGCCAGCGACGTCAACCGCAACGTACTTTGCACCAGCAATCCCGTTCAAAGCCCATTGCACCAAGAAGCCTACGAATGGGCGAAACGCATCAGTATGCACCTCCTGCCGCGCACCATGGCATACGCCGATGTCTGGCTGGACGGTGAAAAAGTGTTCACCACCGAACCGACCGAACCGCGCAACAAAGAAATCGCCGACGACGTCGAACCGATTTTGGGCAAAACCTATCTGCCGCGCAAATTCAAAACCGCCGTCGTCATCCCGCCCGACAACGATGTGGACATCCATTCCAATGATTTAGGCTTCGTCGCCATCGAAGAAAACGGCAAACTTGTCGGCTTCAACGTCCTTGTCGGCGGCGGCCTTTCCAGCGAACACGGCAACACCAAAACCTACCCCAACACCTCCTACGAATTCGGTTTCGTCCCCCTCGAATACACCCTCAACGCCGCCGAAGCCGTCGTCAGCACCCAACGCGACTGGGGCAACCGCAGCGACCGCAAAGCCGCGCGCACCCGCTATACCCTCCAGCGCGTCGGCGTCGAAGTGTTCAAAGAAGAAGTCGAAAAGCGCATGGGCATCAAGTTCGAACCCATCCGCCCCTATGTCTTCACCCATCGCGGAGACCACATCGGCTGGGTTAAAGGCCTGGAAGGCAACTGGCACCTGACCCTGTTCATCGAAAACGGCCGCCTGCTCGACTACCCCGGCAGACCGTTGAAAACCGGCGTGCGCGAAATCGCCAAAATCCACCCCGGCGACTTCCGTCTGACCGCCAACCAAAACCTCGTCGTCGCCAACGTTCCGCCCGAGCTGAAAGACACCATAGACAAAATTGCCAAAGAACACGGCTTAATCAGCAAATCCATCACCATCCAGCGCGAAAACTCCATGGCGTGTGTCGCACTGCCGACCTGTCCGCTGGCAATGGCGGAAGCCGAACGCTTCCTGCCGTCGTTCTCCGACAAAATCGACGAAATGTTCGCCAAATACGGCTTGGAAGACGAATACATCGTCCTGCGCGTCACCGGCTGCCCCAACGGTTGCGGCCGCGCCATGCTCGCCGAAATCGGCTTGGTCGGCAAAGCCGTCGGCCGCTACAACCTCTACGCAGGCGGCAACCGCGAAGGCACCCGCATCCCGCGCCTGTTTAAAGAAAACATTACCGAACCCGAAATCCTCGAAATCGTCGACGGCTGGGTCAGCAACTGGGCGCAAAACCGCCTTGACGACGAAGGCTTCGGCGATTTTGCCGTCCGTACCGGCATCGTCAAACCCGTCCTCGACCCGCCGCGCGATTTTTGGGCTTGAAAACCTGTTGGCAGATTATAGTGGATTAACTTTAAACCAGTACGGCGTTGCCTCGCCCTAGCTCAAAGAGAACGATTCTCTAAGGTGCTGAAGCACCAAGTGAATCGGTTCCGTACTATCTGTACTGTCTGCGGCTTCGTCGCCTTGTCCTGATTTAGTTAATCCACTATAAGAAACAAAGTTGGAAATCAAAAGGTCGTCTGAAAACCTGCAATGCTTGTTTTCAGACGACCTTTTGATTGTTTAAACCAACTTGTTAAATTATTTCGCAGCCTTAAACGCGTCGGTAACCTGTTTGGACGCATTCAGCAATTCTTGCGCGCCGCCCGCCGCCAAATAGGTTTCGGGAACGAGGTAAACCACCTGTCCTTTTTTCCATGCGGTCGTTTCGGCGACCAGCGGATTGTTCAACACGTCTTTCGCCGCCTGTCCTTCCTCGCCGATGGCCGCGCCCCTATCAAGGACAAACAGCCAGTCGGGATTTTTCTCTTTCAGGTATTCGAAGCTGACGGGCTGACCGTGGCTGCCTTCTTTGATGGCTTCGTCAACGGCCGGAACGCCGATGTCTTTGTGCAGCCAGCCGCCCAGTCGTGAAGACGGACCGAAGGCGGACAGTTTCCCGCCGTTGACCAGAATCACCAAACCTTTGCCTTTACCTTGTGCGGCAGCTTTTGCGGCTTCAAAAGATGCGTCGATTTCCGCCTTCAGCTTGTCGGCTTCCGCCTGTTTGCCGAAGATTTGCGCCAGCGCGTCGATGCGCTCTTTGGCACTGTCTTTGAGGTTGGCGGTATCGGCGGTCATTTCGATGGTCGGCGCAATGGCGTTCAACTTGTCAAACGCTTTGGCTGCGCGGCTGCCGATGATGATGAGCTGCGGTTTGTAGGCGTTGAGCGCTTCGTAATCCGGCTCGAACAGCGTACCGGCAGGTTTTGTCGTTTTGAAATATTCGTCCAAATAAGGCAACAGGTTTTTGTCGATGGACAGACCGGCTTTCACGCCCAATTTGTTTAAAGTGTCGAGCATACCCAAATCGTAAACGGCGATACGTTCGGGATTTTGCGGCACTTTCGCGTCGCCGCGCGTCGTTTTGACGGTCAAACCCGCGCCTTCGGTTTGGGCTGCGGAAGCGGTTTGGGCGTTTTGGTTTGAAGCGGAATCTTTCGGCGAACACGCACCCAAAGCAAGGGCGCAGCATACGGCTAAAGCAGTCAGACGTAACATGGATTCTCCAAGCAGATATAAAACGAAAATATGGAAAAGGCCGTTTGAACAAGAAAATTTAAAGGCTTCCAATCAGAAAGCCGAACGTTCAGACGACCTTTACGGTTTGATGTTACCAAATTAACCAATAACAATTATCGTTTATTTTATTAGATATAAAAGAGGCTGTCCATCGGTCTTTAAATGCGGTTGTCGGTCATCTCTCCGCCATCATTTATCAAACAACCAATCCCAACCTTTTCCCCAATGCCAAAATCGCCCTTTTGTTCGACGGTGAGAACACTTTTTCCGCCGCTTCTTCAATACTGAACCATCCGTAAGCGACGTGTTCGTCGGGCTGCAAAACAATAGCCGCATCGCGCGGAATTTCGGCGGAAAAGATGTGTTCGCGGTTTTCGAACACGCCTTTCGGATAGCGGTGCCGCCAGTGGTGGTAGATTTCATAAACTGTGCTGTCGTACCAGTTGCAGAGCTGCCCGTCTGCAAGGCGGATGCCGGTTTCTTCCCAAACTTCGCGTTTGGCGGTTTCCTCTATGGTCTCGTCCTGTTCGATGCTGCCGGTTACCGACTGCCAAAAACCTGGCGGCGAAGTGCGTTCGATTAAAAGGATATTGCCGTCGGCATCATGCAGGACAACCAGCGCGGACACGGGATACTTCAAGGGCTTTGCCATCAATCGTCTCCGCCGGAATCCATCGCGGGATCGGATTTGGTGTCGCTGCGCGCCTGCATTCCCGCCTTAATCATGGCGATGCTGCTCGGTGCCTGGCTTTCGTTCAAGATGCGGACTTCGCGCTGCGGATAAGGGAATTCAATGCCGTGTTCGTTAAACTGCCGCCAAATATCCAGAAAAATCGCTGATTGCAGCGCGGCAAAACCGTTTTCCGGGTCTTTCACCCAATACGTCGCGCGCAAATCGATACCGTTGTCGCCGAAATTAGTCACCACCGCCAAAGGCGCGGGATTATTGGAAACACGCGGCTGCGCGGCGGCTGCGCTTTTGATGATGTCCAGCGCCTTAATCAAATCGGAATGATAGGCAACCTGTATATTGAACGCCTGCTGCAATTCGCGGCTGGTATAGGATTCGTTGACCACCATCGAGGTAACGAACGTCTCGTTCGGAATCAGCGCCTCCGTACCGTTGGCATTGCGCAGCACGACGAAACGCGAGGTAATTTTGGTGACATAACCGGTAAAGTTGTTGACCGTCAGGCGGTCGTTCATGCGGATGGAGCGGTCGCCCAAAATGATAAAACCCGAAATATAGTTGCTCGCCACTTTTTGCAGGCCGAAACCGATACCGACACCCAACGCACCGCCGAACACCGACAATACCGTCAAATCAATCCCCACCAGCGGCAGCGCAATCAAGACCGCCAAAACCATCATCACCGTTTTGATGATTTTGGACAAAATCATGGACAGGTTATTGTCCAGGCTGCTTTTCTCCAAACGCTCGCCGATAAAACGCGCCAGCCACGACGCGCCTATCATCAAGAGGCCGACCCACAAAATCCCGTTCAGAATCATCAACAGGCTCAGCTTGCCCGAACCGACCGAGAAGCTGATGCCGTCGAGCATCGCCAAAATCTTATCATCCAAGCCCGAGAGCCAAAGCACGAAGCCTACCCACAAAACCATGGATACCGATTTTTCCAGCCAGTCGGTCAGTTTGTTTTGCGGCAAAGCAGCATGAACAACCGCCACGCTGACCCGAATCAAAATCATCCAGCGCGCCGCCAAAATCAGCAGATGCAGCCATACCGCGCGAAACTCCGTCAGGTTGCAGACAAACAAAGCCGCCGCGCCGAAAATCATCATCAGCACCGGCCACAAAATCCGCCTGCCGATATGCCGCAATAGCGCGAAGTTACCTTGTTCCGCAAAGAAATAACGGTTTTTTAGTCGGTTTGACAGCCAATACGTCGCCGCCATCAGCATCAATACGCCGACCAGCTCTATCCAGCCCGAAACCTGTCCGAAATTGCGCTCCACCAAACTCGACGTAAACGCCTGACGCGCAAACAAATCATGCAAAATACTGTCCATCCGCCCTGTTTTTTATTAAAAATTAAAGCTGAGATTATATAGCAGCCATTAAATTCCGCCACATCCGTTTACCCCGGGGTCGTCTGAAAAACATCGCAGCTTCCAATCAAGTATGCACCATTCCGCAGCCCTACCCTCCCTGACGCCAAACAAATTCAAAGCCGCTTCAAGCAGATAGCCGAAACCGTCCGGCTTACCCTTGCCAAAGCCGTACAAGAAAACTATAATCCCAAACTTCTCAAGTCGGAGTGTGGCGCAGTCTGGTAGCGCACTTGCATGGGGTGCAAGGGGTCGAAGGTTCGAATCCTTTCACTCCGACCAAAAATTCAACAGCCCGGTCATTTTTGACCGGGCTGTTTTTTTGCCTTGACTGTCTCAAATCTTATATCTCAAGCGTTTCAATCAAAAGGTCGTCTGAAAACCCCGAATCCGAGTTTTCAGACGACCTTTTTATTATCCGCAAAGCTTACAGATAGAATTTTTCAACCACTTTCAAATTATCATCCAATTTGTACACCAGCGGCTGACCGGTCGGAATTTCCAAGCCCATGATGTCTTCGTCGGAAATGCCTTCGATGTGTTTGGCCAATGCGCGCAGGGAGTTGCCGTGTGCGGCGACCAGGACGCGTTTGCCGCTCAGAAGCGCGGGGGCGATTTGGTCTTCCCAGAACGGCAATACGCGCTCCAAAGTAACTTTCAGGTTTTCGCCGTCAGGGATGACATCAGCGGGCAGGTTGGCATAACGGCGGTCGTTGTGTGCGGAGAACGGGTCTTTCGGGTCAAGCAGCGGCGGCAGGGTGTCGTAGCTGCGGCGCCAGATGTGGACTTGCTCGTCGCCGTATTTTTCGGCGGTTTGTTTTTTATCCAAACCTTGCAGTTGGCCGTAGTGGCGTTCGTTCAGCCTCCAGCTTTTGATTTGCGGCACAAACAGTTGGTCGGATTCTTCCAAAACGATGTTGCAGGTTTTAATCGCGCGGGTCAGGACGGAAGTGAAGGCGATGTCGAACTCGTAACCTTTTTCCTTCAGTTTTTTACCGGCGGCGGCGGCTTCGGCAAGCCCCTGCTCGCTCAGTTTCACGTCGCGCCAGCCTGTAAACAGGTTTTTTGCGTTCCATTCGCTTTGTCCGTGGCGGATAAATACCAATTCCATGTCGTATGCTCCAATTTGAGGTCGGTAGAAGGGGCTATTTATAACATATTTCGGCTGCTTCTGCAGTCGGGGCGAGGCGATGCTTGTTCTTCATCAAGACTTGTCCGCCATATTACTTTGCCGTTCATTCCCCTACCTTTGCAATCGTAATGTTTCCAAACAAATTAAAGGTCGTCTGAAAACCCTGTTTCAAGTTTTCAGACGACCTTTTTCAACCTGGCATCAAGGTCTTAGGACTCGACGGGGATGATGCCGATTTTTGCCTGCCATTTGCGCGGAGCGGTGGCATGGATGGATTCGCCTTTGCTGTCCACGGCGACGGTTACGGGCATGTCTTTGACTTCAAACTCGTAAACCGCTTCCATGCCCAATTCGGGGAACGCCAAGACTTTTGAGGATTTGATGGCTTTTGCCACAAGGTATGCCGCGCCGCCGACTGCCATGAGGTACACGGCTTTGTTGTCGGCGATGGCTTCGCAGGTGGCTGCGCCGCGCTCGGATTTACCGATCATGCCCAAGAGGCTGGTTTGTTCGAGCATTTGGCGGGTGAATTTGTCCATGCGGGTGGCGGTGGTCGGGCCTGCCGGGCCGACTACTTCGTCGCCGACCGGATCGACGGGGCCGACGTAGTAAATCAGGCGGTTGGTGAAATCGACGGGCAATTCTTCGCCTTTGTCGAGCATATCGACGAGGCGTTTGTGCGCGGCATCACGACCGGTGAGGATTTTGCCGTTCAGCAGCAATACGTCGCCGGTTTTCCAGCTAGCAACTTCTTCTTTGGTCAGTTTATCGACATCGATACGTTTGCCGTTGTCGGGGCTGTAAGTCAAATCGGGCCAGTCTTCAACGCGCGGCGGGGTCAGTTCGACCGGGCCTGAGCCGTCCAATTCGAACTCGACGTGGCGGGTGGCGGCGCAGTTCGGAATCATGGCAATCGGTTTGGAAGCGGCATGGGTCGGGTAATCGAGGATTTTGACGTCCAACACGGTGGTCAGCCCGCCCAAACCTTGTGCGCCGATGCCCAACGCGTTGACTTTTTCAAAGAGCTCGAGGCGCAGGGATTCGGTGGTGGACAATTCTGCGCCGGACGCGGCTTTTTCCTGCAACTCTTGAATGTCGATGTGGCTCATCAGGGATTCTTTTGCCATCAGCACGGCTTTTTCGGGCGTACCGCCGATACCGATGCCCAAAATGCCGGGAGGACACCAGCCCGCGCCCATGGTCGGGATGGTTTTCAATACCCAATCGACGATGTTGTCGGAAGGATTGAGCATGGCGAGTTTGGATTTGTTTTCAGAGCCGCCGCCTTTTGCCGCGCAGGTTACTTCGACTTTGTCGCCCGGCACGATGCTCATGTGGATGACGGCGGGGGTGTTGTCTTTGGTGTTTTGGCGTTTGCCGGCCGGGTCGGCGAGGACGGACGCGCGCAGGGTGTTGCCTTCCCAAGTGTAGGCGCGGCGCACGCCTTCGTTAACCATCTCTTCCACGCTCATGTCCGCATCCCATTGGACGTTCATGCCGACTTTGAGGAAGACGGTTGCGATACCGGTATCTTGGCAGATGGGGCGGTTGTTTTCGGCACACATGCGGCTGTTGACCAAAATCTGTGTCATCGCGTCTTTGGCGGCGGGATTTTCTTCCTTCTGCCACGCCTTATAAAGCGCGTCGATGTAGTCTTTCGGATGGTAATAGCTGATGAATTGGAAGGCATCGCAGATACTTTGGATAAAGTCTTCTTGCTTGATGACGGTCATGATTGTGTTCCTTTTCATATGGTAGGGAGGGTTTGTTAGCTTTTTTATAGAGGCCGTTTTTCAGACGACCTTAATCGGTGTAATAGTGCTGTCAATCGATATGAGGCGACAATATGATTTTTATAATTTATTGATTTTCATAAAACTTAATAACCTATCATTTTACTCGGATGATGATAACGGATATTGTCGGCAATATTTACCGATAGAAATAAAACTACAATTAACCTATCCACTCAAATTCCAAAGGGTCGTCTGAAAAGGCTGGATTCACCACCGCAATGAACCTTACTAATAACATGAATTTAAAAAGAAACAATTATTTTTCAGACGACCTGTCTTTCTTTTTTCAACCATACACAAATGTAAAAGCCGCGTCATTCTACCCACGATGATTTTTGACAGAAGTCAAACTTAGCCATTTTTCTGAAATTTTATAACACAATTTGCATTTGTTTACACTTCGCAGATTTATTCAATAAATACATAGATATATGCTTTTATATCAAACACTTAATAATGATATTTACTCGTATTTCAAAACGGTTTTTAGTAGTTATTCCTTTATCGTAAGTTTATTTTATCTTACAAAATAACAAGATGGCGCAAAGGTCGTCTGAAAACCGCTGTTTTTTGTTCACAATCCGCCACTACCCTGCCTTTACGACTCCGCCATCATCAAAAAACCCAAATTCTGATACACTAATAAAAGACAGTCAGACGTTGATTTATAAGACGTTTCCTGAAAAATATTTGCATTTTAAAAATTTGTAATAAAAATACACACATCTGATTTCCCCTATCCCATTCCACAGGACACTACCATGAGTGAAAACTTGTTAACCCTGACCATAGACGGCCACGAGGTCAAAGCCTCCGCCGACTCGTCAATCATTCAGGCCTATGCCCGTTCAGGCAGCGCGATTACCGCCAACGTCGGCTGTATGGGACAAGGCGTGTGCGGTTCGTGCCGCTGCATGATCCGCAAGGAAGGCGAGCGCGAGGTAACGACTGCGTTGGCGTGTGAAACCAAAGTCGAAGAAGGGATGCAGGTCAGCTTCTTGGACTACTTCATTCCCGAGCATATCCAATATTACGACGTGAGCGAGGTCGGCGACGGCTGGAACTGGCTGGACGATACCGCCAAAGCCTTCCCCGAAGCGCAAAACTGCCGTCATTGCGGCGGCTGCAACCGCGCCTGCCCCAAAGGTTTGGAAGTGGAAAACGGCGTAGCGCAAGTGGTATCGGGCGATTTCGGCGCGGCTGCGCTGACCTTCGACCAATGCGTGATGTGTAACCTCTGCACCCTTTCCTGCCCCGAACACATCCGTCCAAACCACTTAGGTCTGTTCGCCCGCCGCATGAAAGCGGCGCGCACGCTGCGTCCGGTGGATTTGATGCGCCGCCTGCGTGAAATCGACAGCGGCAAAATGAAAGTCGAATTTGAAGAGGAGGCAATGTGATGGCGAACGAAATCCAAGGCATAGACTACGAAACCGCCCTTGCCAACCTGCGCGCTTCCTCATTGGAACTGCGCGGCGACCTGCCGGAAAAAAACGAATTGTTGAGCCAGTTTCACCCCGACTATCAGGCAAATGCGCGCGTCAAACTGCCCATCGGACCGAATACGGGCGATTACTGCCATCCTGATTTGGCGAAACTGCTGATCAGTCATCCCCTGATTGACGACTATGATTTGTCGGGCGCAGAACATTTGAACACCGACGTACTGGTTATCGGCGGCGGCGGTGCGGGCGCAGCAGCGGCATTGTCTGCAACCGAAGCAGGCGCGCGCGTGATTATGGCGAACAAGCTGCGTATCGGCGACAGCAATACCGTGATGGCCGAAGGCGGCATTCAGGCGGCAGTCGGCGCGGAAGACAGCTTACAACAGCACTTTGACGACACCATCAAAGGCGGCCACAACGCAGGCAAAAAAGAATTGGTGGCGCAAATGGTTACCGATGCGCCGTCCGCCATCCGCTGGCTGATCGGCTTGGGCATGACTTTCGACCTTGCCAAAGGTGCGGACAGCAACGGCATGTTGAGCCGCAAACGTGCAGGCGGTACGACCGTGCCGCGCATCCTGAGCTACCGCGACTTCACCGGCCTCGAAATGATGCGCGTACTGCGCGAAGCGGTCGAACTCGACGAAAACATCACCCAGCTCAACCGCCACCCCGCCATCGAATTATTGTCGGACGAACACGGCCGCTGCGTCGGCGCGATTTTGTACGATTTGGAAAAACGCTCTTTGGTATTGGTTCACGCCAAAGCCGTGGTCTTGGCAACCGGCGGCAGCGGACGGCTGCATTTGCAGGGTTTCGCCACTTCCAACCACTACGGCGCAACCGCCGACGGTCTGGTGATGGCATACCGCATCGGCGCAAAACTGCGCGACATCGATTCCTTCCAATACCATCCGACCGGCGTCGCCCATCCGCCGCACTTGGCAGGCGCGCTGATTTCCGAAGCCGTGCGTTCCGCAGGCACCAAACTGGTCAACGGTTTGGGCGAGCGTTTCGTTGACGAATTGCAACCGCGTGACGTTGTTGCCGCCGCCATTTTGCGCGAGTGTCGCGAAGGCCGCGGCGTAGTACGCGACGGACAGGTCGGCGTGTTCCTCGATACCCCGCGCCTGATTGAAAACGATCCCGAAGTATTGAACCGTCTGGTTACGCTCGGCCACGTCGCCCATAAATGCGGCATCGACCCCGCTGTCGAGCCTGTGATGATTCATCCGACCCTGCACTACCAAAACGGCGGCGTCGAAATCAACGGCGACGGCGCGACCTGCGTCGAAGGCCTCTATTGCGCCGGCGAAGTAACCGGCGGCATCCACGGCCGCAACCGCCTGATGGGCAACGCGCTTTTGGACATCATCAGCTTCGGCCGCCGCGCGGGTAAAGCCGCCGCCGGTTGCGGCCTGCCGCTGAAAAAAGTGCGCGGCGGTGTCGGACACGTTCACGATCTACAACGCGAAATGACCCGCGCCGGACTGACCAGCGACATCAAAGCCCCCGTTTTATATCCCGACTACGGCAAATTCGATTTGCGCGAACACGCCGGTTTGCAGGAGCAACAATCATGAACCAAGCCAATCAAAACTTACTGCACCCGTCCCGCCAAGTCGGCGCGGATTTGGCCGCATGGCGCAAAGTCGGCGGCGGCGAAGGCCTGCTGGCAGCGCTTGCCGATCCTCAAAGCATCGTTTCCAAGCTGCAAGACGCCAACCTCTGCGGCATGGGCGGCGCAGGTTTCCCGACCTGGCGCAAATGGGAGGCGGCCGTTGCCGCACAAAGCAAACACGGCGACAAATACGTCGTCTGTAATGCCAACGAAGACGAACCGGGTACATTCAAAGACCGCGTATTGCTGGCGAAAACGCCGCACCAAGTCATTGAAGGTGTCCTGATTGCCGCCGTCGCCTGCCGCGCCAACAAAGCGATTATGTATGTCAACCCGCACCAGACCGAATCCATCGCCGCCATCGTGCCCGCCATCGAGCAATGGAAAAAAAGCGATTTGTTCATCCGCATCGAAAACTATCTGGGCAAACCTTTAGACCTGAAATTGGTCGAAACTTCAGGCCGCTACATCGGCGGCGAAGAAACCGCCGTGATTTCATGGTTGGAAGGCGGTTTCCCGTTCCCGCGCCGCAAACCGCCGTTCCCCGCCGAAAGCGGCGTAGAAGGCGAACCGACCTTAATCAACAACACCGAAACCTTCGCCAACATCCCGCAAATCCTTGCCAAAGGCGCGGAATGGTACAAATCGCTGGGTTTGGGCGATGCCGCAGGCACGAAACTCTACTCGCTTTCCGGCGACGTATTGAATCCGGGCCTGTACGAACTGCCGATGGGCACGACCCTGCAATCGCTGATTTTCGACCACGGCGGCGGTATGCTCGAGGGCCGCACGTTTAAAGCCGTCTTTACCGGCGGCCCGTCAAACACGCTTCTGACCGCGAAAGATTTGGACGTGCCTTTGGACTTCGTGTCCGTGCGCGAACGCAAATCCAGCCTCGGCACGGGCGCAATGATTGTGATTTCCGAAGGCACCAGCGTCGTGCGTAAAGTGGCTGAGTATGTGGAATTTTTTGCCTCCAACTCATGCGGACAATGCCCGCCGTGCAAAGGCGGCACGTTCCAACTTTCACGCCTGCTCAACCGCGTGGATACCGGCATCGGCACTTCAGACGACCTCCGCGCCCTGCAAAGCCTGTGCCAACTGCTGCCCCGAAGCGGTCGCTGCGGCCTGATTGACGGTGCGGTTACCGTGTTGCAAAGCTCGCTGCGTACCTTCCCCGAAGAGTACGGACTGCCTGCAGAGCAGGATTAATCCGATACTGGGTTTCAGACGACCTTTTCTATATAGGAGGTCGTCTGAAAAATGCTCGTAGGTTGGGACATGACACAACATTGTAAGTATTTGTTGGGTTTCACAACCGAACCTGCTAAATCTGAGGTTTTACCCTCTCCCTAGCCCTCTCCCACGGGGAGAGGGAATGATGGTGCTGAAACCGACCATTATCGGATTTTCTGCAATCTGTTCTCTCTCCCACGGAGAGGGAATGATGGTGCTGAAACCGACCATTATTAGATTTTCTACAATCTGCCCCTCTTCCACAGAGAGGGAATGATGGTGCTGAAACCGACCATTATTAGATTTTCTGCAATCCGTCCCCTCTCCCCGTGGGAGAGGGTTAGGGAGAGGGCAAAACGCAATAACCTTAAGAAAACGTCGTCTGAAAAGATGGCAACACAAACACGCATTACCCAAACACCCAAAAGAAAAACATAAAAAACAACTGCTGCCAAATACGTTTCAGACGACCTTTCCTCGCGCAAACGGACACACGTCGTCTGAAATCCGATTTCCCCGATACCTCAAACTAGGAGACTCAACATGGGCTTCAAGCCAATTCCTGCGGCGGTTGCGCTCGCGCTGACGCTGATTATCTGGTTCGTCATACCCGTGCCGCAGGGCGTATCGCCCGACGCATGGCACCTTTTGGCGTTGTTCGTCGGCATCATCGCCGGCATCATCGGCAAAGCCATGCCCATCGGCGCAATGGCGATTTTGGGCATTACTTTGGTCGCGCTGACCGGTGTTACCAACGAAAAAGCCGCCGACGCGACCAAAGACGCACTGAGCAGCCTCAACAACTCGTTAATCTGGATGATCGGTATCGCCATCATCATCTCTCGCGGTTTGTTGAAAACCGGCTTGGGGATGCGTATCGGCTACCTTCTGATTTCCCTTTTCGGCAAACGCACGCTGGGCGTAGGTTACAGCTTGGCACTGGCGGACTTGGTCATCGGCCCGGTTACGCCGAGCAACACCGCGCGCGGCGGCGCCATCGTGCATCCGATTATGCGTTCCATCGCCCTGAGTTTCGATTCCGACCCCGAAAAAGGCACTGAGGGCAAAATCGGTAAATACCTCGCGCTGGTCAACTACCACGCCAACATCATCACCTGCTGCATCTTCATTACCGCAACCGCGCCCAACCCGCTGGTCGTCGAATTGGTCGCCAAAGCCACCGATTCGCAAATCCACCTCTCTTGGGGCACATGGTTCGCCGCCATGGTCGTCCCCGGCCTGATCGCCATGTTCCTGATGCCGCTGGTGTTGTATTTCCTGTATCCGCCCGAAATCAAACAAACGCCTAACGCGACCGCCCTTGCCAAAGAAAAACTGAAAGAAATGGGTGCGATGAAGCGTGACGAAAAAATCATGCTCGGCATTTTCGTGATTCTGCTGCTTTTGTGGGCAGGGGTTCCCGAAATGCTGTTCGGCGTGAAAGTCGATGCCACCGCCACCACCTTCCTCGGCCTGAGCCTGTGCCTGCTCACCGGCGTACTGACATGGGACGACGCGCTGAAAGAAAAAGGCGCGTGGGACACCATCGTCTGGTTTGCCGCCTTGGTAATGATGGCGAACTTCCTCAACAAATTGGGACTGATTGCATGGCTGTCCGAATCCATGCAGGGCGGCATTTCCCATCTCGGCTTGGGCTGGGAAGCCGGTTGCGCCCTGTTGGTACTCGCCTACCTCTACGCCCACTACGTTTTCGCCAGCGGCACGGCACATGTTACCGCGATGTTCGGCGCGTTCTACGGCGCAGGCCTCGCCTTGGACGCACCGCCGATGCTGTTCGCCCTGATTATGGCGTCCGCCACCGGCATCATGATGTCGCTGACCCACTACGCTTCAGGTTCGTCCCCCGTCATCTACGGTTCGAACTATGTCAGCATGACCGAATGGTGGAAAGCCGGCTTCATCATGAGCGTGGTCGAAATCCTGATTTTCGGCACCATCGGCATTATCTGGTGGAAAGTGCTGGGCTACTGGTAAACCCTGCCTGAAATCAACAAAAGGTCGTCTGAAAATAGGTTTTCAGACGACCTTTTTGCTTTTTGGAGAGAAGCAGTTATAGTGGATTAACTTTAAATCAGGACAAGGCGACGAAGCCGCAGACAGTACAGATAGTACGGCAAGGTGAGGCAACGCCGTACTGGTTTAAAGTTAATCCACTATACAAGACGATGCTGGATATTCAACCCGCTATTGGCTGCCCAACCATTCGTCGCGCGTTTGCTTGGCTTCTTCAAAATAACGGTATAACGCGTCGCGGTTTTCTTGTTCGAGGATACGTTCCAACTTGGAAAGTTGATCGTGCAGTCCGGCAATCAGCTTGATCAGGCTGTTTTTATTGTCCAGGCAGATGTCCGTCCAAATGGCGGGATGGCTGGAGGCGATGCGGGTAAAGTCTCGGAAACCGCTGGCGGCAAATTTCAAATATTCCTGTCCGTCCGGATGGTCGGCGATTTGATGGACATAAGCAAAAGCGGTCAAATGCGGCATATGGGAAACGGCGGCGAACACGGCATCGTGTTCTTCCGCACTCATTTCAAACGTCTGTGCGCCGACCGCCTGCCATAGGCTTTTTATCAAAGCGATACCTTCGGGGCGCTCTTGTCCATGTGTGGTGATAATCAGTTTTTTATCTTGATACAATCCGAATTGCGCCGCCAATGCGCCGCTGCGGTCGGAGCCTGCAATGGGGTGTGCGGCGATACAGTGTGAAATCCGCTCGGGCAGATATTGGCGGAAAGCGGCGATGGCAGTCCGCTTGGTGCTGCCCACATCAGACACATAAGCCTCCGGCGCAAGCAACGGCGCAATGGCTTGGCAGATGGTCGGCAAAGTGGAAACTGGCGTGGCAATCAACACCAAATCGGCATGACCGATGCTTTCGGCGTTGATTTCCGTAAACGCTTTATCAATCACCCGACGCTCAAGCGCACGGTCGAGATTGTCGCGGTCAAGATCAATGCCGGTCACGGTTTGCACCCATCCCAATCGTTTGAGATCCAGAACGAAAGAGCCGCCTATCAGTCCGACGCCGATAAGGGTGATGTGTTGGAGCGGGGCATTTGGTGTCATGGCGGATGTGTAAGGCAGTGGATGAAGGAAAGGTCGTCTGAAAACGTACCGGGGACTATGATTTGCTTCCCAACCTGCAAAAGCTTCTTGGAACACAAATCCTGCCTGCGGCTTGGGCTATTATAGTGAATCGGCCCCATTCCAGCCACAACCCTGTCGGAAAGCCGGTCAGCCCGTAGGCGTTTTCAGAATGGAACAATCTTCCGCAGTGTCAAAAGATTTTGACTACACCGATCATCCTAAATCAATATTTTTTAAGAAAATCAAAGAAAACCGGCAGCGTTCATTTGCTCTAAAAACCGTTTATACAGAAACAGTTTTCCAAACCTTGCGTTCCGTTTTACAATTGAGAGCCATTCTTGAACCAGGTCGTCTGAAAGTACCGTATGTCACTTGCACAACCCAACCGTATCCTCGTCATCAAACTGCGCCATCATGGTGACGTATTGCTCAGTACGCCGGTCGTCGATGCGATCAAACAACATTTTCCCGAGTGCGAAGTCGATATGCTGGTTTATCAGGAAACCGCCGATATCATCCGCGACAATCCGCAAATCGCCCGGATTTTCACCATTGACCGGCAATGGAAGAAACAAGGCGTGCGGATGCAGTTCAAACACGAAAAAGACCTGTTCCGTCAGTTAAAAGCCCGTCAATACGATTGGGCATTCAACCTTTCCGACCAATGGCGTGCCGCCATCATTGCCAAACTCTGTTCAAAATGCAGCGTCGGCTTCAACTGCATCAAACGCGACAATGCCGCCTGGCGCTGGTGTCACGACTTTCTCAACCCCGATATGGGCACAACCAAACATATCGTTGAAACCCATCTGGGCATACTGCCTCCGCTTATCCGTCCGGAAGATCTATCCCACGCAAAAGTCCGTATGAGCATCTCCCCAGATGTCCGCAACAGTATGGAACAAAAATTGCGCGAACAAGGCTGGCAAGGCGAAAACTACGTCTTACTGCATCCGGGCGCGCGCTGGTTGTTCAAATGTTGGGAAGACGGCAAAAACGCCGCACTCGTCCAGCTTCTGCTGAACCACGGACACAACGTCGTCCTGACCGCCTCCCCCAGCCCTATCGAACACGACATGATCGAGGCCATCTTAGGTCGTCTGAAAATACCGGAAGGCGGCAAAGTATGGGTATTGTCCGGCTGCCTAACTTTGCGCGAACTTGCGGCGGCAATAGACCGCGCCAAACTGTTTATCGGCGTCGATTCCGTTCCCATGCACATCGCCGCTGCGCTCGACAAACCGCAAATCGCCCTATTCGGCGCGACTTGGCTGGGCATATGGCATCCTTATTCACTCAATGCCGAAGTGATATGGGCGGGCGATTATACCGATCTCCCCCACCCCGACAGCATCAATACAAACAATCCCGAACGTCTCCTGAAAGCCATTCCCCTGGAAGAAGTATGGAACCGCGTTTCCGCCAAACTCGAAAAAATTGACCAAGCGAAAACACACGCAGCAACAGAATAATTCCTACTGCGGTATCAATAAGCGGTTGTCTATAAATAAGGTAGAGGTTTTTGCAAAATTAACTCCAACAGAATTTCACCCTATTCCGACATCTCAAGAGAACACCTAAGCTTTATCCAAACATCCTGAAACCTTAACGGATATCAACGCGTTATTTGGTGGGGACGTAGTCGGCATAGTGCGCCGGCAAGGCAATCGTTTCCAATAACGAGCCTTCTTACTGCGCACACTAAGGCAGTATTGCAGCCCGCCACCTTTTCAGACGACCCTTCCA
>ERZ773044.415-NODE-415-length-19460-cov-72.8467_pt1 | contig 19460 bp, 14 predicted proteins | sample MGYA00511897_ERZ773044 | MGnify/ENA primary metagenome ERZ773044 (study PRJEB29015, sample SAMEA2738116) | human oral metagenome | biome: human oral; feature: human-associated habitat; material: saliva | place: China | collected 2170 ...
GTAAGAAGTGCAAATCCTTACAAACCCCTGTCCGAATTCCCTTACGTTGCGTATCCGCTAAGAACTTGTGTCCATAGTTGACACGCCCCATATTTTCTACCAAGATATCCAATCTAGACAGCGCTTTCTTTTCTCCTTGATAAAAAATATCTTCCCCAATCTCTGTCTGATATTGGGTTTTAACCCACTGACCATCGACATACAGCTGAGCTCTATCTCGACCGTCAATGATACGAAGTCTCTCTTCTTCTGCATCCCAGGTTGTTTCTGTTCGATAGAGTAGGTAGCCATAACTTTGTCCTAACTCCTCCATCTTTTTAGGATAGAGGCTTTCTACCGGACTAGACAAGCTATCCAAGGTTTCAAACAAGGAAACTTTTTCAACTAGTGGAATAGCATCCAACTCCATACTCTCTTTGTAAAGAGGTTCCAACTGCGGATACTCTGGGAAATGCGTTGCCATCATCTTCTTGACTGCTAAATATTTTGCAGTTGGATTTCCTTCTTCATCCAGAAGAGCATCGTAATCATAAGATGTGACTTGTGGTAAGTCCAAAGTTCCTCGAGCTGAGCAACCATTCATGAAACCAAAGTTTGTGCCACCATGGAACATGTAAAGATTGATGGAACCTTGCTCCAAAACCTCTCGAACTGCATCTGCCAACTCTTTCGGATCCCGTGTGATAATCGGTTCTTTCCAACGATTGAACCAACCATCCCAAAACTCCATACACATGAGCGGCCATTTCTTACCATGCTCATCAAAGAATTCCTGCATCTGTGAAAAGTTGTAAGATGCCTTAGAACCAAAGTTCCCTGTTACAAAGAGGTCGTCTTCGATTAAGGTTCCAGCTTTCAGTGTAGCTCTCCATGGACCATCTGATGTAAAGAGGGGACAGGTTACCCCACGCTCTTCCATCAACTGTCGAATCGCTCTCAGGTAAGCCTTATCTTCTCCATAAGAACCATACTCATTTTCAACCTGCATCATAAGGATATTGCCACCCTTGTCCAACAAATGTGGAACCAATCGTGACAAGAGCTGATCATAGTAGCGACCGACAGCTTCAATATAAGCAGGATCTGAGGAACGAAGCCTCATATTCTTGGTTAAAAGCCAAGCTGGTAGGCCACCGAATTCCCACTCCGCACAGATAAAGGGAGAGGGACGAACGATAGCGTAAAGACCCAAATCTTGCGCTGTCTGGAGAAATCGCTCCAAATCCAGAGCTCCTTCAAAGTGAAACTCACCCTCACGAGGCTCGTGTAAATTCCAAGCTACATAAGTCTCTACTGTATTAAAACCAAGAGCCTTCAAGTTATAGAGCGAATGATACCAATCTTCTGGAGGAACCCTAAAATAATGAATGGCGCCAGATAAAATCTTAAATGATTTTCCATCGAGATAGAAATCATCTCGTATCTCAAATCGTGTCATATTCTTACTTTTTGACATTTTAAGTTTACGCTTTCATTTGTTGATATATTGAATATAACTCAATATACTACATTTGTCAATAGCTTTTCACAATTTTTTTCATTTTTCCCCAACTTTTACACAAAAAACTTATAAAGATATAAAATTTACAGACATATAGCTTCAAACAGGTGGCATGTATAAAAATGTATAAAACCTCCTATTTTTTATGTAAATTAACCTTATAGCCTATTATTCTAATTTTTTTATTCAAAAGACTACTATTCTTTCCGGTTTTATGGTAAAATCTTTAACGGAGAAGGAAAATCGAGGTGAAATTATGGCAATTCCAAAGTATCAATATATAAAAGATGAATTAAAGAACAAAATCATTTCTGGCCAATTCGCTAGTGGAGATAAATTTTACACTGAAGCTGAATTGATCGCTATGTATGATGTAAGTTCTATCACAGTTGTCCGCGCCTTAAACGACCTTGCCAAAGATGGCTATATTGTACGCCAACAAGGAAAGGGTACATTCGTTTCACGCGCACGCAAACACAAACTCGTAGAGTTTTCTGATGTAGAAGTTTTTGAAACTAAAGATGATAAAGTGACCGTCCTTTCTATTGAGCGTGGAAACAAACTAAGCTACTTAGAAAAACTTGGACTACGCGGTAACCAATTCTACTACAAGATTGAACGTGTACGCGAAACAAATGGTGTCGTATACATCTATCACACATCTTATATTCCAGAACAATACATCAACGCAAATTATCCAAATCTTGAATATTATAGCTCTATCTATAACCGTTTCAAATTGGATTATCACATCCACATGAATGATGAACATTTTGAAGAAATCAATGAAATAGCATTTCCAACTCCAGAACATGCAGCTTCGGTCCTCGGAGTCGATGAGCAATTCCCAACCGTTTTACAAACCAAGACTACTAAACTAGAGTCTACTGGTCAAGTTCTCGCATACAGCGAAACATATAAACGAGCGGATTACTACAAGATTAAATTCATTTCATGTGACCGTGATCACTAAGAAGAAAGCCTGAGCCTAAGCGCTTGGGCTTTTTCTATGTTTATTATATGACATTAAAAGTATATTTTCTATATGTTAATTAAGATAGACTAAATTTGTTTAAATTTTACTAAAATATAGGGAATCTTTTTATAAAAATAGCTTTAATAAAAAAGAAAAATCGAAGTTCTACTACTCCTATAAATAGAGTAATAGAAATTCGATTTTTATTTTAATTATCCTAAACCAAGACGTTCAAAGATATCATCCACTCGTTTAGTGTAATAAAGAGGGTTGAAGATTTCATCGATTTCTTCTTGTGTGAGGCGTGATGTCACTTCTGGATCTGCTTCGAGAAGCGGTTTAAAGTCTACTTGGTTATCCCAAGAGTAGGCTGTCTTTGGTTGCACCAAGTCATAGGCTTGCTCACGGGTCATGCCTTTCTCAATCAGGGTTAACATGGCACGTTGGCTAAAGATAAGACCAAAAGTTGAGTTCATGTTGCGGATCATGTTTTCTGGGAAGACTGTCAAGTTTTTGACGATGTTTCCAAAACGGTTGAGCATATAGTCAATCAAAATGGTCGTATCTGGTGTGATGATACGCTCAGCTGATGAGTGAGAAATATCACGTTCGTGCCAGAGAGCAACATTTTCATAAGCTGTCACCATGTGGCCACGGATAACACGCGCCAGACCTGTCATGTTTTCAGAACCGATAGGGTTGCGTTTGTGAGGCATAGCTGAAGACCCTTTTTGACCTTTAGCAAAGAACTCTTCCACTTCACGTTGTTCCGATTTTTGAAGACCACGGATCTCCGTTGCCATACGCTCGATAGAAGTCGCGATGCTAGCAAGAACTGCAAAGTACTCAGCGTGAAGGTCACGAGGAAGCACCTGTGTAGAGATTTCTTGAGCACGAATACCCAATTTGTCGCAGACATATTGCTCTACGAATGGTGGGATGTTGGCAAAGTTCCCAACCGCACCAGAAATCTTACCAGCTTCCACTCCAGCAGCTGCATGCTCGAAACGCTCGATATTGCGCTTCATTTCGCTGTACCACGTTGCCAATTTAAGACCAAAGGTTGTAGGCTCAGCGTGCACACCGTGGGTACGACCCATCATGATGGTGAACTTGTGCTCCTTAGCCTTATCAGCGATGATGTTGGTGAAGTTTTCAAGGTCACGACGGATGATGTCATTGGCCTGCTTGTAGAGGTAACCATAGGCAGTATCCACCACGTCGGTAGAAGTCAAACCATAGTGAACCCACTTGCGCTCTTCACCAAGAGTTTCAGAAACTGCACGCGTAAAGGCAACTACGTCATGGCGAGTCTCCTGCTCAATCTCCAAAATACGGTCGATGTCAAAGTCCGCCTTCTCGCGAATCAAAGCCACATCTTCCTTAGGGATTTCCCCCAACTCAGCCCATGCCTCGTCAGCCAAGATTTCCACCTCAAGCCAAGCACGGTATTTATTTTCTTCACTCCAAATGTTCGCCATCTCAGGGCGAGAGTAACGGTTGATCATTGTTGTTAATTTTTCCTTTCTTCTTAAGCTGTTGGGAATAAGCTATCTAGGCAAACCAAGATTTCTACTCAAACTCCTCTTTCCCAATAAATACAGACGCGTAATGATCTAGTGTATTCAAATCCGTATCCAGCGGTAGATCATAGATAGCTAAATAGTTTTCAGGATATTGTGCAACTAGCTCTTCATACTTAGCTTTCACTTTTTCATGATCGCTACTAGCATACAAGACTTCGACGACTGCTCCAGTCTTATTCTTTTCAACAAATGCGTTGACAATGAGTTGTATCATATAATTGATAAAGTCCGTATTCAGTTTTTGTGAATACGAGTACCCTTGTTCCTTTCTTTTGTGTTTTTTTATTCTACTAAAGAGGACATTTGAGGTCAATGTTAAATATCCTAGTATATCTCTAAAATGTGTGATATTCAGCTTCCAGTAAATACCTTCCAAGTTCAAAAAGAACTCCCGAGTAGAAAATCAACTTTTTATTATAGGATAATTCAATGGTTGAATCATCTAATTTCCTTCTATAATTTAAACCATCAAAATATATTTTTTTATATAAATTCGAATAATTATAGATAGCCTTTATAACAGTCTGACCTTTGTGTTGGAATCTCGCAGCAAATTGCGAGTGATTAGCACCATTACAAACTATAATATCCATCGGATAAATATAATGATTTTCTATATTTCGGCTGTACTGTTCCCCATCAAAAATATTGTTATCGTTTATGTCTTTGAAGTTTCTTATTATCCTATCAGAGTTCCAAGTATTCAATAAAATAGGAAATTCACTAATAGCTATTTTTATCGGCCCACCTTCTCTAATCATTTTATTACGATAGGACCTCAAATCATCTGGATGAATTTTTTCACATATCGTTTCATCAATGGTCACATCCATTCTATTTGCAAGCGTTTTATAAATTGTATCAATTAATGAATTATCTTGTGCATCATGAATTGTTTCAATAGTCTGAATAGCTTCATCAAAATTTAGATACTCCACTATAATCGATAAGAGATTTTTAACTACTACTATTTTTTCAGATGGGTCACATTTCTCAACTATATTTTTATAATTGAGGAATCTACTTTGATAATCAACTACATTCTCTATTACTGATTCAATTCCAAAGAATCTCTTAAAAAAACTTAACATCGGTACTTCCTTTACGTTTAATTTTTCTATGACATGATACACTCTGAGTAAATCTACAGGAAATTTTCTCTATAGAATGTAATTGTAATTTTAATTCTAATTATTTCTTTTTAGGTTATATCTATATACAAAATCAATAAAATCCTGGGCTTCACTGGGACGAAGATCCCAATGCTTTTGAAGTAGTGTCTTTGTTCTTTCCTTGTCAATTCCAGCTTCCAAAAGAGCTGTTGCTGCCTTTCCGATGTTATTTAATCGTTCACTATATGCTACATCATCTAACTTAGCTTGTTGATCTGCTATAATCCTTTCCCGCATGCCTTTCCAAAAACCCACCATATATAATTCTCCTCTCTTATTTCACGACAAGCTCTGCAATAATGCACCTTTTTTATTTAGCTTTTTCCTAATATGCATCTAATAAGTTAATTAGAAATTTTTTCTTGAAGCTCTACTCACAAGTGGAGTAACAGTTTTTTCTAGATAACAGGAATCTCTCCCTATTACTCTACTATCGTATCTCTATTAGTAAATCCAGGAATATACTGCTTAGTTTTTTTAAATCTTTATAAAAATCAACAAATTTTTTTACAATAAAACATCCTTTATTGTACCCATCAACCAATTCATTTATGTTATAATATCCTAATTGATTTGCAATTTCATGGGTAATATAACTAAGAGATTCTTTTATTTTTTATATCTCAATAATATGTCTAGAAACGCCAAGTTGTTCACCTGTTATTTCTGTAGCAATCGTATTAATGAACTGAAAAGGGGTAGCTTTTATGAACTCGGATAATATCCAACTATGCTCCCTAGTTAAATAAGCATTTAAAATATCTGGTTCATACCGCGATAATTCACTTAAACGATGCATACATATGAACATTATTACAAGTGGTGGTATATCCAGACTTTTGGGTTGATTAAAATCTTTAAAATACCATCTCGAATTAATACCTGAGGAAATTTCTTGAAAATATTTCCTTACTTCACTATGGAATTTTAACAATTTTGGATTTGAAGAAACGTATCTAATATTTTGCAACTTTACTTTACATTTTTTCCAACCTATCCTAATCTCACCGTTAGGACTCTTATAGTGTTTAACCTTTTTTAAGTTAGAATTTTTTATGCTCTCGTGATTACTGTATTTTTCATCAATTTTTGCGTTAATAGTTACATGTTTATTTGGTTTTCTGACAAAAAATACTTCATCTAAAGGAATAAACATTTCTTTGCGTTGACTAATCCCCTGTGAAATAACGTATGTTCTATGGATATAAACTAAATTTGCTAGTAGCGAATCTAAAGATAATTTTGATCCAATCAGGCCCTTATTTCCATTAAAAAAACTTAGAAGCGCTGGGCAAACACCCTTAGATTTTATCACAATTTCTTGCTCACTAAGTTTGAGTTTCTTGATGTTATTATTCCTATTCACACCAGAAACTCCGTGATAGGCTGTATACTCAGGATTGTCTTTATCCCTAAATTCTAAGAGTGCTTTTGCTGCATTTAGAAAACAGTAGTATAGAGGAAGTGGTGCGGATGTCAACGATAAATTTTTACTAGATTTATAAAATTCTTCCGCTTGGTTCCAATAAAATAACGCTCGTTCTGCAGAACTTCTTTTACCTTTTTTGATATTTTTTAGGTAAAATCTTACATACTCCCATCGGTCTGAGACTATTACAGTTCTTCCTGTTAATTTGGGAGATTTTATTGCTGTTTTTAACGCCAAAGGTTTACTATTATATTTTATAATCTCCATCAATTCTCACCTAAAAATCAATCCCTTTCCCAAACTCCTCAACCTCATCCGGCACATCACTACACAAAGTCACATGTCCCATCTTGCGGTTGTGCTTCGCTTCTATTTTACCATACATGTGGAGGTGGGCGCTTGGATTTTCTGTCACATATTTCTCAGCAGCCTCGACGTGTTGACCGAGAACGTTGAGCATGACTGCTGGTGTATGTAGTTTGATAGCTGGCAATGGTTCTCCCATAACTCCCAGAATATGAGTGTCAAACTGAGAGAAGTCGCAGGCTTCGATTGAATAGTGGCCAGAGTTGTGTGGGCGTGGGGCGATTTCATTGACAATGATGTCGTCAGCCGTCGCAAACATTTCCACACAAAGTGTTCCAGACAAATTCAGTTGTTCAGCAATCTTCACTGCCATGGCTTTTGCTTTTTCAGCTAGACTTTCTGAAATACGGGCTGGCACAATGGTTTTTGAAAGAATGTTGTTTCGGTGGATATTTTCCTGAACTGGGAAAACTGTCACATCCTTGCCATTACCAGACACGATGACAGAAATTTCAAGGTCGAAGTTGACAAATTCTTCCAAAACACAGTCTGCTGAGTCAGCTAGCGCATAGGCTTCTGCCAAATCTGCTTCTGAGCGAATGACCTTTTGTCCATGCCCATCGTAGCCACCTGTTGCAGTCTTGAGGACATAGTTTTTAGAAAGGTCAATATCTGCCAAATCTTGGATTGAGGTCACAACCTTGTAAGGTGCTACAGTGACTTGAGCCTTGTTTGAGAGGAAGTCCTTCTCAAAAATCCGATTTTGAGAAATGCGAAGGAGATCTGTTCCTTGAGGGAGCTGACCATCCTTAATGACAGCATCCAAACCGTCAGCATCGACATTTTCAAACTCATAGGTGAGGACATCGCAACGCTCAGCCAACTGACGGAGGGCATCCACATCATTATAAGGAGCCACGATGATCTCCGCCACGCGAGAGGCTGGGCAATCCGCCGCAGGATCCAGCGCGATAACCTTGTGCCCCATATAAATGGCAGAAATAGCCATCATCTGACCCAGCTGACCGCCACCGATAATTCCGATTGTTTTAGATGAGCTCATTTGACGACTCCTCTGCGATTTTTCCTTGTTCTTCTGCGAAATCTGCCAATGCTGTCGCGATAGACTGATCCTCTACTGAAAGGAGACGGAGGGCAAAGAGAGCCGCATTTGTCGCACCTGCTTCACCAATAGCCATAGTTGCGACTGGTACTCCACCTGGCATCTGAACGATAGAGTAGAGCGAGTCCACGCCACTAAGGGCACGTGATTTAACTGGTACACCAATGACAGGAAGTGTTGTTTTAGCTGCGACCATTCCTGGCAAATGGGCTGCGCCACCTGCACCTGCGATAATGACCTTGATACCGCGACTACGAGCTTCCTCCGCATGTCTGAACATGAGGTCTGGAGTACGGTGGGCAGAGACAACTTTCTTTTCGTAGGATACACCGAAGCGGTCTAGGACTTCAGCGGTTTTTTGCATGGTTGCCCAGTCGGATTTTGAGCCCATGATGATGGAAATAATTGGTTTAGTCATAATTTTTCCTTTTTTCTTCTTTTTTGATAATGGTCTTAGGTGGTGGGGACGGAAGCAAACCTTCGGTTTCATTCCTAAACTTTGAGCCTAAGTCTCAAATCTCCCCCCGACCAGAACAATAACAGTTCTGGTCTTTTCACCACAGCGACCATTATCGGGTTTGGCGACTCAGTCGCTTTTGAAATTTTATTTGTTCGCCTTGCTTCCGATATCTGTTCGATAAAAGAGACCTTCTGTGTTTTGTTTGTTGAGTTCCCCGTAGATGGTGTTTTGGGCTTCTTTGACGGTGGCTGCTGTAGTGACGAGCATATAGACACGTCCACCGTTTGATAGCAGTGCTCTGCTATTTTCCGCAAACTTAGCCCCTGCATAGTAAGTGATGATATCACCTTCTGTCTTGGCTGGCAACTTGACACCTTTTTCATAGTCAAGCGGGTAACCGTTTGATGCGACAACCACACCCAGAGTCACACCCTTGTCTGTCCAGGTGATGGTTGGCTCCTTGCCATCCAGAATATCCGTAATATTTTGTGCAAAGTCAGATGTCAGACGAGGCAAGATAATTTGCGTTTCTGGATCTCCGAAACGAGCGTTAAACTCGATAACCTTAGGTCCATCAGCTGTCAAGATAAGCCCTGCGTAAAGAACTCCCAGATATGGACGCCCTTCTTGGATCATGCCCTCTAGGACTGGCTTGACAATAGTCTCCACTGCTGTGTCAACCACGCTCTGTGGCAAGTGTGGAACTGGCGCATAGGCACCCATACCACCCGTGTTAGGCCCTTTGTCGCCATCGTAGGCACGTTTGTGGTCCTGAGCTGTTGGCATGATGTAGAACTTATCACCATTGACAAAGGCAAAGAGTGAAAATTCCTCTCCTTCAAGGAATTCCTCAATAACTACACGTGCACCTGAGTCACCAAATTTATTGTCCAAAAGCATCTCATGAGCGGCTTCGACCGCTTGCTCAACCGTTTCAGCAACGACAACACCCTTCCCAAGCGCCAAGCCATCCGCCTTGACTACGATAGGTGCACCCTGCTTTTCGATATAGGCCTTGGCTTCCTCGAAATCTGAGAATGTGCCATAGGCTGCTGTCGGAACGCCGTATTTGACCATGATTTCCTTAGCAAAATCCTTGGACCACTCCAGCTCAGCTGCCAATCTTGTCGGACCAAAGGCTTTGAGACCAGCTGCATGGAAATCATCCACGATACCAGCCGCAAGGGCGTCATCTGGACCGATAAAGGTCCAAGCAATATCGTTGGTTTTTGCAAACTCAATCAATTTATAATGTTCGGAAATAGAGATATTTACCAATTCCAGACCATCCAGAGTCATCCCGTCATTTCCAGGAGCCACAAAGACTTGTTCAACGTCTTTTGATTCAAGTAACTTCTTAGCAATCGCATGTTCACGACCACCAGAACCGACAACGAACAGTTTCATCTCACAACCTCTTTTGCGAATTATTTACTAATATTATATCACAAACGTTCGTTTTAATCTTGTTTCACTCCGCATTTTTACGCAAAAAAGGAAAGAAACTGTTTTCTTCCCTTTAACGTTCTTAATGTCTAAAATGTCTCACTCCTGTGAAGACCATAGTCAAGCCGTATTTGTCAGCAGCTTCGATGGATTCCTGATCACGGACGGACCCACCTGGTTGGATGATGGCCTTGATCCCTGCTTTGGCGATTTCTTCCACATTATCCGCAAATGGGAAGAAGGCATCCGAAGCAAGAACAGCGCCGTCCAGACGGTCTTTAGCTTGGTCAATGGCAATACGAACAGAAGCCACACGGTTGGTTTGACCTGGACCAACACCTAGTGTCATGTGGTCGTTGGTCACGATGATACCGTTTGATTTGACATACTTGATAGCCTTCCAAGCGAACTCAAGAGCAGTCGCTTCTGTCTCGGTTGGCTGGCGTTTGGTCACCACTTGCCAGTCAGCTGGGCTTTCCTTGACCACGTCTTGGTTTTGAACGAGGAGTCCACCAACAACACCTGTATATTCTGCTTCCATTTCACTAGCCTCTTGAGCATCAAATGGCAGGGCAAGAATACGCAAGTTTTTCTTTTTGTTGGTCAAAATAGCTAGCGCCTCATCCGTATAGCTTGGCGCGATGATGATTTCAAGGAAAACGCCATGCATCTTCTCAGCTGTCGCAGCATCCACCTCACGGTTAAGAACAACGATACCACCAAAGATAGACACTGGGTCAGACTCATAAGCGTAGTCCCAAGCAGTTTCGATGTCATCAGCCTGACCGATTCCACATGGGTTCATGTGTTTGAGAGCCACAACGGTTGGACGGTCTTTGAAATCACGGATGATACGGATAGCAGCATCAGCGTCACGAATATTGTTAAAGGACAATTCCTTACCGTTAAGTTGTTTGGCTGAAGCTATTGAGTAGTCAGTAGGCAAAGCTTTTTGGTAGAAGTCTGCATCTTGTTGAGGGTTCTCACCGTAACGCATAGCTTGTTTAAGATCATAAGTCAAGGTCAGTTTTTCTGGCTTACTTTCACCCACTTGAGCTGTGAAGTATTCTGCAATCAAGGCATCGTAAGCTGCTGTGTGACGGAAAACCTTAGCCGCCAAACGTTGACGCGTTTCGTAGCTTGTTTCTCCGTTTGCTGACAATTCGTCAAGCACAACAGCGTAGTCAGCAGGGTCCACCACAACGGTTACGCTGGCATGATTCTTCGCTGCCGAGCGAAGCATAGATGGCCCACCGATATCGATGTTTTCAACTGCATCAGCGTAAGTTACGTCTGGTTTGAGAATCGTTTCTTTAAAGGGATAGAGATTGACCACTACAAGGTCAATGAGCTCGATTTGATTGTCTTTGGCCGCTTCCAGGTGACTATCCAAATCACGACGAGCGAGGAGTCCACCGTGGATATTTGGGTGTAGGGTCTTGACACGGCCGTCCATCATCTCCGGAAAACCAGTCACATCATCGATCGCAATGGTATTTACCCCAGCATTGTCAAGGGCAAGCTTTGTCCCACCTGTCGAGATAATATCCCAACCAAGTTTTTTAAGTTCTTGGGCAAAGTCAACAATGCCCGCTTTGTCTGAGACGCTGATTAAAGCACGTTTAGTCATCTTTTTTCCTTTCATTTTCAAACTCTCTACCTACGCATTTTTCGATTCATAAAGTGTAGGGAGACGATTACCAAGACTCCCAAAATTACTGTCAGTAAAAATCTCCCCCAATAGGGAATCTCTGGGAACAAAAAATTTACTAGTAAACGTAGAATGATTACCAAGGTAATCAAGGCAAGTGTTTCCAACCATTTTGTCATTTACTTGTCCAACAATTCTCTAATAACCTCTGGATACAACTTATACTCTGCCTCATGAATGCGAGTTTCAAAGCTTTCGATGGAATCATCAGCTAACCGTGGCACACGAACTTGTTTGATAATCTTACCAGTGTCCACACCAGAATCTACCCAGTGAATGGTCACACCAGACTGATTCACGTCAGCATTCCAAGCATCCTCAATCCCATGAGCTCCTGGAAATTCTGGCAGGTAGGCTGGATGAATATTGACAATCCGACATTCATAAGCCGCCAATAAGGTTGGCCCAACGATTTTCATGTAGCCTGCTAGACAAACCAAGTCAATATGGTGCTCTTCCAAGAGTTCGACAAGGGCCGCTTCGTAGTCTGCCTTGCTCTCAAACTCCTTGAGTTCAAAAGCATAGGACAGAACGCCGAGCTTGTCTGCACGTTCGAGCACATAGGCGTCACGATGGTCTGAAAAGACAAACTCTACTGGAAATTGTTCCGCTATCACCTGAAAATTTGAGCCATTACCAGAGGCAAAAACTGCTATTTTTTTCATTTGATGATGACACTTTCGTTTTCTTTCTTGACGATACGACCAATTTCATAGACTGGTTCATCCAACAATTCCTTGACACGACTTACATTTTCAGGGCTAACTGCTAGCATAAGTCCCACACCCATATTGAAGATTTCAAACATTTCTTCATGTTTGATCTGACCGTATTTTTCAAGGGCTTTGAAAATCGGTAAAACTGGAACCTTGTCTTCCTCAATCATAGCAGCTAGGTCATCTGCAAACATACGAGGGACATTTTCGATAAAGCCACCACCAGTGATGTGGGCAATGCCGTTGACCAACTCTTCCTTGATGAGTGGTAAGACAGCCTGGACATAGATACGAGTCGGCTCAAGAAGAACTTCCTTGAGTTGCTTGCCTTCCAATTCTGGCAAGACTTCCTCACCTGTGTAATCCGCAAAGACACGACGGACGAGAGAGTAACCATTGGAATGAATCCCACTTGAAGCAAGTCCGAGAAGAACATCTCCCTCTGCCACTTTTGAACCGTCAATGATTTGAGATTTTTCAGCCACACCGACCGCAAAACCAGCCAAGTCGTAGTCATCTGCACCATACATACCTGGCATTTCAGCTGTTTCTCCACCGATGAGGGCTGCGCCTGCCTGCACACAACCTTCTGCCACACCAGCAACGACTTGTTCTAGCTTAGCTGGTTCATTCTTCCCTGTCGCTACGTAGTCAAGGAAGTAAAGAGGCTCCGCACCTGCAGCAATGATGTCATTGACACACATGGCCACACAGTCCTGACCGATAGTATCGTGCTTGTCGTACTTGATAGCCAGCATGAGCTTTGTTCCGACACCGTCAGTCCCTGAAATCAAGACGGGTTCTTTGACACCTGTTTTTGAAAGGTCAAACATACCACCAAAGCCACCAAGAGCTCCCATGACACCTGCACGCTCCGTACGAGCCACATGCTTTTTAATCCGTTCAACAACTTCATAACCCGCTTCAACATCCACACCAGATTGAGCGTACGCATTTTTATTTGTCATTTTTATATTCCTTTTCTTTAACGGAAGATCTGTCATCTATTTGTAAAAACTAGTCTTTTCTTCCAAACTTCTACGATAGTCTTCTTCGTAGTCGTAGAGAGGTGTTGGGTAGTCACCGTCAAAGTAAGCGACACATAGACCACCATTTGGCGCATCTGTTTCAATCCCAATTGAATCAATCAATCCTTCAACAGAAAGATAGGTCAGGCTGTCCGCACCAATGATTTGGCGCGTTTCTTCGACCGTATGATTGGCCGCAATCAGCTCCTGACGGGTCTGGATATCAATCCCGTAGAAACATGGATAAGCTAGCGCTGGACTACCAATGGCAACGTGAACTTCAGTCGCACCCGCTTCTTTCAAGAGCTGAACGATACGACGAGAAGTTGTCCCACGAACAATAGAGTCATCAATCATAACAACACGCTTGCCTTTAACAACACCTGAAACAGCAGACAGTTTCATCCGCACCCCTTGCTCCCGCAATTCTTGAGTCGGTTGGATAAAGGTACGTTGGGTGTATTGGTTCTTGATGAGTCCCATTTCATTTGGTAGCCCGGACTCTTCCGCAAATCCCATAGCCGCGCTGAGAGAAGAATTGGGCACACCGACCACTATATCCGCCTCATGCTTGAATTCACGCGCCAATTGGGCACCCATACGTTTACGTGCCGTATGGACATTGACACCGTGGATATTAGAATCAGGGCGGGCAAAATAGATATACTCCATAGAACAGATTGCTAACTGAGTATCATCTGTATAGCTATCATACTGGATTCCCTTGTCATCAATGATCACAATCTCACCTGGCTTCAAATCACGAATCCATTCAGCACCAATAACCTCAAAAGCACAGGTTTCAGAGGAAACAACCACCGCTCCGTTGGCCATTTTCCCGATAGAAAGGGGACGGAAACCATTGGGGTCAAGGGCAGCAATCAACTTGTCCTCAAACAGCAAGATATAGGCAAAACCACCTTTGACAAGGCTGAGCGCTTCCTTGATTTTTCCCATCAAGTTCGGATTGTGACTCCGACGAATGAGGTGAGCCAAGATTTCCGAGTCCGAAGTCGCGCTGAAAATCGCTCCTCTTTGTTCCAGTTCTTTCTTGAGAGAGGCTGCATTGGTCAGATTTCCATTATGAGCCAAACCAAACTGCATATCGTGAAAACGGAAGAGGAAAGGCTGGATATTATCTACAGAAGCTTCGCCAGCAGTCGCATAACGCACATGCCCAATCGCACCAGTTCCTGTCAATTTATCTAAGTTAGCAGGATTTCTGAAGACTTCTGATAGAAGACCCATATCGCGATGCCGCTTTAGTTTCCCTTGGTCATTGGAGAGGATTCCTGCCCCCTCCTGACCACGGTGCTGAAGACTATGGAGACCAAAATAGGTCAATTTAGCAGCATCTGGATGTCCCCAGATACCGAAAACACCACATTCTTCATTAAGAGATTTTACTTCGTATGTCATTTTATATACCTAATTTTTATTTGTGTAGCACCAAGAGCTAAATCTACATGACTTTTACATTACTGATACTATCTATTAGAAAATCTGTAAGTCTTATTTTCCAGTAAAGTATTTAACAGCCGACGCGAACAGATGCTGGTCTTTATTGCCTGGGATATTTTGGAAAAGACCTTCCTCATAACGTTCTGAGTGGCCCATCTTACCGATGATTTGGCCGTTCTTGCTGGTAATTCCTTCGATGGCATGGATAGAACCATTCGGATTGTACTTAGAATCCATACTTGGTTTGCCTTCGAAGTCCACGTATTGGCTAAATATTTGTCCATTATCACGGAGCTCTGCAAATTCCTCAGCTGTCACGACAAACTTCCCTTCACCGTGTGAAACAGGAATGGCATGAATCTCACCAACTTCCACTCCAGCAAGCCATGGTGAGTTAGTATTGGCAATGCGAGTTTCCACCATCTTGGCCACGTGTTGGTTGGCATCATTGTAGAAGAGGGTTGGGCTCGTACTGCTTGCATCTTCAAAGTTTCCGTATGGAAGAAGACCTGATTTGACCAAGGCCTGGAATCCATTACAGATACCGATAATCAAGCCACCACGGGCAATAAAGCTATCAATAGCTGCACGCACTTTTTCATTGAGCAGGATGTTGACGATAAACTTAGCTGAACCATCTGGCTCGTCCGCAGCTGAGAAACCACCTGCAAAGAAGAGGATGTTAGCCTTGCCGATGTTGTCAACCATGGTTTCAACCGACTTGACAATGGCTTCTTCATTCAAGGTCACAAATGGCACCAAGTTGACCTCTGCACCTTCTTTTTCAAAGGCCTTAGCTGAGTCATATTCTGAGTTGGTTCCTGGAAAGACTGGGATGTAAATCACAGGTTTTTCAACCTTTTCTTTAGCTTGGATGACTGTGTTAGTAGCGACAGCTGGAATTTCTTCTAGTTCTTTGGCTTGGGCAAATTCTGTTGGGTAAACTTCTTCCAGTTTTCCCTGGAAGGCACTGTCAAGTTTCTGTCCATCTAGCTTCACACCGTTGACAAGGAGTGTAAAGTCTGCTTTCGTTTGACCAATCTTCTCCACTCCAACAATTTCTTCAGGAGAGTTAAAGACAAATCCGCCTAATTGAGCTGTCAAAGTCGTTTCAAGTTCAGACAAGTTAACCTCTGCACCGATATGGTTCCCAAAGGTAGCAAGGGCCAAACTTTCAACCACACCGCCATATTTAACAGCTGATGCAGATGTTACTTTGTAAGCCTTTTGGATAGCTTCAAACTTGGCAAAGTTAGCTTTAATCAAGTCAAAATCAATCTCTGCTGAGAGGGCTTGACCTGGGATGTAGTAGATATTTTCACCAGCAGTCTTGAACTCTGGAGAGAGGACCTTACAGCTATCTGCCGTCGTTACCCCAAAGGCAACCAAGGTTGGTGGCACGGTCAATTCTTCAAAGGTACCAGACATAGAGTCCTTACCACCGATAGATGGCAAGCCAAGCTGAATTTGTGCCTCGATAGAGCCTAGGAGAGCTGCTACTGGCTGACCAAAACGCTCAGCTTGTTTGTCCATGCGCTCGAAATACTCTTGGTAAGAGAAACGAGCCTTAGACCAGTTTGCACCAGCAGCCACCAAACGAGCAGTTGCTTCGATAACCGCATAAGCAGCACCGTGGTATGGAGACCATTCTGCAATATAAGGGTTGAAACCTTGAGCCATGACTGACGCAGTATGAGTCACACCGTGTTGAACTGGTAATTTCTGCACAGATGCCTCAGTTGGTGTGAGTTGATAGCGACCACCAAGTGGGTGATTGACAGTTGAACGACCAACAGAGCAGTCAAAGATAGTCTGTAATCCTTTTTGACTCGCATGGTTGAGGTCAGATAGAACCGTAAGAGTATCTGCTTCAAGTGTGTCAGCAGATGTTTGACGTTCTTCTGGAAGTTTGACATCCTTGTCCACCACCTTTGCATCAACGACCACGCGCACACCATTGGTATCAAGGAAACGACGTTCCAAGTCCACAATTGTCTCACCATTCCAGTGCATGACAAGATTTGGTTTTTCAGTCACTGTCGCAACGACAACAGCATCAATATTTTCCTTGTTACATTCAGCAACGAAGGCATCTACGTCTTTAGGACGCACCACAACTGCCATCCGTTCTTGAGATTCAGAGATGGCAATTTCAGTACCATTCAAACCCTGGTATTTAAGAGGAACCTTGTTGAGGTCGATTTCAAGACCGTCTGCTAATTCACCGATAGCCACACAGACACCACCAGCTCCAAAGTCATTGGACTTTTTGATGAGACGAGTGACATCTCCATTACGGAAAAGACGTTGAATCTTGCGCTCTTCGATGGCATTCCCCTTTTGAACCTCAGCTCCAGCAGTCTCTACAGACTCAACTGTTTGAACCTTAGAAGATCCTGTCGCACCACCGACACCATCACGACCAGTTTTACCACCGAGAAGGATAACCACATCACCCGCTTCTGGTTTTTCACGGACTACATTGCCCTTTGGAGCGGCACCTACAACTGCACCTAACTCCATACGTTTAGCTACAAAGCCTGGGTGGAAATATTCACGAACGTAAGTCGTTGCAAGACCAATTTGGTTCCCATATGAAGAATAACCGTGAGCCGCTGTTTTAGAAATGACTTGTTGTGGCAATTTCCCAGCGCGAGTTTCCGAAATCGGTGCTGTAATATCACCAGCACCAGAGATACGCATAGCTTGGTAGACATATGAGCGACCTGACAATGGGTCACGAATGGCACCACCGATACAAGTAGCCGCGCCACCAAATGGTTCGATTTCCGTTGGGTGGTTGTGAGTTTCGTTCTTGAACATGAGGAGCCAAGGTTCCTTGACACCATCAACGTCCACTTCGATTTCGACTGAGCAAGCATTGATTTCGTCTGACACTTCCATGTCGTCCAAACGTCCATTGGCACGCTCATAACGACCGAAAATAGTCGCCATATCCATCAAGGTTTGCGGTTTTTCAGAACGCCCCAACTCCTCACGCATAGCAATATACTTGTCATAGGTCGCCTGCAATTGTTTTTGGAATTTCGATGCGGAGAAATCAATCTGTTTCAACTCTGTCTCAAAAGTCGTGTGACGGCAGTGGTCAGACCAGTAAGTATCCAAAACCTTGAGTTCCGTCTCAGTTGGCACACGCCCGATTGACTTAAAGTAGTCTTGAATAAAAAGAAAATCATCCACTTCCATGGCCATCCCTTGCTCGGCCTTGTAGCGAGCAAAGTCTTCTGCTGTATAGCTTTCAAAGAAAGTCAATTGGGGAATGGTCTTGTCTGACTCTGAAAACTCCTGCTTGGCAATCCCTGTCGTGATATCCTTGAAACGAGAATCAACTGGATTGAGCAAGTAGTTCTTGACCGCTTCTAATTCAGTCGCATCAATATCCTTATTGACCAAATAAAGTTGAGCAGTATTAACCGTTACATCACTCGAGCTACCTAGCAAGAGCAAAGCTTCCTGTGAAGATGCTGCACGCTGGTCAAACTGCCCTGGTAGGCTTTCAATCGCAAAGAAAGCATAGTTGGCAAGATCCGCCTGCACAGCCGCTTCGTCCAAAACATGGTCTGTCACCTGCTCAGAGAAAATGTGTTTCTCTGCAGGTGCAAACAGGTCCTCTGCCAAGTCAAATACATCATAAACTTGCACGATGCGAATACTTTTCAAAGTTGAAAGTCCCAAGTTGTGCTGGAGTTCTCTAACCAAACTCTCTGACTTGACCTGAAAATCAGCCTTTTTTTCAACAAAAATACGTTTATCCATCAATTCTTATTCCTTTATTTCAGCTCTTGCAATGTTCTCAAACGACCTTGAGGTTCTTATTTCAACCCCTGCAACTTTTCCCAAACAATCTCATAAACGTCTGTTAATTCTCCCAATCCTCTACGGAGTGAAAAGATCTGGGAGACCTTTTCAGCCTGAGTCCTTTTAGTTGATAGACGAAGGTTTTCCGTTGCTAACAGATTATTTCAACCCCTGCAACTTTTCCCAAACAATCTCGTAAACGTCTGTTAGTTCTCCCAATCCTCTACGGAAAACATCCTTATCCATGTGGTTGCCATCCGCATCCCACAAGCGACAGTTATCTGGTGAAAATTCGTCTGCTAAGATAATCTTGCCATCCTTATCAAAACCGAACTCTAGCTTAAAGTCAATCAATTTAAGGCCAATCTCAGCAAACCAGGCTTTCAAGAGTTCATTGATACGACGGGTTTCTTCCTTCAAGTAGGCAATCTGCTGGTCATCCGCAATCTGTAGGAATTTCACATGTTCGTCATTGATAAATGGATCATCCAAATCATCATTTTTGTAGTAAAATTCGACAATCGGAGTCTCCAAGGCGATACCTTCATCAACACCAAAACGTTTTGAAAAGGAACCAGCAGTATAGTTGCGGAGCACGACTTCTAAAGGAATAATCTTAACCTTTTTATTGAGTTGCTCTGTATCCGAAAGTTTCTCTACAAAGTGAGTCTCCACACCAGCCGCATTTAATTTCTCAAAAATAAAAGATGAAATCTGATTATTCAA